>Ga0207696_1000146_pt1 | contig 121312 bp, 107 predicted proteins | sample KBSS54metaG_FD_184403 | JGI IMG/M metagenome (GOLD analysis project Ga0207696, IMG submission 184403) | Switchgrass rhizosphere microbial communities from Kellogg Biological Station, Michigan, USA - KBS S5-4 metaG (SPAdes) (version 2) | ecosystem: Host-associated > Plants > Roots > Rhizosphere... | reverse complement strand
ATGATCAAACTCTTCAATTAAAAGTTCGATTTGCTGCAACAAGTGCAGCGATGCTCAAAGTTACTTCACATCATTCATAATGAATTACTGCTTGGTCACTCTAAGACTTGATATTTTTTGCCACCGAAGCGGCTGATATCGTCTTGTGAGTGCCCACACAGATTGTCTGATAAATTGTTAAAGAGCAGTGCCGCTGTTCGCAATGAATCTTATGCGGCGCGGGAGGTGCATAATACGCTTTCCCGCTGAAGAGTCAAGAATTTTCTTTCGAATTTTTTCTTTTTCTCTTCCCGACCCGGCGACTTGGTTCTCGTTAGAGGAGTCGTTGTTCCCGGTCAGTGGAGGCGCATTATAGGGAGTTTCTGAGGGGCCGCAACCCCTTTTTTAAAAAACCCGCACGACCGCTTACTTTTTCTACAAAAAGGTTATTTAAGACCCTTTTGGACTATATTTTGACCGCTAATTTGTCAAAATCGACGGCAAACTGCTTCACCTGTTCCCAATCCGTATATTCAACTTCTTTACTGGTGTCCGTTTCTCCCTTGGTAATACGCATAATTAACTGGATCATGACTTTATCCAGCCAACCATAACGGGGATAACGCAGTGCACCGGCAAAGACGCCACACTGCGTCGGTTTCCACGGCGTCGCCAAAAGGAACTTACGCGTATAGGCGTTGGTCTGCGGAGAACGTTTCTCAGGTTTACGTGCGGTCAGGTTCACCGAGAAAAACGCTGACGGCATCGCGTTAAGCCGCTCGACGTGACGTTTCACAAACTTGTCGAGCAATGGAGAAAAGTGGCCATAGCGAATAGAAGCGCCAATCATCACCTTGCCGTAGCGAGACAAGTCGATCGCGTCGGCGTCCTGAAGGTCCATGACGTCACACTCCCCCTCTTCTTTAATAATGTTACCTATATAAGAAGCGATGGCGTGGGTCTGCCCATCTCGGCTGGAATAAAGTACCAAGGCTTTCATCCGGGTTTCCTTTCTTAATAATGAATCCATGAGCTGCTTACTCCTTCCAGAAGGTTGGGGTAAACAGGACTAACAGGGTAAATACCTCAAGGCGACCAAACAGCATGGTCACGATCAGTATCCATTTGGCGACAGAGTTCATGGACTGGAAGTTGTCCGCCACGACACCGAGACCCGGCCCAAGGTTGTTGAGCGTTGCCGTCACGGCGGCAAAGGCCGAGAAGTTATCCACCCCGGTCGCGACAATCGCCAACATGCTGACAATAAACACCAGCGCGTAGGCGGAGAAGAATCCCCACACGGCCTCAATAATACGTTCGGGCAACGCACGATTACCCAGCTTGATGGTGTAGACGGCGTTCGGATGGACCAGGCGTTTCAGCTCACGCGAACCCTGGAGGTACAGCAATAGAATACGAATAACCTTTAGCCCCCCACCCGTCGATCCTGCGCATCCCCCGATAAAGGCAGAACAGAGCAGCAGAATCGGCAGGAACAGCGGCCATTTGGAAATACTGTCGGTGGTGTAACCCGCCGTTGTCGCCATCGATACCACCTGGAAGAACGCCTGATTCAGTGTCTCAAGCCCTGAAGTATAGGTATCGTGCAGCCAGAGAACCGAGGTACACACCACCACCAGCGTAAACTGTACGCCGATGAACATGCGGAATTCCGGGTCACGCCAGTAAACCTTGATATTGCGGCCGCTGAGCAGGGCAAAGTGCAAACCGTAGTTACAGCCGGAGATAAGCAGGAAGATGGCGATGATGGTATTGATAGTACCACTGTGGAAGTAGCCGATGCTGGCATCATGGGTCGAGAACCCTCCAAGTGCGATAGTCGAGAAGCTGTGCCCAATCGCATCGAAGCCGGACATCCCGGCACCCCAGAGTGACAGCGCACAGACGATGGTCAACAGAATATAGATGAGCCACAGCGTCTTGGCGGTCTCGGCGATGCGCGGACGCATCTTGTTATCCTTCAGCGGCCCCGGCATCTCGGCGCGATAAAGCTGCATCCCCCCCACGCCGAGGATAGGAAGAATGGCCACCGCCAGCACAATGATTCCCATCCCGCCGAACCACTGCAGCATCTGACGATAGAACAGAATAGCGTGCGGCAGACTGTCGAGGCCCACCAGCGTGGTCGCGCCTGTCGTCGTCAGCCCGGAAAACGATTCGAAAAAGGCGTCAGTAACAGAAAGGTTTGGATGCTCCGAGAACAGGAAAGGTAAAGCCCCCACGCTGCCGAGCACGGTCCAGAATAGCACCACGATGAGAAATCCCTCACGCGGTTTAAGCTCGCTACGCTGCTTGCGGTTGGGTACCCAAAGTAACAGGCCGATGGCCAGCGCAACGAAAAACGTCTCACTGAACGCGCGCCCGGCCCCGTCTCGATAAATTAAAGCCACTAAGCCGGGAATAATCATCGTTCCGGAGAACAGGATGACGAGTACCCCGACGATGCGGGTTATGGCACGGAAATGCATGCTGGCGCGTTCCTCAGCAGATAAATTGCGATAGATTGATCAAACAGGCTGCAAAACCAGCGAACCGCGACTGAGGTTAAAAAGTCGATTCGCTATTTCTGCCGCTTCATATGCTGGCAACGCCAGGCGCAGGTCCACGGCGGCACCGTATTCACTTTGTACTATGCTGCCACCGACCTGCTGGAGTAACGTCTCAACCATCGAGATTTGTGCATAGTCGCAGCGCAGCAAAAACTCGGTCTGTGGCACGCGTTCAATAACGGACAGCTGAGCCAATGCCAGCTGCACACCGTTACCGTAGGCGCGGACCAGGCCACCGGTACCCAGCTTTATGCCGCCGTAGTAGCGAACCACCACAGCGGTAATCTCCCCTATCCCACTGCCCATCAGCTGTCCGAGTATTGGCTTTCCGGCGGTGCCCGCAGGCTCGCCGTCATCCGAGAATCCCAGCTGTTGAGAGTCGCTGGGCGCACCCGCTACAAAGGCCCAGCAGTGATGACGCGCAGAAGGATGCTGGCTCTTCACCTGCTGGATAAACGCCTTCGCCGCTTCAACGCCCGGCGTCGGTTGCAGAAGCGTGATAAAACGACTCTTCTTTATCTCTTCGCTAATCTCGACCGACTGAGCAGGAACAGGATAAGGCTGCATCACGCCAGCTTCAGGTCGCGGGTCATGTTTTCAATACGATTATCATGGATAACAATATTGTCTTCGATACGAATCCCGCCAAACGGCTTCAACGCATCGATTTTTGCCCAGTCAAAATGATTACTGAACTGACCTTCACGCCACGGCGCGAGCAGTGATTCGATAAAGTACAGGCCCGGTTCGATGGTCAGCACCATGCCCGGCTGAACAATACGGGTACAGCGAAGATACGGATACTGTGACGGCGCGGCAAGATGAGTGCCGTTTTCGTCCTGCATGAATCCGCCGACGTCATGAACCTGTAGACCCAGCGGATGCCCCAGACCGTGCGGCAGGAAAGGTCCCGTCAGATTCTGCTCGACCATCGCCTCTTCACTCATACCCACCACCAGCCCGTGCGACTTAAGAAGACGCGCGATGCGATGATGCATCTGAACATGATAGTCGCTATAGCGCACACCGGGTTTTATCGTATCGATCAACGCCTGCTGTTCGGTATTGAGGTCCTTCACCAGCGCGGCAAAAGCATTGTCACTTTTTGCCGCGTAGGTGCGCGTCAAGTCAGCAGCGTAGCCGTTGTACTCGGCACCGGCGTCAATCAGGAAGCTACGCATCTCGGCCGGTGGGCGATGTTCAAGCGTGGTGTAATGCAGAACCGACGCGTGTTCGTTCAGCGCCACAATATTGCCGTAAGGCACTTCGGTTTCACGATGACCGGTAGCGGTCAGGTACGCCATACTGATGTCAAATTCGCTCATGCCGGAGAGGAAGGCCTCTTTCGCCGCGCGATGGCCACTCACTGCCAGCTTCTGCGCTTCACGCATACAGGCCACTTCATAGCCGGTCTTGTAGGCGCGATGGTAGTGCAGATAATCCAGCACCGCCTTTGGATTAAGGTGGTCAGCAGAAATACCGAGGTTCAGCGCACGCGCTGGGCTGTAACCGATATACGCCACGCGAGACAAATCGGCAGGCAGCTGCGCTTTGATGGCGTCCGCTTTTGCAAGCGGCAACACCTGAACGTCTTTGGTCCAGAACGAGTCAGGCAGCGGCTCTACGCTGTGCCAGTAATCCACCGGTGAATAGAACCACAGTTTCGGCGGGTTCACGCCATCGACCCACAGCCAGCAGTTTGGCACTCGCGTGACAGGAACCCAGGCCTTGAACTGCGGGTTCACCTTGAAGGGATAGCTGTAGTCATCGAGGAAGGAAATCTGCAGCTCGCCCGAGTGAATTAGCAGGGCATCAAGCTGATTGCGGTGCAGAATTTCGAGGGCACGTGCCTGTAAAACGGCGATATGTTCTTTATAGAGTGTAGAGAGAGATTCCATCGACCTGTCCTTTACTGGATTCATACGATAAATGAAAAACGTTGCCGCATCTTATCACAGCCCGATGTCAGCCGTAGCCCCGTGGGCTTTGTGATCTTGCCTGCAAATATCAATCAGCTCATTTGCATTTCGTTAACATCAAAACCACACTCCTTTCATCTGGTCATACCAGATCATCACCGATGATTCAGGAGAGAGACATGCTCTACCAAGGCGAAACACTACACCTACACTGGCTCGAAGACGGGATTGCCGAGCTGGTGTTTGATGCTCCAGGCTCCGTTAATAAACTCGACACTCAGACCGTTGCCAGTCTGGGCGAGGCGATTTCTATACTCGAGAAAAGTACTGAATTAAAAGGTTTACTGCTGAGTTCGGCCAAGCCCGCGTTTATCGTCGGCGCCGATATTACCGAGTTCCTGTCACTGTTTACCGCTCCGGCCGAAAAGCTGCAACAATGGCTGGGCTTTGCTAACGGCATTTTCTGCCGTCTTGAAGATCTCCCCGTGCCCACCGTATCGGCCATTAGTGGCTATGCGTTGGGCGGTGGATGTGAATGTGTATTAGCCACCGACTTTCGCGTCGCGACAGCGGATACCCGTATCGGCCTGCCTGAAACCCGGTTAGGCATTATGCCGGGCTTCGGTGGCTCCGTGCGTTTGCCGCGCCTGCTGGGCGCAGACAGCGCGTTAGAAATTATTGCGGCGGGTAAAGACCTCAGCGGCGACGAAGCCCTGAAGGTCGGTCTGGTCGACGCCGTCGTCAGCGTCGAGAAACTTCACGACTCCGCGCTAACCGTCCTGCGTGAGGCGATAGCGGGCAAGCTGGACTGGCGCGCTGCGCGTCAGCCTAAACTTTTACCGCTCAAACTCAGCCGCATTGAGGCGACGATGAGTTTTAGCGTAGCAAAAAGCATGGTGCTGCAAACCGCGGGCAAACACTATCCCGCACCGATGACCGCCGTCAAAACCATTGAAGCCGCCGCGACGCTAGGTCGTGATGAAGCGCTTGCGCTGGAAACCGGCAGCTTCGTCCCCCTCGCACAGTCTGCCGAGGCCCGTGCACTGGTGGGTATCTTCCTCAACGATCAGCTCGTAAAAAGCAAAGCCAAAAAACTAGCAGGCAGCAACGGCAAGCCTGAACAGGCGGCGGTACTGGGCGCGGGTATCATGGGCGGCGGGATTGCCTATCAGTCGGCGCTGAAGGGCGTGCCGGTCATCATGAAGGATATCAACGATAAATCGCTGCATTTGGGGATGAACGAAGCGGCCAAGCTGCTGAACAAACAGCTTGGGCGCGGCAAGATTGATGGCCTTAAGATGGCAAAGATCCTCTCGACTATCCAACCGACACTCAGCTACAGCGGCATTGAACGCGCTCAGGTTGTGGTTGAAGCCGTGGTTGAGAATCCAAAGGTCAAAGCTGCGGTGCTGGCCGAGGCCGAAGCGTTGCTTGAGAGCAACGCGGTTCTGGCTTCCAATACCTCGACCATTCCTATCGACACGCTGGCGGCGGCTCTTAAGCGCCCTGAGAATTTCTGCGGCATGCACTTCTTTAACCCGGTACACCGTATGCCGCTGGTTGAAATCATCCGCGGCAGCAAGACCTCCGAACAGACGCTGTCCCGCGTGGTGGCCTACGCCTCAGCAATGGGCAAAACGCCTATCGTGGTAAATGACTGTCCGGGATTCTTCGTCAATCGCGTGCTGTTCCCTTACTTCGCCGGCTTTAGCCTGTTGATGCGTGACGGCGCGGACTTCATTCAGATTGATAAAGTGATGGAAAAACAGTTTGGCTGGCCAATGGGCCCGGCTTACCTGCTCGACGTGGTAGGTATCGACACCGCGCATCACGCCCACGCGGTCATGGCCAACGGCTTCCCGGACAGGATGGCCAAAGACTATCGAGATGTGATTGATATCCTGTTTGACGCTGAACGTTTTGGGCAAAAAAATCAGCTTGGCTTCTATCGCTACAGCGAAGACAGCAAGGGCAAACCGCGTAAAGATCAGGACGCCGAGGTGAATACGCTGTTGGCACAGGCTGATGCGAAGCCGACGACCTTCAGCCCTGAAGAAATTATCGCGCGGATGATGATCCCAATGATTAACGAAGTCGTGCGCTGCCTTGAGGAAGGGATTATAGCCAGTCCGGCCGAAGCGGATATGGCGCTGGTCTACGGTATTGGTTTCCCTCCGTTCCACGGCGGCGTATTCCGTTATCTGGATACCCTAGGCACTGCAAAATACCTGCAGCTTACCGAACACTACGCCCATCTCGGCCCACTCTATCAGGCGCCCGACGGCCTGCGCCGCAAAGCTGAGATGAATGAAAGCTATTATCCACAGCCCGTACCCTTGGCTGATATCAACATGGGCCGTCAGGCATAAGGAGCGGAATCATGGAAAACGTAGTCATAGTGGATGCGGTTCGCACGCCGATGGGCCGCTCCAAAGGCGGAGCCTTCCGCAACGTGCGGGCCGAGGATTTATCTGCGCATCTGATGCGCGCCCTGCTGACGCGTAATGCAGCGCTGGACCCGAAAGAAATCGACGACATTTATTGGGGCTGCGTGCAGCAAACGCTGGAACAAGGCTTCAACGTGGCGCGCAATGCGGCACTACTGGCCGAGATCCCACACAGCGTACCGGCGGTCACGGTTAACCGGCTCTGCGGTTCATCGATGCAGGCCCTTCACGATGCGGCACGCACCATTATGGTCGGCGATGCGGACATCAGCCTGATCGGCGGCGTGGAACACATGGGCCATGTGCCGATGAATCACGGCGTTGATTTTCATCCCGGCCTCAGCCGCACGGTGGCAAAAGCGGCGGGCATGATGGGCCTGACCGCCGAGATGCTCGCCAAGATGCACAATATCAGCCGCGAAATGCAGGACGAATTCGCCGCCCGTTCGCACCAGCGCGCGCATGCGGCAACCGTTGCCGGACATTTTGCCAATGAAATCATCCCAACCTACGGCCACAATGCCGACGGCACGCTGATTGGCCTGGACTACGACGAGGTCATCCGCCCTGAAACCACTGCGGCGTCGCTGGCGGCGCTGCGTCCGGCATTTGATCCGGTCAATGGTACGGTGACGGCGGGCAGTTCCTCCGCGCTTTCGGACGGTGCTTCGGCAATGCTCATCATGAGCGAGTCACGCGCGGCCTCCCTGGGCATTAAGGCGCGGGCAAAAATCCGTGCGATGGCCGTAGTGGGCTGTGACCCGTCGATTATGGGATACGGTCCGGTTCCGGCAACGCGGCTGGCGTTGAAACGTGCCGGACTCTCGGTGCAGGACATCGACCTGTTCGAGCTGAACGAGGCCTTCGCCGCCCAGTCGCTGCCGTGCATTAAAGATCTCGGCTTGCTGGAGAGCATAGATCACAAGGTGAACCTCAACGGCGGCGCGATTGCGCTGGGGCATCCGCTGGGCTGCTCGGGCGCACGTATCTCTACCACGCTGCTCAACCTGATGGAACGCAAAGACGCGCAGTTTGGCGTGGCAACCATGTGCATTGGATTGGGTCAGGGGATAGCAACCGTTTTTGAGCGGGTATAGAAGAAAGGTTTCAGTGCAAGACAAGGTTGAAAGTGTGCAATTGATGTTTTTCCCGCCCTTATCAAGGGGCGGGTTTTTTTACCGATTTTTTGGCAAATCAGATAAAGGCAAACGCATCGCCGAACATGCGGTCTTCAAGCGCACCGCGCTCGGCACAGAAACGTTCGCGGGCTACTTTGGCCATCTCGAAACGACCGGCGATGTAAATGTCATGCTCGCTCAGCGATTCGAAGTCTTGCAATACCGCGCTCAGTACGTTGCCGTTCCGGCCCTGCCAGCCCTCTTCCGTCTGCTCAACAACCGGGATCACTTTCAGGTTCGGGTGTACCACACTCAACGCTTCAAGCTCACCCAAGTCATACAGGTGCTTCAGCTCACGACCGCCCCAATAGATGGAAATATCGCGCTCAGGCTTTTGCTTCAGCGCCGTCACCAAAATGGAACGCACGTAGGAGAATCCGGTACCGCCGGCAATCAACACCAGCGGACGATCGCCATCTTCACGCAGCCAGGCATCGCCGTGCGGCAGGTCGACGTTAATCGTCTGCTCTTTCAGAATGCGATCCATCACTGCCATCGCATACAGATTCATCTCGGAAGCCCCGATGTGTAGCTCGAGATAGTTTTTTTCGTCAGGTACCGAAGCGATTGAGAACGGACGCTTGTCGCGCTCATCCATCACGACCATCAGATATTGACCGGCACGAAATGAAAAAGATGATTCAGGTTGCAGGCGAACCCGATATACGGTGTCGGTTATGGCCTCAACTGAGGACACTTTACAGCTCATTATTGTCATGCGTTCCCTCTGAGGGTCATCATTGAATCAGTGATGACAAACAGTGCCGAGCGCCGTTTGTCATCGAGAGTTTATTTGCCCGGCTTGACGTTATCAAAAATGCCCAGCTCGTCCCAGATAGCGTCAACGCGATCGCGCACTTTAGGGTCCATTACAATCGGACGTCCCCATTCGCGCTGTGTCTCACCCGGCCACTTGTTGGTGGCGTCCATCCCCATTTTGGAACCCAGCCCTGAAACCGGGGAAGCAAAATCAAGATAGTCGATAGGCGTATTTTCAACCAGAACCGTATCCCTCGCTGGATCCATGCGAGTAGTAATGGCCCAGATAACGTCTTTCCAGTCGCGCGCATTCACGTCGTCGTCACACACAATAACAAACTTGGTGTACATAAACTGCCGCAAGAAGGACCAGACGCCCATCATGACGCGCTTGGCGTGTCCGGCATACTGTTTCTTCATCGTCACAACGGCCAGACGGTATGAGCAACCTTCGGGCGGAAGATAGAAATCGACAATCTCCGGGAACTGCTTCTTCAGGATTGGAACGAAGACCTCATTCAGCGCCAGTCCCAATACCGCAGGCTCATCCGGTGGACGACCGGTAAAGGTCGAATGATAGATGGGGTCTTTGCGCTGAGTAATGTGCGTGACCGTAAACACCGGGAAGCTATCTACTTCATTATAGTAGCCAGTATGATCGCCGTAAGGACCTTCCGGTGCCATTTCGCCCGGCTCAATGTAACCTTCGAGCACGATTTCCGCGCTGGCAGGGACTTCAAGGTCGTTTGAAATACATTTGACCACTTCCGTCTTGTTGCCACGCAGCAGGCCCGCGAAAGCGTATTCAGAAAGTGTGTCAGGAACCGGCGTCACGGCACCGAGGATGGTCGCCGGGTCAGCGCCAAGCGCAACAGAAACCGGGAAACGCTTGCCCGGGTTCTGCTGACACCACTCCTGGAAGTCCAGCGCGCCGCCGCGATGCGACAGCCAACGCATAATCAGTTTGTTTTTGCCCAGAACCTGCTGGCGATAAATGCCCAGATTCTGACGGGGCTTGTGCGGACCACGAGTCACCGTCAGGCCCCAGGTGATAAGCGGCGCGGCGTCTTCAGGCCAGCAGTGCATGACGGGGATACGCCCCAGGTCAACATCATCCCCTTCCCAGACCTCCTCCTGACAAGGCGCAGAGCTCAGGCATTTGGTGGGCATATTCAACACTTGCTTGAACTTGGGCATCTTGTCGTAGAAATCACGGAACCCACGCGGTGGCTCAGGCTCTTTCAGGAAGGCCAGCAACTCGCCCACGTCGCGCAGCGCGCTGACGTCGTCCTGCCCCATGCCCATAGCAACACGCTCGGGAGTCCCGAACAGGTTGCACAGCACCGGCATGTTATAGCCTTTCGGATTCTCAAAAAGCAGCGCTGGTCCGCCCGCACGCAGCGTACGGTCAGCGATTTCAGTCATTTCGAGGTAAGTATCAACGGGCTGGCTGATGCGTTTGAGGTCACCCTTCTTTTCAAGCAAAGACAGGAAGTCACGCAGGTCACGATATTTCATACGAGGCACGTCATTAATGTTTTATCACCAAATTTAGAGGGCAGTATAAAGCCTGTCGGCCGCCGTGGCTGCTTTTTTCAATTTTAATGGACCAAAACTGAACGACCAGCAGGATTATTTCAGGCCCGTAAGGCTGACTAATCTATTAAACACAGGTAAAGGGAACAAGGCCAGAAAGTGCTCGCGTGTCCCGATATTCCTGCGTTTCCTGTCCGTGGCGGAAGACCTTGAAGCCCTCGCCTTTAGCGCTGTAATAGCTCAGCTCATTGCCTGAAACATGCAGCATGCTGCCTTCGCGCAGGGCAAAAACCGACTCGGTCGGGTTCACCGCACAGAACTCGGCGAGGCGCTCATCTCGCGTTTCACCCATGTGACCGCTGATGTGAGCGTCAAAGTAATGAGGATTGATCTGCACCGGGAACAGGCCCAACGCAGGCAGGACAACGGAAGAACGCACCGGCATGTCGTTGGTGGTACGGATACTTGGCGTGGCGACATTGCAGCCCGCGCTCCAACCGAGATAAGGCACTTCGCGTTCACGCACCGCGCGCTGAATCGGCACAATCAGACCTTTCTCGTGCAGCATCTGGTTCAAAAACCAGGTATTGCCCCCACTGACCAGAATACACTGCGCCTGTTCGATAGCCTCAGACGGCACGGCAGAATGATGGATGCTCTCTACCTTGATGCCCAACGACTGCTCGAGGTCGCGAGCACGTTCATCGTAGTCGCCGCGAATAATGGCGTAAGGAATAAACACCGCAGAAGTGATGTTGCGAGCCTTAAACATCGCCTTGATCTGCTGGTGCGCATAGCCGAGAAGCTGGCTATCGCCCGAAAGTTTGCCGTTGCTGAGTAGGAACAACTCCATGACTTTTCTCCGAAGATGGTTATCTTGTTGAATGTTATCATTACTGCCAATGGGGGGCCGCACGCGCGGCTATTTATCCCTTAAAGCTTTTGTTATTCTCAACGTGTTCGTCACGAGGAAAATGAAAAATGGAAAGCTGGTACTTACTGTATTGCAAACGAGGTCAACATCTTCGTGCCCAGGAACATCTTGAGCGTCAACACGTTCAATGTCTGGTTCCCACGATCAAGTTGGAAAAAATGGTGCGCGGTCGCCGAACGATGGCGGATGAACCTCTATTTCCGAATTATATGTTTATCGCATTTGATCCTGAAAAAATCCATACCACAACCATTAGTGCGACCCGCGGTGTTAGCCATTTTGTCCGTTTTGGAAATCAGCTTGCCACGGTCCACCCTAAGGTTATTGAACAACTGATCAATGAACCTCCGTCCGACGTTAGGGATCCCGAGACGCCGCACGAAGGCGATACTGTTCTTATCATCGACGGAGCATTCGAAGGCCTGCAGGCTATCTATACCGAACCTGATGGCGAAAGGCGTTCTCACCTGCTGTTAAACCTGCTAAATAAACAGGTGAGACAAAGCATCAGCAATACTGAATTTCAGAAAATCTGACACATCCCGCTCTTCTGCCTCAGCTACGGCTTAAATTTTAAATAGCCGACGCGCGTTGTCGTCGGTTATTTGCGCAAGCCATACCGGGTCCTCATCTTTAGCGCGCCACAGCGCCACCTGCCTGACAATGTGCGGCAGGAAGCAGGGTTCATTACGGCGATTCTTCGGCTTGTTTTCCAAATCACGCGGCAATAAGTACGGCGCATCTGTCTCTAGAAGCAGGCGATCGACTGGGATCAGCGGTAGCATCTCGCGCAGCTCCAGCCCGCGTCTCTCGTCACATACCCAACCGGTTATACCGATCGACAAGCCCAACGATAAATAGTGTTCAAGCTCTTGCTGGCTGCCGGTAAAACAGTGCACTACGGCACCCGGTAACTTTGGCAGCCAGGGCGTGAGCAGCTCGGCAAAACGCGGATGTGCATCACGGCAGTGGAGGAACACCGGCAGCGACAGCTCGGCGGCCAAGGCAAGCTGTGCTGTAAAGGCGCGTTCCTGATCGGCAGGCGTTGAGAAGTTGCGGTTAAAGTCTAAACCGCATTCGCCAATGGCGACCACGTTGGCTTCGGCGGCTAAAGCGCGGATTGCCTGCTCAACGCGGCTGTCCCACTGACTCGCCTGATGAGGATGCACGCCCGCCGTTGACCAGCAATAATCGGGGTATTGCGCCGCCAACGTCTGTGCCTGCTGGCTTTCTTCGAGCGAGGTGCCGGTAATCAGCATGCCGCTCAGCCCCGCCTCTTTGGCGCGCGCCACAACCTCTGCACGGTCTTTATCAAATTGATTACTGGTTAAATTCAGGCCAATTTCAAACATACTGTCTCTCAAAAAAGAAACCGCCCATCGGGGGCGGTTTGTTAATCTTGTTTTATCGCTTAGGACGCATCAGATTCGCTGTCCACGTCTTCGTCCTGATTATCACGACGACCTTTCCCCACATAGTAGCGGGCAAAGAACACGCCAATCTCAAACAGGCAATACATCGGTATCGCCAGCAGAGTTTGCGAGAAGACGTCTGGTGGCGTCAGCAGCATAGCGACCACGAAGGCACCAACCAGCACATAAGGACGTTTTTTGCGTAAATCCTGAGGATTGGTTACGCCGGTCCAGCACAGCAAGATGATAGCGATAGGCACCTCGAAAGACACGCCGAAGGCCATAAAAATGGTCATCACGAAGTCGAGATACTTATTAATGTCCGTCGCAATCTCTACGCCAGCCGGTGCGGTTTTCGCAAAGAATGCGAAAGCCAGCGGAAACACCAGGAAGTAGGCAAACGCCATGCCGAGATAAAACAGGAAGGAGCTTGAGATAAGCAGTGGCATCATCAAACGGCGTTCGTGCTTGTAAAGCGCCGGTGCCACAAAACCCCACACCTGATAAAGGATGAAGGGAGCCGAGACAAACACCGAAACAATCATAGTCAGCTTGATAGGCGTAAAGAATGGCGATGCCACGTCCGTCGCAATCATACTGGCGCCTGATGGCATCACTTTGATCAATGGAGCAGAAACCAGGTCGTAAATATCATTGGCGAAGTAAACCAGCGCCAAAAACACCACAATCACGCAAATAATAGAATTCAGCAGACGCTTACGCAGTTCTATCAGATGGCTGATAAGCGGTTGTGTATCATCAACAGCCATGTTTAGCGTTCACCCGTTGGTTGTGAAGAAGGAGCAGGTTTCGCCGCAGGAGATTCAGCAACGTGTGCCGCCGATGCAGGAGAGACGCCTTCATCGAAGTGCGCCTCGGCATCTTTGAGCACGGGGTTATGAATCGTGTTTCCGTCTTTCGCGTCGGCAATTGCCTGGTCAGCCGGGCTGAGGTTCTCATGAATTGAACGCTTCATCGAAGAAGCCGCCTCTTTCAAATCATCGATAGACGATTTGATTTCAGGCGACAAATTCTTTAATCCGGCCTCTTCTGCCTTCTTCAGGCTGTCCTGCAGTTCCTGCAGTTTCAGCTCCTGATTCAGTTCATTTTGCACCGATGCTGCCATCGATCGTAGTGTACGGATCCAGCCCGCAACAGTTCTTACCGCTACAGGTAAACGCTCCGGCCCAAGCACGACCAGACCAATAACGAATACCAACAGCAGTTCACTAAACCCAATGTCGAACACGGCTTATACCTGCTCTTTGTTTTGACTCTTAGTTTCTTCTGCTTTCGTTTCCGGCTTGCTGCTATTGATAGACTTGGCCGAAAAATCTGCATCAGACCCGTTTATTTCAGTGTCTTTGTGCGTCTTGGTCGTATCTTCGTCGTTCATGGCTTTCTTGAAGCCCTTGATCGATGCGCCAAGGTCGCTACCGAGGCCACGCAATTTCTTGGTACCGAACAGCAGCACCACGATGACCGCGATGACCAGCCAGTGCGTTAGGCTAAATGCACCCATGGTATTTACCTCAATTTTTAAGCACTCGCCGTACCTGAGCCTTTGGCTCCCGGTCGTTGAGTGCTGGAATTAATGACTGCCGCAGAGGCGACGCATAACTTCATTTTTGTTTTATCGGCTACTCGGTCTGTCCGGTTCGTCTCCATCCGATAATCCATGAGACCAGCCCCGCAGCAATCAGCCATACAGGGTAAATCTCAACCTTGCCCAGCATTAATACCGTACCGCTGATGAGCAACGTTGCTCCAACGCCGAAAAGATAGCGCGATTGGCCCTGACGTTCATTCTGCGTTTGTAACTGATTAGTCAGTTTTTCAATATTGTGCTGCATAAGTTGATGCTGTTTAAGGCTGTCATATACCAGCTCGGGAAGCTCGGGAAGTTTCTCAATCCAGAATGGAGCACGTTCTTTAAACGCACGAACCATTGCCGGCAGGCCAACCTGATCGCGGATCCAGCTTTCCAGGAAAGGTTTTGCCGTGGTCCAGAGATCGAGCTGTGGATAGAGTTGTCTTCCAAGGCCTTCAACGTAAAGCAGAGTTTTTTGCAGCAAGACCAACTGCGGCTGCACCTGCATGTTGAAGCGTCTGGCGGTATTAAACAGGTTTAACAATACGTTACCGAAAGAAATTTCTGCTAGCGGCTTTTCGAAAATGGGTTCACATACGGTACGAATAGCAAACTCAAACTCTTCAACGTTTGTGTCACGAGGTACCCAGCCAGAATCGACATGCAGCTCGGCAACCTTACGGTAGTCACGGTTGAAGAATGCAATAAAGTTCTCGGCCAGATAACGCTTATCGTCTTTGTTAAGCGATCCAACTATGCCGCAATCTATAGCTATGTAGCAAGGATCTTCAGGCGTTTCATAGCTAACAAAAATGTTACCCGGATGCATGTCGGCGTGAAAGAAGCTGTCACGAAATACCTGGGTGAAAAATACCTGAACGCCGCGTTCGGCCAACACTTTCATGTTGGTGCCCTGCTTTTCCAACGCAGCCACGTCGGAAATCGGGATACCGTAGATGCGTTCCATTACCAGCAGCCGTTCACGGCAGTAATCCGAGTACACTTCAGGAACATACAGAATTGGGCTGTTTTCAAAGTTGCGACGTAGTTGAATAGAGTTAGCTGCTTCTCGCAGCAGGTTCAGCTCATCCAGCAGCGTCTTTTCGTACTCTCTAACCACTTCACGCGGTCGCAGACGACGACCGTCTGGCAACAGCTTCGATACCCAGCCTGCAAGACGCGACATCAGACGCGTATCGGCCTTGATAATCGGCATGATGTCAGGGCGGATAACCTTGAGGACCACTTTTTTGCCGTTCTCTTTGAGAACTGCCGTATGAACCTGCGCAATAGAGGCCGAGGCCAGCGCACTCTGGTCAAAATCGTCAAACCAGGTTTCGATAGGCCCACCCAGCGCCAGCTCAATATGTTTACGAGCCAGTGCGCCGTCGAACGGAGCGACGTGGTCCTGCAGCAGAGCAAGCTGATCGGCTACGTCAGGCGGGAAAAGATCGCGGCGCGTCGAGAGCATTTGGCCGAATTTGATCCAGACCGGGCCAAGTTCTTCGAGAGCCAGACGCAGACGCGAACCAAGCTGTTTATCTTTGTGACGAAAAGGGATCCAGAAGAACAGATAACGCCCCAGTCTCAGGGGCAGTGTCAGTTTAATCTTGGGGATCAGTTCATCGAGGCCATAAGTGAGAAATACCCGAATAATCAGATACAGGCGACGCATTTCACCTGGAGTCATCAATTCCCTCCCAGTAGTTTGTTAATGCGGGCTTCCAGCGCAAGGGCCTGACGTTCAACGGCAGAAACTTCATCGTTAAACCAGGCAGCTTCTAGTGCGCCCGGCGCAAGCTTCCACTCTTCAGTGAGTGCCTGAGCTATCTGTCCCTGATGCTTTTTAACACCAGACGTCAGAAAGCGGAAGCCTCCCGCTATCGCCTGGCTAATGCCCTGCGCGGCGATGTCGCCGATGTAAGGTGCCAGCAATTCAGCCGGTTCCCACTCGGACATGTCCATCAGAGCCGAGAATTGCTGCACCACCTGAATGTCGCCTTCGACGTTTAAGTCGCCGCTGCGAATCAGAGGAGCCAGCTGCTGCCGGTCACGCAATTTACGCAGCACGGACAGGCGTGAGATGACGGTACAGTCTGCCTCACCATCCCATTGGCCTACCACGTCAATTTTTTGCTCACTGAAGATTAGCGTCAGCGGTGAACTCAGTTCCTGCAGTTCGATACGTAAGACCTTGCCAGCCAGACGAAGCCTCGCGGCCTTCATACTGCGATCCTTAAACAACAATTGATTAAGGGCGGTCTCGATGGCAGCAGTTAATAACGGAGTCAACAACATCGGCATTTCCATATCAGAACTTGAAACCTCGGTGCAGCGCAACGATGCCGCCGGTAAGGTTGTTATAAGTCACGTTCTCAAAGCCCGCGTCAGACATCATGTCTTTGAGGGTTTCCTGATCCGGATGCATACGGATAGATTCTGCCAGGTAGCGATAGCTCTCTGCGTCTTGCGCAACCAGCTCGCCGATTCTTGGCAAAATGTGGAATGAATAGGTGTCATAAGCCTTGCTCAGTGGAGCAAGAAGAGGCTTGGAGAATTCCAGCACCAGCAAACGACCGCCCGGCTTCAGCACGCGGAACATCGAGCGCAGCGCTTTCTCTTTTTCGGTCACGTTACGCAGGCCAAAGGAGATGGTAATGCAGTCGAAGTAGTTGTCTGGGAAAGGCAGCGCTTCAGCGTTTGCCTGAACGTAGCTGACGTTGCCCACGATGCCGTTATTGCGCAGCTTCTCGCGGCCCATTTTCAGCATGGAATCGTTGATGTCTGCCAGCACGACTTCGCCCTGCTCGCCAACCAGACGGGAGAATTTGGCCGTCAGGTCACCGGTGCCGCCCGCCAGGTCCAAAACGCGCTGGCCGCGACGCACACCGCTACAGTCGATAGCATAACGCTTCCAGATACGATGAATACCGAATGACATCAGGTCATTCATCAGGTCATATTTCGCGGCCACAGAGTGAAAGACTTCAGCGACCATCTCTGCTTTGTTGTTTTTGGCTACGGTACGAAATCCAAAGTGTGTAGTTTCTGGAGAATCTACATTTTCCTGCGTCTGCTTTTCCATGTTTCTGCCTGCTTATTCAGTATATCGCCTGGGGAAAGTGTATCAGAACCCCGGGGAAAGCCCCATCACCGATGCGTTTAGCGCCGCACGCGGTGTTCAAGGCACGGAATTATTGTTCACTCTATGAGCAAAACAAATCAAAAATGTTTTGAGGACGCGGCCATCGCGTCGAGCGGCCGATGCGCATCGTCATCCGGCGGTGCGGTTTCGGTCGAAAGAGGCGAATTGTCTTCACCATCACGCGCGTCGTCCAGTTCTTCCAGAGAGGCCTGATATTGCGGGTCGTCTTCCGCGCTGGCCTGCTCGGCAAGCGCGGGACTGATAGGCCGTTTAACTTCGACACCTAAGGCCCTGAAGCCCTCAACCTGGCCGATAAGATTACCACGGCCTTGGGAAAGTTTGTTCATTGCGAGACGATAACTTGTCTGCGCCTTATCGAGGCTTTGCCCCATCGACTGCATGTCGTCAACGAAAAGACGCAGCTTGTCGTAGAGGCGTGCGGCGCGGTCGGCAATGCGCTTGGCGTTCTGGCTCTGATGCTCGTAGCGCCAAAGATTGCTGATGGTTCGCAGCGCCACCAGCAGGGTCGTCGGGCTGACCAGCATGATATTGTGATTCAGTGCTTCACCGATCAGTTCCGGCTCACGGTCGATAGCCACCAAAAAGGCCGGTTCGACGGGAATAAACATCAGCACATAATCGAGGCTACGCAGGCCCGGCAACTGCTGATAGTCTTTGCGGCCTAACATGCGAATGTGGCCGCGGATCGAAGCAATATGCTCGCCCAGCGCGGATTCACGTTCGGCGTCGTCGTCGCCGTTGAAATAGCGTTCGTAGGCCACCAGCGACATCTTGGCATCAATGACCACGTCTTTACTCTGCGGCAGGCGCACCACCACGTCGGGCTGCATTCTGTTGTTATTTTCAGTCTGCACGCTGACCTGCGTTTGGTATTCATAGCCTTCGCGCAGCCCCGAAGCCTCGAGCACGCGACTCAGCACAACTTCACCCCAGTTGCCCTGCGTTTTGTTGTCGCCCTTCAACGCTTTAGTGAGGTTCAATGCCTCACGCGCCATCTGGGCGTTGAGCTGTTGCAGGCTGCGAATTTCATGGGTTAGCGTGTGACGCTCCCGCGCCTCCTGCCCAAAGCTGTCCTGCACCTGACGACGAAATCCGTCGAGCTGTTCGCGCAGCGGCAACAGCAGTTTGTCCAGGCTCTGCTTATTCTGCTCGTCGGCACGGCGTCCGGTCTGCTCGAAGATGCGGTTGGCGAGGTTTTCAAACTGGCTATTAAGACGCTGCTCACTGTTGATCAGCAGCCTTTGTTTCTCTTCGGCCGCCATGCGGGTTTCGTCGAGCCGGGTCGAGACTTCCCGCAGCTCGGCTTCCTGTGCGCTGTTTATTTCACGCTGAGCCCGCAGTTCTTGATTAAGCTGTTCGCATTCACTTTGCCAATGCGTCAGAAGCTGAAGTTTTTCGCTGCTGGCGGCCTGCGCACTGTAAAGCTTGCGCAGTTCTATCTCGCCTTCGCGCTGCTGCTGTTTTGCCAGCGCAATTTCACGCTGCAGGGCATCTTTCTCGCTGGCCAGCTGCGTCTGTGACTGTTGCAGCAATCTGTAGCGCGTTTCGCTGTCGGCCTGCCGCTGCTGCTGACGTAAACTGGCAATCAACCAGCCCAGCAAAAGGCCGACCAAGGCCGCGCCTACCGCGTAAATAATGCTGATATCCACGGTTTTTCCTCTGTCTGAGTCTCTTGCAGGTCAAAATAAATGCATACTGTATGGATGTCCAGATGCTTTTGATTCTTACGTCGGTGCTTTGGGAGATGCCTCCCAGGAAGAAGGCAAGAAAGACGTTCTTTCATAACTCTGGCGGTCAGAAGAACTGGCCCAGCCATTTAATACCAAAGGCTCCGGGTGCGAGGATCCCGAACCCCCAGACCAACGCCGAGGTGAAATTCGCCAGCTGAAAATAGCGCTGTGGCATACCGCAAATTCCGGCAACCAGTGGTACAACCGCTCGCAGAGGACCAAAGAAACGGCCTATAAAGGCGCCAGGCATACCCCAGCGCTCGAAGAAGGCGTGGCCGCGTTCAAGCATTTGAGGGTGGCGTTTAAAAGGCCAGATATGCGGCACGCTGTCTCGATAATGCGAACCAATCCAGTAAGATAGCCAGTCACCAAAGAAGGCTCCGGCCGCCGCGCCGGCAAAAATCGGCCAGAAGGGGATCCCCGCCTCACCGATAAGCGCTCCCAGGCCAAGCAGGATAACCGTGGCCGGAAGCAGCAGAGACAGAAAAGCCAGTGACTCGCCAAAAGCCAGGAAAAATACGATAGGCACTGCCCAAGCCTGATGCTGACGGACAAATTCCGTCACGTAATGAATAACTTCGCTAATGCTCAAAATCACCGCCCGTGTTTTAAAAACGCTGTGCCGTTTTGTCTTGATGTCATTCCATTAAAAGTTATCCAATGACAACCGGAGCTTAACGGAAGGGCTATTCCAGATAACGCGCGCGCAGTTCTTCACGAACTTCGGCGGTTAAACCGTACTCTTTCTCCAGCCAGTTATCGAGCGTGTCATACTGCTCGGTAATGGCTTCCAACGCCGCATCAATGAAGCTTTCACGCACCGAAAGCACGTATTCGAACTTCTTCAGCGCAGAAGGCGGCAGATTGGTCGACAGTCGGTCGAGCAGCGCTTCACGGAAGGGTGCCAGCGTGGTGTCGGTCAGCAGGTAATCTTCTTTTACGGTGTCGATACTTGCACCCAGCGCCAGAAGCACCAGCGCAGAACCGATACCTGTCCGGTCTTTACCGACGGCACAGTGTTGCACGATAGCCCCACCGCCCGGCTGAAGCAGCAGGCTCACCAGCTTTTTATAGGCTTGGTTGTTAAACGGCAGGCGGCGATAAAGATCCAGCATGAAGGTCTGAGGATCAAACTCGGAGAGGGTCTCAAGGTTCAGGCCGACCAGATTAGCGCTGACCTCGTCGCTCGGCGGGTTCGCGGGGACGTGGTGATACTCGCATTCAGCCCAGAGAACGTCCGGTTGCGCCTCGACCTCTTCCTCATCACGGTAGTCCAGAACATGTTTGACCGGGACCTTGCTTAAATAGCCTATGTCTTGTTCTGTCAGGCCATCCAGGGCACCCGAGCGATAAAGCCAACCGTGTTTGACCCGACGGCCATCAGCGACAGTGTTGCCGCCCAGGTCACGGAAATTGACGCCGCCCTGTAAAAGAGCCAGTGAAGGGTGAAGTAAAATGGTTGCCGACATAAGGGCCTCTGAAAAATCTAATAGTGAATGTCATGACAATACCAGATAGCCGGCCCGAGATAAAAAAGGGCCGCCAATTGGCGACCCGTATTTTGCTATAACTCAGACTTTGATCATGAACAAATCAGGTCTTTCTCAGTATTAGATCAGACGACGAGCCGCCTCGACCACGATTTTCACCGCATGACTTTCTGTTTGCTTCATCGTTTCGGCGTTAGGAATTTCCTGCTGGGTGCGGTTGACGATAACTCCAGCGACCATCCCGGCGCGCAGGCCCTGGCTCGCACACATGGTCAACAGCGTTGCCGATTCCATTTCGTAGTTCATCACGCCCATTTCCTGCCACTCTTTCATCGATTCTTTAAAACGACGAACCACGCGGCCCGAATAGGTATCGTAACGTTCCTGTCCTGGATAGAAGGTGTCGGAGGAGGCAGTCACACCGATATGCACGGTCGTGCCCACGGCTTTGGAAGCCTCGACCAGCGCGGTCGTACAGGTGAAATCGGCCACCGCAGGGAACTCCATTGGGGCAAAGTGTAGGCTGGCACCGTCGAGGCGCACAGCTGCCGTCGTGACCAATACGTCACCGACGTTGATATGGGGCTGAATAGCGCCGGTGGTGCCAATGCGCAGGAAAGTGCGAATGCCCAGCTGGGCCAACTCTTCCACTGCGATTGAAGTTGAAGGTCCTCCAATGCCGGTAGAGCAGACGATGACGGACTTGCCGTCCAGCTCCGCACGCCAAGACGTAAACTCACGATGTGACGCCAGACGAACCGGATTCTCCATCAGTCTCGCAATTTTCTCAACGCGCTCAGGGTCACCCGGAACAATGGCCAGCGTCGCCCCCTGCAGGCTACTTTTGGTCAGGCCAAGATGGAAAACGTCAGACTGAGACATAAATAAACTCCTTTTAATTCGGGTGATGTTTTATTCGGTCAAGCCGTTATTGATTCATAACGTTGCTGATGAAATACCTTGTCACTTTATCGTGCCTTGCCGCTTCATTTTGTGATTGAAATCGCTAAGCGGCATCTTTACGTTCATTTATTACATACACAATGTGATTTACATCACAACAATCTAGTCATGAATGCGCATTTATGGCAATAAAACCCTGTTATCCGCATGACAATCAGATTAATTTTCGCTCAGCTAAGCATTTTTTACGCAAGGCTACACGAGAGGACAGACTATGGTTGTTGATGTGCTGCCTTTATGGCTTATAGTTTAAAATCTGAAACTCTACGTGAAAACAAAGTGCTTACCCTGTATGGAGACTGCAATGAAGAAAGATGACTTAATACAACTAAAACAAGCACCTGACAGTTTCTCCCCTGCCGTTACGCCTGTATCTGCTTCGACTATTCACACGGATACTGAAGGCCTGCATGCGGGTGAGACCACTATCCCTTCTCAGGGAGAGAATCTGCCGGCCTATCTGGCCAGGCCCGCCGAATATACCGGTAAGCTGCCCATCGTTATCGTAGTACAGGAAATCTTCGGCGTTCACGAACATATTCGTGACCTGTGCCGTCGTCTGGCGAAAGAAGGCTACCTGGCGATCGCGCCTGAGCTTTATTTCCGCCAGGGCGATCCTTCTGAATATAGCGATATTGGCGAGCTGCTGAATAATCTGGTGAGTAAGGTTCCCGACCAGCAGGTACTGGCCGATCTGGACCACACCGCACACTGGGCGGCGCAGCACGGTGGCGATGCCAGTAAATTGGCCATTACCGGATTTTGCTGGGGCGGCCGTATTACCTGGCTCTACGCGGCACACAGCCCTCAGTTGAAGGCCGGCGTTGCCTGGTACGGTAAACTGGTCGGCAATAAAACGCTGTCGACGCCGACGCATCCGGTCGATGAGGCCGTTGACCTGACTGCGCCAGTGCTTGGCCTGTATGGCGGCAAGGATGACGGTATTCCGCTGGACACAGTTGAAAGCATGCGTCAGGCAATCCGCGCGGCGAATGCTAATGCGGAAATCGTGGTTTATCCTGATGCTGGCCACGCGTTCAACGCAGATTACCGCCCAAGCTATAACGCGGAAGCGGCGGAAGATGGCTGGCAGCGCATGTTGGCGTGGTTTGCCAAATACGGCGTGAAATAAGCCGTTTTTTCGCCATTTTTAAAAGACAAAGTAAAGGCCCCGTCGGCAAACGCTAACGGGACCTTTTCCTTATCACTCATTGCTTAAAAGTCTGAGTATTCTCTGAGTTTATACGATTCAGGCCTGTTTGGGCTGACCGTTAGAGGCACTGAGACCGCCGTCAACCGGCAGGTTCACACCGGTCACGAATCGAGCGTCATCGCTGGCAAGGAAGGCAATCACCGAGGCAATTTCTTCCGGCTCTGCGCCGCGTCCCAGCGGAATACGTTCGGCGAACTTCGCCAATAAGACTTTGTTTTCTTTGATGTCACCGGCCATGTCGGTCAACGTAAGGCTAGGACAGACAGCATTGACACGAACGCCATCGGCACCGTGGTCTAACGCCAGAGAACGCGTGAAGTTGGTCACGGCACCTTTGGCGGCATTGTAGAAGCTCATCCCCCAGTCCCCACCAAGCCCCGAAACAGAAGACACGTTGACGATATTGCCTTTGCTTTTCTTCAGCGCCTCGATAAAGAAGCGAGTGGCATAGAACACGCCGCCGACATCGATATCAATAATCTTTTTCCAGTCTTCGATGCTGGCTTCGTTCACCTTGCCCTGCACCACAACACCGGCGTTGTTGACCAGCACGTCGACGCGTCCAAACTTGTCGAGCACAACCTGCGCCAACCTTTCGACCTCCTGCGGATTGGAGATATCGGCGACGTGGACGTAGTAATTAGTGGTTTCGAGCGTGTTGGCCACTTTGGCCAATTTGATTTCGGTACGCCCTACCAACACCACGATGGCCCCTTCAGCGGCAAAGCGCTGGGCGGTTGCGGCCCCCATGCCAGAACCCGCACCGGTGACCACCACGACTTTATCTTTAAATCGACTCATTTTTGTCTCCTTACGTCGTCAGAAAGTTAATCGAGAAAAGGTTTCACTTCCTTAAGCCTAGCCAATAGACGAAAAGAGGGTCGCAATAAACGGCAATCCGCTGAACCAATTCAGCCTCAGGCGTGGCATGTTGCGGCTCGTGGGGCGGTGATAAAGAGGTTACAAAATACTAATGGCGAGGAAAGTGGCATAAAAAAAGGGCGCCGAAGCGCCCGGTATATTCACGCTGCGACCACAGCTTAAACGTTAGCGGCGCGCAGACGCTGCGCGGCTTTGACCATGTTTGCGAGCGATTCACGCGTTTCAGGCCAGCCGCGAGTCTTCAGACCACAGTCTGGATTAACCCATAGACGCTCAGCAGGAATGCGGTCTGCGGCCTTGCGCAACAGGTCTTCAATCCACTCAACGCTTGGCACGTTCGGGGAATGAATATCGTAAACTCCTGGTCCGATTTCGTTTGGATATTCGAATTCTTTAAACGATTCCAGCAGGTCCATGTCTGAACGAGAGGTTTCGATAGTAATGACGTCGGCATCCAGCGCCGCGATGGAGTCCATAATGTCGTTGAACTCGCAGTAACACATGTGCGTGTGAATTTGCGTGTCGTCTCGAGCAATCGCGGCATTCAGTTTGAAGGCGTCCACCGCCCAGCGCAGATAAGCCTGCCACTCGGACTGACGCAAAGGTAAACCTTCACGCAGCGCAGGTTCGTCGATTTGGATGATGCCAATACCGGCTTTTTCCAGGTCTTCCACTTCGTCACGCAGCGCCAGAGCAATCTGTTTGGCGATGGTTTCACGCGTCACGTCTTCACGCGGGAACGACCAGCACAGGATAGTCACAGGACCGGTCAACATGCCTTTAACCGGTTTTTCGGTCAGAGACTGTGCGTATATGGCCCACTCGACGGTGATCGCTTCTGGGCGGCTTACGTCGCCAATAATGACCGGAGGTTTAACGCAGCGAGAACCGTAGCTCTGCACCCAACCGTTTTGGGTGAACACAAAGCCGTCGAGGTGTTCGCCAAAATATTCGACCATGTCGTTACGTTCAGCTTCACCGTGCACCAGTACGTCGAGACCAAGGCGTTCCTGCTCGTTGATAGCCTGCTTAATGTGCTCGCTAATGCCAATACGGTAGTTTTTAAGGTCCAGGCGGCCCTGTTTGAAGTCCAGACGCAGGCCACGGATTTCGGTGGTTTGCGGGAATGAACCGATAGTAGTGGTCGGCCAGGCGGGCAGATTAAAGCGTGCACGCTGTGATTCTGCACGCTGTGGATAGGCGCTTGGACGGTCGACTTCCCGTGCGCTGATTGCCGCCAAACGCTTGCCTACGGCAGCATTATGTACGCGGGTAGAGTTTTTGCGCGCGCGGATTGGCGCGCTGTATTCGGCCAGCTTAGCCTGTGCTTCTGCGCTTGGGTTGTTCAGGGCATCGGTCAACAGCGCCAGCTCGGCACATTTTTGCAGTGCAAATGCGAACCAGCTCTTCACTTCTGCATCCAGACGCGTTTCAACGCTCAGATCGATAGGACTATGCAGCAGTGAACATGAGGTTCCTAGCCAGACGTTGCGACCAGCAACCAGCGGCTTTAGACGGTCGAACCAGGTGCTCAGATCGGCACGCCAAACGTTACGGCCGTTGATCACTCCCAGTGACAGCACCCAGTCTTTTGGCAGCGCATTGGCAACCGCGTTCAGAGAGTCGTGACCGGCAACGGCGTCGATATGCAGCCCCTGCACCGGCAGCTGGCGGAGGGTCTCAAGATTGTGTCCGATGCTGTCGAAATAGGTGGTCAGCAATAGCTTAGTTTTACCCTGAAGCGCGGCATAGGCCGGTCTGTAGGCATCCAGCCACGCCTGCGGCAGTTCGAGAACCAGAGCCGGCTCATCAATCTGCACCCATTCGATACCGCGTTTAGCCAGTTCAGCCAAAACCTGCTGATAAACAGGCAGAATATCATCGAGCAGCGACAGACGGTCAAACTGTTCACCCTTTACTTTTCCCAGCCACAGGTAGGTCAATGGCCCCAGCAGCACCGGTTTAACCTTGTGACCCAGCGCCAGCGCTTCGTCAACTTCGTCAAGCAGCTGAGTCCAGGTCAGTTTGAACCGCTGACCCTGAGTGAACTCAGGCACCATGTAGTGGTAGTTGGTGTTGAACCATTTGGTCATTTCGGCAGCGGCGGCAGGTTTGCCGGTCGGTGCCCGGCCACGACCCAGGCGAAACAGAGTATCGAGATCGACTGAACCATCATCATTCTGGTGACGCGCCGGAACGTTACCCAGCAGCAGGCTGGTGGTAAGAACGTGATCGTACCAGGCAAAATCGCCAACCGGCAGCAGATCCACGCCAGCTTGCTGTTGCTGCTGCCAATGTCGGGCGCGCAGCTCGCGGCCCGTTGCCAGCAGTTCTTCTTGAGTCATGTTGCCAGCCCAGTAGCTTTCCTGCGCTTTTTTCAGTTCACGACGCAAACCAACGCGTGGAAAACCCAGAGTGTGATTCAATATCGTCATCTTTAAGTCCCCATTTAGCCATCCAGATGTTTACACATCCATAATCCGCAGGTACTGTATATTCCACAAGCGCAAATTATTCACAGTGACAGTGAAGGACTCTCATGATCGAACTGAAACACCTGCGGACGCTGCAAGCTCTGCGAAATACCGGCTCTCTTGCCGCCGCAGCGGCACAGCTACACCAGACCCAATCTGCCCTGTCGCATCAATTTAGCGACCTTGAGCAGCGTCTCGGTTTCAGACTATTTGTGCGTAAAAGCCAGCCGCTGCGTTTTACGCCGCAGGGTGAAATCATGCTGCAGTTGGCGGAACAGGTACTGCCGCAGATTCAGCAGGCGTTACAGGCCTGCCACGAACCGCAACAGGCTACTCTGCGCATCGCGATTGAATGCCACAGCTGCATTCAGTGGCTGACGCCCGCGCTCGACACCTTCCACCAGAGCTGGCCACAGGTGCTGATGGACTTTAAGTCTGGCGTGACCTTCGACCCACAGCCCGCCCTGCAACAGGGTGAGCTGGACATCGTGCTGACCTCCGACATTCTGCCGCGCAGCGGCCTGCACTATTCGCCGATGTTTGATTATGAAGTACGTCTGGTATTAGCACCGGACCATCCTTTGGCGAACAAAGACGTCATTACACCGGAGGATTTGAGCAGCGAGATCCTGATGATTTATCCGGTTCAGCGTCAGCGCCTGGATATCTGGCGTCACTTCCTGCAACCGGCGGGCGTCAGTCCAGCGCTGAAAAACGTGGATAACACCCTGCTGCTCATCCAGATGGTGTCGGCGCGCATGGGGATTGCTGCACTGCCGCACTGGGTAGTAGAAAGCTTTGAGAAACAAGGGTTGGTGGTCACCAAAACCTTGGGTGATGGCCTTTGGAGCCGCCTCTACGCTGCCGTTCGCGACGGAGAACAGCGCCAGGCGGTGACCGAGGCGTTTATCCGCTCGGCACGCCAGCACGCCTACGATCACCTGCCTTTTGTGCGCGATGCCTCACGCCCCAACGGCGCGGCGTCACCGCTAAAAACGCTTTCCCTGCCGCCAGAGGCTTGAGGTTAATCACGCTGCTGTTTACGCCTTGCGGTGACGACGCTCAGCGCCACAATGCCCACGGCGGCCAGGGTAGCGGCGAGGAGCGTGAAGCTCATCGTGAAACCTTTTATATCAATCAGATAACCTGTCGCAACGGGCAGTAAGCCCGCCGGAATATAGGCGCCAATATTGAGCAACGCATTGGCTTCTGCACGGCGGTCAGCGGAGATATTCACCGACAGCAGCGTGAGTCCTCCGAGTTGCCCGAGACCCTGCGCAGCCCCGGCAGCCAGCGCGGCGAGGAAGAGGGCTATCTCGCCTCCCCCATGGAGCGCCAGAACGAGACACAGCATCGTAATCATCAGTGCCGCCCCACTGAAATAGAACACGCGGGTCGTTGGCAATTGGCGGCACAGCAGTTGGCTTCCCACCGCGACCATAAACATCACGCAGGCCATAACCCCCGCCACCACCGGGCTTCCCGCACCCGAAAAATGATTCAGCAATACGGGCCCCAGTGACAGCATCAGCGAGGTTGAGGTCAGCCCCGGCGCGAAGAACAGTACGCCCAAAACCAGATGAAAAATATGCTTCGACGCAATCGACGGCATGCGCAGCGGACGCGGCGTTTCATTTAAGCGTTTCACTTTGGCCGGCAAACGTATTGCGATAGCTATCGCGCTTAGCTGTACCAACAGTTCGATGGCAAACACGATAAATACCGGATGCGGCAGGAAGCGTACTACCGCGCCGCTCATCACCGGCCCCAGCCCTGCGCCGGTTACCATGGCAATCGATGCCACCAGCGCGGCCTGCCGCTTACGGCTTTCTCCTCCGGCGTCCACCACCGCAGCCATACTCGCCGTCACGGTAATGCCCACCGCAACTCCGGTCAGGAAACGCGCGACCAGCAGCGCATAGACCGATCCCGCATCAATAAAACACACACAGGCCAGTACCGAAGCCATGAGTCCCGGCAGGATAATCTTCTTCCTGCCCAGCCGGTCCGCGAGTTGCCCGGCGACCAGCAGGGTTATCACCAGCGCCAAAATATAACAGGCAAAAATCAGAGTCAGCGTGCCGGAAGTAAAATCAAACTGCTTTTTCCAATGGATATACAGTGGCGTAGGCGCGTTAGACAGCATAAATACTGCGACGACTATCCACGCGGTTTGTAAAATTCGCCACGGCGACGCGGCTTGGGCGGGCATTTTTAACCTGTTAATACTGTTTTCAGAAGGTAAAGACTGCGACATCGATTTTTCCTGTAGTGAAAGCGCTGAAGATGGCTATCAGCGTGACACGCAGGATAAAGAACATCGCATATAAGAAAAATAGGCTAAAATTCCAAACATATCGGACAAAAAACTCCTTAATGACGAGATTTCACCATGAGCAAGCTGAGCGGTATCGAAATATTTGTGCAGGTCGCTGAGACGCGAAGCTTCTCTGAAACCGCCAAACAGCTGGGCGTTTCCTCTTCGGCGGTGGGTAAAAGCATTGCTCGCCTCGAGTCACGTCTTTCAGCACAGCTGTTTTATCGCAGCACCCGTAGTATGACCTTGACCACCGAGGGCGCACAGTACCTCGAACGCTGCCGCCGCATTCTGGCCGAGGTTGAAAGCGCGGAGCTTGAACTGATGGAAAGCCACCTTGCGCCGCAGGGTCAACTGAAAATCAGCCTGCCGTTTGTCGACGTCATCGTGCTGCCGCTGGTCGGCGGATTTATGCAGCGTTATCCGCAAATTACGCTCGATATCGATATGACCGACCGCATGGTCGATATCATCGAAGAGGGTTTTGACGCGGTTATCCGTACCGGTACTCCGGTAGATTCACGGCTCAAGTCGCGCTTTCTCGGCGGCTATCAGCGTGTCATCGTAGCTTCGCCGGACTATCTTGCCCAGCGCGGAACCCCGCGCCATACGTCAGATTTGGCGCAGCATGCCTGCCTGCTGCATAAATACCCCAGCACCGGACGCATCGAGCAGTGGACCGGCGTGCCTGACGCCTCGGAGCTGCCCGCCGCGATGGTATGCAACACCAACCGGGTCATTATCGACGCCACGTTGAAAGGTTTGGGAATAGCCTGTCTGCCGGAATACCAGGCGCGCAGCCTCTTGCAGGAGGGGAAATTGACGCAGGTTCTGCCTCACCTGCCCGCGGCCGAAAATGGTTACTGGGCTCTGTGGCCGGTGAGTAAACACGTCACCCCCAAATTACGGGCATTTATCGACTATCTGGCGGCGTATTTCGCCGAAAACCCGCTAAACGCGCAGCCTGGAGTGGCGATTCAGGGCGTATCCGAAAATTGCTCTACCGGTCTGCCGATGGAGTAAACTTAAGAGAAGAAATAACCTGCAGGAGTATCGACCATGAAAGGCTTTCATCAAGTTCTGAGCGCTCTGTTACTGTCGGCGATGACCACGGGCGCGCTCGCCGCCGTCACCCAGACGCCTATCGAAAGGCAACAACAGTTGCTGAATAATCCTGCCCAGCAGAGGATGCAGCAGCAGATGTTGAATAATCAGCAGCTGCACCAACGTCAGCTTGAGCAGGATCAGATGTTCACCCAGCAGCAACAACAGCTGCAGCTGCGCTCCCAGACGCTGAACGATCAGCAGCGTTTGCAGCAAAGCCAGATAAATAATAATCAACAGCGGCTACAGCAGAAACTGAATCAGACCCCATAGCCCTTGGCGCAAATCTAAAGCAATTAACAAGTCCCCTGATGTTAAATTTGACACTCAATTTGATACTAAGGGACTTGTTCACCCACTAAATAGACTTAACTGCCAAAGTCCGGACCGATGAGGTCGATGCGGTCGGTACAGATGCAATCCACTCCCCAGCCGAGCAGCAGACATGCTCTTTCAGGGCTGTTGACGGTGTAAACCAGAATACGCAGACCGGCCTGTTTTAGGCTCTGAACACGTTCTTCAGTCAACTCTTTGTGGTTGATATGCAATGAGACACAGCCCAGGCGGGTGGTCAACGCCTGCCAGTTTTCGTCCCACTTGTCTAACAGCAAACCGCGCGGCAGTTCTGGTACGGCTGCCTGTGCGGCTTCGAGCGAAGGCACATCGAACGAGGAAAGCAGAGGTTGAACCGCCTGCCCATGCCAAAGCTCGCGTGCCGCCTGTGCCACCTTCTCTCCGGTCTCATACGCCAGGCCGGTCGTGCCCTTAATCTCGATATTTGCCATCATGCCGTATTTGGCACAGCGGGCCGCCACCTCAGACAACAGCGGCAATTTCTCGCCGCTAAAGTGGGTGCTATACCAGCTACCGGCATCAAGCTGCACCAGCTTGTCCCAGGCTAACTCCCCCGCCACGCCCCAGCCATTGCTGGTTCGGTTTAGCGTGTCGTCATGCAGCAGAAAGATTTCCCCCCCCTGCGCCAGCTTGACGTCGAACTCAATCATGCGGTGACCAAGGCGCGCGCCAGTATCAATTGCAGCAAGGGTATTTTCAGGCGCCAATGAACCGCCGCCGCGATGGGCCACGATCTTTGGATAAGGCCATACTGTCATGTTCACTCCATCCGTAATCCGCTTTTCGAATCAAAAAAGTGTAGCGCGTGCGCGGGCAAAACCAAACGTAATTGCGTACCGGCCGACGGACAATGTTCATGCGAAAGTCTCACCACCATGCCGCTGCCCGCCCATACGCCGTGTGCCAGATTATCTGCGCCCAGAAGCTCAAGGTTTTTAAGCTCCATCGGAATGCCGTGCTGCGGGTCTTCCGTCAGCTGAATATGCTCCGGTCGCACGCCGACGGTCAACTCACGGCCGCCCCATTCCGGTCGCGCCTTCGGCAGCGGCAGCTCGTAGCCGCCCTCCATCACCAGCGAAGTCCCGTCAGTAGTCAACTGCCCCGGTAATAGGTTCATCGCCGGAGAACCGATAAAACTGGCCACAAACAGGCTCGCCGGACGTTGATACACCTCGGACGGCGTCCCGATTTGCTCGGCAATACCTTTGTTCATCACGATAACGCGCTCGGCCAGGGTCATGGCCTCCACCTGATCGTGTGTCACGTAAAGGCTCGTGGTGCGCAGGCGGCGATGCAGCTGCTGTAGCTCGAGACGCATCTGTACGCGCAGCTTGGCGTCGAGGTTCGACAGCGGTTCATCAAACAGGAAAACGGCAGGTTCACGCACGATGGCACGGCCCATTGCCACACGCTGACGTTGTCCGCCGGAAAGCTCGCGCGGTTTGCGTTTTAGCAGCGGACCGAGCTCGAGAATGCGCGCCGCCTCTTCCACCCGTGCCTGAATCTGCGCCTTGCCGAAGCCGCGAATCTTGAGGCCGTAAGCCATGTTGTCGTACACGCTCATGTGTGGATACAGCGCATAATTCTGGAACACCATCGCGATGCCGCGATCTTTCGGCTCGAGGTTGGTGACGCGGACGTCGTCGATATAAATATCGCCGCTGGTGGTGCGTTCAAGCCCGGCGACCATGCGTAGAAGGGTTGATTTTCCGCAACCCGACGGGCCGACCATGACAATGAATTCGCCGTCGGCGACGTCCAGATCGATAGTTTTAATAATCTGATTCTGCCCGTCATAGGACTTGGTCACTGCCTGTAATTTTAAGTTTGCCATAGTTAATTACTTCTCACTGTCTACCAGACCGCGCACAAACCAGCGCTGCATCAGGAGCACCACCGCAAGGGGTGGCAATAACGTCAGGATCATCGCGGCCATCACCTGATTCCACTGTGTCGAGCCGTCTCCCGAGGAGATCATGCTTTTGATTCCTGCCACCGCCGTGCCCATTGAGGCATCGCTGGTGATAAGGATCGGCCACAGGTATTGGTTCCAGCCGTAGATAAAGGTGATAACAAACAGCGCTGCCAGGTTGGTTTTCGACAACGGCAGGACGATGTCCCAGAAAAATCGCATCGCGCCTGCACCGTCAATTCGCGCGGCCTCGAGCAGCTCGTCCGGCAGTGTCATAAAGAACTGGCGGAACAGGAAGGTTGCGGTTGCCGAGGCCATCAGCGGCAGGGTCAGGCCGGTGTAACTGTCGAGCATATGCAGGTTGGCTATCACCTGCACGGTCGGGAAGATACGGACCTCAACCGGCAACATCAGCGTCATGAAAATCAGCCAGAAGAACAGGTTACGCAGCGGAAAACGGAAATACACGATGGCATAGGCCGACAGCATCGAAATGGAAATTTTGCCGACGGTAATCGCCATCGCCATGATGAAACTGTTCAACAGCAGCGGGCCAAACGCCGGACTGCTTCCCCCCGCGCCCTGCGTCCAGATGGTGCGGATGTTTTCAAAAAAATGCCCGCCCGGCACCAGACTCATCGGCACGGTAAAGATTTGCTTGTTGTCCAGCGTCGCGGCGACAAAGGCGACATACAGCGGAAACAGCACCAGCAGCACGCCAATAATCAGCACCACGTGACAGAAAATATCGAGGCCTCTTCTGTTCTCGATCATTGGTAACGCACCTTACGCTCGACAAAGCGGAACTGAATAAATGTCAGGGCAACCACCATCACCATCAGTACCACCGACTGCGCGGCGGAGCTTGAGAGGTCAAGACCGGTGAATCCTTCGCGATATACTTTGTAGATAAGCGTCGTTGTGGCTTGCACCGGACCACCCTGCGTGGCGGCGTCGATAACCGGGAAGGTATCGAAGAAGGCGTATACCAGATTAACCACCAGCAGGAAGAAGCTGACCGGCGAAATTAACGGCAACACCAGATTAAAGAAACGACGTATTGGACCGGCACCGTCAATCGCCGCGGCCTCGACCAACGAACGCGGTATTGACTGTAGCGCCGCCAGGAAGAACAGGAAGTTGTAGCTCACCTGCTGCCAAATGGACGCCAGTACCACGAGGAACATCGCCTGCCCGCTGTTCTGCGCGTGATTCCAGTTATAGCCGAGCGTGCCTAGGAAATGGGTGATCAACCCTAACCCCGGGCTAAACAAGAACATCCACAGTACGGCGGCCACGGCGGGCGCAACGGCGTAAGGCAAAATAAGCAACGTTTGATACAGACGGCTGCCGCGAATAACGTGGTCAACCATGGCTGCCAGCAGCAGCGAAATCGCCAGCCCGAAGAACGCCACCATAAAGCTGAACTTCAGCGTGGTGTAAAACGAGGCAAGATAGTAAGGATCCTGGAACAGCTGCTGAAAGTTGGTCAGACCGGCAAACTCGCTGGAGATACCGAAAGGATCCATGGTTTGCACCGAATACCACAGTGCCTGACCGGCGGGCCACAGGAAAAAGATCGCCGTAATCAATAACTGAGGCAGAACCAGCGCATAGGGCAGCCAGCTACAGCCAAACCCGGGACGGTGTGAACTCATATGAATGACTCATCGAAATATAAGGCGGAGAACAGAAGACAAACGGCTGCGAACGTCGCCAAAAACAGGGGCAGAGTGTCAGAATGGCGCACTCTGCCCGGTTAAAAGACGTTCGTTATTGCTTCACAGAGGCTTCAAAACGACGCAGCAGCAGATTGCCGCGCTGAACGGACTCATCCAACGCCTGCTTAGCCGTTTTCTGACCGCTCCACACGCCTTCCAGCTCTTCATCCACGATGGTACGAATCTGTGGCATGTTGCCCAAACGCAGGCCTTTGGTGAACGGCAACGGTGGTTTGTTCATCATTTGACGCGTTGCCACGTCGGAGCCTGGGTTCTTATCATAGAAGCCCTGCTGTTTGGTCAGCTCGTAGGCCGCCGTCGTGACCGGCAAATAACCGGTTTTCTGGTGCCATTCGGCGGCGATCGCCGGTGTTGTCAGGAATTGCAGGAATTCAGCCACGCCCTTGTAGGTCGCCGCATCTTTGCCTTTCATGACCCACAGGCTTGCGCCACCGATGATGGCATTTTGCGGTGCGCCTTTCACATCGGCGTCGTACGGCATCATACCTACACCATAGTTGAATTTGGCGTACTGACGAATGTCAGCCAGTGAACCGGAAGACGCAGTCGTCATTGCACAGTCGCCGTTATAGAACTTGGCGGTAGACTCGTCCTGGCGACCGAAATAGGTAAACTCACCTTTTTTATTCATGTCTTCAAGGAACTGGATGTGTTTGATTTGTTCCGGCTTGTTGAATTCCAGAACCGCATCGGTGCCGTCGAAACCGTTATTCTTGGTTGCTACCGGCAGGCCGTGCCAGGCACTGAAGTTTTCAATCTGGATCCAGCCCTGCCAGCCGCTGGCGTAGCCACACTTCATCCCGGCCTCTTTCAGCTTGGCGGTGTCCTGCTCTAGCTCCTGCCAGGTTTTTGGCGGCTGGTCGGGATTAAGACCGGCCTTCTTGAAGGCATCTTTGTTGTAGTACAGCACAGGCGTGGAGCTGTTGAACGGCTGCGAAAGCAGGCGGCCCTGAGAATCAGAGTAGTAACCGGAAACCGTCGGCACGAACTGGGAGACGTCTTCTTTCAGACCCGCGTCTGCAAAGACCTGGTAAACCGGTTTGATGGCCTTGCTCGCCATCATGGTCGCCGTACCTACTTCGTAAACCTGCAAAATCGCCGGGGCATTACCGGTACGGTAAGCCGCGATGCCAGCAGCCAGGTTCTGGTCGTATTTGCCCTTGTAAACAGGAACAATTTTTACGTCAGGATGCGTCTGGTTAAAACGATCGGCCAGAGAGTTAACTTCTTTACCTAACTCGCCATCCATTGAGTGCCAGAAAGGGATCTCCGTCACGGCTAGCGCGTTGGCACTGAAAGCCAGCATGAGTGCTGCACCCAGAGCCGATTTTTTTAAATTGATAAACATGCCTGTCTCCTGAAAATCTGCTGGTGTTAGAAATTGCAGAGAAATAATGGAAGTTAATAAACTTTTTTATTCGGGAGCTAACATGACATGCATAAATGACAGAAAAATAACCAATAAATGACAATGACGTGACAGCAGGGTGAAACGAAGATGACGGGAAGATGGCAAAAAAAGAGGCGCATTGTGTGAACAATGCGCCTCGATTTACTCTGATTTTATCACTTACAGCGCGCGCTTCAGACGGGCAACGGCCTCGTGCAGCTGCTCTTCAGTGGCGGTCGCGAAGGAGATACGGAAGGTCGAGTAGTCCGGATTATCGGAGAAGAAGAACTCTCCCGGCACGAACACGACGCCCTGCTCCAGCGTTTTCTTCATCCACTCGGTGCAGTTACGCGGTTCACGGAAACGAGCCCACAGGAACATGCCGCCTTTCGGATATTCAAAGGTCAACACGTGGCCCAATTCACGTTCCAGCAGCTCGGCCAGCACGTTACATTTCTGCTTGTAGGCGGCACGGATGGTTTCGATTTGTTTATCCAGACGACCCAGCGCCAGGTAGTTTTCGGCCACGGTCTGCGACAGTGAGCTGGCGTGCAGATCTGCCGCCTGTTTAATAATCGCGACTTTGTTCAGCAGCCACTGCGGCATAATGACCCAGCCCAGACGCAGGCCGGGTGCCAGAATCTTGGAGAACGTCGAGGTATAGATGATGTTGTTGGCATGGCCGTACTGCGTTTTAGAAATCTCGAACAGGGTCGGCAAACGTTCGTCGGTAAAGCGCAGTTCACCGTAGGGGTCATCTTCAACAATCAGGAACTGATGCTCGGCTGCCAGTTTCACCAGCTGCTCACGGCGTGAAAGGCTCAGCGTTACGCCACTCGGGTTACCAAATGTTGGCACCAGATACACGCCCTTGATCTTGCGTGTCTTAAGAATCTCTGCCAGCTCGTCGACCTTCATGCCGTCGCCGTCGGAACCCACAGACAGCAGATGAGCTTCAGCAAGCTCCAACGTTTGCAATGCCGCCAGATAGGTAGGACGCTCAACCACGAACACGTCTTCAGGATCGACAACCGCACGCATCACCAGGTCCAGCGCTTGCTGAGAACCGGCGGTCACAACGATATCTTCGGCGGTCGCCACAATGCCGCGATCTTTGCACAGGTCGGCAATACGTGAGCGCAGGCCATGGCTGCCTTCGGTCAGACCATACTGGAACGCATGCTCTGGCTGCTCGGTAATCGCAATTTGAGTGGCCTTCGCCAAGCCTTCAAAATCGAATAATGCTGAAGAAGGAATGCCTCCCGCCAGCGAAATAACGCCCTCCATCTTGCTGTGCTTCAGCAATTCCCGGATAGCCGAACTCTTGAGCCTGACCATACGGGCGGCGAGCAAACCTTCTGTGTTCATTTAATGTTCCTGAGTGGTGTGCAAAGATTTATAAGAATGTACGCAAAGTTAATTTATAGATAAAAGAAAAACCGCAAAGCGCTTGCCGTGCGGTTTATTAGATTTAACACAGATTTTTATTGAATCAACGATCTTTATCACGCACCGAGATAGGCGGCGCGCACCGCCTCATTGGCCAACAGGGCTCGGCCGGTGTCTTCCAGCACGACATGACCGTTTTCCAGCACGTAGCCCCGGTCCGCCAGCTTCAAGGCCTGATTGGCATTTTGCTCGACCAGGAAGATGGTCATCCCCTCTTCACGCAGCTGCTGGATGGTGTCGAAAATCTGCTGAATGATGATAGGCGCGAGGCCGAGCGAGGGTTCGTCGAGCAGCAGCAGGCGCGGCTGGCTCATCAGTGCCCGCCCAATAGCCAGCATCTGCTGTTCGCCGCCTGACAGGGTTCCCGAGCGCTGTGCACGGCGCTCTTTCAGCCGTGGAAAAAGCGTAAATACCCGCTCCAGCCGCTGCTGATAATGGTCGCGTGCGGCAAAGAAACCGCCCATCGCCAGATTCTCTTCCACCGTCATGCGTGAAAAAACCCGTCGCCCTTCCGGCACAATGGCAATATCACCGCGCATGATCCGCGCCGTCGGCCATTGGGTAATATCCTGCCCCTCAAACACAATGGAACCCTGCGAGGCCCGTGGTTCACCGCATAGCGAACCGAGTAGCGTAGTTTTACCCGCACCGTTTGCGCCAATCAGCGTGACGATTTCCCCGGCGCTGATGTGCAGGCTCACCTGATGCAACGCCTGGATTTTACCGTAGTGGGTCGAAACCTGATTAAATGACAACATCTCTTATCCCTCGCCCAAATACGCACGAATAACGTCTGGATTGTTGCGGATTTCCTGCGGCGTACCTTGTGCCAGCGGCGTTCCCTGATTCACCACGTAGATGCGGTCTGAAATCCCCATCACCAGTTTCATGTCGTGTTCAATCAGCAACACCGAAACCTGATGCTGACTCCGCAGTTCGGCGATCAGCTGGTTCAGCGCCTCCGTTTCTCGAGGATTCAGACCCGCAGCGGGCTCGTCGAGCATCAGGATCTCTGGGCGAGTCACCATGCAGCGCACGATTTCAAGGCGGCGCTGCTGGCCATAGGCCAGATTCCCCGCCTGCCGGTTGGCTAAGTCACGCAGACCGACGCGCTCAAGCCAGTCGGCCGCGCGGTCCAGCGCCTCCGCCTCGGCGCGACGAAAGCCAGGGGTTTTCAGGAGACCCGCGAGGGCGCCACTTTTGAGGTGCTGATGCTGAGCCACAAGCAGGTTTTCAATCACCGTCATCTCGCGGAATAACCGCACGTGCTGGAAAGTACGCACCACGCCGAGACGGGCAATCTTATGCCCCGGCAGGCCTTCAATGTGCCTGTCGCGTAGTTTGATGCTGCCACCGCTTGGGCGATAAAATCCGGTCAGACAGTTGAATACCGTGGTTTTACCCGCACCGTTCGGACCAATCAGCGAGACGATTTCTCCCTGATTGAGCTGTAATCCGACGTTGTTAACCGCCAGCAGCCCGCCAAAACGCATCGACAGACCTTCAACGTTCAGTAAAGGTTGGGGACTCATGCCTGCTCTCCTTTGCCGCTCTCGCCTTTATCCAGCACTTTCAGTTTGAGCTGTGGACGTTTCATCGGCAGCAGCCCCTGAGGACGCCAAATCATCATTAAAACCATCAGCGCGCCGAGCAGCAGCATGCTGTATTCGTTGAGGTCACGCATCAGCTCACGCGATACCACCAGCAGAATTGCCGCGAGGATCACCGCAAACTGCGAACCCATGCCGCCCAGTACCACGATGGCCAACACGAAGGCCGACTCGACGAAGGTAAAGGATTCAGGGCTGACAAAGCCCTGCCGCGCGGCAAATAACGTCCCGGCGAATCCGGCAAAGGCGGCGCTGATAGTGAAGGCAGTCAGCTTGATGCGGGTCGGATTGAGGCCGAGCGAACGGCAGGCAATTTCGTCTTCACGCAGAGCCTCCCACGCACGCCCCAGCGGCATCCGCAGCAAACGGTTGATGATGAACAGCGTCAAGATAACCAGCAGCAAGGCGACCAGATAGAGAAAAATGATGCGATCGCTGGGGTCATAACGCAGGCCGAAGAAATGGCTAAAGGTGTCCCAACCGCCCTCGCGCGCCGTGCGGCTAAATTCGAGTCCAAAGAGTGTGGGTTTCGGGATCTGGCTGATGCCGTTCGGACCGCCGGTGATATCGGTATTATTAAGCAGCAGAATACGCACTATCTCACCGAACCCAAGGGTGACAATCGCCAGATAATCGCCGCGCAGGCGCAAGACCGGAAAGCCGAGCAGAAAACCAAAGGCTGCCGAAACCAAACCTGCCAGCGGCAGCGCCTCCCAGAAACCGATGCCGTAGTAATGGTTCAGCAACGCATAGGTGTAAGCACCGATGGCGTAAAACCCACCGTAACCCAGCACCAATAACCCCGACAGGCCGACGACCACGTTCAGCCCGAGGCCTAGCATGATGTAGATAAGGGTCAGGGTGGCGATGTCCACGGTGCCGCGCGAAACGATAAACGGCCAGGCCACGGCGGCAATAATCAGCAGCAGCGCCAGCCATTTCTGCTTCGGCGTCGAACCGTCAAAGCTCGGCAGAACAAAACTGGGGCCGGAGACCTTTTTCAGTCCTTTTTGCAGCAGTGGGCGAAACAGCTGGAAGACGAACACCACCGCACAGCCGGCCGCAATCCAGTACCAGCGCACCACGTCGGCACCGTGCACTACCAGTCTGGTGCCCTCAAGGCTCAGTTGCAGCCCCATAATAAAAGAGGCCAGCACCAGCAACACCAGCGCCGAAATCAGCGCATTGAGCAGATTGAGATGTTTCATACCTTCTCGACCTCCGGGCGGCCCAGAATCCCGGTCGGCAGCACCAGCAGCACGACAATCAACAGCGCGAAGGAGACCACGTCTTTGTACTCGGTGCTCAGATAAGCGGAGGTCAGTGCTTCGGCCACACCGAGGATCAGTCCACCTATCATCGCGCCCGGAATGCTACCGATACCGCCCAGGACGGCAGCGGTAAAGGCCTTCATTCCGGCCATGAAACCGATATATGGGTTAATCACGCCATAGAACTGGCCGAGCAATACGCCTGCGACCGCTGCCATCAGTGCGCCAATCACGAAGGTCAATGAAATGACGCGATCGGTGCTTATCCCCAACAGGCTCGCCATCTTGAGGTCTTCGGCACAGGCGCGACAGGCGCGCCCCATGCGGGAATAGCGGATAAACAGCGTCAGGGCCAGCATCGCGATAAAGGTCACCCCCCAGATAATCAGCTGCATGGTGCTAATGGTCGCGGCAAAGCCGTTAGCCTCGCCAAGCTTCCATTGGCCGGTCACCAGACTCGGCAACGCCAGGTCGCGCGAGCCCTGAGTCAGGCTGACGTAGTTTTGCAGGAAAATAGACATACCGATCGCGGAGATTAGGGCAATCAAGCGCTTGGAATTACGCACCGGTTTATAGGCCACGCGCTCGATACTCCAGCCGTAGGCGCTGGAAATCACGATGGCGGCAATAAACCCTGCACCTATCAGCAGCCAGCTGGCGTCGATACCCATCATCATCAGTGCTGCGATGACGATAAACGAGACGTAGCTGCCAATCATGTACACCTCGCCGTGGGCGAAGTTAATCATGCCGATGATGCCATAAACCATGGTATAGCCGATGGCTATCAGCGCGTAGGTGCTACCTAAGGTCACGCCGTTAAACATCTGCTGAATAAAATAGAGAAACTGCTCAGACATACTCTACACCTTAGATTGCTTTCGCCTGGAGGCCTGAAGCCGCGACGGCTTTCGCGGGCGCGGCTTCAAAGGCTAAGACGGGAGAGGCTTAAAATATTACTTAACCGGCGTAGAGGTGCCGTCGGCATGCCATTCAAATACGCCAAACTCGAAGCCTTTCAGGTCGCCCTTCTCGTCCCAGCTCAACGGCCCCATCACGGTATCAACCGGTGCCGACTTGAGATTTTTGACGATATCCGCGGGTTCCATGCTGCCGCTGCGGGTCATGCCGGTGGTCAGCGACTGCAGGGCGGCATAAGTGGTCCAGACAAAAGGCCCGGTCGGGTCGAGCTTCTTGGCTTTCAGAGAGTCAACGATAGGCTGGTTGGCGGGCACCTGATCGTAGCGTTTCGGCAGTGTTACCAACATCCCTTCAGAGGCAGCACCGGCGATGTTGGAGAGTGAAGAGTTACCGACGCCTTCAGGCCCCATAAAGCGTGCGTTCAGACCTGCCTGTTTTGACTGGCGCAGGATCTGCCCCATCTCTGGGTAATAACCACCGAAGTAGACGAAATCGACGTTCTCTTTCTTGAGGCGTGCCACCAGCGTAGAGAAATCTTTGTCTCCGGCGGTGATGCCTTCAAACATCACCACGTTGCCACCGGCTTTCTTCAGGCTGTCCTGAACCGAGCGCGCCAGCCCTTCACCGTACTGCTGTTTGTCATGAACCACCGCGATACGCTGTGGCTTGATGGTATTCAGAATGTATTTAGCGGCGGTAGGCCCCTGATCGGAATCGAGACCGGTGGTGCGCAGGATCATCTTGTAGCCACGCGTGGTCAGGTCGGCGTTGGTGGCCGCTGGCGTGATCATGATGACGCCTTCGTCTTCATAAATGTCAGAAGCAGGCTGAGTCGAAGAAGAGCAGAGATGACCGATGACATAACGAATGCCGTCATTGATCACTTTGTTTGCGACCGCAACCGCCTGTTTCGGGTCACAGGCATCGTCGTACTCCACGCCAACCAGCTTATTGCCTTTAATGCCGCCTTTGGCATTAATATCCGCAATCGCCTGTTTGGCGCCGGTAAATTCCATATCGCCGTACTGGGCGACCGGTCCTGACATTGCACCAACAATGGCGACCTTAATGTCCTGCGCCATGGCCGAGTGGCTCATTGCCAACGCCACACAGGCTGCCAACCACGTCTTACCCTTTGCTAATTTCATCCTGACTACCCCATTTGATTATGTTGTGATGTTGTCCCGCCACCTGCTTAAAACATGCTCACCCAGGGTTTTCGCCATAAGTAATAATGAGTTAGCGGCTTTTATTGGTCTTATTCTCTAATAAAACGCTTATTTATCACGTTATTAAACAGGTATTTTCTTCTGCAAATCAAATCACACATCCAGAAACATGAGGTGTAATCAGAATTTTATAGGGGTAAAAATGCGGCAAAATGGAAGGGTGTCAGCGGTTAAAACTGCTTAATAAAACGTATACCGCCGTTTATATTTCATACGACAGCAGTGAAAATATTTTCGACCTGTTATTGTTCAAAAAAAGTTACGCCACGATGTTGGGGTTATCCGGTAAACTGTTTCAGTCCTTTTTCCTTTGTTATCTGTGCCTCATCATGAAATTAACCATAGAAAAACTCGACCAGCTTACTGCGCAAGATGAAATCGATTTGGCCAAGATCTGGCCGCAGCAGCAGCCCGCCGACTGGCAGCGCTGGATGAATGAACAACGTATGATTTTTGCTGCTCGTTTCAACGCACGACTGCTGGGAGCCGTTAAGGTCTCGGTTGTGGAGACTCAGGCGGAACTCAGCGATCTGTGCGTGCGTGAAGTCACGCGACGTCGCGGCGTAGGGCTGTATCTTCTTGAGGATTTACAGGCACAGCTGCCGGCTATTAAGGCGCTGTCGATGCAGGCCGAGTCAAACGACCCGGTGCTGGCGGCCTTTATGCAGGCCTGTGGTTTTACGCTCCATAACGGCAACTGGCATAAATTACAGGCATAAAAAAAGCGACCGTGATGGTCGCCTTTTAGCCTAACGCCTGACTCAACGGGCAGGCGTTTAGTTTTGCTGCATCAGGCTTCGATAGCCATGCGCAGTTTCTTCATCGCATTCTTTTCAAGCTGACGAACACGCTCGGCAGATACACCGTATTTATCGGCCAGTTCCTGCAGCGTTGACTTGTTATCATCGTCGAGCCAGCGCGCGCGGATGATGTCCTGGCTACGTTCGTCGAGGCCTTCCATCGCGAAGGTCAGCTTGTCGGCTGCACTGGATTCCCAGTTGTCTTCTTCGATGCTCTCGGCGAAGTCGGAGCTCTTATCCTGCAGGTACAGCATAGGAGCCATCGCCTGACCATCACGCGGCTCTTCGTCCGGCGTAGGGTCAAAGGTCATGTCCTGTGCCGCCATGCGGGATTCCATCTCCAGCACGTCTTTGCTGGTCACGCCCAGTTCGCGGGCAACGTGTTCAACTTCTTCATGGCTGAACCAACCCAAACGCTGTTTGTTTTTGCGCAGGTTAAAGAACAGCTTACGCTGTGCTTTGGTGGTCGCGACTTTCACAATACGCCAGTTACGCAGCACGTACTCATGGATCTCTGCTTTGATCCAGTGCACGGCGAAGGAAACCAGACGTACGCCGACTTCCGGATTAAAACGGCGAACCGCTTTCATCAGGCCGATATTACCTTCCTGGATAAGGTCAGCCTGAGGCAGACCATAGCCTGAATAATTACGAGCGATATGAGCGACAAACCGCAGGTGAGACAGGATTAGCTGTTTAGCTGCGTCCAGATCGCCCTCGTAATGCAGCCGTTCAGCCAGTGCCCTTTCTTCCTCTGCGGTAAGCATAGGATAGGCATTGGCGGCCCGAACATAGGCTTCCAGGCTACCTTGGGGTACTAATGCTAAAGTTTGCATTTCTTTGGTCATTAAAGCCTCTCTAATGTGACGTAAGAAGGTTTTACACAACGTTGCCGTGGACTGAATACCACGGATTTCAGTACAACGCAGAACCACTCACATTTGCTGCTGATTTGACCCTGATTCTCGCTCAAAGTTCATTCATTAGCGCCTTCTCAGCCCAATGACTTTATGCGAGGTACAGGGGAAATGATTGGGAAATTGTGCTTAACGGGGAAGATGAATATAAGACCCTAAATTACAAGGATCCTTTGGAGCAGACTATTAATATGGGGATCTTCCCTTGCAGCACAACCCGCAGCTACAAGGGAAGAGTATACCAAAAAGATTCTTATTGTGGTGTAAATCGTCGTAAATGTTGAACAGTCGCCAAATACGCGGCTACCCAGCCGATCATCGCCGAGATCAACAATAACAACAGGCTTTCGTCCCAGCCAAGGCCGTGCAGGTCAAAGGTCGTGCCGAACACCGAGGCCACCTGGGCCACAACCGCTTCAAGACGCAGCACCAGCGCTTCCGACAGGATGAGTGAAAGCAGTGCGCCACTAAACCCAAGCAACGCCCCCCCGTTGAGGAAAGGCCGCAGGATAAAGCCATCGGTGGCGCCGATTAGCTTCATCACGTTGATGGTATCGCGGCGGCTAAAGATGCTCAGACGCACGCTGTTGCCGATGACCAGGAACACGGCAATCACCATCAGGATACCAATCATCGCGGCTATCTGCCCCACCAGCCCGGTCAATGCGGCCAGCCTTGCAAACCAGCTGTCGTCCATGCGCACTTCGTCAACGCCCTGAACAGCGGCGACGCGGTCACGCAGGGTATTCAACGTCTTGGAATCCTGGAAATTCATTTTTGGCGTGATAATCGCCACCGCCGGCAACGGATTCTGCTCGAGCATATCCATTGCACCGCCAAAGCCAGACCAGTTACGGAACTCGCCCATCGCTTCTTCACGAGACAGATAGTTGACCTTATCTACGCCCGCTTCGGCCTTCAGCGCTTTCACCACGTTCATGGCCGCGTCGTCGTCCAGCGATTTATCGATGTAAACGGTCAGCTGCGGCGTCGGATACCATTGTTCAGCGGCCTGACTGACGTTTTTCCAAACTAGATAGCAAACGCTCGGCAGGGTCAGCGAAATGGCAATGACCATGATAGTCAGCAGCGTCGCCAACGGCTGGCGCAGCATGTCGCGAACGGTGTTGCTCCACGCATAGCGCCACTGCTCTCGGAACCCGCCTTGCAGCGCCTTGGTCTTTGACTCTGGCGTGCTTTTTGGCTTTCTGACCGGCTTTGGGCTATTCGCCATAGTAAGCGCCTCCGGCCATTCTGCCCTGACTCAGGGTCAGCGTACGGTAACGACGGCTGGCAATCAGCCCCATGTCGTGGGTCGCCATAAGAACGGTGACGCCAACACGGTTAAATTCTTCAAACAACCGCAAAATCCCCTCCGACAACGCTTCATCCAGGTTACCCGTCGGTTCATCGGCCAACAGCACGGCGGGTTTATTCACCACGGCACGCGCGATGCCGACACGCTGCTGCTCACCACCGGAAAGTTGAATAGGGAAATTTTTTGCCTTATCCAACAGCCCGACTTTGTCGAGCGCGGCCGATACGCGACGGCGAATATCTTCACCGCTGGCACCGGCAATAATCAGCGGCATGGCAACGTTGTCGTAAACGGTCCGGTCGAGCAGCAGATGGTGATCCTGGAAGATCATACCTATCTGACGGCGCAGGAACGGCACCTCGCGGCTCTTCAGCCGACTGATGTCGTGGCCGCCAAACAAAATATGGCCGGCACTCGGGCGCTCAATCCCGCAAATCAACTTCAGCAGCGTACTTTTACCGGCGCCAGAGTGGCCGGTCAAAAACGCCATCTCACCCTGCCGAATATGGAAATCGACGCCTTGCAGCGCCTGTCGCCCGCCTAGATAAGCTTTACTGACCTGTTCAAAGCGAATCATCCGTATTAATCCTCTCGGGCAAAAAGTGCCTCAATAAAATCGTCAGCCTTAAACGGCCTTAAATCTTCGATACCTTCACCCACCCCAATGTAACGGATAGGGATTTCAAACTGGTCGGCGATAGCAAAGATAACGCCGCCTTTGGCCGTACCGTCGAGCTTGGTCAGCGTAATTCCGGTCAGGCCGACTGCTTCATTAAACAGTTTTGCCTGACTGACCGCGTTCTGCCCCGTGCTGGCATCCAGCGTCAGCATAACCTCATGAGGGGCGTCCTCGTCCAGTTTTTTCATGACGCGGACAATCTTCTTAAGTTCTTCCATCAAATGAGATTTATTCTGCAAACGCCCGGCGGTATCGGCGATCAACACGTCGACTTTGCGCGACTTGGCCGCCTGGATTGCATCGAAAATAACGGAAGCAGAATCAGCGCCGGTGTGCTGGGCGATGACCGGAATATTGTTGCGCTGTCCCCAGACCTGAAGCTGTTCAACGGCTGCGGCACGGAAGGTGTCCCCCGCTGCCAGCATCACCGACTTTCCTTCAGCCTCGAACTGACGAGCCAGCTTACCGATGGTGGTTGTCTTACCAACGCCGTTAACGCCAACCATAAGAATGACGTACGGCGTTTTGCCGCTTACATCCAGTGGCTTATCAACTTTAGCTAAAATTTCGGACATTTCTTCCTTCAGCTTACCGTACAGCGCTTCCGCGTCTTTCAACTGCTTGCGGCTGGCGTGTTCGGTCAGTGAAGTAATGATTTTGCGCGTGGTTTCAACACCGACGTCGGCAATCAACAGTTGTTCTTCGAGTTCGTCGAACAGGTCGTCATCGATTTTTTTACCGCGGAACAGGCCGATGAAACCCGAGCCCAGATTCTGCTTGGTTTTAATCAGGCTGCGTTTAAGACGGGCGAAGAAGCCTTCTTTGGTCGGGCGTTCCTGCTCGGTCGCTGTGACTTCGCCAGCGGGCAGCGTGACCAACGGCTCAAGCGCAACCGGTAATGGCGGCTCTTCAACAGCGGCAACTTCTGGCTCTGAAACAGTTTCCGGCTGAGCGTCTGCGGCAGCCACCTGTTCGGTCAGGTCGACGATTTCGTGCGCCAGTTCAACGGACGCCTGCTCAGGCTGTTTTACCGGCTCGGCTTCAACCACGTGCTCGGTAATGACAGGCTCAGCGTGCACCGCCTGCTCGACAACTTCAGGCTCTGCGTGCGCAGTTTTAGTCACGCTTTCATGCGGCTCATCTTCCAGACTGGCTTCCACGACCTCAGCCGTGTCCCCGTCACCGGAATGCACCTCTGCCGCAGCCTGCTCGTGCTGCTCTTCGTGATGTTCGGCAGAAACGGCGGGCGCTTCGGCGTCGGTCCTATCTACCGGCTCAACGGGTTGCTCAACCTTTTCTACTTCCTGCGGCTGTTCTTCTTCCTTGCGACCACGTCCAAACCAGGAAAGAAAACCGCGTTTTTTCTCTTTTGCCATTTTACAACTTCACTCCACGCCGTTAATTCCCGACGAACGGATTATCAATAGGGTAATAACCTAGCAGTCTATCACTTTCCCTTAAACGCAACACGCCTGTGTGATGAATTCACTGCTCATACAATCAACTACGCGGCAGTATGCCGTGATAACCGCGACACGGCGGTAGCCTCGGGGGCTTCACACCGGTAGAATAGCCCTCCAAACCGTGTTCCTCACGGCCGTGCAGACATTTTTACAACCAGAATTTACAATCAAAATACTATGGCAAAGAAACCGCAAACCCCAGCTGCAGGCCAAATCCGCCTGATTGGCGGTCAATGGCGTGGACGCAAGCTGCCGGTGCCTCACAGCCCAGGACTGCGACCGACCACCGATCGCGTCAGAGAAACTTTATTCAACTGGCTGGCTCCGGTAATTCAGGGGGCGCGATGCCTGGACTGCTTCGCAGGCAGCGGCGCACTGGGAATCGAAGCGCTGTCGCGCTATGCCGGCAGTGCCACCTTGCTGGAGTTCGAGAAACCGATCGCGCAGCAGTTGGAGCGTAATCTGGCGTTACTCAATGCACACAATGGCCGGGTGATTAACGTCAATACCCTGAGCTGGCTGGCCAAAAGCGGTACCCCACATGACGTGGTCTTTCTCGATCCGCCGTTTCGTAAAGGCATCCTGCAAGACACCCTGGGACTCCTAGATGCCAAGGATTGGCTAGCCGACGAAGCCTGGATTTATGTTGAAACAGAAGTAGAACATGGTGCCCTTAACGTGCCCGCAGGTTGGCGCTTACACCGGGAAAAAATTGCCGGGCAGGTTGCCTATCGCTTATATCATCGCGACGTCACGCCTGACGCGGACGCCTCGCCACAGGAGCAGTCAGATGTTGATTAATTTGGGTCGTTTGTTGATGCTTTGCATCTGGATTTTTTTACTGTCGAACATTGTGCATCCGTTCCCTAAGCCGATGAGATACTTCCTCGACGTAGCGATGGTGTTCATGTTCTTCATGCACGGTATTCAAGTGATGCTACTCAAAGCCACGCAGGCTAAAGATCAGCCGAAGATTGGCGGCTGGCTGGAGCTGCGCATCTTCCTGTTCGGCGTGTTCGAACTGCTGGCCTGGCAGAAGAAGCAGCCACCGCTACCGAAGAAGTAATCCCACCTTTCAGCACCGCGCACCCCGTTGCGCGGTGCTATTGGCTATACCAAGGTTAAACAAACCTCGCTGAACACCTTTGCTAACCTCTTCGCTCCAATTTTAAGCCCTTTTTAAGATTGTCGGCCCCCCTCCGCCTCTCCTACACTGAAAGTATGTGGCGAAGCCGGAATGGCTTCATCGTTTTGGCAGCGCTTTGCTTACTTTTTCTAAATAAGGATAAACAATGAGTTGGCCGTTTATTGCTGTATTCCTTTCAGGTTGGCTTTATGTCGACGCCCGCTATCGCGGTCCACGCTGGCAGGGATGGGTGTTTAAACCTGTTACTCTGCTGCTTCTGTTGTTATTGGCCTGGCAAGCGCCGGTGATAGGCACCAATGGATATCTGATTGTGCTTGGCCTGCTCGCGACGCTAGTTGCCGATGCGTTGCTGCTCCTGCCACGAGAGCGTTACCTGTACGCCATCGGGGCATTCTTCCTGTCACACCTGCTTTATACCCTGAGCTTCGCCAGTCAGATGAGTTTTACCTTCTTCTGGCCACTGCCTGCCGTACTGGTGGTGGTCGGTGCGGTTCTGCTGGCGATTATCTGGAGCCGACTGGAGGAAATGCGCTGGGCGGTGATGACGTTTATCGCCATGACGCTACTGATGGTGTGGGTCGCCGGCGAGCAGTACTTCTATCGCAGCACCGATTTGGCCTTCTCGCTGCTCTGCGGCTCCATCCTGCTACTGGTCGCCAACATTGTTTGGCTGCTGAGCCACTACCGTTTTAAATTCCGCGCCGCCGACGCTATTGTCGCCGCCTGTTATTTCGGCGGACACTTCCTGATAGTCCGGTCGCTGTATTTGTAATCGCAGATAAATTCGTCACTTCACGCTTGACCCTGGAGTTAACTCCAGGGTGTACACTCCTGAAATCAGAGCTCAACAACGCTCTTTGGGAGGTAATATGTCAACACAACAGCATCAACACTCTTCAAGCTGTGGCGCGAACTGCCGCTCCTCTGCGCATCACGCAACAACGTTCAAAAAAATCAGCAAAATCAAGCATGCAGACCCACATCCGGCAGGATGTTGCAGTGAATCTGCCCCGCTAGCGGCGGCGTCATGCTGCAGCACCAGCCAACCCAGTGGGCACTCACATACTCAAGACGGATGCTGTAGCAGTGATACAGACGACGGCGGAAGCGGGGACGAAGAAGGTCCCGGCAATCTGGGCGCAGCCCTGCCTGGCACCCAGCGTTATAGCTGGCTGGTGTCCGGTATGGATTGCCCGAGCTGCGCCCGTAAAATAGAGAACGCGGTCAGTGGCCTGGCCAACGTTAGCCATGCCAAAGTGTTGTTCGCCACCGAAAAGCTGGTCGTTGATGCGGCGCAAAGCGTCTCTGCGGAAAGTTTTTCCTCACAGGTGGCTCAGGCCGTTGAGGCCGCTGGCTTCACCCTGAGAAAATCAGAGATAACTCAGGCTTCCCCTTCCCGCCTGAAAGAATATGCCCCTCTGATTACGCTGATTATCCTGATGCTGCTCAGCACAGCACTGGCACAACTCTCTCCTCAATGGGGGAAAATCGCCTTTACCGCCACCACGCTGGTCGGCCTGTGGCCAGTGCTACGTCAGGCAATTCGCCAGACGCGCAGCGGAACGCCATTTGCTATCGAAACGCTGATGAGTATTGCCGCCATCGGCGCGTTGTTCATTGGTGCCACCGCCGAAGCGGCAATGGTTCTGCTGCTGTTTATGGTCGGAGAGAAACTCGAAGCCTTTGCCGCCAGCCGCGCACGAAGCGGGGTAAAATCCTTAATGGCACTCATCCCCGAGAACGCCCGTAAGAAAGTGGCTGACGGCATGCAAACAGTATCGGTCGCCAGTCTGCGTCCAGGCGATATTATCGAGGTTGCCCCCGGAAGCCGCCTGCCGGTGGATGCCGTGCTGATGCAGGCCGCCGCCAGCTTCGATGAAAGTGCGTTAACCGGTGAATCGATGCCGGTCGAACGCCTACCGGATGAGAAAATTCCAGCGGGCAGCCTGTGCGTCGACAACGTTGCGCAACTGCGCGTTGCCTCTGCGCCAGGCCGAAGCGCGATTGACCGCATCCTTCAACTGATTGAAGAGGCGGAAGAACGCCGTGCGCCAATCGAGCGCTTCCTCGATAGCTTCAGCCGCTACTACACGCCGGTCATTATGCTCATGGCACTGCTGGTAATCCTTATTCCACCGCTGGCGATGGGCCTGCCATGGGAAACCTGGATTTACCGTGGTCTGACGCTGCTGTTGATTGGCTGCCCTTGTGCGCTGGTTATCTCCACGCCCGCCGCGATCACCTCGGGTCTCGCCGCGGCCACTCGTCAGGGTGCGCTGATAAAAGGCGGCGCCGCGCTCGAACAGCTAGCGTTGGTAGAAACTATCGCGCTGGACAAGACCGGTACGCTGACCGAAGGAAAACCCGAGGTCACCGACGTGATTACACTGGCCGATATTGCGCAAGAACAACTGCTAATGCTAGCCGCCTCGGTTGAGGTCGGCTCGCATCACCCGTTGGCGAAGGCCATTCTGGCAGCCGCTCCCGACGTTAATCCGCCCTCCGCCGAACGCCGCCGTGCACTTGCAGGTATCGGGGTTGAGGGTTGGATAGACGGCAAACGCATTCTGGTTTCAGCGCCTAAGTCTCTCTCGGAGTCGACGTTGTCTCCCGCCGTCGTTGCGCAAATTACCGCGCTGGAGTCCGCCGGTAAAACGGTGGTGGTGGTGTTGGAAGATACTCGCGCGCTCGGCCTGCTGGCGATGCGGGACAAGCTGCGCGACGACGCCATTAGCGCACTGGCCGAACTGAAAAGCCTGGGTATTGAAACGGTGATGCTGACCGGTGACAACCCGCTTGCGGCGCAAAGTATCGCCGCAAGACTGGGTATCGAGTTCAAGGCTGGGTTGCTGCCCGCCGATAAGGTACAGGCTGTGACGCAGCTAAGTCAGCAGCGAGTGACGGCGATGGTCGGTGACGGGATTAATGATGCGCCTGCGATGAAAGCGGCACGGATTGGCATTGCGATGGGCAGCGGAACCGATGTGGCGTTGGAAACGGCAGACGCCGCGCTGACGCACAATCGCCTGAGCGGTCTGGCGCAGATGATTCGCCTTTCGCGGGCGACGCGAGCCAACATTCGTCAGAACATCTCTATCGCCCTTGGCCTGAAGGCCGTGTTCCTGGTAACAACGCTGCTTGGTCTGACGGGCCTCTGGCTTGCCGTGCTGGCAGACTCGGGCGCTACAGCGTTGGTCACCGCCAACGCGCTGCGCCTGCTCAGGAAAAAATCATAAAATAATCAGGCGGAAAGGCTTGTCGATAATAAAGGGCACTGGCGTAATTATGCGCCCGTGCCTTTTTTTAGCAGGTAACGGTAAGGCAGATGTTCGGTATCTGACGCCAGCAGCTGATGTTCCATGAAACGGCAAAAGCCCGGAATATCACGAGTGGTAGCCGGATCGTCAGCCAGGATCAGCAGCGTTTCACCGTCATTCATCTTACGCACGGTTTTACGGATCATCATGACTGGCTCAGGGCAGCGCAGGCCCAGTGCGTCCAGTTGGTGGTCGGCATCGTTAAATACATCGCTCATTTTTACTCTCTTTCAGTTCTTTTCAGCCCATTTTACGGGCAACACCTTAAGCCGCGACAGTTTACCCCGCAAATTAATCTGAGCAAGGCGCAGTTGATGCTTCAATGGTGATAGCCTTTTGTTGCGCAAACGTATAGTATGCGCGCCGCGGTAGTAAAATCACCGTTTTCAGTGCAAAATTTACGCTTTACGTCTAATGAAGTTATTGGGTTCCCTCACCCCAAACACTAAAAAGGTCACAATTTATGTATTCGTTTACAGCTCAACAGCGGTTTTCCGCGTTGGTATGGCTTTCGCTTTTCCATATCGCCATCATTACCTCCAGTAACTATCTGGTGCAATTACCCGTATCGATCTTTGGTTTTACCACCACCTGGGGCGCGTTTACCTTTCCGTTTATTTTCCTCGCCACTGATTTAACGGTACGCATCTTTGGTGCACCGCTGGCGCGACGGATCATTTTGTCGGTGATGGTGCCCGCTTTGGTTATCTCCTATTTCATCTCCGCGCTCTTTTATCAGGGCAGTTGGCAGGGATTTGCGTCGCTCAGCAGCCTGAACGTGATGGTTGCCCGCATCGCAACCGCCAGCTTTATGGCCTACGTACTCGGCCAAATCCTTGATGTACAGGTGTTTAACCGTCTTCGCCAGCGTAACAGCTGGTGGGTGGCACCGACGGCAGCAATGTTTTTGGGCAATATTAGCGACACGCTGGCCTTCTTCTTTATTGCGTTCTATAAAAGTAGCGATGCCTTCATGGCGCAGCACTGGGTCGAGATTGCGCTGGTGGACTACAGCTTTAAATTGCTCATTTGTCTGATTTTCTTCCTGCCGATGTACGGTATGCTGCTGAACGTCCTGCTTAAGCGCCTGGCTCATTCAGGTAAAAGCGATGCTGTAGCGTTTAACGACGACACAAAAGCCGCCAATATCTGACTTGCTTTTCGGCCTTGAATAGGTTGCCATAAAGGCCGTGAAGTCAATTACCTAACCGCGTTCCGCACGTTGGCGGTCCCGTTGGGTGTAGAGTGCGTGAAACTTAAAGGAAGCCCTATGCACAAATTAGCCAAGTTTATGGGAATAACACTGCTGGTTGCCGGTTTGGCAGCTTGCGATGGCAAAACCGACGATAAAACTGCTTCGGCAGACAAAGGGGCTACGCCGGCAGCGGCGACGACAACGCAACAGGTAAGCCTGCTTAACGGCAAACTGGCGTTCTCACTGCCGCAGGGAATGAGCGACCAGAGCGGCAAGCTCGGCACTCAGGCCAACAATATGCACGTTTACGCGGATAAAACCGGGCAGAAAGCGGTGATCGTCATTCTGGGTGACTCAACGCCGGACTCTCTGGAAGTTGTGGCAAACCGTCTGGAACAGCAGCAACGCGACCGCGACACCAATCTGCAAGTGGTTACCAACAAGTCCATTCAGGTTAACGGGCAGACCTTGCAGCAGTACGACAGCGTGATCAACGCTGCGGGTCAGAAAGCGTATTCGTCTATCGTGCTGGCGAAGATCGATAACCAGCTGATGACCATGCAAATTACGATGCCAGCTGACAACCAGCAGCAGGCCCAGACCGACGCCGAAGCGATTATCGCTACGCTGAAGGTGCAGTAAAGAGTTATCAACACGTCCAAGGCCCTCTTTCGCGTGTCTTGCCCCTGCTCAGTGAGAAAACACCAGGCGGCATGAGTTAAAGCCGGTCAGGAATTTTCAGCAAAAGAGCCGCCCGTTTTACAACGGGCGGCCCTTGATGCTTCTGACAGTACGCGTTAGCGGTCGTTATTCAGATACATTCTGCGCAAATAGTGGGGAACGGCATCGTCGGCGTTAGAACCAATGATTTCAGCCTCAGGCATTGCGGCCTTCAGACGCGGCAATGAACCGCTCATCAGACAGCCTTTGCCTGACATGTTTAACATCTCAAGGTCGTTCATACCGTCACCAAACGCGATACAGTCTTTCAACGTATAGCCCATCAGTTTTGAGACCTCTTCAAGCGCGTGCCCTTTCGACACCCCACCAGCCATCACTTCCAGACAGACCGGCAGCGAGAAACTTACGTTAACGCGGTCGCCCCAGCGTGCAATGATCGCCTCTTCGAGCGGGATCAGCTTCTCGTGATCGTCACAGGTGAAATAGACCTTGGCGATACCGTCGGTCTCAAGCAGACCCGGTTGATAGAGTTGGTATTTGAAAATTGACTCCTTGAAGAAGTCCTCCTGATCGCGACGATCGCGGTTCATGAACCAGTCATCGTTGCGATAAACATTGGTCAGAATGTCTGGGTTGTCGTGCGCAATCGCGAACAGGTCTTCGGCGATGTCAGGTGCCAGATTATGGCTGAAAATCAGCTCGCCTTCGGTGTTGTGCACTCGTGCGCCGTTGGAGGTTATCATGTAGGCACTGATCCCCAGATTATCACGCATCTGCGCAACGTCGATATGGTGGCGTCCGGTGGCAAAAACAAAGTGAATGTCACGCTGGGTCAACAGCTGCAGGGTCTCTTTGGCGAAAGGGCTCAGGGTATGATCGGGTGACAGCAGTGTGCCATCTAAATCGGAAGCAACAACATGATACATAGCGTTAGGTTCTAACCTCTGATGGAGTTGTGCGCGGCGAGCCGCGGTTTACGTCTTGCGCGCGAAAAAGCGCATGGTGGCGTCTAGCGCCTTTGCCCGCATAGCGTCCCGCTCAAACAGGATCTCATGGCGTGCGCCTTCGATGACCAGCGGTTTACCCCCTTCACAAGGATGCCCGGCAACGGCCATGGCCTGACAAAAAGCGGTGTGGGATCGGTTATCGACAACGTGATCCTCACTCGCCTGCAATAACAGCACCGGGGTGGTGATTTTTTTGGCTTCCTGCAGAATCTGCATACCGGCCTGAATACTTTCACGCACCCAGTGGTAGGTTGGTCCACCTACCCGTAACTCAGGATAATCAGAGTAAAAACGCTGGTTACGGCGATAGCGCTCGCGGCTGTGGGTCAGCCGATTGACCACAAACGGCAGAGGCCGCCAGCTGCCGGTTCCCATGGCGTAGCCATCGCGATACATCGGTCGGCGTTCGGCTAAGTTAAGGATTTTTCGTGTCAGCCAGCTCGGCATGCGCAGGTAAATACCGGTCATCGGCGCACACAGCACCGCGGCGTCAAAGTTTTTCGGCTCCCGCGCCAGGAACAGCGCAAGAATCGCCCCGCCCATCGAATGCGCCAGCGCAAACTTTTTGGCGTAATTGCGTGGCGCAATCTCGAGCTTGTAAAAGGTCGACAGGTCTTTCACGTAATCATCGAAGTTCTGCACGTGCCCACGATGCGGGTCTTTCAGCAGTCGGCCTGAACGCCCCTGCCCGCGATGATCGACAATCATCACGTCATAGCCGCAGTGAAACAGATCGTAGGCCAGCTCGGGATATTTTACGTAGCTTTCGACACGTCCCGTTGACACAAATATGACTTTATCATGACTGGGGGAACAAAAACGGACATAGCGGATCGGGACGTTATCGACCCCGATAAATTCGCCTTCAATTCTGGTACGCCAGAAGTCCAGCAGCGGACCCATCGCAAAGGCCGAAAAGCCGTATTCACGCGTTAACCACCGATCGTAATTTGATGACATCGACTGTCCCAGGGCAAAAATAAAGCGTGGAGAAATTATGTTGTTTTCGGGCTGTAGCGCAATTTTAAACAATAGCGTATTGTGCCACAAAAAGACGCATCTCAATAGATTTCAAGCTGCACGGTCAGCATCAAAGGAGAACGACAATGACATTGGACTGGTGGCTGACTTATCTGCTCACGACTTCAATTTTAAGCCTGTCGCCGGGGTCTGGCGCAATCAATACCATGAGTACAGGCATCAGCCATGGCTATCGCGGTGCAGTGGCGTCCATCGCCGGGCTGCAAACAGGCCTATCGATCCATATCGTGCTGGTCGGCATCGGCCTTGGCGCACTGGTGTCTCAGTCGCTGTTGGCGTTCGAGATTTTAAAATGGTGCGGAGCGGCCTATCTCATCTGGCTCGGTATCTGCCAGTGGCGTACCTCGGGCGCTATCAACATGAACGCGCTGGCGAGCAGCATGCCGCGCCGCAAGCTGTTTAAACGCGCGGTGCTGGTTAACCTGACCAACCCGAAAAGCATCGTGTTTCTTGCCGCGCTGTTCCCGCAGTTTATAATTCCCCACCAGCCGCAGGTCGCGCAGTATCTGGTGCTGGGGGTGACGACCGTGGTGGTCGATATTATCGTAATGATTGGCTATGCCACGCTGGCAAAACGCATCGCCGGCTGGATAAAAGCACCGAAACAGATGACGCTGCTGAACCGCATCTTCGGCTCGCTGTTTATGATGGTCGGCCTGCTGTTGGCGACGGCGCGTAAAATCTGACCGCGAATGCTTCAAAAAAAAGGGCGTCCTATTGAGGCACGCCCTTTTTTTATGAATACGACCCTGCGTTAACGAGAAATAATCAGGTGGATGCCGATACCGGCAAACAGTACGCCAGCCACGCCGTCAATCCATTTGGCCAGACGTTGGTAGCCACGGCGCATCACCGGCAGCGCGAAGACCATGGTCACCACGGTGAACCATGCCAGTGTCTCAATGCAGATCAAGGCAAACAGGCCCCAACGCTCGCCGCTGCCAACGCTGTCACCTACAAAGAGTGAGAAGATACTGCCGAAATAGATAACTGCCTTCGGGTTGGAAAGATTGGTCAGCAAACCGCGCATAAAGGTTTTGCCCCGCGCAGGAAGTTTCACCGGTTGGCTCTCAGAGGCCAAAGTGCCGGCGGCCTTTTTAGCACGCGCTGATTTCAGCAGTTGCCAGCCCATCCAGCAAAGATACAGGCCACCGCCGACGGTAATAATCTGGTGCAGCCAGGCCATTTTCTCCAGCAGCAGATGCAGGCCCATCAAGGCTACCGCGGCCCAGACCATCACGCCAAGCGTAATACCCAACACGGCCATCATCGCCTCACGGCGAGAGCGGCTCATGGCAGTCTGGGAAACGAAGAAAAAGTCCGGTCCCGGTGACATCAATGCAACAAGATGCACGGCGGCGACGGTTAAAAACAGAATTATCATTTTTACTGCTCCCTTTTTGACACTGACTCATTCGACTCTTAACAGGCCGGCCATTGTACTCATTCGTCGTCGTTATCGATGTGATCGCGGATCAACGCCATAAATGGACGCCCAAATTTCTCAAGCTTGCGCTGGCCGACGCCGGTAATGCCCAGCATTTCTCCCGGACTGACCGGCAGCTGTTCCGCCATCTCCAGCAGCGAAGTGTCGTTAAATACCACGTAAGGCGGAACGTTTCCTTCATCCGCCAATGACTTACGCAGCTTACGTAGTTTGGCAAACAGTTTGCGGTCATAGTTGCCGCCATAGGTTTTCTGAGTATTGCTGCCGCGAATCTTCAGCGTTTGCAGACGCGGCACCGCCAGCTGCATCTCGACCTCACCGCGCAGCACCGGTCTTGCGGCCTCGGTAAGCTGTAGCGCGGAGTGCATAGCGATATTCTGGGTAATCAGTCCCAGATGAATAAGCTGGCGCACCACGCTTATCCAGTGCTCGTTGCTTTGTTCACGGCCCATGCCGTAGATAGGCAGCTTGTCGTGCCCGTATTCGCGGATACGCTGATTGTTCGCGCCACGCAGCACCTCGACGATATAGCCCAGACCGAAGCGTTGGCCGACGCGATAAACGCAGGACAATGCCTTCTGGGCGTCCATCAGCCCGTCATAGCGTTTGGGTGGGTCGAGGCAGATGTCACAGTTGCCGCAGGCCTCCTGTTTGCCCTCACCAAAGTAGTTCAGCAGGACCAAACGACGACAGGTCTGCGCCTCGGCAAAAGCGCCCATCGCGTTGAGCTTGTGGCGTTCAACGTCCTGCTGCGGCCCCGCCGGTTTTTCATCAAGACAGCGGCGCAGCCACGCCATATCGGCCGGATCGTAAAGCAGTAGCGCCTCGGCGGGCAGGCCGTCACGTCCTGCACGACCCGTTTCCTGGTAATAAGACTCGATATTGCGCGGGATATCAAAATGCACCACAAAACGCACGTTGGGTTTGTTGATGCCCATGCCAAAGGCCACGGTCGCGACCACGATTTGCACGTCATCGCGCTGGAAGGCTTCCTGAACCTGGGAACGGCGTTCATTGTCCAGTCCGGCGTGGTAAGCGCCCACGCTGATACCGCGACTTTGCAGACGCGCGGCGGTGTCTTCTACCTTGGCACGGCTGCCGCAGTAAATGATGCCGCTTTTACCGCGCTGGTCCTGCACAAAGCGTAAAAGCTGATCCAGAGGTTTAAACTTCTCGACCAAGGTGTAGCGAATATTGGGGCGGTCAAAGCTGCTGACCTGCACCAGCGGGTCGTTGAGCTCAAGCAGGCGAACGATATCGTTGCGGGTCGCTTCGTCGGCGGTGGCCGTCAGGGCAATCACCGGCAGCTGTGGATAGCGTAATTTCAGTTGACCGAGCGCGCGATATTCAGGACGGAAGTCGTGGCCCCACTGAGAAATACAGTGCGCCTCATCGACCGCCAGCATCGCCGGGTTCCACTGTTGCAGTTGCTCAAGGAAATCGCCCATGGTCAGACGCTCAGGGGCGATGTAGAGCATTTTTATGCGACCGCTGCGGCAGCCCGCCATCACCTCAAGCTGCTGCTCGCGGGTCTGGGTTGAATTCAGGCATCCGGCTTCGACACCGGCGGCCATCAGCTGATCGACCTGATCTTTCATCAGGGAGATAAGCGGAGACACCACCAGCGTCAGGCCGTCCATCACTAGCGCAGGAATCTGATAACACAGCGACTTACCGCCGCCGGTTGGCATCACCACCAGGCAATCTTTGCCGGAGATGGCTGCGTTTATGATCGTTTGCTGACCTGGTCGAAATTGCTGATAGCCGAAGGTATCGCGCAATACCTGTTCTGCCAGCAACTCCTTATTTATCACTGCCGCCGTTGACACTCGTTTCCCCAAAATTTGATGACACTCGGCACTTCTTCTTAAGTAACAGGAAGATAGTGCCGAGCTATGCTGGTGCCGATCGGTCGGTCACATAATATCGTTCATCATGATACCAATACCGACGCGAGTCTGCTTGTAGTTGTAGTCAATCAATGACTCGCCGTAGCCGCTAAACAGCTGAGTATAGAAGCGAACATGGCGGGTAATCGGATAACTCCAGCCCAGTTCTGCACCGCCGTAGCCAGTGTTCCAGTTGTAACGGCTGGTCACGCTGATCACGCTCTCACCCACGGCGTAACCGATTTTAAGCTGGTAATAACCCATATACTTGGTTATGTCCGGATTATCATCATTATCTTTATTTTCTGGAATACGGTACCAGGGTTTGACCTCAACCTGCCAGTCTCCACGCTGCGCCATGAAGCGCGCATACACGCGGTTCCAACTGCGGGAAGTCGGGTCAGCGCGGCCGTTGGACTGGTGGTTTAGGCCGTATTCGGCTTCACGCAGCGTCCAGCCAAGGACCTCGTAGTCCGTCGCCCAGGCGAGGAACAGCTGAGGTTCATAGTTGGTCTCGCGAAAAGGCGAAGACTCGGCGCTGTTAGATACCTGCCAGAATGACTTCTGCGTATAAGACGCGCCCAGCACCGAGTTATCCCCGGCAATACCGCGCCACAGCGGGAATGCGAGGCTCAGTTGAAATTTGAGTTCGTCGTTTTTGGCATTGTCAGCCCAGTTGTAGGACTGGATAGCCTCTTTGTTGATATGATTGGTATACGTATAAATAACGTAGTTTGTATCATAAGGATAAAGCGTAAACGGATTATCGTGTTCTTGAAGCATATTGGCGATAATACTGCCACGTACGCTCGGCGCATCGTGCACATCTTGAATCTTAGCTTCATCAGCGTAGCTGAGTAACGGTGCTGTCAACATAGCAGCCCCAACAGCCCAAAAATTACGCATCCTTCCTCCACCCCAAAAAAGTTCTGCCGCTCGTCGGCACAGTTGTTATTTATTGATACATTTAGAATAAAAAGCAGGCCATTCTACACACAAATTAAAAGCTGTTTAGGATTAGCATGAGTAGGCTAGAAATCAATCATGCCGATGCCTAAAATCAAAAATTAATGTGAATTCGAACACTCTCCCCATTCATGGATTATCAGGAAATTTTCATGTCCGTTACGCCGTTGAGTCACGATGCCGCTCGCCAGTTAATTGGTGAGATTTTTATTTACGACATGCCGTTTAATCGCGAGCTTGGTCTGGAACTTCAGCGCCTGGATAACGGCTACGCCGAGCTGACGTTCAAAAATCAAAACAAACTGGTGGGTAACGCCGTACAGAAAATTCTTCATGGCGGGGTGATTGCCTCGGTGCTCGACGTGGCAGCCGGCCTGGTTTGCGTCAACAGCTCGCTGATTCGCCACGACAAACCGGACCATCCGCTGCTTGAGCCTGAACTGCGCCAGCGACTCTCTAAAATGGGCACCATTGACCTGCGCGTTGACTATCTGCGTCCCGGTCGCGGCGAGCACTTTGTTGTCAAAAGCACGCTGATCCGCGCCGGTAATAAGGTGTCGGTAGCGCGTGTAGATTTAGTTAACGAAAATGACGTACACATCGCGACAGCCACGGCAACGTATCTGGTCGGATAAAAACATCACTTAATCAGGGAATTGTCATGGATGCTAAACGGACCCGTCAGGGCGTTATTTTTGCTTTTATCGCCTACTTCATCTGGGGCATTGCGCCCGCTTACTTCAAGCTTATCAAACAGGTTCCTGCCGAAGAGATTCTGACCCATCGGGTTATCTGGTCATTCTTCTTTATGCTGTTGCTGCTGACCATTAGCCGCAGCTGGAATGGGGTGCGCAAGGTGTTCGCCACGCCGAAAAAGGTGGCTCTGCTGCTGATAAGCGCCCTGCTGGTCGGTGCAAACTGGCTGCTGTATATCTGGGCTATTAACCACGACCACATCCTCGAGGCCAGCCTCGGGTACTTCATCAACCCGCTGGTTAACGTGCTGCTGGGAATGCTGTTCCTCGGGGAGCGCTTCCGCCGTCTGCAGTGGGTCGCGGTCGTGCTGGCGCTGGCGGGAGTGCTGGTTCAGCTATGGGTGTTTGGATCCTTGCCGATTCTCGGCATCAGCATTTCGCTGACCTTCGCGTTCTACGGATTGATGCGCAAGAAGATTGCCGTCGATGCGCAGGCGGGCATGCTGATTGAAACGCTGTGGCTGCTGCCTGCCTCGGGGGTGTATCTGTTCTTTATCGCCCACAGCCCGACCAGCAATCTGGCCAATAATCCGCTTTCACTTAACTTGCTGCTGGCCTCGGCAGGCATCATTACCACTATCCCGCTGCTGTTCTTCACCGCCGCCACCTCACGCCTGAAATTCTCGACCCTGGGCTTCTTCCAGTACATCGGCCCGACGCTGATGTTCCTGCTGGCGGTGGTATTTTACGGCGAGTCGGTCAAACCGTCCCAGTTGTTGACTTTCGCTTTCATCTGGGCCGGTCTGGCGTTCTTCGTGTATGACGCACTGCGTTTTCAGCGCCAGCAGCGGAGCGACAACGCCTTAGCGGTAAAGCCTGTGAAAGCCGAGGGTTAAGAGGTTACCGGGGTGGCGCTGCGTGAGATAAAGCGCGCCATCGCCGGCCCCGTGACGATAATGGTGAGCAGGCGCAGCGTCTGCATCGCCATAATAAACGAGATATCGACGTGGCTTCCGGCCGCGATAATCGCCACCGTATCCAGCCCGCCTGGGCTGGTCGCCAGATATGCCGTCAACATATCCACATGCAGAATCTGGGTCAGCACCCAGGCCATCGCTCCGCACAACAGCATAAGCCCGATAATTGATGCCATCATCTGCGGCAGCGTACGCAGTGCCAGCTTGAAGATCGGACGGGTAAAGCGCAGCCCCACGCTCCAGCCGATAAAGGTATAGGCAATCGCCAGCAGCCATTCAGGCACCTGTAACAGCACAGTCCCAGTCGAATGCAGAAAGGCACCGGCCACCGCCGGAATGAGCAGCGCCCCGGAGGGAATGCGCAGCTTGGGGGCAAGCCAGACACCGACCAGCGCCAGCGCAGGTGTAACCAGGAAGTCCCCGTCAAGAGACGGGAACCACTCGACGGCGGCCGCGCCCGTCATCTGATCCCCAAGGCTCATGCGCGCCACGAAAGCCGCAGCAGTAGCCACAAACAGCACCCGCAGATACTGCATAAACGCCACCAGACGCACGTCCGCACCAAAGTCACCGGCCATTGCCACCATCGCACTCGCGCCGCCGGGAGAAGACCCCCACGCGCCGGTCGGCCCCGGCAAATTGCTGAACTTAACCAATAGCCAGCCTGAAAGGCCGCTCGCCAGCAGAGTACAAATCAGCACCACCAGCACTAAAAACCAGTCGTGTAATAGAGGAGGAAGAATCGAGGGAGACAGCGCCTGCGCAATCATGCAGCCAATCACGCCCTGGGCGATTTTGAAGCACAGCGGGGGAATACGCACCGTGGCGCCAAACAGCCCCATCACGACGCCGACAATCATCGGCCCAAGCAGGAGCGCAGCAGGCACATTAAAGTACTGAAATATAAAACCTAAAATCAGCGACGCTACGATAAGAAAACACCACTGGGCGGCAGGAGCCATCCTTTCCATCAACATTTATCGAGTCTTCGTTAAATCAACAGGAGGGATATTCTTAACATATTTTGCGCGACAAGGGGTATGCCATGGGCGGGATTTCCCCGGCGAACCGGGGATTCAAAACCTTTACAGCCAGTTTTTTCTCTTAAAGTACAGATAAGGCGCGAGGCCCGCGAGCAGCATCAGCACCAGCGCCGCCGGGTAGCCGAAGGTCAGCTTCAACTCTGGCATAAACTCGAAGTTCATCCCATAGCTCGACGCCACAAGCGTAGGTGGCAGGAACACCACCGACACCACCGAGAAGATTTTGATGATGCGGTTCTGCTCGATATTTATAAAGCCCATCGCCGCCTGCATCAGGAAGTTCACCTTCTGGAACAGCGATTCGTTGTGCGGCAACAGGGACTCGATGTCACGCAGCACTTCACGCGCCTGCTCCAGCTGTTCACCCGGTAAACGCGCCTTGCGCACCAGGAAGTTCAATGCACGCTGGGTATCCATCAGACACAGACGTACCTTCCAGCCAATGTCTTCCAGCTCGGCCAGCGTCGAAAGCGCGGCGTCGTACTCGTCGCCCTGATGCCCTTCCATGATTACGCGGCTCAGCTTTTCAAGATCGCTGTAGATGTTTTCGATTTCGTCGGCCAGCTGTTCGATTTTAGTTTCGAACAGGTCCAGCAGCAACTCGTAGGCATTACCGTCGGTAAGCTGCTGATTTCTGGCGCGCATGCGGTAAAGACGAAACGCAGGCAGTTCACGTTCACGCAGGGTGTACAGGCGCCCGTCGCGAATGGTGAATGCTACGGTGCTGTTTCCCGCATGGTCTTCAGCATCTTCGTAATAGAAAAATGAGTGAATGTGCAGCCCGTCTTCGTCTTCAAAAAAACGTGCCGACGCTTCGATATCGTCCAGTTCTGGCCGGGTTGCCAGACTTTGCCCTAACTCATTCTGGACGCGTTCACGCTCCAGCTCGTCAGGCTCAACCAAATCGACCCACAGAGAATCGCAAAGCGAACTCTCTGCTTCATCCAGTTCCAAACGGGATAAGCGGCTGTTATCTAATTTAAAAGCACTCAGCATGTGCCCGTTCTCCCTAATGGTGACAGGTATGGACAACGCATTGAAGCACAGCGGGGAAACACAGGGTGAAGGTCACCGTTATATTTCAGACCCGATTCCGGTCTGACTCACAGCGACATTTTTGAGGTCGCTGACAACCACCTAGAGTGGGTTCGAAATCCATACCTTCGAGGTACATTTCGAACCAGCTCTGCGGCCATCAGCAATGAGGATGGCCTTAGAAGTGGAACCTGCTTAACAGATTGTTGAGCCAGTATCTACTGGGTGCGTCCAAGGCGAAAATCCTCATAAATAATAGTGCGCGCATGTTACGCCGATAAGAAAAAGACTGTCAACCGGCAAGGCGCCTAATTCCGCAACATTTCGGCATAATTTTCAACCGCCCATCGCCGCGCGAGATGCTTACCACAGCGGGATTTTTTGACTACACTCAGTCTCAAACCAAATACCACGTAATCCCTTTCCAGCACACCTTTCAGGATAAAAAAATGACCAAGCAGATCACCCGTGAAAACCTGACCCAGCTTGCCGCCAAGGCAAGTGAATCACCTCGTTTACGCACCAACCTGAACCTGCATCCGGACGTCAACGACCCGGTTCAACGTCTGGCCGTGACGATGGATAAAGAGAGCTATGTGCGCATTCACCGTCACCCTCATACCTGGGAATTATTGAGTACGCTGACCGGTCGTCTTGTTGTATTGATTTACAATTCTGCTGGGCAGATTACCGACCGTTTGGTGCTGGGCGAAGAAACCCGCACGTTGGAAATTCCTGCTGGCGTCTGGCATAGCGCCATCGCACTGGACAACGGTTCGACATTCCTGGAGATCAAGCAGGGCCCTTACGTTCCCGTACCTGAGGAAGATACCTTCCCGGGTAGCCCGGCCGAAGGCGATGACAAATCCCAGGCGACCATGGCGTGGTATCTCACCGCCAAGGTCGGGGACACAGTGAAGTTCTAAAGTTCGGCGCGTAACTGAGCTCAAAATGGCGAGTCTGATAGCCCGTCCAGGCCTATACCGCCTCAAGACGGGCGTAGGCCGCTACCAGCCATTTAATGCCTTCTCCCGGGAAGGCAATCTGTAAGCGGCTGTGCTCGCCGCTGCCTTCGAGATTAACGATAGTGCCTTCACCAAATTTCGGATGACGCACGCGTTGGCCAAGGGTGAAGCCACTGTCGTTATTGCTCAGCACGGGCGTGCCCATGCTCCTGTGGCTCACCTGACGGGTCACGCTGGCGCGTAAACGCACCTCTTCGACGCAGTTTTCCGGCAGTTCACCGACAAAGCGTGAAGGCCGATGATAAACCTCTTTGCCATACAGGCGGCGGGTCTCGGCGTAGGTCAGCGTCAGCTTTTTCATGGCACGTGTCACGCCAACGTAGGCCAGACGACGTTCCTCCTCAAGACGACCGCCCTCATCGAGCGACATCTGACTCGGGAACATCCCCTCTTCCATCCCGACGATAAACACCTGCGGGAACTCCAGCCCTTTGGCCGAGTGCAGCGTCATCAGCTGAACGGCGTCCTGATAGGCGTCGGCCTGCCCTTCTCCGGCTTCAAGCGCCGCATGAGACAGGAACGCCTGTAGCGGCATCAGATCCTGGTCTTCGTCCTGATAGCTAAACTGGCGGGTTGCCGTCACCAGTTCCTCAAGGTTTTCGATTCGCGCCTGACCTTTTTCGCCCTTCTCCTGCTCATACATGATGAACAGGCCAGAATCCTTGATAACGCGGTCAGTCTGCACGTGCAGCGGCATGTCGGCGGTCTCGTGCGCCAGCGCATCCACCAGTTCGGTGAAACGTTGCAGCGCTGAAGCCGCACGTCCGGCCAGCACTTTCTCTTGCAACAGCACCCGCGTGGCCTGCCACATGGTCATCTGGCGGTCGCGGGCGGTCTGGCGCACCACATCAAGCGTTCTGTCGCCGATGCCACGCGTCGGGGTGTTTACCACGCGCTCGAAGGCCGCGTCGTCGTTACGGTTGGCCATCAGACGCAGATAGGCCAGTGCGTCTTTTATCTCCTGGCGTTCGAAGAATCGCTGTCCGCCGTAGATGCGATAAGGCATCGCCATTTGCAGCAGGGCTTCTTCCAGCACGCGTGACTGGGCGTTGCTGCGATACAAAATGGCGCAGTCGTTCAATGCCCCGCCGTTGTCCTGCCACGCCTTGATGCGGTTAACCACAAAGCGGGATTCATCCAACTCGTTGAAGGCGCAGTAAAGCGAAATCGGCTCGCCTTCGACGTCTTCGGTCCAAAGATTTTTACCCATGCGCCCGTTGTTATTGGCGATCAGGGCATTGGCAGCGGTCAGAATGGTACTGGTGGAACGATAGTTCTGTTCGAGGCGGATAGTCTCCGCGCCGGGGAAATCGTGCAGGAATCGCTGGATGTTCTCGACCTGCGCGCCGCGCCAGCCGTAGATAGACTGGTCATCGTCGCCGACAATCATCACGTTATTGTTTTCACCGGCCAGCAGGCGGATCCAGGCATACTGGATGCTGTTGGTATCCTGGAATTCGTCAACCATCAGATTGGTAAAGCGGTCGCGGTAGTGCTGCAAGATGTGCGGCTTGTTGAGCCACAGCTCGTGGGCGCGCAGCAGCAGTTCGGCGAAATCGACCAGCCCAGCGCGATCGCAGGCTTCCTGGTAGGCCTGATAGATGCGCAGCCAGGTCGCTTCGACCGGATTACCATAGCTCTCGACGTGCTGCGGACGCAGACCTTCGTCTTTTTTGCCGTTGATGTACCACATTGCCTGACGCGGCGGCCACTGTTTCTCGTCGATATTCAGCGCCTTGATGATGCGTTTGAGCAGACGTAGCTGGTCATCGCTGTCGAGTATCTGGAAGTCCTGCGGCAGGTTGGCGTCGAGATGGTGAGCACGCAGCAGGCGGTGCGCGAGGCCGTGGAAGGTGCCGATCCACATGCCGCCTTGGCTGGTACCAATTAACTGTTCGATACGATGGCGCATTTCTGCCGCGGCCTTGTTGGTAAAGGTCACAGCCATAATGGAATACGGCGAGCAGTTCTCGACGGAAAGCAGCCAGGCGATGCGATGCACCAGAACCCGCGTTTTTCCGCTGCCTGCGCCCGCCAGCACTAATAAGTTGCTGCGCTTGGCGCCTACGGCTTCGCGTTGTTTTTCATTAAGGCTGTCGAGCAGGTCAGAAACGTCCATAAGCACCGTTTGTCTGGATAAAGAAATGCATCCACGGGCAAATCGATTAAAACTCGAACGCCGCATGGAGGTTTACTGCTGTTATATACAGTATTTTGCGCGAGATGGCTACCTGCGTAGATTACAGCAGCGTGGTAAGGGACGCCAATGTGTTAATCTCGATATGTGGCAGCAGGCGCGCATCCGGAATGTGCATCAGGTTGCCTTCACGCAGGTTTATCCAGCAGGCCTGCATGCCGCAGCGCACAGAACCTGCGACGTCAGTAGTCAGGTCGTCACCAACGTGAAGAATGTGCGCCAGCGGCACATTCAGGCGTTCGGCTGCCAGGTGATACATGTCGCTCCACGGCTTGGCGCGCCCGTCGCGACCGGCTACCAGCGTAAATTCGAAATACTTCGACAGGCCGAAAAGGTCGGGATTGGCATTGCCGTTGGTGATGGCCACCAGCGGAAATTTTTTGCCCAACGCGGTCAGCGTGTCGTGGGTTTCCTGCGGTACGTCGATGCGGCTGCGCCAGTGCGCGAAGTTCTGCATCGTCGCCTCTGCGCCCGCTTCGGCTTCTGCCTCACTCAGCCCGCGACGCAGCATGGTGTGATACAGCGCCTTGTGTCGCCACGCGGTAACATCATGATAAATTTCGGCATCTTGCTCCAGCAGTTCCGCACGTACCGCCCGCCACTCTGCCGATTCGATATCCGCCGTCGCCGGATGATACTGGCGTAAAAACTGCATCGTTTCCGATTCAGTGCGAACGATGACCGGATAGTTGTCGTAGAGGGTGTCGTCGAGATCGAAGGTGATCGCCTCGATCTGCTGCAGGGGGCGGTAAAACTTCATCAGGTTTTTCCTCGTTTAGCGCGGGGATGCGCGGCATCGTAAACCGACGCCAAATGTTGAAAGTCGAGGTGGGTATAGATTTGCGTGGTGGAAAGGTTGGCGTGGCCCAACAGTTCCTGTACCGCGCGCAAATCCCCGCTCGACTCCAGAACGTGTGTCGCAAAAGAGTGGCGAAGCTTATGGGGGTGAATATGGCTGTTAACGCCCTGCTTGACGCCCCACTCGGCAAAGCGTTTCTGCACGTTGCGGGTGGAGATGCGACGGCCCTGATTAGACAGAAACATCGCGTCGTCTTCAGGCCCAAACAGGTCGCGCAGGGCAAGCCAGTTTTCAAGCCAGGTCACCGCCGTGCGGCCAATCGGCAGTTTGCGCTCCTTGCTGCCTTTACCCATTACCCAAATTTCACCGGAGGGCAGGTCGACGTGACCGAGATTGATGCCTACCAGCTCAGACAAACGCAGGCCCGCGCCATACATGACTTCAAGCATCGCACGGTCGCGCACGGCGAGCGGATCGTTGAGGTCGATATTCAGCAGTTGGCCTACCTCGTCAACGTCAATGTTTTTGGGCAAATGACGCGGCGCACGCGGAGTAGAAATGCCTTTGGCGGGATTAGCCTGAAGGACGCCCTGATGCACCTGCCAGTCGAGAAAACTGCGCAACGCCGAGAGACGCAGGGCGAGGCTGGAGGCACCGAGACCCGCACGCTTACTGCGTGCGGTCAACATTCTGACCTTGGCAGCGTCGAGCTGCGCCCAGTCGGTCAGCTTGATGTCGTCGGCCATCGCTATCAACGCCTGAAGCTGGTGGTGATAACTGCTTTGCGTCAGCGGACTGAGCTGTCGCTCAACCCGCAGAAATCGTAAAAATGCCTCGACCGCGGGGAGCAGTGGCGAGTCAGTTTGGCTCATGCGCGTTCGATCCAGCGCGACAGCAGGCCCGGCAACATTTTGGCAAGCTGGTCGAGCATCACAGTGCCCATGCCCGCCTGATAGTGCTGCGGGTCACGGCTGCTGAAAATCAGCATGCCCAATTCACCCTCTTCGCCCATCAGCGATAGTGCGACAGAGCCGACCGCCTTGGCCTGCGGCAGCACCAGTAACAGTTCCGGCCCGTTCAGGCTTCCGAGGAAGTGCTGAGTATCGCCCAGACGCTGGATGCGCAGTGACTCAAACGAGCTGCGAGTCAACGCCAGGTGAGTGAAGTCAGACGGTGCACCAATGCGCCAGCTTTCGCTGAACAACCGCACGTTGGCACCGGCAAGACCAAGACCGCGACCCCAGCGTTGCAGACGATTAAGCATATCCTGCAGGCTGGTGGCGTCAGCCAGATTGGCCTGAAGCTCAATCAGTCGGCCGAACAAGGTTTCGTTAATGGTTGCCTGTTCCATCAACAGGGTAATTTCTTCCTCCAGTTGGGCAATCTGATTGCGCTGGCGTCCGAGCTGCCACTCAACCAGTGAAATACTGCCTTTAACCGGATGCGGCACGTGCATCTGCTCAACGCTGCGCGCATTTCTGATGAAGAAATCCGGGTTTTGCAGCAGATACTGCATCACCAGTTCGTCGTCGAGCTCGGTTACGCTTTCAATCTGATCGTCAAGATTGTTCATAGATGAATAAATCCGTCGTAAACATGGGTGGCAGGGCCGGTCATATAAAGGGGATGACCCGGACCTTTCCAGCGAATGTCGAGGCTGCCTCCCGGCAGTTCCACCTGAACTTCCTCAGCGAGTAAACCCTGCTGTATTCCAACCGCCACTGCCGCACAGGCACCGCTTCCACAGGCCTGCGTCTCGCCAGCGCCACGCTCATAAACGCGCAGCTTGACGCTGCTGCGGTCGATCACCTGCATAAAGCCGACGTTGACGCGCTCAGGAAAACGTTCATGACTTTCGAGCAGCGGGCCAAGTTGTTCTACTCTGGCAGTGACTACGTCGTCAACCTGTAACACGCAGTGCGGGTTACCCATTGAGACCGCACCGCAGAGCACGGTGTGTTCTTCTGCGCGTAAAATATAGGTTTTTTCAGGCTTGGGCGCGCGGAAAGGAATTTGCTGAGGTTCGAATATTGGCTCGCCCATATTCACCTGCACCAGCTCATCTTCCGTGACCGTCAGGGTCATGCGCCCGTTCTGGGTGCTAACCTGAATATCGCGCTTGTTGGTCAGCCCTTTAATGCGCACAAATCGGGCGAAACAGCGGGCACCGTTACCGCACTGCATGACTTCACTCCCGTCGGCATTGAAGATGCGGTAGTGAAAGTCCAGTTCAGGATCGTAAGGCGGCTCGACGACCAACAGCTGATCGAAGCCCACGCCGCGGTTACGATCGGAAAGTCGACGGATCAGTTCGGGAGAGAAATAAACATTTTGAGTGACGGCGTCAACGACCATAAAGTCGTTGCCCAGGCCGTGCATTTTGGCGAACTGCATATCTTACTCCGCTTGACCCCTGGCTATCGCCAGACGTAATTACTCTGTGGCCTGCCGATTAATAAAGTTGCCCACTGTTTTTGGCCGCATTTTGGTCTGGAGAAACACCCTGAGACTGTGTCTGACCGGACTTGTCATTGGTTACCACGACTTTTTTAGCATCGGCTTTATCTGCCGGAGGAAAGTAGAGGGGACCTTTTAATCCACAGCCAGAGAGCGCAAACAGGACCATCGAGGCCAGAGACCAGCGTAATGCGGTTTTCATGTTCAGATTTTTCATTGTGATTGTTTTCATTTTATCCAGGATCTGCGATTCACCGTCCAAGCTCTCTATAATCGCAGGTGGATCATGAAAAGCAATAGGAATCGATTATCAAAAATCGGCATCGCGCGCAGCGCCGTTCAGGATAAAAACGGCGGATCAGTGGATTTGAAACTGCTGCACCGGGCTGGCAGGTTCGGCACCGGCCTCAGGAACGACCGCGCACAGTTGAGACAGCACGTTGCTGCGGAAGGGAATGACCTGCGTGCGGCCATCGATTGAAACAATCTGGTAGAACTGCGGCAGATTGAAGTTCACGAAGCTGGAACCATAGGTGAAACGGTCGTGCGATGACGAATAGAAACGGCTGACGTCGCGCACCAGGTCCTCTTTGCTGCCTTCGCAGTGGTGATAAACCTCGACCCGATTCGACTCATCCAGGATATAGATGTTGAAACCGTCGTCGTCCGCGGTGGTCTCGAAGAAGAACTGAATAATCCCTTCGCTGGCATAGCCGTCTACCACTGACGGCAGATGCACCTGCGAGGTATCAACCTTCACCGACAGGCCGTGCAGCTTGTTGTTCGAGATAGCGCCGTAAAACTCAATGGCGTTTTCCAGCTTTTGAACCGACACGCTCAGGCGCTCGAAGAACAGACCCCAGGTCTGCCCGGAGACTCTCACCGCCTTGAATCGGCCCGGCTCGAGGCGTTTGCTCGAAAGACGCAGCTCAATGCATTCGGAAACCAGCTGCTGGATACGCGTGCGGATGAGGCCACGCAGGTGCTGGCTATAGCAGAAGACTTCAACGGCCTCCGGCGGCGCGGCATCCTGGTGCATCTTACCGAGAATGGTTTTTAGCGCCTCGAGCACCGCCTGCTCACTGTTGAAGTGCAGCGTACGCACTTCGTTCCACGAGTTGCGATACAACAGGTCGATGCTGCCGACCAGGCACTGCTGTTTCTCACCGAAGCTGAAGACGTCAAGTTTGCGGAAGTCAAAATGCACCACCTGATTGCGGAACGCTGCCGTCGGGTCATGCTCGAGATTGACGATAATTGACAGGTGGCGAATTTCGCACGGGCTATACAGGGCCTTCGGCGTCGGCGCAGGCAAACGAATCGGGAAATGGTGCGACACGTCGGCCACCAGTTCGCGCAGTTTGGAAATATCGCACAGGTTGCCGCTCTTGATGTGCAGCCGCGTCGTCGGGGTCAGCAACCCGTTAAAGTAAGCCCACGCGACCAGCTTGCTGAGATAGCGGTTATATTCCAGCGGCTGATGGCTGATAATTGAGTCCATCGACGGCGACTGGTTATACAGATACCAGCCGGTGCGATTAGCGCGACCAATAGGCACGTGAATAAAGGTTAAGTCAGCCTCGGAGAGATCCGGGGAAATCTGCGGATTAACCAACGTCACTTTCCCCGGCAACGCTTCAAACGCCGCGTACAGCTTGCGGGTCAGCACGCCGATGTCCTGCGGGCTGGCGCTCACGCTCAGGTTATTGCGGCGCGCGAAACGAATCAGGTTACGGTAGCTCTGCATCATCGCATCGAGCAGCTCGTTGTGTGCCTCCCGCACGCGCTCAATCTTCCAGTTAGCGCGATTATCGAGAATCGCCAGACGCTCTTCGCTCCAGCCCCACTCGCTCACCAGCTGGGTGAGAATTTCACGACGCCAGCCAACCGAGGCACGCGGGCGGGACAGCTTCTCGTTGACCTTGAGATAGAAGCAGCGACGCACCAGGTCAAGGCGCGTAAAGTCTTCAACCTGAGTCAGATAGCGGGTCACGCGTTCGAGCATCATGCAGTAAGCATCGAGGCCGAAGCAGACAATTTCTCCCTGATGCAGGCGCTGTTTGATGTCCATTGCCAGCAGCTGGGTATTGGGATATTCCCAAGAATAGGCCTCGAGCAGCAGCGTTTTCAGCACCGCCTTATAAGGCGAGTCGATGCTTTTATACAGCTGCCACAGGCTGGCACCAAAATACTCTTCGGCAGACAGCGTGCTCAGGCCACCGAGGTCGAGCCATTCGTTCGGCGTCAACGCGCCCTGAGAATAGAGGGAAAGGACATACTCGTCGTAATGCGCTTCTTCTTCGCCAGGCACCATATTCCACAGAATACGCTTGCCTGCAAGACGAACCGCAGTACGGTAAAATTCATCAAGCAGCAGGATGTGTTGGGTTGAACCGCAGTCCTCACCGCTCAAACTGCCGCTTTCATTATGGCGAAAACGGTTTTCATCAATCAGGAAGAAGCTGACTTCAACGCCCAGAGAGGCGGCCCATTTCTCAAGCAGGCTGCACTTTTGCTGCAGGCGGTTGCGCTCTTCGTTATCGAGCCAGGATTGATGACAGACCCAGATATCGAGGTCCGAGGTTTGGCTCTGGCCTATCGATGAGGTACTGCCCATAGAATAGACGCCGGTTATCGGCAGTTCGCCTTTAACGACCGGTTCAAACGGGCTGCCCCATTTCTCTTCGAGAGAGTTAATATAGGTAGTTTGGGTTTCGTCAGGCGTGAAAATACAGACACCATGGGGCACTTTACCTTCAAGGTAGCCCGGCATCAGCGGATGATGATGATGTAAGAGGACGGGCAACAGACTATAGACCTGCTGAAAAGCGGGGCCCTGAGCCACTACGGCGCGGTCAACGCGTAGCTGATTTATTGCATCCAATCTCTGCTTTAATGTCTCGATGTAGAGGTACAAGACTTTTCGCCTGATTTTCCAGTGTCTAGAAACAACCCCGTATCCAAATCCGCCATTAGTTTTATAAACTTTAATTTAAAATAAGTATTTGACGGATTATTGCTGGAAACGTGATCAATTTAACACCTTGCTGTTTGACCGTAAAGGAAGTAAAGCACCACAATGACTGTTGCGTCTCTATACATTTTACTTCCTGAACTGCCATGTCACAAATTTCCCTGGTTACCCGTTCTAACTCCCTTGCCCATGGCATCCATCGCTGACACCTTCCCGCAGTCGGTGGTAGGATGGTCCGCAATATAGAAAAACGGTAAAAATCATGGTAGACAAAATCATCCGAATTGCCACACGTCAGAGTCCTTTAGCGCTGTGGCAGGCACATTATGTTCAAAGTCAGCTCAAGGCATTTCACCCTGATTTGCAGGTTGAATTAGTGCCTATGGTGACCAAAGGCGACATTATTCTCGATACTCCGTTGGCGAAAGTGGGCGGTAAAGGCCTGTTCGTTAAAGAATTAGAGTTGGCCATGCTCGAGGGCCGCGCCGACATCGCCGTGCATTCAATGAAAGACGTGCCGGTAGAGTTTCCGGAAGGTCTCGGCCTGGTGACCATTTGCGAACGCGAAGACCCACGCGACGCCTTTGTTTCTAACCAGTTTGCCAGCCTCGCTGACCTGCCAGCGGGCAGCATCGTGGGCACTTCAAGCCTGCGACGCCAATGTCAGTTGCGCCAACAGCGTCCTGACCTGCAAATCCGCGACCTGCGCGGCAATGTGGGTACCCGTCTTTCCAAACTCGATAACGGTGATTACCACGCCATTATTCTGGCCGTCGCCGGGTTGAAACGTTTAGGCCTGGAGTCTCGCATCACGGCGGCACTGTCGGCGGAAGAGTGCCTGCCTGCCGTAGGACAAGGCGCGGTGGGGATTGAATGTCGTCTTGACGACGTGCGCACCCGCGAACTGCTTGCTCCGCTGGCACACAGCGAAACCACGCTGCGCGTTATCGCCGAACGCGCGATGAACACCCGACTTGAGGGCGGCTGTCAGGTGCCTATCGGCAGCTACGCCGAACTGGAAGGCGATACGCTTTGGCTGCGTGCGCTGGTTGGCGCGCCGGACGGAAGCCAGATGGTTCGCGGCGAACGTCGCGGTCCCGCCTTTGAAGCAGAAAGCATGGGCATTAGCCTGGCCGAAGAACTGCTGAACGGCGGCGCGCGTGAAATCCTGCAGGAAGTCTACCAGGGCAACGCACCGAAATGACTATCCTGGTGACCCGCCCCTCTCCTTCAGGAGAACAGCTTGTCGCCCGGCTGCGCCAGCTGGGCAGGGTTGCCTATCACTCGCCGTTGATAGAGTTTGCACCGGGAAGCGAGCTTACCGCGCTGCCCGGCATGCTCGCCTCACTGGTGCCGCAGGACCTTATTTTTGTCCTTTCTCAGCACGCGGTGAACTACGCCGACCGCGCACTGCGTCAACATGCGCAACACTGGCCTGATTTTGTAAGCTATTATGCTATTGGAAGAACAACCGGTTTGCTGATGCATCGCGCCACCAGCCTGCCTATTGTCTATCCGCAAGACGGTGAAACCAGCGAAACGCTGCTCCAGCTACCCGCCCTTCAGTCCCTCAAAGGCCGCAATGCCCTGATACTGCGCGGCAACGGCGGTCGCGAACTGCTGGCCGACACGCTGAAAGAGCGCGGCGTAAACATTACCTACTGTGAATGTTATCGACGCAGCCCGCTTCACTATGACGGCAGTGAGCAAAGCTCCAGCTGGCAGCGTGCAGGGGTGAATACTCTGGTCGTCACCAGCGGAGAAATGTTACAACAGTTATATACGTTAGTTCCTGATTACTATCGAACTACCTGGCTTTTAAGCTGTACATTGATAGTGGTAAGTGAACGTTTGGCGACCCTTGCCCGCCAACTTGGCTGGCAATCTATTAGGGTTGCAGAGAACGCAGATAATGATGCGCTGATCCGTGCATTAAAATAACCTGACTAAGGGATGTGCCCAGATGACGGAACAAAAAAATCCTTCCGCAAAGGTTGATGAAACTTATACTGCGGTTGAGAGCCCCCAACAGCCAGATACCGCTTCTCGTGAAACCGTACAAAAGGAAAGACGTACGGGTCCTGTACTGGGTGCGATCGCCATTGTGTTGGTGATTGCGCTGGGTGCAGGCATTTATTATCACGGACACCAACAGGCCCAGGCGGAAGCTTCCGCCAATGAAGCGTTGCAGGCCCAGCTTGCCGAGCTTAAAAATAGCCAGCAGCAGGACAAACAACAGATCGACTCGCTGCTCGACCAGCAGGGTAAATCCTTGCAGGAAGCCTCAAACCAGCAGGCCTCCTTCGGCCGTCAGCTGAACATACTGCAGGATAAAGTCGCCAGTATTTCAGGCAGCGACGCCAAAACCTGGATGCTTTCTCAGGCCGACTTCCTGGTCAAACTGGCGGGAAGAAAACTGTGGAGCGATCAGGATGTCACCACCGCTGCTGCGCTGCTGAAAAGCGCCGATGCCAGCCTGGCCGACATGAATGACCCAAGCCTGATTGACGTGCGCAAGGCCATTAATGAAGACATCGGCAGCCTGTCTGTGGTTACGCAGGTTGACTTCGATGGCATCATCCTGAAGGTTAATCAGCTTTCAAATCAGGTCGATAACCTGCGTCTGGCGGATAACGACACCGACGATTCACCGATGGACAGCGACAGCGGTGAGCTTTCAGGCTCCCTGACCGAATGGCGTCAGAACCTGAGCAAGAGCTGGCACAACTTCATGTCCGACTTCATCACCATTCGTCGTCGCGACACCAGCGCCGAGCCGCTGCTGGCACCGAATCAGGACATCTATCTGCGTGAGAATATCCGCTCTCGTCTGCTGATTGCCGCACAGGCGGTACCGCGCCACCAGAATGAAATCTACAAACAGTCGCTGGAAACGGTGGAGACCTGGGTTCGCGCCTATTTCGATACCACTGATCCAACCACCAAGGCGTTCCTTGCCGATCTGGACAATCTGAGCCAACAGTCTGTTTCCATGGACGTTCCAGACCAGCTGAAAAGCCAGCCGATGCTGGAAAAACTGATGCAGACGCGCGTGCGTAATCTGCTTCAACAGCCGGCCGCCACGACCAAACAGGGGGAATAACGCATGCTACGTGTTCTCATACTGTTTCTGATCGTTATCGCCGGGATTGTCGTTGGCCCAATGTTGGCCGGTCATCAGGGTTATGTGTTGATCCAGACCGACAACTACAACGTTGAAACCAGCGTCACCGGCCTGGTGATTATGGCGATTCTGCTCTTTGTGGTGCTGTTCTTCATTGAATGGGTACTGCGCCGCGTGTTCCACACTGGCGCGCGTACACGCGGCTGGTTTGTCGGCCGTAAACGTTCAAAGGCGCGCAGACAGACGCAGCGCGCGATGATCAAACTGGCGGAGGGCGACCATCGTCAGATGGAAAAACTGCTCGCCAGTCATGCCGATCACGCCGAACAGCCCATGGTTAATTACCTGCTGGCTGCCGAGGCCGCCTCGCAGCGCGGTGACGAGGTGCGCACCAATCAGTATCTCGAACGTGCGGCGGAAATTGCCGATACCGACCAACTGCCGGTCGATATCACCCGCGTGCGTATTCAGTTGGCACAGGGCGAAATCCACGCGGCGCGCCATGGCGTTGACCGCCTGATAGGTCTGTCGCCTCGCCATCCAGAGATCCTGAGACTGGCGGAACAGGCGTATATGCGCACCGGTGCCTATGCGTCGGTACTGGAAATTCTGCCGTCGATGGCAAAAGCTAATATCTATGACGACGAGCAGCTCCAGCAGGTTCAGGAAAAAGCCTACCTCGGCATGATGAATCAGCTGATGTCGGAAGAAGGCAGCGAAGGTCTGAAGCGCTGGTGGAAAAATCAGAGCCGTAAAACTCGCCATGAGCCCGCGCTGCAAGTGGCGATGGCGGCCCATCTGATTAAGTGCAACGATCACGACTTGGCTCAGGAAGTGATCCTCGACGGCCTGAAGCGTCAGTATGACGAACGTTTGGTCGCGATGATGCCTAAACTGCGCTCCGGGAATCCTGAGCAGCTCGAGAAATTCCTGCGTCAGGCCATCAAGCAAAACGGTTCAACGCCGCTGCTCAACAGCACGCTCGGCCAGATTTTGTTGAAGCACGGTGAGTGGTTGCAGGCCAGCGAGGCCTTCCGGGAAGCGCTGTCTCAGCGCCCTGACGCCTATGACTTTGCCTGGCTGGCCGATGCTCTCGACAAGCTGCACAAACCGGCAGAAGCCGCCGAGATGCGCCATCAGGGCCTGATGCTGACAATTAATAATTCTCAGCAATAATAGTCAGTTAAACAGATTTTACTCTCAACGGCTCGCCTCAGGCGGGCCGTTTTTTTTGGCTATCGTCAGACGGCAGGCAAAAAAAAACACTTGCCGGAGAGACAAGTGTCAAAACAATCAGGTCTTAGACAACAGGGGTAGTGTCACACTCAACGTTTTGCCTGCTGGTTGATAACCCTGAGGTTATCGGTCAGATAGACAAGAGACACTGTAATTTGGCTCTGCATCATTCCCAGGTATATGAAGCTACGCAATCATAAGAGGGTGGAATGAGCATCTACGGGGTGATTATTGCATATGGCGTGCCAGTTTTTAAGAAACCCACAAAGAATTGAAAAATAAAAATTAACTACATGATTTAATACATTAATAATTTATCTTTTTTTTCAGCGCCTAAAAATACTCTGCGGATTACCCCGTTAACGGCCGCAGCCTCTGCGGAGACTGTCGCCTGGAAACGACAGTCTCGATCTGCAATCCCTATATCATTTTAAAACAATGAGATGGATGTCTCCCTCCGGCGACAGGGTAAACCCTGCGCCGGAGAGATAACCGATTACCTGTTCTAAAATAGAGTAAAATTCACTTATAAAACAATGTGTTATTGGCATGTGTCGCCAAATGGTTACAACGCGTTGATCTGCTGGAGAATTTCCTGCTTAACCGCTTGCCTTTTCGCCTCATCTGTTGCCAATTCGGGCTTGAGCTTCAGTGACGCGTCGAGTTTCTCACCCAGCGTCGGACTCCCCTGGATCCAAGCATTGGTCTCATCGTCACCTATCACGCCAGCCACAATGGTCGCCGCTTTTTCATAGGTCTGGACGTCAATCCACGGCGTGGCAAACGAGAACGCCGGAGTGGCAGAAATGACCCTCAGCGGAGCCTCAGCGCGAATATCTCGTGACGAACTGCCAACGCGCAGCGTGAAGTGCCCCGGCTCCAGCACCCAGGCATTCATGTCGGCATCAAAGTACGAAAAAGCCCGCTTGTCGAGCCTGAAAGTGACGCGCTTCTCCTCTCCTGCCGCCAGACTCACCTTCTCAAAGGCTTTAAGCTCCTGCAACGGCCTGTCGAGGCGCGAGGCATCATCATGTACGTAAAGCTGCACCACCTCTTTAGCCGCCACCGAGGACGTATTTTTTAGGGTAATGCTGACGTCGACTGCGTCCTGCTTATCAATATTGAAGGGTGAATTCTGCGGGGTAAGTTGCCCGTAATGGACGGTAGAATACGACAGACCATAACCAAACGGGTACATTGGTGCGATGCGGCGCGTATCATAATAGCGATAACCGACGTAGATGCCCTCCCCGTAGTTAACGGTTTTGGCGTTGCCCGGATAATTTCCGTAGCTCGGGGAATCCTCGAGACGTTTAGGGAACGTGAGCGGCAGTTTGCCAGAAGGATTGACCTTGCCGGTGAGGATATCGGCCACTGCGTTACCCGCCTGTTCGCCCGGCTGCCAGGTCAGCAGAATTGCATCAACCTTGTCCTCCCAGGAGGCTATCTCAATCGGTGAACCCACGTTGAGCAGGACCACTACCTTTTTATTCTGCTGGTGAAACGCCGTCGCCACATTGTCTATCATCGCGATTTCGTCGGCGTGCATCGCCATTGAATAGCGGTCGGCCCCCTCGGTGGAGCTGCGACCAATCGAGACGATCGCAACGTCGCTTTGCTGCGCGGCGTGGGCAATGGCGTCATTTTTGGCGTTCTCGTCCAGCGCCTGTTTACCGTCATCAATAAGCGTCAGTCCCGCATTTTTCAGCCCCTGCGGCAGCGTTACCCGGCGATTAGGGGCAATGTTAACCTCGGCGCTACCGCCACCCACGACGTAAAAATTCTCAACGTTGTGACCAAAAGCAGCCACCTTCAAGTTGGACTTAATGGGCAGCGTGTTCGCTTCATTTTTTAACAATACCATCGACTCAGCGGCGGCCTCGCGTGCCAGCGCCGCATGGTCGGCCATCTCCGGCTGGGCTGCGGCGGAAGGATTTTTAAAGCGCTGTGTCTTAATGACCACGTTGAGGATGTTGCGAATATTCTCGTCTATCTGGTTTTGGCTAATCTCACCCGACTTCAGCGCCGCAAGCACCACGTCTTTCGGGTCGGTATTGCGGCGCAGGAAAGGGGTGTCCTTTTTGGACAAGCCGCCCGGCATATTGAGATCGTTACCGGCCAGCAGCGCACGCACCGGATCGGTCACGCCATACCAGTCCGACATGACAAAACCGTTAAACTTCCACTGCTTGCGCAGAACCTCTTTCAATAACCACGGGTTTTGCGACGACGGCGTTCCGTTGATGGAAGGATACGAGCTCATCACCGCCCAAGGCTGAGCGTTTTCCATTGCGTATTCAAAGCCAGGGAAATAAATCTCGTGCAGCGCGCGCTCCGAGATAATTTCATTTACCGTCTGGCGGCGCGTTTCCTGATTGTTGGCGGCAAAGTGTTTGAGCACCGCACCGACCCCCTCTGCCTGCATACCCTTGATATAGCCTGCGGTTATCATCGCGTTGAGCAACGGATCTTCGGAGAAATATTCGAAGTTGCGGCCATTGAGTGGATTACGCTGGATATTAATCGCCGGACCGAGCATGAGATCGACGCCATAGGCGCGTGCTTCATCGCCTATCGCGCCGCCCACGCGCTGAATGAGTGCCGGATCCCAAGTCGCGGCCATCGCCACGGAAACCGGGAAGCCGGTAGCAAAGCGCTTTTCACCGCCGGTTGGGCCTGCGCCCAGTCTGACGCCAATCGGCCCGTCGGCAAAAACAATCTGTGGAATACCCAGCCTGGGTATGGCAAAGGTCGAACCTGCGGCACCCGCGACGTGGGTCGCGTTATTCATGCCGGTGCCGGAAACCAGCGCAGCCTTTTCTTCCGGCGTCATGGCTGAGATAACGGCGGTGATAGATTCCGCATCTTTGAGCTGAGGCGCGGCCCAAGCGGGCGCAGAAAGCAGAGTACAGGCCGTAAACAGGCCGATTTTAGTTATTTTCATAGTATTCCCTTTGGCGGCGCATCGCTTTTTTCGGACACGCATGATTCCGTTCAAATGAACTGTGCTTATTAGCCAAAGAGTTATAACGTTTTTAGGTGGGGGTGTTTTGTGATCTGTACCGCAGGGTAAGGAATCAAAACGGGGAATAACGGAAAACAAAAAGCCCTGCATTTCTGCAGGGCTTTTTGTTTGAATTGGTCGGCGAGAGAGGATTCGAACCTCCGACCCACTGGTCCCAAACCAGTTGCGCTACCAAGCTGCGCTACTCGCCGATGTACTGCTTTCTTTTACAACCTGTCTTCCGTCACGTGCAGAGTTTTAACGCTTTCGTGTGGTGCGAAGAGAGGGACTTGAACCCTCACGTCCGTAAGAACACTAACACCTGAAGCTAGCGCGTCTACCAATTCCGCCACCTTCGCACTGTCACAAAAACTGTTTACTCTTTACTACTCACACTCACTTCATTAAGAAGAAGTGGGGTGGCTAATGGGACTCGAACCCACGACAACTGGAATCACAATCCAGGGCTCTACCAACTGAGCTATAGCCACCATCGTATCTTTACTTCACGTCCGAAACTAACACCGCAACTCTTTGCGCAAAACCAACCGAGGTCAATGGTGCGCCCGACAGGATTCGAACCTGAGACCTCTGCCTCCGGAGGGCAGCGCTCTATCCAGCTGAGCTACGGGCGCTTAGCGCCGTTGCGGGTGGGGATACTACGGCTTAACCGTCATGCTGTCTAGTGCTTTTTTTTGAAAAAGTTTCGTTTGATTACGAATTGTCCATTACGCACTAAAAGTAAGCATTTCAGGGTCCCCACCCGTACTTTTCACCCTTCAAGACCCTTAATGACTACGGCGATTCATCCCCAGCGCGAGATAAATAAGTGACACAGCGGCAATAAAAATCCCGCCAACAAGCAAAGAAACGCGCGTATCCGGGTTAATTGCCATGCCCACCAGCACACAAAGCAGGAATGCCAGCGTCAGATAGTTGGTATAAGGGAACATAATCGACTTGAACGGGTGATTCTTCAGCGCGGCGCGATGCGCCTCACGGAAACGCAGCTGGCTTACCAGCACCACAAACCACGGCACCATGCCCGGCAGCACGCTTGCGCTGTAGACATAAACAAAAACCTGCTCAGGGTTAGGGATAAGGTAGTTCAGGCACGAGCCTACAAGCAGGCACAGAATCGTTACCGCAATACCGTACACCGGCACACCGCTGGCCGACACTTTTGACAAGAATGCAGGCAGCTGACGATTTTGCGACAGCGCGTAGAGCATACGTCCACAGCTGTACATACCGCTGTTACAGCCCGAGAGCGCAGCGGTCAGCACCACAAAGTTGATAATACCGGCGGCGGCAGTGATGCCTACTTTGGCGAAGGTCAACACGAACGGGCTGCCGTGGGTGCCCATCTCATTCCATGGGAAGATAGTAATGATGACGAAAATCGCACCGACGTAGAAAATCAGGATACGCCAAAGAATATTATTGATAGCACGCTTCAGCGTAACCTGCGGATTCTTGGCTTCACCGGCGGTAATCCCGACCAGCTCGACGCCCTGATAGGACGCGACGACGATACAAAGTGCAAACAGGAAGCCCTTCCAGCCCCCGGCAAAGAAGCCGCCGTGCACGGTCAGGTTATCAAAGCCAATAGCCTGCCCATGATTTCCGAAACCGAAGAAGATCACCGCCAGACCCACAACAATCATCACAATGATGGTAGTTATCTTAATCAGCGCAAACCAGAATTCCATCTCGCCATACAGCTTTACTGCGGCCAGGTTGGCTGCGGCGACAATGGCGACGGCCGCCAGCGCCGGTATCCACTGGGGCAATTCCGGGAACCAGTATTGGGCATAGACGCCGATGGCGGTGATTTCCGATATCCCCACCGCTATCCACATGAACCAATAGCTCCATGCGGTCAGATAGCCGAAATAAGGTCCCAGATACTTATGGGCATAAACGGCAAAGGATCCCGCCACCGGTTCGAGATGCAGCATCTCGCCCATTGAACGCATGATGAAAAACACAAAAACGCCGGCCAGAATATACGCCAGCAAAACGGAGGGCCCCGCCCATTTGAGCGTACTTGCCGCCCCCATGAATAGTCCGACCCCGATAGTTCCGCCCAAAGCTATCAACTCAATGTGGCGCGCCTCCAACCCTCGGTGGAGCCCCTTTTTCTCTTCGCTACTCGCCATAAGTCCTCTGATTCTCAATATGTTGTGTTTGTTCTTTTTTCCGGGTTTGCCGGAATATTATTGTTGTTTCCCAAGGTCAGGGCAGATAAAACGGCGGTATGGTTCCGTATTTTGCAGTCAGTTGCAAACGGGAATAGACAAAATAGCGGAGCAGTTCGAAATTTCGGCGGGAGGGCAAAGGCAAATTGTGATGGCCCAAACGAAATCGCGGGCCATCAGGGCGTGACTTACAGGCGGCGGGTGATGAAATAAAACAAATATTTAAGCAGCCTGAGCTGACGCGGCAGGCGGCTCGGCTGCTTGAGCAGGCGATACAACCATTCCAGTCCGAGTTTCTGCCAGGCCTTCGGCGCACGTTTCACCGCGCCGATAAATACGTCGTAGGTCCCCCCGACGCCCATATAGAGCGCATCGGGATACACTATACGGCAGTCGCGCATCAGGATTTCCTGCCGCGGCGACCCCATGGCCACCGTTACCACCTTCGCGCCGCTGGATTTAACACGGGCAAACAGCGCGTCGCGATCGGCGGGGGTGAAAAAACCGTTCTGGCTGCCAACAATATTCACGTTCCAGCGCGTGCGCAGTTTGTCTGCGGTTTTTGCTAAAACGTCTTCGCGGCCACCGATCAGAAAGACCGGCGTACCCAGTCTTCCGGCGCGCTCCATCACCGCCTCCCACAGGTCTGCCCCCGCGACGCGCTCAACCTGCGCCTCGGGATATTTGCGGCGAATGGACTTAACGATGCTGATGCCGTCGGCATATTTATAGTCTGCCTCTTTGATGAGCGCGCGCAGCTGGGCGTCGCGCTCGGCGGTCAGCACTTTTTCGGCGTTGATGGCAACCAGCGTGCCGACCTTAACCCCCTCTTCGGAGAGCAGGTAATCGCCAAACTGGTCCATGTTGCGAAATCCCCACAGATCGATGCCACGAATGCTGTAGCGGGGAATAGAGAGCGGAGCAGAAGTCGAATCCATCATTATCCTTTATCGCGCAGGTACGGCTCAGCCACCGCGACGGGGTCAACGTGGGTGAAACGCCGCGTGCGCACTTTTATCAATCCGGCCACGTCAAACAGCCAGTACAACAGCTTGGCGGCAATCAGGCACAGGCCAAACACCAAGGCAAAAAAGATCACCCGCGAGAAGAACGAGTCCACACCTTCGCGCGCCAGCACGATCATATTGAATACCGCACCAAAACAGAAGCTCTGCAGGATGGCGGCCTTATAAGGATTGGCGGCGTTTTTGCCGAGAGCGTAAAGCCAGTCAAACCATTTGATAATCAGCCCTACCGCCACCGCACCGAGTGGGATAAAGCTCGCGCCGCCCATCACTACCAAGGAGCCTATCAGCGTCGGAGAAATCGCCAGCCCGGAATGGTTTTTCAACACGTCCCAGGTGAAATAGTTGGCGGTATTCATGACCGCTGAGGGCCTGCCCGGCCACAGCCAACTCGGGATGAAAACGTAGAAGTCGCGGATAATCGGCATCAGCCCCTGGAAATGAATCTTGTCGTAGTATTGCAGCAGCAGCGCAAGATTCTCCCACGGCGAGAAGGTATCGCGGGTCAGATAGAGGAAGGTATAAAACGCTTCCGGACCGCTGACGTCGAGGTTGTAACGCTTCAACGCCAACCAGAACATGCCGACCACCGACATAATACCGGCCAGCAGCAGCATCCACAGCGTTATCCAGCCGCGAATAATGCCGATGAATAAGAACAGAGCCAGCGCGATGATGATATTGGCACGCGTGCCGCCCACTACCACGTAGGTCAACAAACCAAAGGCAAAGGTAGTCACCAGGAATAACAGCCAGTTACGGCTGTTCTGCTTAAGAAAATAGACCACTAGCATCGCGGGAATAAAGAAGTAGAAGAAGCGCTTGAGCGCGACGCCCGATACGTTGCTCGAGAAGATCTGGCTGTAAGACGTCAGCTTGAACAACAGGAAACCGTTGTGGGCGAAGAAGATGCCTAGCGTGACGATGGCGACCAGCGCCATGATTATCCAGGTGAGATGCGCCTCGACGCGGTTGATGCCAAACACCTCGCGGCCCGGACCCGCACGCGCCTTGCGCAGCCGCGTCTTGTACACCACATAGTAGAGCGCATAGAAGCAGGTCGCAGACAGCATCGCCTGCAGCAGATACGCCACCGGCACCACCTCGGTATCAAACTGGAACACCAGCAGGCAGGTGAGCGGAAAACCAAAGTAGAAGGTCAGCAGATAAAGCACGGAAAAGAACAGGTTAAAGCTGAACCGAACCCGGCGGAACTCGAGATAGGTCAGCGTCAGAATAAACAACAGGGATAAAGCATAGACGACGCTCAGGCCGCCCAACTGCGCCAGCGTCATGATGCCACTCCTGTGGCTATTTCCAGTGCCTGCACCCAGCCCTCGATATAGTTGGGGCTAAAAAATTGAATCTTCTGGCGATCGGTGGCCAGCAGTTGACGGCGCGCCTCGGCCAGAGTGGCGGCGTCGAGCGGATCGCCATAAAACAGCACCGGCAGATTTTCACTCGCCATGTCGCGCCAAAACGGATTCTTGCGGCTCAGCACGAAGGGCACACCGAACTGGATGAGCAGGCAAAGCGTGCCGATCCCCTGCTGCCTTTCAAAAATAAAATAGCCCAGCGAGCAATCTTTGAGCATTTGCAGGTAGTCATCAAAGGCCATCGATTCGGTGAGCAACTCGACGTTTTCCGCCGGGAAAAGCGCGAGCGCCTCACGGCGTACCTGCTCAATATACGGCTGATTATTTGCCGGATACCCCATTGGAATCACCACCTTGATACCCGCTCCCCACGCTTTATGCAGCGCGTGAAGCGCCTCGATGTGCAGGTTGCTTGGGTCACCGGAATTGCCGACCAGTACGCGAGGCATGCCTTCAGGAGGCGGCGCATCGGCGGCCAACGTCAACGAGGGGTCCATGCGGGTCGGAAAATAGAGCAGCGATGACGCGACGTGCGGATGACGATGGCGGTAATAGGCTAAATCGCCGCGGGTAGCAAAAACGTGGCCAACGCGGCCCTGTGCCAGGCGGCGCAGCAAATAAAACATTCTAAACTTTAAGCTGCCCGAGGTTTCATAGAGGTCGGCACCCCAAACGTGCCACAACACCTGACGCGCCTTGATTTTTCCGCTCAGCAGGGCGAGCCAAATGCCGGGATTAAACTGGCCGTGGAAAAAGAAGCGGCAGTTTCTGTCGGCCTGCGCTCTGGCTATCACCGCCTGCGCCAATGACTTCTTGTCGCTCAGCGTCTGAATATCAAGGTGTTCAAAAACCGGCAGCAAGGAAGGGTCACGGCTTACCACCATGAAGTTTCGCACACTTTCGCGCGGCACACGGGGAACCAGCACGTCGTTAAAGAAGTGCAGCAGGGTCGAATTATGGTGCGGGATATCAGATCCCAAAACGTGAATCAGCGTTGTCATGCTCGTCTACGATAGATAACAAAAAAGGTACAACACAGCGCAAAATAGAGAATGTAGGTCGCCATATAAGCCTGCGCGGCACCCAGTGCGCCATGTATTGGGATCAGCCAATGGGAAAACAGCGTCAGTAGTAAAAACTGACTAACCTCTGTGAGCAGATAAAAGCGCAGCGATGCCTTGGCAATCACCAGATACCCGAAAATATAGGCGCTGACTTTTAATACGTCCCCCACCAGCTGCCAGGCGAAGAGGTCGCGCATCGCGCTAAACTGATGCGAGAACAGCAGCCAGATAGCAAAATCACGCAGCAGCCAGACGGTAAAGCTGGCCGCGGCCACCACCGGCATCACAAACTTCAGCGCCTTGATGATTTCTTTGGCTATCTCTTCTTTATCAGTCAGTCTCGCCAGCGTCGGCAAAAGATAGACGCTAAATGAGGCAGTGATGAACTGCAGGTAGGCATCTGAAATACTGCTCACGCCCTGCCAAATCCCCACCGCCTGCCATCCATCGCGCTCCGCCAGCAGGTTACGCATCATGACGTAGGCGACCGGCAGCGTGACCGAAGTCATCAACGCCATCAGGGTAAACTTGCCGAAATGACGCGCCAGCTCGCGGTCCCAGCTCGGTGTTAAAAAGTTAAGCGCAAACGTGCGGCGGCGCAACAGCATCGCGGCAGCGGGCAACACCACCAGCGCCGGAACCAGCGCGAAACCCATCAGCGCCCCGCGATATCCGCCCACTGTGAAACAAATCCAGTATGCCAGCAGGCCAATAAGGCTACCGGCGATGACCGTCAGCGCGTTACCCTGCGCGTCACGATAGCCCTTTAAAATAGCCTGAAACAGGTTGGCATAGGCAATGCCCATCTGGATTAACGCCACCGCCCGCACCACCGACTGGTATTCGCCGTGGCCGAACAGCGCCACGCTTATTGGCTCGGCGGCGAACAGAAACACCAGCGCCAGCAGGGTCGAGAAACTGAGAATCAGGGTCGAAGCAGTCCCCAGCACCGCTTTCAGCCTGTCGGGATGCTGATGATTTTCAGCAACATACTTGGTGACGCCGTTGAATATCCCGGCCCCGGAGAGTACGCCTAATACGGTAATCAGCTGACGAAAGTTCCCCGCTTGTCCCACGCCGCTCGGCCCAAAGGCGACGGCAAGCAGTTTGATGACCACCAGACCGGCACCGATTTTAATCAGCGTCGAACCGGCGGTCCAAATAGAGGCTTTAGCGAGAGACATATCAGGCGAAGAAGCTCAGCAGGGTAGAAATCACCGTTTTTTGCATCACATTGCTCATATTGTAAAACAGCGGCAGACGAACCAGTTTGGCGCTTTCCTCGGTGGTGAAGACGTCTTCACCGTGGAAATACCCGAACTTTTCTCCTGCCGTCGAGGAGTGCAGAGGGATGTAGTGGAAAACGGTGAGGATCTCCGCCTCTTTCATATAGGCGATAAAGGCGTCACGTTGTTCCGTATCCTTGAGCTTGATGTAGAACATATGCGCGTTGTGGGCACAGTGCGGCGCTAGCGTCGGCAACACCAGCTGGCCACTGTCCTGCAACGGTTTCAACGCCCGATAATAGTGTTTCCACAGCTCGAGGCGATGCTTGTTAATCTCCTGCGCCACCTCAAGCTGTGCCCACAGATAGGCGGCCTGCAAATCTGCCATCAGATAGCTGGAACCGATGTCGCGCCAGGTATATTTATCGACCTGTCCACGGAAGAACTGGCTACGGTTGGTGCCTTTCTCACGAATTATCTCGGCTCGTTCCACCAGCTCAGGACTGTTAATCAGGGTCGCGCCCCCTTCGCCCCCGGCGGTGTAGTTTTTTGTCTCATGGAAGCTGAAACAACCAATATGGCCGAGGGTGCCAAGCGCGCGGCCTTTATAGGTCGACATCACGCCCTGCGCCGCATCTTCGACGACGAAAAGACCGTGTTTCTCGGCCAGCGCCATGATGGTGTCCATCTCGCAGGCCACGCCGGCATAGTGTACGGGCACAATGGCCCGCGTTTTGTCGGTAATGGCCGCCTCAATCAGCGTCTCATCGATGTTCATGGTGTCAGGGCGGATATCGACGAACACGATGCGTGCACCGCGCAGCACAAAGGCGTTGGCGGTCGAGACAAAAGTATAGCTAGGCATGATAACTTCGTCGCCGGGCTTGATGTCCAACAGGATAGCGGCCATCTCCAGAGAGGCGGTGCAGGATGGCGTCAGTAACACCTTCCTGCTGCGGAAGTTTTTCTCGAACCACTGCTGGCAGCGACGAGTGAAACCGCCGTCGCCGCAGAGTTTGCCACTGCCCATCGCGGCCTGCATGTAGTCCAGCTCGGTACCGACGATAGGCGGCGAGTTAAATGGGATCATAAAATTACCTGTACAACCAATAGGCTGAATGAGAAAGAACACCGCCGCTGGCGCGATAGAGGTTTAATGCGGCAATATTTCCCGTTTGAGTGGCGACCCTGAGCTGCGTTACACCCTGCGCCAGACACCAGTGTTTAGCGGCGTGCATTAAACGCTTACCGATACCTCGACCGGTCACCTGCGGCTGCACGGCCAGCAGGCCTATCCGCGCCACGCCGGGTTCGAGAGTCCTTAGCGTGACGAAACCCAGCAGCTGGCCGTCATCGGCGAGCAGCGTCAGGCAGTGGGTATCAAAGGTACCTAGAATGGCTTTTTCGGCCCACAGGGCATAGAACCGTCCCGAGTCATCGGGCTCATACCAGGGCGCGCGAAAGCGGCTCAGCTGAAACGCACCGGCGGCCAGCTGGCTCACCCGCAGGATATCTGCCTCGCTGGCAAGCTGATATTCACAGGGAAACGCTTCACCGTCGAGAAGGTTGAGCGAGAAATCGATCTCCCCTTCAACCATACGAAATCCCAGGCGATAAAGCGTCTCGAGAATATCACTTTCGTCTGCCGGGACCTTGACCTGAACCAGTGGATAAGCGCTTAGCGCCTCGCGCGTCAGCTTCTCCCCCGCCGAATCCAGCGTCAGTTTAGCGCTCGGCCTGAAGAAAAAATCACTTTCCCACTGCAAATAGTCAAGTCGTCCGCGGATATGATTATCGTTCATTTGGAACCTCATGCCATCGGCCAGAGTTCACCATTACACGTTTCGCTTAAGGCTGGCTTAACGCCATACGCCTTTGGTATCGACTATCCAGTCTTGCTTGATCTGCTGGCCGGGGATGAGCTTAAACACCGCATGGTCGACCAGCATCACCAGCACGTCGGCCTGTTGCAGCGCGAACTCTAACGACTGGAGCTTAACCTTGTTCTCAAGCGCTGGCGGCAGATGGGGCACGTTCGGCTCCACCACCCAGGTTTCTCCTGCATGCCAGTCGGCAATCAGCTCGGCGACATGAACCGCAGGGCTTTCACGCAGGTCGTCGATGTTCGGTTTAAACGCCAGCCCGAAGCAGGCAATCTTCACCTCGGCGGCACGCAAACCGGTTGAGGCGAGACAGTCGGCGACCGCCGCTTTCACCTTGTCGACCACCCAGAAAGGCTTAGCATCGTTGACCACGCGGGCGGTATGAATAAGCCGCGCAAGAGAAGGATGCTGAGAAACGATAAACCACGGATCGACAGCGATACAGTGCCCACCCACGCCGGGACCGGGTTGCAGAATGTTGACCCGCGGATGACGGTTCGCCAGACGGATAAGCTCCCAGACGTTGATGCCCTGCACGTCACAAATCAGCGAAAGCTCATTGGCAAACGCGATGTTCACGTCGCGGAAACTGTTTTCGGTCAGCTTGCACATCTCGGCGGTGCGGCTATTAGTGACCACGCATTCGCCCAACAGAAAGATATTATAGAGCTCGCTGGCACGCGCCGAACACTCGCGGGTCATACCGCCAATCACGCGGTCATTTTTAATGAGCTCAACCATGACCTTGCCCGGCAGCACCCGCTCTGGGCAGTAGGCAATATTCACATCGGGCGCGGCCGCGTCTTGCTGCGGGAAACACAGGTCAGGGCGCAGCGCGGCGAGCCAGTCCGCCATTTGCTCGGTTGCTCCGACCGGTGAGGTCGACTCGAGAATAATCAGGTCGCCCTTCTTGAGCACTGGCGCAAGTGCATTGACCGCCTGCTCGACGTAATCCAGATCCGGCTGATGCCCGTCCTTGAACGGCGTCGGCACGGCAATCAGGAAGGCGTCAGCGGGCCGTGGGGCGGTCACTGCCTCGAGAAAGCCCTCGTCTACCGCCTTTTTCACCAGCTCTTCAAGCTCTGGCTCGACAATATGTACGCCGCCGCGGTTGATGATGTCGACCGCACGCTGATTGATATCGACACCAATGACCTTTTTTTGCCGCGAGGCGAAGGCGGCGGCCGTCGGCAGCCCGATATAGCCCAGCCCGATGACAGAGATGGTTTCAAAGGCTCGGTGTTTATTCACACTCGGAAAGGTTGTTAGAGTCATGGTAATTCTCGAGTTTTCTTGAGTGCCGCCAAAATTTGGTCACAGGCGCTGCCGTCACCATAAGGATTATGCGCCCGACTCATGCGTTGATAGGCATCGGCGTCGTTCAGCAGGTTGGACACTTCGCTGACGATACTCGCGGTGTGCGTTCCGACCAGTTTAACGGTGCCTGCTTCGATGGCCTCGGGCCTCTCGGTTGTCTCACGCATCACCAATACCGGCTTGCCCAACGACGGCGCCTCTTCCTGAATGCCCCCCGAATCGGTAAGGATCAGATAGGCGCTGTCCATCAGATAAACGAACGGCAGATAGTCCTGCGGCTCAATCAAGATGACGTTATCGATACCCTGCAGGATGCGATTAACCGGCTCGCGAACCTGCGGGTTAAGGTGCACCGGATAGAGTATTTGCGCATCGGCATGCTGTCTGGCTATCTCGGCCAATGCGCTACAAATACGCTCAAAACCGTCACCGAAGCTCTCGCGTCGATGACCAGTGACCAGAATCAGTTTCTTTTGCGGGCTAATAAAATCGTAGCGCCTTGCGACATCCGCCCTGAGTTCGGGGGACTGATTGAGCAGATTACGCACCCACAGCAGCGCATCAATCACCGTGTTGCCGGTCACAATAATATCCTGTGCGTCGATCCCTTCGCGCATGAGATTGCTACGCGACAGCGCGGTCGGCGCAAAATGCCACTTGGCCAGATGGCCGGTCAACCGACGGTTACCCTCTTCCGGCCACGGAGAAAGCATGTCTCCGGTGCGCAAACCCGCCTCAACGTGACCGATCGGGATCTGCTGATAAAACGCGGCAAGACTGGCAGTCAGCGCGGTTGTGGTATCGCCGTGAACCAGAACGACGTCCGGTTTAAAATCCTCAAGCACCGGCTTGAGCCCCAGCAGAATGCGGCTGGTGATTTCGGTCAGGTCCTGACCCGGTTTCATGATATCGAGATCGTAATCCGGCTTGATGGAGAAAAGACCTAACACCTGATCCAGCATCTGACGATGCTGGGCAGTCACACAAACTTTAGAATCAAAGGCATCATCCTGAGCCAAAGCATGTACCAGGGGTGCCATTTTTATTGCTTCCGGCCTGGTACCGAAAATCGTTAATACTTTCACAGAGGCACTCTCTTTTGATAGGCGCAGCGCTTTCCTGCGGAGCGGGCGCGTCAAAGACGCCCGATTATTCATCGCTATCTTTTTTTATTTTTTATTCTGCTGTTTTTACGCGACGGCGGACCAGCGCCACACCGGCACCGATAAATCCACCCACAACTCCCCACATGATTGCCAGGAATACGCGGCGCGGGCTGTCGCGTTTTACCGGCTCTTCCGGCGTGCGCAGGTAGCGGTATGTCTGGAATTTGGCGTTCAATACGGGCCCAACATTAAGCGTAGCCAACATCGCTTTATTCTGATCGTAATCGATATCAAAACTCGGGCCTGAGGCCTGCAGCAGCTTTAACTTCGCCTGTAGCATCGGCGTACCCAACAGGAACATCTCGGAGTCCGGCAGGCGGTCCGGCGTGGCGTCGGTCATGCTGTGGTCGATATTCTGCTGCTCGGCAATCTTCAACGCTTGCTGGGTGTTGTTCAGTTCGCGGTTATAAATGGCGGTCGCTACCTCTTCCTGACGTTTAACCTGCGCCTTCATCGACTGCGTGCGTGCGGCCCAGGCACCTTCGATTTCGTCATACAGATGCTGGGCAGCGCGTGCGCTGGCGAAGCTGACGTACTGACGCAACAGCTTGTTGGCGTCGGCGGCGGTCTCAGCGGTCAGTTTTACGCTGTCGTTAGGCATCTTCTTCTCGTCGCGCGCGGTGAACTGAATCGCACCGATCAGTTTGTCGAGCAGCACGGCATCGGCTCCGCTTTCGCCGGTCTTGCGTTGAATGTAGTAAGGGTTTTGCAGCCAGAAATCCCGGCGGGTATCGTAGGCGGCCAGCTGCATCACGAATTCACCGTAGGCGTCATCGGAAATCGAGGCCTGATCGCCCGCCGGGGTAAAGGTGTTTTTGGCATCGAGATTGCGCAGGAACTGCTCCTGCGAGAAGTATGACGCCAGATTGTTAACAGTAGGCTTGTCAGTGACGGCGGTGGTGCTCCACTCCTGCTTCATCAGCAGTGAAACCAGTACCGCGACGAGGGCAAACCCGAGCGCCAGACCGATAATCCACAGTTTTCCCTGCCACAGCGCACGGCACAGCCCGCGAATATCCAGTTCATTATCAACGGCGAGTTCGTTCCCTGTAGACATCGTCTCTGACTTCATCATTCCCACCAAATTTTGATTAATTAATTGTGTTGCCATCAGACGGAGTCAGACGCGGCGTGTGATCCCTGGTGACGGTATAGCAGACGGTAAGGCGACGCTATTGTGCGGAGTGACGACGCAGCCTTCTTTTGACACGTTTGAGCAACCGCGCCACGCGCCACGCACGTTTAATACAATAGCCATAGAGCATGAATGCGACAAAAAATAGCCCAAGCATTAACCATTCGGGGAAGTGAAGTCGCTCACCGGCCACGCCGATAGCGGCCAGCACGGCAGCGGCCAAGGTGATCAGTACAAAAGCCTGACGCGAGGAGAATCCCGCCCGCATAATCAGATGGTGGATGTGCTGACGGTCCGCCGAGAAGGGACTCATTCCCTTGCGCAGACGGCGATACATGATGGCAATCATGTCCATCAGTGGAATGGCGATGAGCCATAGCGCGGTCACGGGGGTCATCGGCGGATGCGCGAAGCTGCGCGTGCTCTGGGTGCATTGCAGCAGGATCCAGATCACGGTAAAGCCGATAAGCGTACTGCCCGCATCGCCCATAAATACCTTGTAACGACGGCCAAAAACACCGAGGTTCAGCAGCACATAAGGAATGATGGCGGCAATCATCGTGAAGCACCACAGCGCCAACGAGTCGTAGCCTTTGGACAGCATCACGATGCCCATTGAGCCGAAGGTCACGCACGACAGCCCGCCCAGCAGACCGTCTATACCGTCAACCATGTTGAAGGCGTTGATGGCAGCCCATACGGCAAACAGGGTAACCAGATAGCCAAACGGGCCGAGGAACATCTGCCAGGGACCGATAATGCGCCCCAGGTCATGCAGCACCATATCACCGTAAATCATCATGATGACGGCAACGAGTGCCTGAATGCAGGCGCGGATTTTTACGCTGATGTCGTATTTGTCATCCAGCGCACCCACCAATACCAATAATCCCGCGCAGGCGAGATAAAGCAACTTATGGGGGATCTGAATGTTAGTAATGAAAAAGGTAAAACAGACCACTGCATAGACAGAGATACCGCCAACCAGGGGGATAAGTCCTTGATGGCGTTTGCGGTAGTCAGGTTTATCAACTAATCCAATCTTTTTGGCCACTTTGCGCGCCAAAAATAAAAAGACAAATGAAAACAAGAAAACAATGACGAGCTCAGTACTCATAGTGAGTAAATTCACAGTTAAAACGTCTCTGCATTAATGGTAAATCTGCGCAAGCTATCTGGCAGCCTGGTCTTGAATTTGGCAGTAGTCATTACCACCTCGCGGTTTTGCGTTCATATCCTATGTGGCTTTCGGATTTTATTACGTTTTGTGCGTCGTCCGAAGGATCCTTCCTGTCCGCTTTTATACAGCGACAAATTAATGAATGATGCCCGTTGAGGCTATCCGGTGTTATCTGATTCTAGGGTGCATAAGGCGCAGTGCGCCGTGCATTACTACACATCGTAGCGACCAAACGTAAAAAACGCCACGTCTTCACGCAGCGTTTTAATATTTTTACGTTATACCCATTTCACTTGCAGCGGCAAGTTGGCGGGCAGAGTAAAATTATGAACGTTTCATCATATCGAAGAATTCATCGTTGGTTTTGGTCATGGCCAACTTGTTGATGAGGAATTCCATTGCGTCGATTTCACCCATTGGATGGATAATTTTACGCAGGATCCACATCTTCTGCAGTTCTTCAGACGTGGTGAGAAGCTCTTCTTTACGGGTACCGGAGCGGTTGTAATCGATAGCCGGGAATACACGTTTCTCGGCGATTTTACGCGCGAGGTGCAGTTCCATGTTACCTGTACCTTTGAACTCTTCGTAGATGACTTCATCCATTTTCGAACCGGTATCAACCAGCGCGGTCGCGATGATAGTCAGGCTGCCGCCCTCTTCCACGTTACGTGCTGCACCGAAGAAGCGTTTTGGACGATGCAGGGCGTTGGCGTCAACACCACCGGTCAGGACTTTACCTGATGCAGGAACCACGGTGTTGTAAGCACGCGCCAGACGGGTAATGGAGTCCAGCAGGATGATAACGTCTTTCTTGTGCTCAACCAGACGCTTGGCCTTCTCGATAACCATTTCGGCTACCTGAACGTGGCGAGATGCAGGTTCGTCGAAGGTAGAAGCAACTACTTCACCTTTTACCAGACGCTGCATCTCGGTCACTTCTTCCGGACGTTCGTCAATCAGCAGTACCATCAGTACGCAGTCTGGGTGGTTGTAGGCAATGCTTTGCGCAATGTTCTGCAGCAGCATGGTTTTACCGGCTTTAGGCGGTGCCACAATCAGACCACGCTGGCCACGGCCAATTGGCGATGCCAGGTCGAGCACGCGTGCGGTCAAATCTTCGGTAGAACCGTTACCACGCTCCATGCGCAAACGTGAGTTGGCGTGCAGTGGGGTCAAGTTCTCGAACAGGATTTTGTTACGGGCATTTTCTGGTTTGTCGTAGTTAACTTCGTTAACTTTCAACAGGGCAAAATAGCGCTCGCCTTCTTTTGGCGGACGGATTTTACCGGAAATAGTGTCACCGGTACGGAGATTGAAGCGGCGGATTTGGCTGGGAGAAACGTAAATATCATCTGGACCGGCGAGGTAGGAGCTGTCTGCTGAGCGGAGGAAACCAAATCCGTCCTGCAGTATCTCCAGAACACCGTCACCGAAGATATCTTCTCCGCTTTTGGCATGCTGCTTCAGTATTGAAAAGATAATGTCTTGCTTACGCATGCGGGCCTGGTTTTCCAGTCCCATATTTTCGCCGAGTGTAATCAGGTCAGAAACCGGCGTATTCTTTAATTCGGTAAGATTCATAATGGTGGGTTCTTAAACTCGGGGTAGGTCTCGAAAATCTGTCGTGAATGGGGATGGCAAGGACGTCCATGCCAGCTTAAATTACTTTTAGGGTAGAGACTCTCAATTTGCAGCTTCTGATTAAAGGTCACGGGCGTATTGACTCGCGAACTATTTCTTGAAAGAGGGCAGACTTAAATTGAAGGTGTCTCAAAGCCGATTTTTTTTAAACCGTAAGATTGTCAAAGCACATCGCCATTACACCTGTTTTTCAACAAGTCGTTTTCTACGCAAGCAGTTTTTATCAAAGCAACTTTAATAGGCAGATGTTTTCAACACAGAATAAAACGCTAGAATCAAACTACAGGTAAGCTTAAATATGCAGTAAGCGTAAACTTAGCACGCTTCTTTGCAGGCGTCTAGCGGTCAGTGTGAAAAACACACGTAGCCCGCCAAACGCCTGATTTAGGTCATTCAAATCTATTACAGATTGGCGTTCAGGAAATCTTTCAGCTGACCTTTAGACAGTGCGCCGACTTTAGTCGCAGCCACTTCGCCGCCTTTGAACAGCAGCAGGGTAGGAATGCCACGGATACCGTATTTTGGTGCGGTGCCCGGGTTTTCATCGATGTTCAGCTTGGCAATAGTCAGCTTGCCTTCGAACTCGGTGGCAATTTCGTCCAGGATCGGAGCAATCATCTTGCATGGACCACACCATTCTGCCCAGAAATCGACCAGCACCAGTCCTTCGGCTTTCAGTACGTCTTTGTCGAAACTGTCATCAGAAAGGTGAATAATTTTATCGCTCATGTTCTACTCCAAAGGATTTATCTTTACCTTGTTGATGTAGCATTAACCAACAGTAGGTTGACTCTATTTCACCATGTTTATTTCAACGGATATGCTTTCGTAAAGCAATAGTTAGCTGATATTCTACCACACTATGAGCAAAACACACTTAACCGAACAGAAGTTTTCCGACTTCGCCCTGCACCCGCTAGCAGTCGAAGCCCTTGAAAAGAAAGGGTTTCATTACTGCACGCCTATTCAGGCACTCGCATTGCCTATCACGCTCTCAGGACGTGATGTTGCAGGTCAGGCGCAAACCGGTACCGGCAAGACGCTGGCTTTTTTAGCGTCTACTTTCCATTATCTGCTTTCTAACCCGGCTGCTGAAGGTCGTCAGACCAATCAGCCACGTGCTTTAATTATGGCACCGACGCGGGAATTGGCGGTACAAATTCATTCGGACGCCGAAGCGCTCTCCGAATCCACCGGACTGAAACTCGGTCTGGCCTACGGCGGCGACGGCTACGACAAACAGCTTAAAGTGCTGGAAAGTGGCGTCGATATCCTGATCGGCACGACTGGCCGGTTAATCGATTACGCAAAACAGAACCATATTAATCTGGGTGCAATCCAGGTCGTGGTACTGGATGAAGCCGACCGCATGTTCGACCTCGGTTTTATCAAAGATATTCGCTGGTTGTTCCGCCGCATGCCGCCTGCGACTCAACGCCTGAACATGCTGTTCTCGGCAACGCTGTCCTACCGCGTTAAAGAGCTGGCGTTTGAAAACATGAACAACGCCGAATCGATTGAGATCGAACCGGAACAGAAAACGGGTCACCGCATCCAGGAAGAGCTTTTCTATCCTTCAAACGAAGAAAAGATGCGCCTGCTGCAAACCTTAATAGAAGAAGAGTGGCCAGACCGCTGCATTATCTTCGCCAACACCAAGCACCGCTGTGAAGATGTCTGGGGCCACCTGGCTGCCGACGGACACCGCGTAGGCCTGCTGACCGGCGACGTGGCGCAGAAAAAACGCCTGCGCGTGCTCGAAGACTTCACTAAGGGTGACATCGACATTCTGGTCGCAACCGACGTTGCTGCCCGTGGTCTGCACATTCCAGCCGTGACCCACGTCTTCAACTATGACCTGCCTGACGACTGCGAAGACTACGTTCACCGCATCGGCCGTACCGGTCGTGCTGGCCTGAGCGGACACTCAATCAGCCTGGCATGTGAAGAATATGCGCTGAATCTGCCGGCCATCGAAACCTATACCGGCCACAGCATTCCCGTCAGTAAATACAACAGTGATGCGCTTCTAACCGACCTGCCGGCACCAAAACGTCTGGCACGTACGCGCACCGGCAACGGCCCACGCCGTAATTCATCTTCATCACGACGCGGTGGCAATGCACCACGTAACAACCGTAAACGTTCGGGCTGAAAAAAATTATGCTGAGCTCCACCTCACTTTATGCAGCGATCGATCTGGGTTCCAACAGCTTTCATATGTTGGTCGTCCGTGAGGTGGCAGGCAGTATTCAAACTTTGGCCAGAATTAAACGCAAAGTGCGTCTGGCGGCCGGGCTGGATAAAAATAGTCACCTCTCCGCCGAAGCGATGCAGCGAGGATGGCAATGCCTGAAATTATTTTCCGAGCGTCTACAGGATATCCCGCGCGAACAGATCCGCGTGGTTGCAACGGCGACACTGCGCCTGGCAAAAAATGCCGATGAGTTTTTGAAAACCGCTGAAACCATTCTTGGCTGTAATATTCAGGTCATTAGCGGTGAAGAAGAAGCACGCCTGATTTATCAGGGCGTGGCCCACACCACCGGCGGTCCTGACCAGCGCCTGGTGGTGGATATCGGCGGCGGAAGCACCGAACTGGTTACCGGTTCAGGCGCACAGGCCAACACGTTGTTCAGCCTGTCTATGGGCTGCGTGACCTGGCTCGAACGCTATTTCACCGACCGAAGCCTGGTCAAAGAGAATTTTGACAAGGCCGAGCTAGCCGCAGTTGAAATGATTACCCCCGTCGCACCCGAACTGCTCGCCAACGGCTGGCAGGTCTGCGTTGGCGCGTCCGGTACCGTGCAGGCATTGCAGGAAATCATGGTGGCGCAGGGGATGGACGAACGGATTACCCTCTCCAAGCTACAGCAGCTCAAACAGCGTGCCATTCAGTGTGGCAAGCTCGAAGAGCTCGAAATTGAAGGGCTCACGCTTGAGCGTGCACTGGTGTTCCCAAGCGGGCTGTCCATCCTAATTGCTATCTTCAAAACGTTGAATATTGAATCCATGATGCTGGCGGGTGGCGCGCTGCGCGAGGGTCTGGTGTACGGCATGCTGCATCTGCCCGTTGAACAGGACATTCGTCAACGCACCCTGCACAACCTGCAACGCCGCTATCTGCTCGACGTTGAGCAGGCGAATCGCGTTGCGGCGCTTGCCGAGAACTTTTCCGTTCAGGTGTCAAACACCTGGCAGCTGGATGCCCGCGCCCGTGAGCTGCTGGCTAGCGCCTGTCTGATCCATGAGATTGGGCTGAGCGTTGATTTCAAGCAGGCGCAGAATCACGCAGGTTACCTGATTCGTCATCTCGATTTACCCGGTTTTACTCCGGCGCAGAAAAAACTGCTGGCAACGCTGCTGCAAAACCAGAGCAATAACCTGGATCTGCCGCTGCTTAACCAGCAAAACGCCCTGCCGCCGCGTCAGGCCGAGCGTCTGTGTCGCATCATGCGACTGGCGATTATCTTCGCCAGCCGTCGTCGTGATGACACGCTGCCTGCGGTTCGCCTGCGGGCTAATGATGATGAGTTGAACGTGTTAGTGCCTCACGGATGGCTGGAACAGCATCCGCTGCGGGCCGAAGAGCTGGAGCAGGAAAGTCATTGGCAAAGTTACGTCCATTGGCCGCTGTTCATAGAAGAAGCCAGCAAATAAACGACGTTCATGCAATATAATTAACGTATCAGGGAGCCTTAGGCTCCCTTTTTCTTGGCCTCGGCCAGCTGAGCGCGGATCTTCTCCAGATGGCTCTGTCCCTTCACCATCCTCTCCTGTGGCGACACCACTTTACGCTCGCTTTCCCAGGCCAAATCATCCTGCGGTAATTCATGCAGGAAGCGGCTTATCTCCGGGCGGATCAGCTCGCCGTACTGCCTGCGTTCACGGCAGTGGCTGAAAATCAGCTCTTTCTGCGCACGGGTAATGCCGACGTAGGCCAGTCGCCGCTCTTCATCGACGTTGTCCTCATCCATACTGCTTTGATGCGGCAACAGCCCCTCTTCCATGCCAATCAGAAACACATAGGGAAACTCCAGCCCCTTAGAGGCGTGCAGCGTCATCAGTTGGACCTGATCCAGCTCCTCTTCGCTCTCACCGCGCTCCATCATGTCGCGCAGCGTGAAGCGGGTCACCACCTGAGTCAGCGTCATCGGCTCATCGAGGTCGCTGCCTTCGAGCATTTCCGTCATCCAGCTGAACAGCTGATTGACGTTTTTCATGCGCATTTCCGCCGCTTTCGGGCTTGGCGAGGTTTCGAACAGCCAGCTTTCGTAATCCATGCCGTGAATCAGATCGCGAACGGCGGCGATGGGTTCGCGCTCGGCCAGTTCGGCGATATTGCCCATCCAGTGAGTGAATCGCTGCAATGCCTCGAGTCCCCGGCCGGTCAGATACTGGCTCAGTCCTAAGTCGAAGCTCGCCTTGAAGAGGCCTTTATTGCGCTGGTTAGCCCATTCACCGAGCTTTTGCAGCGTTGCGGCACCAATCTCACGCCGTGGAGTGTTGACGATGCGCAGGAAGGCGCTGTCGTCATCAGGATTGGTCAGCACCCGCAAATAAGCCAGCAGGTCTTTGATTTCAGGCCGCGAGAAGAACGACGTACCGCCAGAAATACGGTAGGGAATACGGTTCTGCATCAGCATCTTTTCAAACAGCCGCGACTGGTGGTTTCCGCGATACAGAATGGCGTAATCGCCGTAATTGGTTTTTTTGACAAACCGGTGCGCAATCAGCTCACCCACCACGCGCTCTGCCTCGTGATCTTCATTATTGGCGGTAATCACCTTCAAGGGTTCGCCATAGGCCAGCTCGGAGAACAGCCTTTTCTCAAACACGTGCGGGTTGTTGGCAATCAGGATGTTGGCGGCCTTGAGGATACGCTGCGACGAGCGGTAGTTCTGCTCAAGTTTGATAACCTGCAACGCGGGGAAATCCTCTTTTAGCAGCACCAGGTTTTGCGGACGCGCACCGCGCCACGAATAGATTGACTGGTCGTCGTCGCCGACCACGGTAAAGCGAGCGCGATTGCCCACCAGCAGTTTAACCATCATGTACTGGCTGGTGTTGGTGTCCTGATATTCATCGACCAGCAAATAACGCAACTTATTCTGCCAGCGCTCCCGTACCTCCTCGTTGCGCTGAAGGAGCAGCGTCGGCAGCAGGATCAGATCGTCGAAATCGAGGATGTTACAGGCGCGCATGTGGTCGTGATACAGGCTATAACAGTGGGCAAAAATCTTGTCGCGTTCGGAACGCGCAGTCTTCGCCGCCCCCGCCGGGTCGATAAGATCGTTTTTCCAGTTGGAGATCGTCGAGATCAACTGTTGCAGCAACGCCTTGTCGTTTTCGAGCCATTTTTCACTGAGTTCTTTCAGTAACGCCAACTGGTCCTGATCGTCAAACAGCGAGAAATTGGATTTCATGCCGAGTGCTGCGAATTCGCGTTTTATGATTTCCAGTCCCAAGGTATGGAAGGTAGAAATCAGTAGCCCGCGCGACTCTTTTCGCCCCAGCGTTTGCGCGACGCGCTCTTTCATCTCGCGTGCGGCCTTGTTGGTAAAGGTCACGGCGGCTATATGACGCGCCTGGTAGCCGCATTCACGGATCAGGTGAGCGATTTTGTTGGTGATAACCCGCGTTTTACCCGAGCCGGCACCGGCCAGCACCAGGCAGGGTCCGGTAACAAATTCGACGGCATGTTGTTGACTGGGATTTAATCGCATTGGGTTAATTCTGCTCACTTGATAGACGCGGGACGGCGATTGTAGCAGAAACTTCCGCCAGAAAAGACAGTCAAAAGTGTAAGGTTCAGCGGTAAGACGGCATTGTGCGGTCCACATCCGACGTGGCAAATGTTACATTACGCCCCTGAGCAGTCTTTGATTAATCTTATCTAAAGGTCCCTTATCATGGCGAATACCGCTTCTGCACTACACATCCTGGTGGATGACGAAAAGAAAGCCAACGAGCTGCTGGCTCAGCTGCAACAAGGCGCTGATTTCCAGGAACTGGCACGCAAGCACTCAAACTGCCCGTCCAAGCGCGACGGCGGTTCACTGGGTGAATTCCGCAAGGGTGACATGGTGCCAGCTTTCGATAAAGTGGTCTTCAGCGGTGAACTGCTGAAACCTCTTGGCCCGGTTAAGACCCAGTTCGGTTACCACCTGATCAAGGTTCTGTACCGCAACTAAGTTTGCTCCACAGAACGCAGTAAAAGAAAAAGCACCGCCAAGGCGGTGCTTTTTTACTTTTTATTATCGGGTACAGCCGTAACGCGTAAACCGGTATTAGCTTGCTACTGCGATACGTTTCATGTCGGTCATGTAGCCGCGCAGCTTGTGGCCAACCGCTTCGATAGCGTGGGCACGGATAGCTTCATTCACGTCGCGCAGCTGAGCATTGTCAACCTCGGTCGCGGCAACAGATTTACCCAGGTCGCCCGCTTGCAGGGTAGTCATGAACTCTTTCAGCAGCGGTACTGCCGCGTTAGCAAACAGGTAGTTACCGTATTCTGCGGTGTCAGAGATAACCACGTTCATTTCGTACAGACGCTTACGTGCGATGGTGTTCGCAATCAGCGGCAGCTCGTGCAGTGATTCGTAGTAAGCGGATTCTTCGATGATGCCAGAGGCCACCATGGTTTCGAACGCCAGCTCAACGCCTGCTTTCACCATGGCAATCATCAGAACGCCGTGGTCGAAGTACTCTTGCTCAGAAATTTTGCCTTCGAACTGTGGTGCGTTTTCGAATGCGGTTGCGCCGGTCTCTTCACGCCAGGTCAGCAGTTTAACGTCGTCTGCCGCCCAGTCAGCCATCATACCGCCAGAGAACTCACCAGAGATGATGTCATCCATGTGTTTCTGGAACAGCGGAGCCATGATTTCTTTCAGCTGCTCTGACAGTGCGAAGGCACGCAGTTTAGCCGGGTTAGACAGACGATCCATCATGAGGGTGATGCCACCCTGCTTCAGGGCTTCGGTGATGGTTTCCCAGCCGAACTGCAACAGTTTTTCTGCGTAAGCCGCGTCAACACCGTCAGCAACCAGTTTGTCGAAGCACAGCAGAGAACCCGCCTGCAGCATACCGCACAGTATAGTCTGCTCGCCCATCAGGTCAGATTTCACTTCCGCAACGAATGAAGATTCCAGTACGCCCGCGCGGTGACCACCGGTCGCCGCAGCCCAAGCTTTAGCAATCGCCATGCCTTCGCCTTTCGGGTCGTTTTCCGGGTGAACAGCAATCAGCGTAGGTACGCCGAAACCGCGTTTGTATTCTTCACGAACTTCTGTACCAGGGCATTTCGGAGCCACCATCACTACGGTGATGTCTTTACGGATTTGCTCGCCAACTTCAACGATGTTGAAGCCGTGTGAGTAACCCAGTGCCGCACCGTCTTTCATCAGAGGCTGAACCGCTTTAACCACCGCGCTGTGCTGTTTGTCTGGCGTCAGGTTAACAACCAGATCCGCCTGAGGGATCAGCTCTTCGTAGGTACCGACTTTGAAGCCGTTTTCGGTCGCTTTACGCCATGAAGCACGCTTCTCGGCGATCGCTTCTGCACGCAGGGTGTAGGAAACGTCCAGACCGGAGTCACGCATGTTCAGACCTTGGTTCAGGCCCTGTGCGCCACAACCAACGATCACCACTTTTTTACCCTTTAGGAAGCTGGCTTCATCGGCGAATTCATCGCGAGCCATAAAGCGGCACTTGCCTAATTGCGCCAACTGCTGACGCAGGTTCAATGTGTTGAAATAGTTAGCCATGGTAAAACTCCGTTGCGATTGGGGTTGTTAGTACAAAATTGTTGAGCCCTGAATGATTCGAGTCGCAGGAAGGCGGCAAGTTCGTGAGTCCCCGTGGACTTACTCAGGTAAGTGACTGGGGTGAACGAGCATAGCCAATGCATCTGCAGCTTGAAGCATGACGGGTTGCTGTGAAATCACTATATGTCATGCGTTGCATTGCTTAAATTGATATATTACGAAGATGATATTGCATTTTATGCAACGTAAAATAATCCACAGCAAACGCATGACATAGTCGGGAAAAACTTATGGACTTACGCGATCTGAAACTGTTTTTAAATCTGGCAGAAAGCCGGCATTTCGGGCGTTCCGCCAAGGCGACGCACGTCAGCCCGTCGACCCTCTCTCGACAAATTCAGCGGCTGGAGGAAGAGCTTGGGCAGGCGCTGTTTCAGCGTGATAACCGCACGGTGCAGCTCACGCAGGCAGGCGAACAGTTAAAAATCTTCGCCCAGCAAACGCTGTTGCAGTACCAGCAGCTGCGTCATGCGATGGGGCAACATGGCCCGACGCTCTCCGGCGAACTGCGGTTATTCTGCTCGGTGACCGCCGCCTATAGCCATCTGCCGCCGATACTCGACCGCTTCCGCGCCCAGCATCCGCTGGTTGAAATCAAACTGACCACCGGCGATGCCGCCGATGCGGTCGAAAAAGTACAGTCTACCGAAGCCGACCTCGGCATAGCCGGGCATCCTGAAACACTGCCTTCAAGTATAGACTTTACGCCGATTGGTGAGGTCACGATGGCGCTGATTGTTCCTTCGCTGCCCTGTGCGGTGAGAACGCAGGTCACGCAGACTTCACCGGAATGGTCACAAATTCCGTTTATCATCCCCGAGCATGGACCGGCACGTAAACGCATCGACAGCTGGTTTCGTCAGCATAAATTGAATAACCCACTGATTTACGCCACGGTTTCCGGTCATGAAGCGATTGTGTCCATGGTGGCATTGGGCTGCGGCGTAGCGCTAATCCCCGTGGTCGTGCTGGAAAACAGCCCAGACCTGATCCGCAATCGTATTGCGGTGCATGACAACGTGACCATCGGTGCACCGCTGCCGTTAGGCGTGTGCGTGCAGCGTAAACGCCTCAATGAACCGTTGATCGAGGCATTCTGGCAGTCACTGTTGCAGGTGGAACTGAAGCTGTAGTGCGGATCGTTTTTGCGCTTAAAGATCGGCGGGATCGACCTGTTTCAGGGTTTCTACGTGCATTAACCAGTGATAAAGCGGTTCAAGCCGTTGAAAACCTTTGGCAAGCTCGTCCACCAGCGTCGGGCTAAAAAGCTTTTCGACGTGAAGGTCCGTCGCCATTACTGCGAATGATTTACGGTTGTACCAGGTGGCAATCTCGGGGTTTTGTTCTTTCACCAGCGGGCGTTTATAACTTTCCCCCACCAGTTCGAACGGCGCACGGCAACATTCGGCTACCTCAAGGAAAAGCTCAGGCTGGCGATGTAAGGTATGGCGGAACAGGTCCATGGTCTGCTTGTTGGCGCTGTAGTAACCCAGTCCATAGCGCAGCAAGTCCGGTCCCAGCTCGAAGAAATAAACCGGTGCGTCCTTCCAGTCTTTGCTTGGACGCTTGAACGTCAGCCACATACGGCTGCGATAACGGCTTTTGTCGTGTGAGAAACGCGTGTCGCGGTGAATACGCGACAGCGTTTTACCGATGGCGGGACGAGTCTCGAACTGCGGATCAATGGCCAGCATGGTCGCACTCAGTGCCTCGACCAACGCCCGAAACGGCGTGAGCAGTTCTTGGTCGTACACCTGTCGATTTGCCTCAAACCACTCTTTGTCGTTTTCAATCCGCACCTGCTGAAGGAAATTCAACCCTTGCTGACTGAAGCCATTAAACGCAGTACTCATACGCCGTCCCTGTTTTAATTTTTATTGCTCGCTATCCCTGCAGGAAGAACCTGAAGGCAGGATTATCCGATTCGTTATGACAGTCATAACCGAGCGCTGAGAGGTTCTTCTCGAACTCCGGCTCCTGATCCGTCAACTCGAACGCTGCCAGCACGCGACCAAAATCGGTGCCGTGGCTGCGATAGTGGAACAGCGAGATATTCCAGTGCGTCCCCAGCGTGTGCAGGAATTTCAGCAACGCGCCCGGCGACTCCGGAAACTCGAAGCTGTAAAGACGCTCGCGCAGCGGCTTGCTCGGGCGACCGCCGACCATATAACGCACGTGCAGCTTGGCCATCTCGTCGTCGGACAAGTCCACCACCTGATACCCGCCGTCGTTCAGCAGATCGATGATTTCCTTACGCTCCGCATGACCGCGCGTCAAACGCACGCCGACGAAGATGCAGGCATTGTCGGCATCCGCGTAGCGATAATTGAACTCGGTCACCGAACGACCGCCGAGCAGCTGGCAGAAGTTCAGGAAACTGCCCTTACGCTCAGGAATGGTCACCGCCAGCAAGGCCTCACGCTGTTCTCCCAGCTCACAGCGTTCAGACACATAGCGCAAGCCGTGGAAGTTAACGTTAGCCCCCGACAACACGTGAGCCAGACGTTCGCCCTGAATATTATGCTCCTGCACGTACTTCTTCAGACCGGCCAACGCCAGTGCGCCCGAAGGCTCGGCGATGGCACGGACGTCTTCAAACAGATCTTTCACTGCGGCGCAGATGGCATCGCTGTCAACGGTTATCACGTCGTCGAGGTATTCACGGCACAGGCGGAAGGTTTCGTTGCCGATACGCTTCACGGCCACGCCCTCGGCAAACAGCCCGACGCGCGCCAAATCAACCGGCTCACCGGCGTCCAGCGCGGCACGCAGGCAGGCAGAGTCTTCGGCTTCGACGCCGATGACCTTGATTTGCGGCATCAGCTGCTTAATCAATACCGCTACGCCCGCCGCCAAACCGCCGCCGCCAACCGGGACAAAGACCCGGTCAAGGTGTGCATCCTGTTGCAGCAGTTCCATCGCCAACGTGCCCTGTCCGGCGATAACCGCCGGATGGTCGAACGGTGGCACAAAGGTCATGCCCTGAGCCTGTGACAGCTCAAGCGCCTTAGCTTTGGCTTCGTCAAAGTTGGCGCCGTGCAGCAGCACCTCGCCGCCAAAATTACGCACCGCATCCACTTTGATATCGGCGGTCGCAACCGGCATCACAATCAGCGCCTTGATCCCCTTGCGGGTAGCCGACAAGGCAACGCCCTGCGCGTGGTTACCGGCCGAAGCCGTAATCACACCGCGCGCAGCCTGCTCTTCCGTCAACCCGGCAATCATTGAATAAGCGCCGCGCAGTTTAAAACTGTGCACCGCCTGACGGTCTTCTCTTTTGACCAGAATGGTGTTTTCCAGACGGGTCGAGATTTTTTCCATGACCTGTAACGGGGTGACCTGCGCCACCTCATAAACGGGTGCTCGCAACACTGCGCGCAGATATTCTGCTCCGCAGGGTTGATCGGGCAGAGGTTGTGATACCGCCATGCAGTTAGCCTCCCAGCTTACTCTTGTCGCGAATTGCACCTTTGTCGGCGCTGGTCGCCAGCAGCGCATAGGCACGCAGGGCGAAGGAAACTTCACGCACGCGGTCTTTCGGCGTCCAGGCTTTGTCGCCGCGGGCCAGCTCGATTTCACGACGCGCAGCCAACTCGCTGTCTGCCACATCCAGAACCATACTGCGGTTAGGGATGTCGATATCAATCATGTCGCCGTCCTGGACCAGGGCAATCAGACCGCCACTGCCCGCTTCAGGAGAAACGTGGCCGATGGATAGACCCGAGGTACCGCCTGAGAAACGGCCGTCGGTGATAAGCGCACAGGCTTTGCCCAGCCCCATCGATTTGAGATAGGTGGTCGGATACAGCATTTCCTGCATGCCTGGGCCGCCTTTAGGTCCTTCATAACGGATAACAACCACATCGCCGGCAACGACTTTACCGCCGAGGATAGCCTCAACCGCGGCGTCCTGGCTTTCGTAGACTTTGGCCGGGCCACGGAAGGTCAGGTTTTCTTCGTCAACGCCTGCGGTTTTCACGATACTACCGTCAATAGCCATGTTGCCGTAAAGCACGGCCAGACCGCCTTCTTTGCTAAACGCATGGTCGATAGAACGGATACAGCCGTCGGCGCGGTCGTTATCCAGCGTGTCCCAGCGGCAATCCTGTGAGAACGCTTTGGTGGTACGAATACCGGCCGGGCCAGCGCGGAACATTTTCTTCACGGCTTCGTCTTGGGTCAGCATGATGTCGTACTGCTGTAGCGTTTCCGGGAATTTCATTTCCAGCACGTTATAGACGTCGCGGTTCATCAGGCCAGCTCTATCCAGCTCGCCCAAGATGCCCCACACGCCACCGGCGCGGTGAACGTCTTCCATGTGATATTTCTGCGTGCTTGGCGCGACTTTACACAGGTGTGGAACCTTGCGGGACAGCGCGTCAATGTCGGTCATGTTGAAATCGACTTCGCCTTCCTGCGCGGCGGCCAGCAGGTGCAAAATAGTGTTGGTCGAGCCGCCCATGGCGATATCAAGCGTCATGGCGTTTTCGAATGCAGCCTTAGTGGCAATGCTGCGCGGCAGCACACTTGCGTCGTCTTTTTCGTAGTAACGTTTAGCCAGGCTAACGATGCGCTTACCGGCAGACAGGAACAGCTCTTTACGGTCGGCGTGAGTCGCCAGCAGTGAGCCGTTGGCCGGCTGGGACAGGCCCAGAACTTCGGTCAGGCAGTTCATCGAGTTGGCGGTAAACATCCCGGAGCAGGAACCGCAGGTCGGACAGGCAGAACGTTCAATCTGCGCGCTGTCGGCGTCACTGACGTTAGGGTTCGCGCCCTGAATCATCGCATCGACCAGATCGAGCTTGATGATTTTGTCTGACAGCTTGGTTTTACCGGCTTCCATCGGGCCACCTGAAACGAAGATCACCGGAATGTTAAGGCGCAGAGCGGCCATCAGCATTCCCGGAGTTATTTTGTCGCAGTTGGAGATACAGACCATGGCATCGGCGCAGTGCGCGTTCACCATGTACTCCACCGAGTCGGCAATCAGTTCGCGAGAAGGCAATGAATACAGCATGCCGCCATGGCCCATGGCGATCCCGTCATCTACGGCGATGGTGTTGAACTCTTTCGCCACACCGCCGGAGGCTTCGATTTGTTCTGCGACCAGTTTCCCCATGTCACGCAGGTGAACGTGGCCCGGGACAAACTGGGTAAAGGAGTTTACGACGGCAATAATCGGTTTATTGAAATCGTCATCGGTCATCCCGGTGGCGCGCCATAATGCGCGGGCGCCGGCCATGTTGCGGCCTTGAGTCGTGGTAGCGGAACGGTACTTTGGCATGCTCTATTCACTCCAATTAATACTTTTATGTGGGCGGCGAAACCGCCGCCCACGGAATATATTTTTAGTCTTATGCAGGGTTTACTGGATCCAACCAACCGTATTTGTCTTCGGTTTCACCGGTGAACAGACCAAAGAACGCGCTCTGGATTTTCTCGGTAATCGGACCACGTTTGCCCGCACCCACCTGGATGCCGTCTACGCTGCGAACCGGGGTGATTTCAGCCGCGGTGCCAGACATGAACACTTCGTCGGCCAGGTACAGAGATTCACGAGACAGAACCTGCTCGCGCACTTCGATGCCCAGATCCTTCGCCAGCTTGATGATAGCGTCACGGGTGATGCCCGGCAGTGCAGACGAGGTGAATGGCGGAGTGAAAAGAATACCGTCTTTCACTTCGAACAGGTTCTCGCCCGCGCCTTCAGAAACGTAGCCGTTCACGTCCAGTGCGATACCTTCCTGATAACCGTGGCGGCGCGCTTCGCTGCCCACCAGCAGAGAGGACAGGTAGTTACCGCCCGCTTTTGCTGCGGTTGGAATGGTGTTGGCCGCTACGCGGTTCCATGAAGAAACCATTGCATCGATACCGTTTTCAAGCGCTTCTGCACCGAGGTACGCGCCCCATGGGAACGCCGCAATGATAACGTCAGTTTCATAACCGTCCGGCGGGTTAACGCCCAGACCCACGTCACCGACGAAGACCAGAGGACGGATGTAGGCGCTTTTCAGGTTGTTTTTACGCAGTACCGCGCGACAGGCTTCCATCAGTTCTTCAACGGACTGTTTTACCGGGAAACGATAGATTTTTGCAGAGTCGTGCAGACGTTGCATATGTTCACGATGACGGAAAACCACTGGTCCTTTGTGCGAGTCGTAGCAACGGACGCCTTCAAATACGGAGGTGCCGTAGTGCAGTGCGTGGGACATGACGCTAACCTTGGCGTCTTCCCATGGAACCATCTCGCCATTGAACCAAATAAAATCAGCTTTCTTCGTAGACATTTCTCAATTCCTTACTTACGCGTTGGCGCGCATTTGTTGGTTAGTTTGTTGTGATGTGTGTTGTTGGACTTCGACGCTGGCGACGTCCATAAGCTTGCTTAACTGTACTGACAGTAAATCTACGGACCGCAGGCTGGCAACGGTCAATTCGATATTAATATTCTCTTCGTTGACCATCGTGCTCATGTTCATGGCGCAGACCTGGAATCCACGGTGACGAACGACGCGCAGTACGCGCTCCAGGACTTCTGGACGGAAACGAGCCTGAATCGAGACGTTGTGCTGCATCATGACATTTTCTCCAACATGGTTTCGTTGCCTGCACCCGGCGGTACCAGTGGCCAGACATTCTGATTTTCGTCGATGGATACCTGAAGCAGGTACGGGCCTTTGCTATTAAAGAAAGCGTCCAAGGCTGCGTCGACTTGGTCTTTACGGCTGATACGTTGGCCCGGGATATCGAATGCGCTGGCCAGCGTAATAAAATCGGGGTTATCTGAGAGGTTGGTTTCACTGAAGCGTCCATCAAAAAACAGTTCCTGCCACTGTCGAACCATCCCTAATCGCTGGTTATCCAGCAGCAGGATTTTCAGCGGCAACTGTTTTCGCTTGATGGTACCCAGCTCCTGTACGTTCATCATGAAGGAACCGTCACCAGAAACGCAGATAACCATATCGTCGGGGCGAGCCACCTGTGCACCGACTGCGGCAGGAATGCCGAAGCCCATTGTTCCAAGACCGCTCGAGGTGATGAAGTTCTCGGGACGTGAGAAGGTCATATGCTGCGCGGTCCACATTTGATGCTGGCCCACGTCAGTCGTCACCACGGTATTGGCATCCATGCGATCGGAAATTTGTTTGAGTAACAGCGGGGCATAAATGGCTTCACCCGGATGGTCATAACGCCACTCGCCGGCCGCTTTCGACGTCATGACTTCATCACGCCATGCGTTGATTGATAATGGCTGTTCCAGCGCAGGCAGCAGGGTCTGCAGGGAACCCTGTAGTGCAACGTGCGCCTGGCGCAGTTTGTTTAATTCGGCCGGGTCGATATCCATGTGGATAACGCTGGCGTTTGGCGCGAAGGTGTTCAGCTTGCCGGTCACGCGGTCGTCGAAACGTGCACCGACGGCGATCAGCAGGTCGCAGGACTGAACCGCCATATTGGCAGCTTTGGTGCCATGCATGCCCAACATACCCAGATAACACGGGTCGTTGGCATCAGGTGCGCCCAATCCCTTAAGTGTAGCAACACACGGAATTCCCGTGGCACGAATAAATGAGCGCAGAGCAGTAACCGCGCCGGCCATCCCTACACCACCGCCGACGTAAAGCATCGGTTTCTGCGCCTTGGCAATCATGTCGTAAGCCTGCTGCAGTTCGGTGGTTGGATGCGGCATCTCTTGCTCGACGGGCATCAGGTGGGGGGGCAAATCACCGACCGCGAGCTGAATGTCTTTCGGGATGTCGATCAGAACCGGGCCCGGACGACCGCTGTTGGCGATAGCGAAGGCTTCGGCCATGATTTCCGGCAGCGCCTCGAGGGATTCAACCAGAAAGCTGTGCTTGGTGCAGGCCAGAGACAGGCCCAATACGTCGATTTCCTGGAATGCATCGGTACCTATCATCGCAGAGCCTACCTGACCGGTGATGGCGACAACAGGAACAGAGTCCATGAGCGCGTCGGCCAGGCCGGTTATCAGGTTAGTTGCACCCGGACCGGAGGTGGCAATACATACGCCAACCTTGCCGGTAGAACGGGCATACCCGATAGCGGCCATTGCCGCGCCTTGCTCATGACGACACAGTAGGTGTTCCACGCCGCCATCGTAGAGTGCATCGTATACTGGCATAATTGCTCCGCCAGGATAGCCAAAGACCATATCCACCCCTTGCGAACGCAACGCTTGTACTACCCACTGTGCTCCATTCATCTTATTCCCCTGCCTTTTTGTCATTAGCGCAGAATATTATGCTGTTGTTCATATTTTCTCCCGCCTCATTCCGCTACATTTTTACCTGGCTAAAAAAAAACCCCCGGACCTTTCGGTGCGGGGGTTCTTTTCAGCTTCAGGCTTGTTTAGTAAGCCTTTCTTCGTCCAAGTGCAGCCCCGCACGGTGGGATAATAATCACCACCACACGAATTACTACTAGGCTTAGCACGAGGACGAGAGCTTTCATTTTTTGGGTTCTTAAATTCTTCTTACGAACGATTGCCTACAGAGTTATCACAGTTATAAGTTCAATGACAACAATTTTCTTTCGTTACCATCTCAGGTTTCTGTACAAAAAATCACAAAAAACTCAGGGTTATCAGGCTCTGGAGCCGACATCTGAGGCTTTAGCATTTGATGCTGCATTTATAACCTTGCCCTGAGTATCGCGCCCGAAGAACACTAGTACCGAAATAACTATTGCCACGGTTCCGGCGACCATCGCCATCGCTAATCCGTAATTGTGACCATGACTTTCTGCGATGTAAGCCTGAAGCGTAGCGTTGACCGAGGCAATCAGATTACCCAATTGGTAAACAAAACCTGGCAGCACGGCGCGCGTATTGGCCGGCACCAGCTCGGTCAAGTAGGTCGGGATAACGCCCCAGGCACCCTGCACCATAAACTGCATCAGGAATGCGCCGATGCCCAGAGTCCAGGAGCCGCCCGCGAAGGCCCACAGCGGCAACACCGGAAGCGACAGCAGCGCCGCGATGATAATGGCTTTTTTACGGCCAATACGCTCGGACAGCGTACCGAAAGTCACCCCACCGATAATCGACGCGATGTTGTAGCAGATAGCAATAATACTCACCGTGTGCGCATCAAAGCCATGCTGGACCTTGAGGAAGGTCGGATAGAGATCCTGAGTGCCGTGGCTGAAGAAGTTAAACGCCGCCATCAGCACCACCAGGTAAACGCAGAGTTTCCAGTGGGACTTTAACACCGGCAATAACGCCGTGCTTTCATGACGCTCGCGCGCCGCCAACCAGACCGGCGACTCCTGAACTTTGAAGTAAATAAACGGCAGCAGCAGCACCGGCACCGCGCCGATGACGAACATACCGCGCCAGCCGACTACGCTGTAAAGCAAGCCATAGACCACGCCTGCCAGCAGGTAACCGAACGGATAACCGGCCTGAAAAATACCTGACATTAGACCGCGCGAACGGTCAGGAATGGTTTCCATCGCCAGTGACGATGCAACACCCCAGACTCCGCCCATCGCCACGCCGTAAATCACCCTGAGGATCAGGAAAACGGTCAGTGAAGGGGCCGCCGCAGTGCACAGCTCGAAGAATGAGAAAAACAGGATGTTAACCATCAGGACCGGTTTGCGGCCAAACTTCTCCGCTGCGCGACCAAACAGCAATGCGCCGATCGGCCTCACCGCCAGCGTTAACAAAATAGCTAAAGTAACGTCTTTTATATCAACGTGATATGAGGTTGCGATATCGCTTAATAAGAAGACCAGTAGGAAGAAGTCAAAGGCGTCGAGTGTCCAGCTAAGAAAGCTGGCGATGGCGACATTGCGTTGTCGGGAAGTCCAACCAAACATGTGATTTACCTTATTCGAATAGGTAGGGGGAAGCTGCTACAGAGAAGATGTATTTGTTTATTTATTGTTAAATACACATGTTTAATTAATACACGGCGGCCAAATTACCAGCAAGATCATTAGCCAGCTAATGTGTATCCAAAAAAGACCGAGTGTTAATGAGTGTTTCTACACGTTTGGAGACGCTTCCCAGGCAAGATGTCGTGTGACGTTGGTTGCAGAAAAAGATTGCGGCAGATGATGGTAAACAAGGGGTTGCCGATACCATAAAACATCAGGCTCACGATAATGGCTTTTTGAAGTTCATAGGGAGGCCGCATGTCGCTCTCGGTAGTCAATACTCGCGCCTCGCTGGGCGTGGTTGCCCCTCGCGTCTCGATCGAGGTTCATATTAGCAACGGATTGCCCGCGCTAACGCTGGTCGGACTGCCCGAAACCACGGTCAAAGAGGCCCGAGATCGGGTGCGCAGTGCGCTCATCAACTGCGGGTTCACCTTTCCGCCCAAACGTATCACGGTGAATCTTGCACCGGCAGATTTACCCAAGGAGGGCGGCCGCTATGACCTTCCTATCGCATTAGCGATTCTCGCGGCCTCTGAGCAACTCATTACCGACAGGCTGGGAGAATATGAGTTTATTGGCGAGTTAGGGCTTTCTGGTGCGTTACGTGGCGTTAATGGCGCTATTCCGTCGGCTATCGCGGCCCAACGTGAGGGAAGACGGCTGATTTTACCCGTGGATAACCAACGTGAGATGACGCTGCTGGCGCAAAATACCGTGTGGGTCGCCGACCACCTACTGCAGGTTTGTGCCTTTCTACAGGGCGAAGGGGAGCTTCAGGAGGTCGAAAGAGCCGCGGAGCTGCTGCCAGAACCTCCAAGCGGTGACTTGAGCGATATCATCGGTCAGGAGCAGTCAAAACGCGCCCTGGAAATTGCCGCCGCAGGCGGGCACAACCTGCTGCTGCTCGGGCCACCCGGTACCGGCAAAACCATGTTGGCGAGCCGTCTGCCGGGTATTCTGCCGCCGCTGACTCAGCAAGAGGCGCTTGAAACTGCGGCAATAGCCAGTCTGGTCTATTCGCCCGACAAGCAAAACGAGGGGCAACCGGGGCCACAGTTGGCCTATCTGCGACAGCGCCCTTTTCGCGCACCGCACCACAGCATTTCGCTCAATGCGCTGGTCGGCGGCGGCTCTATTCCGCGACCGGGGGAGATCTCGCTGGCGCACAACGGCGTGCTATTTCTTGACGAACTGCCGGAATTCGAGCGCAAGGTGCTTGATGCCCTGCGACAGCCGATGGAGTCGGGAGAAATCACCATTTCCCGCACTCGGGCCAAGGTCGACTTTCCGGCGAGGATGCAGCTTATCGCCGCGATGAATCCTAGCCCGACGGGACACTATCAGGGTCAGCATAATCGCACACCGCCGCAGCAGATATTGCGTTATCTCAGTCGGTTATCCGGCCCCTTTCTTGACCGTTTCGATCTCTCGCTGGAGGTGCCAATGCTGCCACCCGGGCTGCTGAGTCGCCAGCATCAACAGGTAACGCACATCGCAGAGGAGAGCAGCGAACAGGTCAGAGGGAGAGTGATTGCCGCGCGTGAAATTCAGTTAAGTCGAGCAGGCAAACTCAATGCCCACTTAAGCAGCCGTGAAGTTCAGCAATTTTGTAAATTGAGCCGTGAAGATGCGGAGTTTTTGGAAAGTGTGTTACAAAAGCTGGGACTGTCGGTCAGGGCGTGGCATCGCATTCTGAAAGTGGCAAGGACTCTGGCAGATCTTAATCACCAGTCGACTATCGAAAAAGCACATATTTCTGAAGCATTAAGCTATCGTTGTATGGATCGACTATTGTTAACATTGCATAAAAATCTGGCATAAAAAAACGGGGACAAGCCCCGTTTTGTTAATCGTCGCTGTCGGTGTAATCTTCCACCGCATCAGCCTGCGGTTTTCCGCCTGACAACGTATGGAATTTCTTCGGGCGACGGGTGCGAATAATATATTTATTCCACACTTTCTCAGCGTCAGTTGCTGGCTCGCGGGTACCGCGGCAAACATCCAGAAACAGCTTTTCTTCTTCGGTTACCGGTTCGCGTTTTCCCAGGTCCAGCTCGTTGAAAGCATAGCCGTAACGTTCTAGCAATTGCGCTTCTTTAATGGTGAAATCGCCATGCCGGGAGAACCCGCGAGGGTAATGTTTATTGTCAAAAAAACGATTTGTCGTGGTGAAGCTTTCCGCCATCTGACACGCTCCTAATTCATTCATGGTCGTGCTGTTATGGCGCGGAGTATTAGATAGGCTTGACAATCTGTAAAACAAAACATTTAAATCTTAACGACAAAAAATTTTGGAGATGGTAGTGGACACGGAATTACTGAAAACCTTTTTGGAGGTCAGTAGAACTCGTCACTTTGGTCGGGCGGCTGAATCTCTGTATTTGACCCAGTCGGCGGTGAGCTTTCGCATACGCCAGTTAGAGACTCAGCTCGGGGCAAATTTATTCACTCGCCACAGAAACAACATACGTTTAACGCCCGCAGGAGAGCGTCTGCTGCCCTACGCAGAAAACCTGATGTCGACGTGGCAATTGGCAAAAAAAGAGGTTGTGCGCTCTTTACAGCACACTGAACTGTCAATTGGGGCGACAGCGTCGCTTTGGGAGTCCTATTTAACACCGTGGCTACAGGCGTTATATCAGCAGCGTGAATCATTGCGCCTAGAGGCAAGGGTCGCACTGCGCCAGTCGCTGGTAAAACAGCTGCATGAAAGACAGCTCGATTTACTCATTACCACCGAACCTCCAAAGATGGACGAACTGTCTAGCCAGCTGCTGGGTAATTTTTCGTTACGTCTTTTTTGCGCCAATAAACACGATAAAACTGCGCAGGGGGCGTACATCAGGCTGGAATGGGGCGCAGACTTTCCACAGCAAGAAAGCAGAATGCAGGCAAACGAGCAGGAACCGGTGTTAACGACCACCTCGGCGCATCTAACGCGTCAGCTGCTGGAGACCACCGGCGGATGCGCCTTCCTCCCAGGCCACTGGGAGAAAGACTATCCACAGTTGACGGTTTATCCCGACGTACCGCCGGTAATAAGGCCGCTGTATGCCGTATGGCTGCAAAACAGCGACCAGCAGGTGCTCATCAGACAACTGCTTAAAATACCGATGGATACTCAATATTAAGGCATTTTCGGCGACGATCACGTCGTTTTAAGCTGCGGATGGCGGGCTCGCCGTGTGGTCCAATAAGAGCCCATTCCTTTTTGCAGCGCGATGAAGATAAACAGCAAAATCCCCATAACGATTTTGGTCCACCACGAGCTTAGCGTCCCGTCGAAGGTGATATAGGTCTGAATCAGACCCTGAATCATCACCCCGAACAGGCTACCCAGCACGGTGCCTACGCCCCCACTCAAAAGCGTTCCGCCAATCACCACGGCGGCAATGGCGTCCAGTTCCACGCCGCTCGCGGCCAGCGCATAGCCCGCCGAGGTATAGAGCGAGAAAATAATCCCCGACAGGACGGCCAGCGTGCTCGAGAGCGTGTAGATAGCAATGATGGTCTTTCTGACAGGGACGCCCATCAGGCCGGCCGAGTGGATGTTGCCGCCTATCGCATAGACGTTATTACCAAAGCGTGTTCTGTGCGCGAGGATAATCCCGACGGCCACCACGCAGAGCATCACCAGTGCCAGCAGGGTAAACCGCCCGCCTCCTGGGACTTTCCAGGCATAGTTAGCAAGGGTGGCGTAAAGCGGGTGATTAATCGGCAACGACTCCTCTGACAGGATAAAGCTCATACCGCGCACGAAGAACATGCCCGCCAGCGTAATAATAAACGCCGGGAGTTTTAGGGTGTCGATTATCCAGCCCATCAGTGCACCAAAGAACGCCCCCATGACCAACACGATAGCAAAGGCCAGATAAGGCGGCACCCCGTAGTCACCAATCAGCTTTGCCAGCGCGACGCCGGTAAAGGCGATAACTGAGCCTACCGAGAGATCGATACCGCCGGACAGAATCACGAAGGTCATACCCACCGCAACAATACCGAGAAACGCATTATCCGTCAGCAGATCGCAAATCACGCGGGTAGACGCGAAGCCGGGGAACTGGGTAAAACAGTATGCGTACCCTGCAATAAAAACCAGAACGGTTATCAACAGCGGGAGATTACGCTTGAGCATTATTCCTTCCTCCTAAACACACTGCTGAGAGATACGCGAGGGGACTGCACGACCAGCACGGCTAACACCACGATCGCCTTAAGTACCAGATTGAACTCAGGTTTAAACCCGGAGAGGAGGATGCCAGTATTCATTCCCTGAATGATCAGCGCGCCAACCAGCGAGAGCAGCAGATTAAAACGCCCGCCGAGCAGCGAACCGCCACCGATAACCACGGCCAGAATGGCGTCCAGCTCCAGCCACAGGCCAGCGTTATTAGCATCGGCCCCGCGAATATCTGCCGTCACAATCACTCCCGCGACCGCAGCGCATATCCCACAAATGACATAGACCGCAATCAGCACCAGACGCGCATTGACGCCCGCATTATAAGAAGAGCGGAGGTTGATACCCACCGACTCGATAAACAGCCCGAGTGCGGTTTTACGCGTTAATAACCACAGCAAAATCAACATCACAGCAGCAATGATCACCGGCATTGGCAGCGTAAACAGCGATCCACTCCCGAACTGCGACAGGCCGTTATTCTCAAAGGTGACTATCTGCCCCTCAGTGATAAGCTGGGCAATTCCGCGACCGGCAACCATAAGCATTAGCGTTGCCACGATCGGCTGTATCTGTAAAACCGCCACCAGGAAGCCGTTCCACAGTCCACAGGCGGCGCCCACCGCGACGGCAGCCAGCAAAACAACCAGCAACGGATATCCTTGTACCGTCATGGTAGCGGCCGTCGCCCCGGCAATCGCCATCACCGCCCCAACAGACAGGTCAATGCCACCGGTCGCGATGACCAGCGTCATACCGAGTGCAAGAATGGCGACCGGTGCGCCACGGTTAAAAATATCGACCAGGCTGCCAAACAGTCGACCATCCTGTAGGTGAATGTTGAAAAAACCGGGTGCGACGAGGCTATCAATCACCAGGATAGCCAGAAATGCCCCGACCTGTATTGACCCCTTGGGAAATACCCAGCGGACCTTGCGCGGCCTTCCCGTCATCGGCAGACTCCTGTTCGTCATGGAAATCCCCTTATTGGACCGCGATCGCGGTCATAATGGCTGGAACCGAAATCTGATCCTGCTCGATTTGCGTAATATGGCGTCTGTCACGCAGCACCACTATCCTGTCGGCATAACCCGCCAGCTCTTCAAGTTCCGAAGATATGACCAGCAGCGCCAGCCCTTCGTCACACAGTTGCTCAATCAGACGAATAATTTCGGCGTGTGCACCGACATCAATACCGCGTGTCGGCTCATCCAGGATCAGGAAACGCGGCTGCGTCGCTAACCAGCGTGAAAGCAGGACCTTTTGCTGATTTCCACCGGACAGGTATTGGATTTCCTGTTCGGCGCTCGGCGTACGGATGCCCAGCAGCTTGATAAACTTCTCGGCAATCTGGTTCTGTTCCTTCATTGACAACGGACGAAGCCAGCCGCGCTGTGCCTGCAAAGCCAGAATGATATTTTCGCGTACCGTGGCCGCGCCGATAATGCCGTCCGTTTTGCGATCTTCAGGGCAATAGCCGAATCCCAGTTTCGCCGCCTTGCGCGGAGTGCGAATCGTCACGGGCTTTCCGCTCACCGTCGCAGTGCCGGTGTCGTGACTCTTGATGCCGAAGATAAGCTGCGCCGTCTCGGTACGCCCTGAACCCAGAAGGCCGGCAAGACCGACTATCTCACCGCGTTTGACGTTGAGGTCAAAATTCTCGACCAATCCACGTCGGCCATAATTTTTAAAATCAACCAGAGGATCGCCGGTCACGGCACGATGTTCGCCGCGCTTGAGCAGCGCTTCGTCAAAGCTGTGCCCCAGCATCATGGGCACCAGCTCGATGCGCGGCAGATTACGCGTTTCCGAGGTTCCAACCAGCTTGCCGTTACGTAATACGGTAATGCGATCGCTGATGCGATAAACCTGGTCGAGGAAATGAGTGACAAACACCATACCCATACCTTTGTCGCGCAGCTGCATCAGAATATCGAGCAGCATGTTGACCTCTTTGGCATCAAGGCTGGCGGTGGGCTCATCAAGGATTAGGACCTGGGCAGAAAGATCGACCGCCCGTGCAATGGCGACAATCTGCTGAATGGCAATGGAATAGTTTGCAAGTGGCTGGCTAACGTCGAGATTAAGGCCATAGCCGGTAAGCAGTACCTGGGCCTGTTTATCCATCTGGCGCTGATTTACAAGCCCAAAACGGGTAGGTTCTCGGCCAATGAACAGATTGGCGGCCACCGAGATATTCGGCAGCAGGTTCACTTCCTGATAGACGGTGCCAATGCCCAGCGCTTGAGCATGCGCGGTATTGGTGGCTTCAATCGGCTCACCGTTTAGCAGCACGGTACCCGCTGAGCGTTTATAAACACCGGTCAACGCCTTGATAAGCGTTGATTTTCCTGCGCCGTTTTCTCCTAATAATGCAACAATTTCGCCGCGATTGAGCGTGAAATCGACTTTTTCCAGCGCCTTCACGCCGGGGAACTCAACGGATAAACCGCGAACGTCGAGTAAGGTTGTTGACTGAAGATTATCCATGAGACTCTCTACCCCGACTGCATGCGCACGATAACGGCTGGATGGGCAAAATGGGATGATAAAACCGGCTCCGTGCTAAGTCAGAGCCGGTATATAGGCTTAGTAGCCCATGTCTTTTTTCATGTCATACTCTTTCTGGGCCATGTCTGGCAGCACGAGCGTGGACTGGGTCTGAATAAACTTCGGAGGCTGAGTACCGTCTTTTTTCATCTTAATCAGCGCATCGAACGCCGGGCCTGCCATGTTTGGCGTCAGTTCGACCGAAGCGTTAGATTCCCCGTTAAGCATGGCCTTATAGATATCCGGTACGCCGTCGATTGAGACGACCTTGATCTGCGATCCCGGCTTCAGGCCAGCCTCTTTGATTGCCTGGATGGCTCCAATTGCCATGTCATCGTTATGTGCATACACGGCGCAGATGTTTTTGCCGTTTTGCTCAGCCTTGATAAAACTCTCCATCACCTGCTTACCCTGACTACGCGTAAAGTCTCCGGACTGCGAGCGGATAATTTTCACATTTGGCGCTGACGCTATGGCATCGGCAAAACCTTTTTTACGATTGAGCGCCACGCTGGCCCCCACCGTGCCCTGTAGCTCAACGACATTACACGGTTTGCCAGCAACCTCCTTAACCAGCCAATCTCCCGCGACTTTGCCCTCGTGAACGCTGTCAGAGGCTACCGCTGCGGTGTAGAGAGAGGGATCGCTTACCTCGATAGTGCGGTCAAGCAGGAACACCGGGATCTTCGCCTCTTTTGCCTCTGTCAGCACTGGCGTCCAGCCGGTAGCGACCACGGGGGCGATAAAGATGGCGTCAACACCCTGCGCGATAAACGAACGTATCGCCTTGATTTGGTTCTCTTGTTTCTGTTGGGCATCCGCAATTTTCAGAGTGATCCCGCGTTTTTGCGCTTCGAGTTTAGAGACTTTTGTTTCCGCAGAACGCCAGCCCGATTCAGAGCCTATCTGAGAAAAACCCACGACCAAAGGTGCCGCCTGAACGGCTCCACAGAATGCCGTTGCGACCGCGGCTGCCAGCAATAAACGTTTATACATTGTTATTTCCTCGCGTGTAGTCTGAGCTACTTTTTGTTGCGTCTTGTAGGGTGCAGCATAGATAGAGATACGCCAAAACCGAGTTTTATCGGTGAGCAGAGCTCTACCCGATGACACTTAGTTTTAGACCATTGCAGGAATGGGGGGTTGAGCGCGGTCACATAGATGATTAACAATCAATTCGTGCATGTATTCAGCTAAAAGATCACAACAATTGGGGAGTAAAAAAGGAGAAATGGCGGGGAAATATGAGGCCAGAGTGAGCGTTATATGGAAAATAAAGAAAAATCAGGGAATTTTTTAGGCAATAAACGAGAGGTATTTGAGCAGAAAGAGGACTTTTTATAGGTTTTCGAGCTGTGTTTAGAGGGTTCAAAACGAAAAAAACCCCTCGCTTTCGCGAAGGGTTCTTATATGGCAGGGGCGGAGAGACTCGAACTCGCGACACCCGGTTTTGGAGACCGGTGCTCTACCAACTGAGCTACGCCCCTAAATCTGCTTACTATTATGCCTGCTAAATTTTAGCAGGCATAATTTAAATTAGTGGCGGAACGGACGGGGCTCGAACCCGCGACCCCCTGCGTGACAGGCAGGTATTCTAACCAACTGAACTACCGCTCCACCGGTTCTTTCACTCACAACAGACAATCGGTCTGTTATCAGTT
>Ga0207696_1000145_pt1 | contig 122321 bp, 88 predicted proteins | sample KBSS54metaG_FD_184403 | JGI IMG/M metagenome (GOLD analysis project Ga0207696, IMG submission 184403) | Switchgrass rhizosphere microbial communities from Kellogg Biological Station, Michigan, USA - KBS S5-4 metaG (SPAdes) (version 2) | ecosystem: Host-associated > Plants > Roots > Rhizosphere... | reverse complement strand
CAGAGCGCTATCTACAATACGGGCTCGATGCCCTCGGAGCAGCTCCGCTTCATGACCTTCCCTCGATGATCAGTCGAGAACTTTCGCTTCTTTGGAAGGGAAAGTCGAGATACAAGGAGCAGCCTTGTGCTGCGAAGCGCCGCGCGGGCGGCGCTCGATCTCACGGGCGCTGAATATGCTGTGGCGAGCACCTCCGAGCCAAGACGCATGATCAAAACAAACTCAAAAAAAAACCGCCCCTAAGGGCGGCTTCCTCGTTGCAACTGGCGACAGCTTACAGCTGTGGACCAGCAGCCTTGATCGCGTCGGAAACTTCGAATTTCTTGAAGTTTTCGATGAACAGCTTGGCCAGGCCTTTGGCCGCTTCGTCGTAAGCGGCTTTGTCAGCCCAGTTGGTGCGCGGGTTGAGCAGCTCGGTGTCGACGCCCGGAACGGCTTTTGGCACGTCCAGGTTGATGATGTCCAAGTGCTCGGTTTCGGCACCTACCAGTGCACCGCTCTGGATCGCAGCGATCACAGCACGGGTGGTCGGGATGCTGAAACGCTTGCCAACGCCGTAGCCACCGCCGGTCCAGCCGGTGTTAACCAGGTAGACCTTGGAGTTGAAGCCGTTGATGCGCTTGATCAGCAGCTCGGCGTACTCGCCAGCCGGACGCGGGAAGAACGGCGCGCCGAAGCAGGTGGAGAAGGTCGACTTGATGCCGCCGCCCGAACCCATTTCGGTGGAACCGACCAGCGCGGTGTAACCGGACAGGAAGTGGTAAGCAGCCTGTTCGTTGTTCAGGATCGAAACCGGAGGCAGAACGCCAGTCAGGTCGCAGGTGAGGAAGATGACCGCGTTAGGCTCGCCGCCCAGGTTCGCTTCGGAACGCTTGGCAACGTGCTCCAGCGGGTAGGCCGCACGGCTGTTCTGGGTCAGGCTGACGTCGGTGTAGTCGGCGTGCTTGTTGGCGTCGAGTACTACGTTTTCCAGCACTGCGCCATGCTTGATGGCTTTCCAGATGACCGGCTCGTTCTTCTCGGACAGGTCGATGCACTTGGCGTAGCAGCCGCCTTCCATGTTGAAGACAACGCCTTCGCCCCAACCGTGCTCGTCGTCACCGATCAGGTAACGGCTTTCGTCGGCCGACAGGGTGGTCTTGCCGGTGCCGGACAGGCCGAAGAACAGGGTCACATCGCCTTCTTCGCCGATGTTGGCAGCGCAGTGCATTGGCAGCACGTCAGCGGCCGGCAGCAGGAAGTTCTGCACCGAGAACATGGCTTTCTTCATTTCACCGGCGTAACGCATGCCAGCGATCAGCACCTTCTTCGCGGCAAAGTTGATGATCACGCAGCCGTCGGAGTTGGTGCCGTCACGCTCAGGCTCGCACACGAAGTTGGCAACGTTGAGCACTTGCCACTGGTCACGGCCAGCCGGGTTGAACTGTTCAGGGTTGATGAACAGGCAACGGCCGAACAGGTTCTGCCAGGCAGTCTGGGTGGTCATCTTCACCGGCAGGTAGTGCTCGGCGGCGGCGCCTACGTGAACGTAGGAAACGAAGTGATCCTGGGCGTTGTTGAACGCCTCGACGCGGTCCCACAGGGCATCGAACTTGTCGGCCGGGAACTTGCGGTTGATCGGGCCCCAGGAAATGGCGTCCTGGGTGGAAGGTTCTTCGACGATGAAACGGTCAGCCGGCGAACGGCCAGTACGGTGCCCAGTCTCAACGACCAGTGCGCCGGTATCGGCTAGTACGCCTTCACCGCGTTGCAGCGCTTCTTTTACCAGCTCATCGACGCTCAGGTCGGTGTACACGGTGTTGTTGGCTTGCGTCATGAGATACCCCATCCGGCCCGAGGCCGAGTGCTCCAAACGTTTTGTAGTTGTCTGTAAAAAACTACTACAGCGAAAAAAGTGGCCGGATTATGCCAGAAAAGCCCAAAAAAAGTAGGCCCCTCCTGTCGTAACCGCGCTTTTGCGCAATTAGACAGGAGATTTCCCTGCAATTAATCGTTTCAGTGGCGAGTTTCTGAGGCCGTGTCCGTGCCGCCACCCGCAAACAGTTGCGCCACATCGCTTGCATCGAAGAAATAGCGCTCGTTGCAGAACTGGCAATCGATCTCCACCTTGCCACCACACTCCTCGACCAACTGCTTGGCGTCGTGCTCGCCGAGGCTGACCAGCGCATTGCCGGAGCGCTCGCGCGAGCAGCTGCAGTGGAAACGCAGGGGTTCGATGTCGAACAGGCGCACGGCGTCTTCGTGGTACAGACGGTGCAGCAAGGTTTCGTTGTCTTCCTGCCACTCTTCAGGCTTGAGTGTCTTGGCCAGGGCTACAACGTGCTGCCAGCTGTCCTCACGCTCTTCGTCGTCCGGCTGGCGATCACGTGGCAATTGCTGCAACAGCAGGCCGCGGGCCTTGCCATCTTTGGCATCGAGCCAGAAACGGGTGTTGAGCTGTTGCGACTGAACGAAGTAATTGGTGAAGCACTCCGACAGGTTGGCACCGTCCAGGTCCACGGTCCCCTGGTAGCGCTGGCCGTTGACTGGGTCGATGGTCAGCGTCAGATGGCCGTCGGGCATCAGCTGCGCCAAGGTCGCGTCGGCAGGAATCTGATCGGCTTCGTAACGGGCCACGCCGCGAATTTCGCGCTCGCCCGAGCACTCCACCATCAGCAGCGGGATCGGCCCCTGAGAGCGCGCCTGCAGGATAAGCAGGCCGTCGAACTTCAGGGCACCCACCAGCAATGCGGTGGCGGCCATCAATTCGCCGAGCAGCGCGGCTACGGGTTGGGGGTACGGGTGACGCGCCAGCACTTCGGCATAGCTGCGGTCGAGCCCTACCCACTCACCGCGGATATCGCGGTCGTCGAAGAGGAAACGTTGGGTGAAATCGGTATCCGGCAATTCGCTCATAGGTTCTGGCTATCTGAAAATGATGACAAAATGGTTACACGAGGTTTCGAAATACTGCGAAGCCCGTGGCAGAGCGCTCACAAGGCGCTCCGATTCCTGTTGGCAATAGAGGTATCTTATGGACAATCGACCACTGTTCCAAGCAAGGTGGTCCTTCGGGCCCTTGGCAGCCTGCACGCTGCTGCCCATCGCTCTACTGTGTTTCTGGTTATGGCCTTTTGGCCAGATCCTGTGCCTGACTTTCGACGAGTGGCTGTTCCACAGCCTCAATGCGCCGCTGGCCGACAACACCACCTGGCGCTACATCTGGACCCTGGGCAGCCTGCGCCCGTTCGACATCGTGGTCGGGCTGATCCTTCTGGCGGTGCTGATCCGTGGCAACTGGGTGTTCAAAGCCTGCCAGGTGCGTGAGGCGTTTTTCGGCTTTCTGGTGACCCTGATCCTATTAGTGGTGATTCGCGCGCTGTTTTCCAAGTGGGTGGATGCTGCGGGGTGGCAACACAAGAGCCCGTCGATGATCTTCGATGACGTCGTGCACCTGAGTGACTATTACCCGAACTTGGAAGCGGCCTGGGAACTCAAGGACCGCTCCAGCAAGAGTTTCCCAGGCGATCACGCCTCGGTGCTGCTGGTCTGGGCGTTGTTCATGAGCGTGTTCAGCCGTCGCCTGATGCACTACCTGGTGGTCTGGGGGCTGGCGCTGGTGTTCATGCTGCCACGCTTGGTGGCGGGTGCCCATTGGGGCCAGGACGACTACATCGGCGGGTTGCTGATGGCGGTGCTGGCGTTGGGGTGGAGTTGCTATACGCCTCTGGCGGCCAAAGGCAGTGCGGCGTTGATGCGCTGGACCGCGCCGTTGTTTGCCTTGGCAGGCAGGTTACCGTTGGTCGGTAGATTGGCGGTGGTTCGCTAACAGCGGGGGGCCGCTTTGCGGCCCATTCGCAGGCAAGCCAGCTCCTACCTCGATCGCGCAGCCTTAGGGGCCTAGCTATTCAAAGCTACCGTGCAGTTGGTGAATCTGTCGCCGCTGCTTCTTGTTTGGCCGGCCATCGGTGGTCACACCCATCGCCCCGGCCTTGCGCATTTCGGCAGCCTGTTCGCGGCGGCGCACACTCTCTTCGGTTTCTGCATACAGCGCCTGCGCTTCGGGCGCCCCGCGCCTGACCACCGACAGCGCCTTGACCACCACTGTGCGCTCATCAAACCCGGTGCGCAGGACAAACTCATCCCCTACCCTGGGTTCCTTGCCCGGCTTGCAGCGTTCGCCCCGGCAATGCACCTTGCCACTTTCGATGGCCGCCTTGGCCAGCGCCCGAGTCTTATAGAACCGCGCCGCCCATAGCCATTTGTCCAGGCGAACCTTGTCGTCTTCTTCCGCCTTGTGTGCCATCCCGTTACCTCGAATTCTGTCTTTAATCGAACTGTACTACCGTATCTTGCGGATGCAAAAAGTCCACGCCGTGCTTACAGTTCACCACCTTATCCCCTGGGTGCGCTTCGTGAAGACATTTGACCATTTGACTGTGATCGGCCTGCGCGAGTGGGTAGCCCTGCCCGACCTTGGCGTCGCCGGGCTGCGCGCCAAGATCGACACCGGCGCCAGTACGTCCAGCCTGCACGCCACCGAGGTGGAACAGTTCGAACGTGACGGCCAACCGTGGGTCCGATTTACTGCGCACCTGGGTTCGGTGGTGCAGTTGCGCCACCGCCGTTGCGAAGCGCCGCTAGTGACCATGAAGACCATCAAGAGCTCCAATGGCCACGCCCAGACCCGCTATGTGATTCGTACATCGCTGGCGCTGGGCGATAGCGTGTGGGAAGTCGAGTTCACCTTGGCCTGTCGCAAAGAGATGCGCTACCGCTTGCTGCTGGGCTCCAAGGCACTTATTCACGGCCACTTGGTGGTCAACCCTGGCCTGAAGTACGTACAAGACAAACCGGCCTTTCCGGCCACCCTTTCCCCTGTCACAGGTGCTGCATGAAGATCGCTGTGCTGTCGCGCAATCCGCGTCTGTATTCCACCCGCCGCCTGGTCGAAGCCGGTACCCAGCGTGGCCACGAAATGGTGGTGATCGATACCCTGCGGGCCTACATGAACATCGCCAGCCACAAGCCGCAGATCCACTACCGCGGCAAGCCACTGGAAGGCTTCGATGCGGTGATCCCGCGCATCGGTGCCTCGGTGACGTTCTATGGCTGCGCGGTGCTGCGCCAGTTCGAGATGATGGGCGTCTACCCGCTCAACGAGTCGGTGGCCATCGCCCGCTCGCGTGACAAGCTGCGCTCGTTGCAGTTGCTGTCGCGGCGTGGCATCGGCCTGCCGATCACCGGTTTCGCCCACTCACCTGACGACATCCCGGACCTGATCCAGATGGTCAACGGCGCGCCGCTGGTGATCAAAGTGCTGGAAGGCACGCAGGGCATTGGCGTGGTGCTGTGCGAAACAACTCAAGCTGCAGAGTCGGTGATCGAAGCGTTCATGGGCCTGAAGCAGAACATCATGGTGCAGGAATACATCAAGGAGGCCGGCGGGGCCGACATTCGCTGCTTTGTGGTGGGTGACAAGGTGATTGCCTCGATGAAGCGTCAGGCCAAGCCCGGCGAGTTTCGCTCCAACTTGCATCGGGGTGGGGTGGCCAGCCTGATCAAGATCACGCCAGAAGAGCGGATTACCGCCATTCGTGCGGCCAAGGTGATGGGGCTGAGCGTGGCGGGCGTGGATATCCTGCGCTCCAACCATGGGCCGTTGGTGATGGAGGTGAATTCGTCGCCGGGGTTGGAAGGGATTGAAGTCACCACCGGCAAGAACGTGGCCGGGATGATCATCGAGCACCTGGAGAAGAATGGCGGGCCGAATCAGACCCGAACCAAGGGTAAGGGCTGAAATGTTGGGGCTGCTTTGCAGCCCCGACAATCACACCGCATTACGCGGCAGCAAAAGCCCCAACGGCAACCTGACGCGCGCCTCGATCCCGCCACCCGACCGATTGCGCAACTCGACATTCCCGCCATGCTGGGCCGCGATGCGCTTGACGATCGCCAGGCCCAACCCGGTGCCCTTGCCTCCACGGGCACGGTCACCGCGAATGAACGGGTTGAAGATCGTCTCCAGCTCCGACTCGTCGATCCCCGTCCCCCGGTCCAGCACGCTGAGCACCACGTAAGGCGCGCTCTCGTCACCCGACACATAGGCCGCCACTTCCACACCCTTGCCGGCATGGTGCAGGGCGTTGCCGATCAGGTTGCCCAGCATGCGCTTGAGCGAAACCCGACGCAGCGGGAACGGCGGAATCGGCTCCAGGCATAGCCGTACACGTTCTTCGGGCTGGTTGTACGGCGCTACCACTTCGCGTACCAGGTCAGCCAGGTCGACCTCTTCCACCGGCTCGTCACGGCCATCGCGAATGAACGCCAGGAACTGGTCCAGAATCGCGTCCATGTCTTCGATATCACGGACCATGTCATCGCTAAGCTCGTTGTCACTGTCCAGCAGCGAAAGCGACAAGCGCAGCCGCGTCAGCGGTGTACGCAAGTCGTGGGAAACCCCTGCCAGCATCAACTCGCGTTCACGTCCCGCCTGCTCGACATCCTCGGCCATCTGGTTGAACGCGCGGTACACCTCGGTCATCTCACTGGGCGTATCGCTGATTGGCAAACGCACGCTGCGCCCCTGGCCCAGTTGCCGGGCGGCGAACACCAGGCGCTTGAGCGGCTGGTTCAGTTGGCGCACGAAAATCCAGGCAGAGGCGGTGGACAACAGGCCGATGGCCAGGAACCAGCCAAGCACGTTCCAGATCTTCTGCCCACGCAGCGGGTGCGGGTACAGCGGCACTTTGAGCCAGCCAGGGCCGAGGCTCGGCGCATTGACCCACAACGCCGGTGGCGCATGGATGCGCAGGCGAACTTCGGTGTCTTCGCCCAGTTCGGCCTGCATCTGGCGCTGGTAGATCTCGCTATAAGGCCAGTGCTGCTCGCCTTCCGGCACACCCGAGCCGGTCACCCGGATCAGGCCTGCGGCTTCGGCGATCTTGTCACGGTTCTCTTCATCGGCAGCCCAATAGGCGCGCAAGGTCAGTGCCACACCGTGGCTGTACTGACGGTCGACCAGCACATCCTCGTTCATCAACAGATAAACGAGGGTCAGCGCCTTGGAAAACAGGACGACGATCAGCACCAGCCACAGCGTGCGGGCGAAGAAGCTCTGCGGAAACCACAACGGCGTTCTCATGGACGACGCGGCATCATTTGCCGGCGTTTCCGTCCGGCACGAAGACGTACCCTACGCCCCAGACCGTCTGGATATACCGTGGCTTGGACGGGTCGGGCTCGATCATGCGGCGCAGGCGCGAGATCTGCACGTCGATGGAACGCTCCAAGGCATCCCACTCGCGGCCACGGGCCAGGTTCATCAGTTTGTCGCGGGTCAGCGGTTCACGCGCATGCATGACCAGCGCCTTGAGCACGGCGAACTCACCGGTGGTGAGCATGTGCACTTCGTCGCCGCGTTTAAGCTCGCGGGTGGCCAGCGACAGCTCGTAATCACCGAAGGTGACCGATTCGTCCTCGCTGCCCGGGGCACCCGGGACGCTCGGCGCCTGGCGGCGCAGCACGGCCTTGACCCGGGCCATCAGCTCGTCCGGGTTGAAGGGCTTGCCCAGGTAGTCGTCAGCGCCCAGCTCCAGCCCTTTGATGCGGCTGAGTTCGTCGCCTTTGGCGGTGAGCATGATGATCGGGATCTGGTTGTTCGACTGGCGCAGGCGCTTGCAGGCGGACAGGCCGTCTTCGCCCGGCAGCATCAGGTCGAGCACCACCAGGTTGAACACCTCCCGCGAGAGCAGGCGGTCCATCTGTTCGGTGTTGGGCACCGCACGGGCACGGTAGCCCTTGCTGGTGAAGAAACGCTCCAGCAGGCTGCTCAGCCCCGGATCGTCGTCGACGATGAGAATCTTGTCACCTTCAGCGGTGTTTGCAGTGCCGGTCATGAATTACTCCTCTGGTATCGCCGCGCATTATGGCGTAGCCGTTGCAACGCGTGCCGTGAGCATTGTTAGCAGATTTTTCCCCCGGCGCCAGTTCCGGGCCGTTCAGGCTGGCTTGGCGCCATCACCGCAAGCCGGTCACGATGGGTATAATGCGCGGCTTTCATCCAGTGCCGTCGGGCTGCAAACCCGCGCGCGGCCCCCGTATTCACAATTGTCAGGTGGTTTACATGGACAGCATCAACAGCCGTATCGCCGAGGAACTGGGCGTACGCCCACAACAGGTCGAAGCGGCCGTGGGCCTGTTGGACGAAGGCTCGACCGTGCCCTTCATCGCCCGTTACCGCAAGGAAGTGACCGGCAGCCTGGACGACACCCAACTGCGCCACCTGGAAGAGCGCCTGCGCTACCTGCGCGAACTCGATGAGCGCCGCGCCAGCATCCTGTCCAGCATCGAGGAACAGGGCAAGCTGACCCCGGAACTGGCCCGCGAGATCAAGCTGGCCGACACCAAGACCCGCCTCGAAGACCTTTACCTGCCGTACAAGCAAAAGCGCCGCACCAAGGGCCAGATCGCCCTGGAAGCCGGCCTCGGCGAGCTGGCCGACGGCTTGTTCAACGACCCGCAGCTGACCCCGGAAACCGAAGCGGCCCGCTTCGTCGACGCCGAAAAGGGCGTGGCCGATGTCAAGGCGGCGCTGGAAGGCGCCAAATACATCCTCATGGAGCGCTTCGCCGAAGACGCCGCCCTGCTCGACAAGCTGCGCAACTTCCTCAAGCAGGAGTCGGTGCTCAGCGCCCGCGTGGTGGCTGGCAAGGAAGAAGAAGGCGCCAAGTTCCGCGACTACTTCGCCCATGACGAACTGCTGCGCAACGCCCCGTCGCACCGTGCCCTGGCGATTTTCCGCGGGCGCAACGAAGGCGTCCTGAGCGCCTCGCTCAAAGTCGGTGAAGAACTGCCAGGCACCCTGCACCCGTGCGAAGTGATGATCGGCAACCACGTCGGCGTTGAAAACCGCAGCCGGCCGGCCGACAAGTGGCTGGGCGAGGTGGTGCGCTGGACCTGGAAGGTCAAGCTGTACACCCACCTGGAAACCGACCTGTTCGGCGAACTGCGCGACAACGCAGAAAGCGAGGCGATCAACGTGTTCGCCCACAACCTGCACGACCTGCTGCTGGCCGCCCCGGCCGGCCCGCGTGCCACCTTGGGCTTCGACCCGGGCCTGCGTACCGGTTGCAAGATCGCCGTGGTCGACGCCACCGGCAAACTGCTGGACTACACGACGGTCTACCCGCACGCGCCGAAGAACGACTGGGACCGCACCATCTCCATCATGGCCGCACTGTGCGCCAAGCACTCGGTGGAACTGATCGCCATCGGCAACGGCACCGCCAGCCGCGAAAGCGACAAGCTGGTGGCCGAGCTGGTCAAAAAACACCCAGCCCTGAAAATCACCAAGATTATGGTCTCCGAGGCCGGTGCGTCGGTGTACTCGGCATCGGAACTGGCCGCCCGCGAGTTCCCGGACCTGGACGTTTCGATCCGCGGCGCCGTGTCGATTGCCCGCCGCCTGCAGGACCCACTGGCGGAGCTGGTGAAGATCGACCCGAAATCCATCGGTGTCGGCCAGTACCAGCACGACGTGTCCCAGCTGAAGCTGGCGCGTGGCCTGGACGCCGTGGTCGAGGACTGCGTGAACGCCGTGGGCGTGGACGTGAACACGGCCTCGGTAGCGCTGCTGACCCGCATCTCCGGCCTCAACGCCACGCTGGCACAGAACATCGTCGCACACCGCGATGCCAACGGCCCGTTCGCGACCCGTGCAGCGCTGAAAAAGGTCAGCCGCCTCGGTGAGAAAACCTTCGAACAAGCCGCCGGCTTCCTGCGTGTGATGAACGGCGACAACCCGCTGGACGCCTCCGCCGTGCACCCTGAGGCCTACCCGCTGGTGCAACGCATCGCCGCTGGCACCGACCGCGACATCCGCTCGCTGATCGGCGACAGCAGCTTCCTCAAGCGCCTGGACCCGAAGCAGTTCACCGACGAGTCCTTCGGCCTGCCGACCGTTACCGACATCCTGCAAGAGCTGGACAAACCCGGCCGCGACCCACGCCCTGAGTTCAAGACCGCCACCTTCCAGGACGGCGTCGAAGACCTCAAGGACCTGGAGCCTGGCATGATCCTCGAAGGCGTGGTCACCAACGTCACCAACTTCGGTGCCTTCGTCGACATCGGCGTGCACCAGGACGGCCTGGTGCACATCTCGGCATTGTCCGAGAAGTTCATCAAAGACCCGCGTGAAGCGGTCAAGGCCGGCGACGTGGTCAAGGTCAAGGTCATGGAAGTGGACATCCCGCGCAAGCGCGTCGGCCTGTCCATGCGCATGGGCGATACCCCGGGCGAAAAGGTCGAAGGCAACCGTGGCGGCGGCCGTGGCAACGGCGGCAATCGCCAGCAGCAGGCCCCTCGCCAGCGGGAAACCGCCACTGCCGCCCCGGCCAACAATGCCATGGCGTCGTTGTTCGCCAACGCCAAGCAGCTGAAGAAGAAGTGATGGACGTCCCGCGCGAATACGTCGAAAGCGCCTTCAGCCAACTGCTTGGCTGCCGCCTGCAACGCCTGGACACAGGCGTTGCAGAAGTGGCCCTGGCGCTCGAGCCGCAACTGCGCAACCGTGGCCAGAAACTGCACGGTGGGGCGATCTTCAGCCTGGTGGACATCGCCATGGGCCTGGCCTGCTCGGCCAGCCATGGCTTCGACCAGCAGAGCGTGACCATTGAATGCAAGATCAACTACATGCGCGCGGTCAGTGATGGCGAGGTGCTGTGCACGGCCCGTGTGCTGCACGCCGGGCGGCGCACGCTGGTGGTCGACGCCGACGTAGTTCAAGGCGACAAACTGGTGGCCAAAGCGCAAGGAACCTTCGCGGTTCTCTAGCTCACCAAGCTGTATCTGCGGTATTTTCAGCAGCAACTTGGTGCCACTTCGTGCCGCATCGCCGGCAAGCCGGCTCCCACAAGGTCCCCGCTGACCTTCTGTGGGAGCCGGCTTGCCGGCGATGGGGCGCAAAGCGGCCCCACAATTCGGTGCCGGAACCGCGTAAACCAGGCGACAACGCCAGTTCCTTTCTTCCTACCCTTGTAGACCGTTATCTCTACCCCCATATTGGGGCGACTGACGCGTGAAGGAATACATCTTGAGCGAACTCCTCAACCGCCGCCTGAGCCTGCTCGGCGCAAATCTCCCCCTGCTCAAGCAGTGCCTGCACGGTATTGAGCGAGAATGCCTGCGCGTGACCGATGAAGGTCGCCTGGCCCAGACCCCGCACCCTGAGGCCTTGGGTTCGGCGCTGACCAACGAGCAGATCACCACCGATTATTCCGAGTCGCTGCTGGAGTTCATCACCCCGGCCCTGGCGGACCCGGCCCAGGTGCTCGAGAACCTCGACGAGATCCACCGCTTCGTCTACACCAAGCTGGGTAGCGAATACCTGTGGAGCCCGTCGATGCCCTGCGCGTTGCCGGCCGAGGAAGACATCCCGATTGCCGAATACGGCAGCTCCAACATCGGCAAGCTCAAGCACGTGTACCGCAAAGGCCTAGCCCTGCGCTATGGCCGCACCATGCAGTGCATCGCCGGTATCCATTACAACTTCTCGCTGCCTGAAGCGTTGTGGCCTTTGCTGCGCGCAAGCGAAGGCAGTGCAGAAGAGGCGCGCGATTATCAGTCGTCGGCCTACATCGCGCTGATCCGCAACTTCCGCCGCTACAGCTGGCTTTTGATGTACCTGTTCGGCGCTTCGCCGACCCTGGACAAAGGCTTCCTGCGTGGCCGCCCGCACCAGCTCGAAGAACTGGATGCCGAAACGTTGTTCCTGCCCTATGCCACCAGCCTGCGCATGAGCGACCTGGGCTACCAGAGCAACGCCCAGGCCGGTCTCACGCCGTGCTACAACAACCTGGCCAGCTACACCGACAGCCTGCGCAAGGCAGTGGGCACGCCCTACCCGCCTTACGTCGAGGTCGGCACGCACGTGGACGGCGAGTGGGTGCAGCTGAACACCAACATCCTGCAAATCGAGAACGAGTACTACTCGAACATCCGCCCCAAGCGTGTCACCTACACCGGCGAGCGGCCGATCCAGGCGTTGACGTCCCGCGGCGTGCAATATGTCGAAGTGCGCTGCCTGGACATCAACCCGTTCCTGCCGGTCGGGATCGACCTGACCGAAGCGCGTTTCCTCGATGCCTTCCTGCTGTTCTGCGCACTTGAAGAAAGCCCGCAACTGGACAACGGCGAGTGCGGCCAGTGCACCAGCAACTTCCTGACCGTGGTCAAGGAAGGCCGTCGCCCGGGCTTGGAACTGCACCGTGATGGTCAGGCCATCGCGCTGAAAACCTGGGCTACCGAGTTGATCACTCGCATTGGCCAACTGGCCGAGCTGCTCGACCGCGCCCACGGCGGCGACGCACATGCCAACGCCCTGCAGGAGCAACAGGCCAAGGTCGACGACGCCTCGCTGACCCCATCGGCCCAAGTCCTGGCACGCATGACCGAACATGACGAAAGTTTTGTCCAGTTCTCGCTGCGCCAGAGCCGCGTTCACGCCGAGCGCTTCCGCGAGCAACCGCTTAGCAGCGAACGCCAGCAGGCCTTCGAAACACTGGCCCGCGAGTCGCTGGCCAAGCAGGCCGAGCTTGAGCAGACCGAAGTCGGCGACTTCGACCTGTTCGTCGGCGCCTACCAGGCCAGCATCCTGGCCATCAGCAACTGATGAGCCGCACCGCCTCCCCGCGCAAGCCGCGCGCTAGCAGCCAGGCCAGGATCGAGACGATCCTGGCGGCCGCGCGCGAGCTGCTTGCCGAGCTGGGGGTGGCGGGGTTGTCGATCTACAGCGTGGCTGAGCGGGCGCAGATACCCCCTTCGTCGGTGTACCACTTCTTCGCCAGCGTCCCAGCCCTGCTGGAGGCGTTGACCGCCGATGTGCACCGGGCGTTTCGCGAAGCGCTGAGTGCACCGATCGACAGCAGTACGCTGACGACCTGGCATGAACTGTCACGGTTGATCGAGCAACGCATGCTGGATATCTACAACGGGGATGCCGCGGCGCGTCAGTTGATCCTGGCGCAGCATGGCCTGAGCGAAGTGGTGCAAGCCGACCGGCAGCACGACATGGAGCTGGGCGACCTGATGTACAAGCTGTTCGACCAGCATTTTCACTTGCCGGTGATGCCTGCGGATGTGGATGTGTTTGCCCTGGCCATGGAGCTGAGCGACCGGGTGTATGCGCGGTCGGTGCAGTTGCATGAACAGATCACGGCGCGTATGGCTGAGGAAGGCAAGCGGGTGTTCGAGGCGTATCTGGGGCTTTATTTGCCGCCGTTTCTGGCTAAGCGTTTGGGTTGAAATGGTTGGGGCCGCTTTGCGGCCCTTCGCGGGACAAGCCCGCTCCCACACGGGAATGAGATCTCCTGATGGAAATTCGATCTCCTGTAGGAGCGGGCTTGCCCCGCGAAGGGCTGCAAAGCAGCCCCAAATGCCCACATCACAGCTTGGCGATGGACACTTCTGTCGACTTCACAAAGGCAATCACTTCACTGCCCACCTGCAGCTCCAGCTCTCGCACGGAGCGGGTGGTGATCACCGAGGTGACCACGCCGGAGGCGGTCTGCACGTCGATTTCCGACAGTACCGGGCCTTCGAGGATTTCTTTCACGGTGCCTTTGAACTGGTTGCGAACGTTGATGGCTTTGATAGTCATGGCTTGATTCCTTCTCTTTGGCTTCAGTCGGGTAAGTGAGTGATTCAGTGCGCCCAACGCAGTTGCGTAGGCAAAGGGGCTACAGGATCCGGCTCAGGCGCAGTGCCCGGGGCCGACAGAACACGGTTGAGCACTTCGCTTTCCAGCGCCGCCAAACGGTGCGAACCACGCGACCTTGGCCGTGCCAGATCGACAGTGAGGTCGAGCCCGACCTCACCGTCTTCGATCAAGATCACCCGGTCCGCCACGGCAACCGCCTCGCTGACATCGTGGGTGACCAGCAACACGGTGAAACCGTGCTGACGCCAGAGGCGTTCGATCAATTGCTGCATCTCGATACGGGTCAATGCATCCAGGGCACCCAGCGGCTCGTCCAGCAACAGCAGGCGCGGCTGGTGAATCAGTGCCCGCGCCAGGGCCACCCGCTGCTTCTGGCCACCGGAGAGTGCTGCCGGCCACTCGTTGGCGCGGTCGGCCAGGCCGACTGCTTCCAGCGCATCCAGCGCGCGTGGCCGCCAGTTGCCAGACAAGCCCAGGCCGACGTTGTCGATCACCTTCTTCCACGGCAACAGGCGCGCGTCCTGGAACATCAGCCGCGTTTCTTCGCGGGCTTCGGCCAAGGGTGCGGCACCGGCCAGCAATTCACCGGCGCTGGGCTGGTCGAGGCCGGCCAGCAAACGCAGCAAGGTGCTCTTGCCGCAGCCGCTGCGGCCAACAATGGCGACGAATTGGCCGGCCGGGATGTGCAGGTCGATGCCTTTGAGCACTTCACGCTGGCCAAAGGTCTTGCGCAGGCCGTTGGATGCCAGGGGGATGCCACGCAGCAGGCGTGGCGGCTGTTCCTTGAGCACGGTCATGCGCCCTCCTTCTTGGCCACTTGATAGGCCGGGTGCCAGCGCAGCCAGACACGTTCCAGGCCGCGGGCGGCGAGGTCAGCGAGCTTGCCAAGCACGGCGTACAGGACGATGGCCAAGACCACCACGTCGGTCTGCAGGAACTCCCGGGCGTTCATCGCCAGGTAACCGATACCGGCATTGGCCGAGATGGTTTCTGCCACGATCAGGGTCAGCCACATGAAGCCCAGGGCGAAGCGCACGCCCACCAGAATCGAGGGCAACGCACCTGGCAGGATCACCTGACGGAACAGGCCGAAACCGGACAGGCCATAGCTGCGCGCCATCTCCACCAGCGCCGGGTCAACGTTGCGGATGCCGTGGTAGGTGTTGAGGTAGATCGGGAACAACGTGCCCAGGGCGACCAAAAAAATCTTTGCCGACTCATCGATACCGAACCACAGGATCACCAGTGGGATCAGCGCCAGGTGGGGCACGTTGCGGATCATCTGCACCGAGCTGTCGAGCAGGCGTTCGCCCCAGTTCGACAGGCCAGTGATAAAGCCCAGCGCCAGGCCGATGCTGCCGCCGATGACGAAGCCCAGCCCGGCACGCCAGCCACTGATGGCCAGGTGGGTCCAGATCTCGCCGCTGCGCACCAGCTCGACACCCGCGCTAACCACCGCGCTCGGCGCTGGCAGGATGCGGGTCGACAGCCAGCCCGCGCTGACCGCCAGCTGCCAGGCCGCCAGCAGCAGTACCGGCAGTGCCCATGGGGCCAGGCGCTGGGCCAAGGTAGAAGAAGTTGCACGACTCATGGCCCGGCCCTCAGCTCTGCGACACGGACTTGGGCAGGATGTCGTTGGCCACCATCTCGCCGAACGGGCTCACGTAACCACGGCTTTTCGGTTGCTCCGGGCGCTGTACGTCGAGGTGCGGGAACAGCAGCTCGGCGACGCGGTAGGACTCTTCAAGGTGTGGGTAACCCGAGAAGATGAAGGTATCGATGCCCAGCTCAGCGTATTCCTTGACCCGTGCAGCCACGGTAGGGCCATCGCCGACCAGCGCGGTACCGGCGCCGCCGCGTACCAGGCCGACACCCGCCCACAGGTTGGGGCTGACTTCCAGGTTGTCGCGGTTGCCGCCGTGCAGGGCAGCCATGCGCTGCTGGCCGACCGAGTCGAAACGCGCCAGCGAGGCCTGGGCACGGGCGATGGTTTCGTCGTCCAGGTGCGAGATCAGGCGGTCAGCGGCGGCCCAGGCTTCTTCATTGGTTTCACGCACGATCACGTGCAGGCGGATACCGAAGCGCACTTCGCGGCCTTGGGCGGCAGCCTTTTCACGCACCTGGGCGATTTTTTCGGCGACGGCGGCCGGTGGCTCGCCCCAGGTCAGGTACAGCTCGACCTGCTCGGCCGCCAGGTCTTGCGCGGCCTCGGACGACCCGCCGAAGTACAGCGGCGGACGCGGTTGCTGAATCGGCGGATAGAGCAGTTTGGCGCCCTTCACCTGGATGTGCTTGCCGTCGTAGTCGACGTTTTCGCCTTCCAGTACCTTGCGCCAGATACGGGTGAACTCGACCGAGGCTTCGTAGCGCTCTTCGTGGCTCAGGTGCAGGCCGTCACCGGCCAGTTCGTCCGGGTCGCCACCGGTGACCAGGTTGAACAGCGCGCGGCCGTTGGACAGGCGGTCCAGGGTCGCGGCCTGGCGCGCCGCCACGGTCGGCGAAATAATGCCGGGGCGCAGGGCCACCAGGAACTTCAGGCGCTGGGTGACAGGGATCAACGACGCAGCCACCAGCCAGGAATCCTCGCAGGAACGCCCGGTAGGGATCAGCACCCCACCAAAACCAAGGCGGTCGGCAGCCTGGGCAATTTGCTGCAGGTAGCCGTGATCGACTGCACGGGCGCCATCGGAGGTGCCCAGGTACTTGCCGTCACCGTGTGTGGGAAGAAACCAGAAAATGTTAAGGCTCATTGGAGTTGTCTCCTCAAGGGTGGCTCAAGCCGGAGCAACGCCCCGGCGCAGGCAATTCAATCAAGGCGCACTGGCGACCTTGGCCGGGGGTGTCCAGATCACGTCCTTGATGCTCAGCGGCTTGGGAATAAGCTTCAGCGCCTGGAACGTGTCGGCGATCTTCTGTTGCGCGGCCACCACCTCAGGGGTGAGCGGCGCAGCGCCGTAGCCTTGGCGCTTGACCGAGGTCAGGGTGATGTCGGCAGGCAGCCCAAGCAGGGGCGCGACCTGATCGGTGACCTCCTGCGGGTTGGCCTGGGACCACTCGCCCACGGCACGCACTTCGTCGATCAAGGTGCTGATCACGGCAGGGTGCTGGGTGGCATAGTCACGGGTGGCGAGATAGAACTGATGGTTGTCGACCAGGCCTTTGCCGTCACGCAGGGTGCGTGCCTGCAGCTGTTTCTCGGCGGCGGCCTGGTACGGGTCCCAGATCACCCAGGCATCGACGCTGCCACGCTCGAATGCCGCGCGGGCATCGGCTGGCGGCAGGTAGACCGGTTGAATGTCGCTGTATTTGAGGCCTGCATCTTCCAGGGCACGCACCAGCAGGTAGTGGACGTTGGAGCCCTTGTTGAGGACGACTTTCTTGCCTTTGAGGTCTTTCACCGACTGGATCGACGAGCCCTTCGGCACCAGGATCGCTTCGCTGTGCGGCGCCGGTGGCTCGTAGGCCACATAAAGCAGGTCGGCCCCGGCAGCCTGAGCGAATACCGGCGGCGTTTCGCCGGTGACGCCGAAGTCGATGGAGCCGACGTTCAGGCCTTCGAGCAACTGTGGGCCACCGGGGAATTCGGTCCACTGCACCTGCACACCCTGCTCGGCCAGGCGCTTCTCCAGCGTGCCTTTGGCCTTGAGCAGCACCAGGGTGCCGTATTTCTGATAACCGATGCGCAGGCTCTCGGCCTGAGCTTGGGTGATGGCGCCGAAGGACACAGCCGCCGCAAACAGGGCGACCAGACCACGACGCAAGAAGACTGTGCGCATGGCGCTCTCCTGTGCGAATGGGGTTCGGGTTGCACCTGCTTGCCTCGTTGACGGGCGAGTAAGGTGGATGACGCGATAAAGCCGTTGAACCGGGTCAGATGCTCCAGCGGGCACTGATCAGGCGTTCGTTGAGTACGCCGGGGGCCACGGGGCGCGGCCGACGGGCCAGGGCAACGTGGAAGGTTTCCAGCGAGTCCTGCAGGCGCTCATCCAGAGCAGGTGCAAGCTGTGCCGCCTTGGCGCCTTCTGCGTAGGCGACCTGGCTGTCGTCGGCGAAGATCCCTTGCAGGGTCTCTTGCGCCTTGAGTGCCGACAGCACCGGTTTTAACGCGTAATCCACCGCCAGCATGTGGGCGATGCTGCCGCCGGTAGCGATGGGCAGCACGACCTTGTGCTCCAGGGCGCGCTCGGGCAGCAGGTCGAGCAAAGTCTTCAGCGCACCGGCGAACGACGCCTTGTACACCGGGGTGGCGACGATCAGCCCGTCAGCCTGGGCCACCAGTTGCTGGAAGTGCTGCACCTGCGGGCTGTCGAAGCGCGCATGCAGCAGGTCCTCGGCGGGGAAGTCGCGTACCTGGAAGGTCACCACTTCGACGCCACGGTGCTGCAGCCACTGGCGCGAGCGCTCGAGCAACACGCCGGAGCGTGAACGGGTACCAGGGCTACCACCGATTGAGACGACCAGCATTGGAGCGCTTCCTTGTGTTCTGTTGGAAGTGACATTAACAGCCTGTTTATATATCTAGAAATCATATTTTTTCATTTGTTTATTCCTTCTGGTTCTTTAATGGTTTTGAGATTTTGGGGGCTGCTTTGCAGCCCTTTCGCGACGCAAGGCCGCTCCTACACAGGGATCGCATTCCATTGTAGGAGCGGCCTTGCGTCGCGATAGGGCCGCAAAGCGGCCCCAAAAAACCGGAGGCATAAAAAAGGGCCGTCGAAACGGCCCGAAATCCCTGCTATGGCTAAGAGCAATGCAACGTGGATCCTTTAACGATTAGGTTGCGGCGTCAGGCGCAGATAAGGCTTCACCGCCCGATACCCTTTGGGGAAACGCTGCTTGATCTCCTCCTCGTCTTTGAGCGAAGGCACGATCACTACGTCGTCACCGTCCTGCCAGTTACCTGGCGTGGCGACCTTGTAGTTGTCGGTCAGCTGCAGCGAGTCGATTACCCGCAAAATCTCGTTGAAGTTGCGCCCGGTACTGGCCGGATAGGTAATGGTCAGGCGCACCTTCTTGTTTGGGTCGATGACGAACAGCGAGCGCACGGTCAGGGTGTCGTTCGCGTTCGGGTGAATCAGGTCGTACAGGTCGGACACCTTGCGGTCGGCGTCGGCGATGATCGGGAAGTTGACCACGGTGTTCTGGGTCTCGTTGATGTCATCGATCCACTTGTGGTGCGAGTCGACCGGGTCCACCGACAGTGCGATGGCCTTGACGCCGCGCTGGGCGAAGTCGTCTTTGAGCTTGGCGGTCAGGCCCAGTTCGGTGGTGCACACCGGGGTAAAGTCGGCCGGGTGGGAAAACAGCACACCCCAACTGTTGCCGAGCCACTCGTGGAAGCGGATCTTGCCTTCACTGGAATCTTGTTCGAAGTCGGGGGCGATGTCGCCGAGTTTGAGGCTCATGGGGTGCGGCTCCTGTGCTGTGTTCTGGCCTTGTGGGGTTCAATGTGCCTGCATTCAGTTAAAAACAAAAAGAATAAATACTGATTTATTTATAACCACAGAGCATACCGAATTGCAGACACAAAAAAGCCTCGCACTAGGCGAGGCTTCTGGTTCAGCTACGGCTTACAGGAAGTTGTAAGTGTAGTTGAAGATCAGACGGGTCTGATCCTGGTCAGCCAGCGAGCTGGTGCCAGTGCCACGGTAGACACCGTGACGCAGGCTGGCGCCCAGGCCTTTGAAGGTGCCTTCCTGGATGACGTAGTCGACGCGAGCGTCACGTTCCCATTCGCTGAAAGTACCGTTGCCGTTGGCGTTCTTGCCGTCTTCACCTTTCAGGTAGGAGACCGAAGCTTTCAGGCCAGGGACGCCCAGACGCGCGAAGTCATACGAGTACTGACCGAAGGTGGTGTTTTCACCGGCCTTGGCGAACTGGTTGATCATGCTGTCGGTGAACAGGTAGAAGCTGGAACCACCGGCGCCTTCGTTGCGGCCATTGCCATCAACGACGCTGCCTTGGTTGAGCCAGACGAAACCACCGTCATCGTTGACGCGCTGGTGACCGAGCATCAGCGCATGGCCGCCCAGGGTGTAAGTGAACATGGCGGTCCAGGTCTTGTTGTCGACCTCGCCAGCGTTCTTGGCATAACCGCCGTTGTTGTTGAAGCGGTAGCCGGCTTCACCGTTCTTGCCGTCGCTGCTGCTGTCGAAGTAGCGCAGGTCGGTTTTGAACGACTGGTCGTCAGCAATCTTGAACACGTGGGTCGCGCCCAGGAAGTGCTGCTTGTAGAAGTCTTCCAGGTTCGAGTAGTAGTACTGCAGGGTCAGGTCTGGAGTGAGCTTGTAGTCCAGGCCGCCGTAGCGGAACTTGTTGCTGTCCTGGGTAGCGCCCGCCACGGACAGGCCGGTACGGTTGCTCGAAGCACGGCCCATGGCGTGGGTCAGCTGACCGGCGTTGACGGTCAGGTTGTCGATTTCCTTCGACTGGATGGTGCCACCCTCGAAGGTCTGCGGCAGCAGACGGCCATCGTTGGCCACCAGGATCGGCAGGTTCGGCGCCAGGGCGCTACCGAAGTGGGCTTCGGTCTTGGAGAAGCGAGCCTTGGCGTTACCGCCTACACGCGCCCACTGGCTTACAGCAGACCCGTCGGTATCGCTCGGGAAGAAGCTGCTGTTGTCAGGGTGCTTGCCGCGGCCGCCATCCAGGTGAATACCCCACAGGGCCTGAACATCGACGCCGAAGCCAACGGTACCTTCGGTGAAACCGGACAGGTAGTCGAGCTTGAAGCCCTGGCCAGACTCGCGGTTGTCAGCACCGCCGTCACGGTTGTCGTTGTTGAAGTACATGGTGCGCGAGCTGAGCGACAGTTTGCTGTCTTCAACGAAACCGGCAGCGCCTGCTTGTTGGGCGAGAACCCCCAGTGCCACGGCCAGAGCCAGGCTGGACTTGTACATGTTTTGCTCCTCTACGTTCTAATTCTTGTGTATCTCTGGAGGCGGGGTCTGCTGCCCCGCTCACCGTGGATTGGCGATTTAGTCCCAAAGCGTGACCATGAAGTCAATCGTTTCTAAACGTTTCGCGACTTTGGTCTAAGGCGCCACCTGCGCTACAGGATAATGACAATCCTATAAATCCAAAATGACCGTTTTATGAATTTGTAAGATTTTTAGGGAATATGTTAGGAACCTTTACTGCCATTTGTTGTAGACGGCGCATTCGCTCATAACTTAAGGTTATTTGCAAACGTTTGCTCATAACCTAATTCCATACTGTTCTAAGGGACGAAAAAGCCTAGCAGCCCTGTCGGATTTCGCCATTGCGCGACATCAACGGCGTGCGGCTTAAAGCATTTGGCTCCTAAGCTAATTCTAAAAAGTTATTTATTTTAGATTTCTTAGATCATTTAGTCTTCTCGCCATCCATCACATTGATTGCCTGACGAGAGGTTCAACCATGATCCCGCACGCTCCGCTGCGCCTGTTCGCCGCCCTGACCCTCGCCAGCACCAGCTGGTTGGCCCAGGCCGCCGACCTGACCGTGGCCTACCAGACCACCGTTGACCCAGCCAAAGTAGCCCAGGTCGATGGTGACTACGAAAAAGCCAGCAAGGCCAGCATCGACTGGCGCAAATTCGACAACGGCGCCGATGTGATCACGGCTGTAGCCAGCGGTGACGTGCAGATCGGCTACCTCGGTTCCAGCCCGCTGGCCGCTGCGGCAACGCGCAAACTGCCGGTCGAAACCTTCCTGATCGCCACCCAGATCGGCGCGGGCGAAGCACTGGTGGCGCGCGACAGCATCAAGACGCCGCAAGACCTGATCGGCAAGAAAGTGGCCGTGCCTTTCGTTTCCACCGGCCACTACAGCCTGCTGGCGGCGCTCAAGGCCTGGAACATCGACCCGTCCAAGGTACAGATCCTCAACCTCGCGCCACCGGCGATCATTGCCGCCTGGAAGCGCGGTGACATCGACGCGACCTACGTCTGGGACCCCGCCCTGGGCGTGGCCAAGGAAAACGGCAAGGTGCTGATCACCTCCGGTGAACTGGCCGAAAAAGGCGCACCGACCTTCGACGCCTGGATCGTGCGCAAGGACTTCGCCGACAAGCACCCTGACGTGGTCAAGGCGTTCGCCAAGGTCACCCTCGACGCCTACGCCGACTACCGCAAAGACCCACAAGCGTGGCTGGCCAACAAGGACAACGTGGCCAAGCTGGTCAAGCTGTCCGGCGCCAAGGCCAGCGATATCCCGGTGCTGCTGGAAGGCAACGTCTACCCATTGGCCGCCGACCAGGCCAACGCCCTGGGTGCACCGACCACCCAAGCGCTGACTGACACCGCCACCTTCCTCAAGCAACAAGGCAAGGTCGACGCGGTGCTGCCGGACTACTCGCCGTACGTCAGCGCCAAGTTCCTTCCAAACTGATCCGGAGCCCGTCATGGCCTTGCTTGAACTGGAGCGCATCAGCGCACAGTACCCTGGCGCCAGCACCCCGGTGCTGGCCGACATCAACCTGAGCCTGGGGCCACGCCAGCTGCTGGTGGCCCTTGGGCCATCCGGCAGCGGCAAGACGTCGTTGCTCAACCTGATCGCCGGCTTCGTCGCCCCCAGCGGCGGCCGCATCACCCTTGACGGTGCACCGGTCAACGGCCCCAGCGCCGAACGTGGTGTGGTGTTCCAAGACGATGCCTTGCTGCCCTGGCAAAACGTGCTGGGCAACGTCGCCTTTGGCCTTGAGCTGGCCGGCGTACCGCGCGCCCAGCGTGAGGCCAAAGCCCGCGAGATGCTGGCCTTGGTCGACCTGGAAGGGTTTGCCGAGCGGCGCATATGGCAATTGTCCGGTGGCCAGAAGCAGCGTGTCGGCCTAGCCCGCGCGCTGGCGGCCGACCCACGGGTACTGCTGATGGACGAGCCGTTCGGCGCGCTCGACGCGTTCACCCGCGAGCAGATGCAAGAGCTGCTGCTGCAGGTCTGGCAGCGCACCGCAAAGCCTGTGTTCCTGATTACCCACGACATTGAAGAAGCGGTGTTCCTCGCCAGCGAGCTGGTGCTGCTGGCGCCCAACCCAGGGCGTGTGGTCGAGCGCCTGCAGTTGGACTTCGGCCAACGCTACGCGGCGGGCGAGCCGGCCCGGGCGATCAAGTCCGACCCACGCTTCATCGAAACCCGCGAGCACGTGCTGGCGCGGGTCTTCTCCCAACGCCAAAGCCTGCAGGAGCGCGCATGAGCAGCCTGGATCTGCCGGTTACCGGCAAACGCGACGCCCACACCCGGCCTGCTGAAAAGGCACGCCGCCCGCTTGCTACCCGCTGGATCAGCACCCTGACCCTGGCCAGCCTGCTGCTGGCCTGGTGGCTGGTGACGGCCGCCGGCTGGATCGAGCCGCTGTTCCTGCCGGCGCCCGGCGATATCCTGGCCAGGGCCTGGACCCTACTGACCCAGGGCTACATGGATGCCAGCCTGTGGCAGCACCTGGGGGCAAGCCTGGGCCGTATCGGCCTGGCACTGGTCGCCGCCACCCTGACCGCCATCCCGGTCGGCATCGCCATCGGTTACAACCGTGTGGCGCGGGGCATTCTCGACCCGCTGATCGAGTTCTACCGCCCTATTCCGCCATTGGCTTATCTACCGCTCATCGTCATCTGGTGCGGCATCGGCGAGCTGTCGAAAGTGTTGCTGATTTACCTGGCGATCTTCGCCCCGATTGCCATCGCCACCGCCACCGGCGTACGCACCGTCGACCCGGCCAAACTGCGCGCCGCGCAATCGCTGGGGGCGACCAAGGCGCAACTGATCCGCCATGTGATCCTGCCCAGCGCCTTGCCCGACATCCTCACCGGCATCCGCATCGGCCTTGGGGTCGGCTGGTCGACCCTGGTAGCCGCAGAACTGATCGCCGCCACCAGCGGCCTGGGCTTCATGGTGCAGTCAGCGGCGCAGTTCCTGGTCACTGACGTGGTGGTGCTGGGCATTCTGCTGATCGCCCTGATCGCCTTCGCGTTGGAAATGAGCCTGCGCGCGCTGCAACGCAAGCTGGTGCCCTGGCACGGGCAAAGCCACTGACCACGCCGGCATTTCGGCGCCTAGTAAAAACAGATCGAGACCGACATGAGCCTGACCATCACCCCTCTCAGCCCGGCGCTCGGCGCCCAGATCAGCGGCGTGGACATCAGCCGCGACATCACCACCGAGCAGCGCGACGCCATCGAGCAAGCGCTGCTCAAGCACCAGGTGCTGTTCTTCCGCGATCAACCGATCACCCCAGACCAGCAAGCCCGCTTTGCGGCCCGCTTTGGTGACCTGCACATCCACCCGATCTACCCCAACGTGCCGGAAACCCCGCAGGTGCTGGTGCTCGACACGGCGGTCACCGACGTGCGCGACAACGCCGTCTGGCACACCGACGTAACCTTCCTGCCAACCCCGGCGTTAGGCGCGGTACTCAGCGCCAAACAACTGCCGGCGTATGGCGGCGACACCCTGTGGGCCAGTGGCATTGCCGCCCTCGAAGCCTTGTCGGCGCCCCTGCGCGAGATGCTTGACGGGCTGACGGCCACCCATGACTTCACCAAGTCGTTTCCGCTCGAGCGTTTTGGCACCACGCCAGAAGACCTGGCGCGCTGGGAGGCGACCCGGCGCAACAACCCGCCGCTGTCACACCCAGTGATCCGCACGCACCCGGTCAGCGGGCGCAAGGCGCTGTTCGTCAACGAAGGGTTCACTACGCGTATCAACGAGTTGAACGAGTATGAGAGCGACGCGTTGCTCAAGTTGCTGTTCGCCCATGCGACCAGGCCTGAGTTCAGCATTCGCTGGCGTTGGCAGGAAAATGATGTGGCGTTTTGGGACAACCGCGTGACCCAGCATTTTGCGGTGGATGATTACCGGCCGAATCGGCGGGTGATGCACCGGGCGACGATCCTGGGGGATGCGCCGTTTTGAACCGGGAGGCCGTTGGCCTCCATTCGCAGCACAAGGCTGCTCCTACCGGATGTGCGATCCCCTGTAGGAGCAGCCTTGTGCTGCGAAAGGGCCGCAAAGCGGCCCCAGCGGTCTAGCGGACCAGGTGCAAGTACTGCATATGCCGCTCGTACTGGTCGAGGATGTCGTTGATGATCTGCTCCTTGCTGTAACCCACCAGGTCGTAGTTCTGGCTGCCCTCGCTCAGGTGCACCTCCGCCCGGTAATAGCGGCGGTTCTTCAACTCCTGAGCACCCAGCCCACCCAGCGCAAACGACGGCGTGAAATAGCCACGCATCTGCACCTGATAGATGAAGGGCTGCTCCTCGCCATGGCCCACTTTCAAGCTGACGTTGTCGTGGCTCGGGTCGTCCTGGGTAATCAGCACCAGGCCCTTCTGCTCGAACACCTCACGCACATCAGCAATCGCCGGGCGCACCACGTCGTCCATGAAGCGGTACACCTCATCGCGTGACGGGAAGTGCACGGCCTGGCTCAGGCGTTGGCGCCAGCCGCCGCGCCCGCGACGCGACTGAGCGAACGGCGCCAGCGAATGCATCTGTGCAATCTGCCGCTGGGACTCCAGGTAAAACGCCTTGTGCAGCCCCCACATCATGCAGAGCAAGATCAGCGAGAACGGCAGCGAGGTCAGCACCACCGCCGACTTCAGCGAATCGATGCTGCCGGCGAATAGCAATGCACTGGTGATCAGCGCGGTCATCGCGCCCCAGAAGATTCGCAGCCAGTTAGGCCCGTCTTCATCCGGGTCGCCACCCTTGGCTGACAAGGTCGACAGCACCACAGTGCCCGAGTCGGCCGAGGTGACGAAGAACACGAAGCTGATGAACACCGTGGTCGCGATGACCACCTTGCTCCAGGGGTAGGTCTCCAGCAGCAGGTACAGGCTCATCGACGGGTTATCCAGCGCCGATTGGCCAAGCGCGGTCATGCCATGGTTGATGACCTGGTCCAGCGCGCTGTTGCCGAAAATCGACATCCACGCCAGGGTGAAGCCCAGGGGAATCAGCAACACGCCGAAGACGAATTCGCGGATGGTGCGCCCGCGCGAAATACGCGCAATGAACAGGCCCACAAACGGCGCCCAGGCAATCCACCAGGCCCAGTAGAACACCGTCCAGCCGCCCAGCCAGTCGCGGTTTTCGCCATAGGCATAGACATCGAAGCTCTTGCGGGGCAAGGCGCCGAGGTAGTCACCCAGGTTCTGGATAAGCGTGTTGAACAGGTGCTGGGTAGGGCCGGCAAACAGCACGAACAGCAACAGCGCGCAGGCCAGGAACAGGTTGATGTCGCTCATCACCCGCACGCCTTTCTCCACCCCGGCGACCGCCACGGCCACCGCCGCGCCCATCATCAGGGTGATCAGGGCGACCTGCACCCACTGGCTGTGGCTGATCCCGAACAGGTAATCCAGGCCGGCATTCAAGTGCAACACGCCAAAGCCCATGTCGGCGCCCAGGCCGAACACCGTGGCAATGATGCCGAAGCCATCCACCGCGTAACCAATCGGCCCGTTGATGCGCTTGCCGATCAGGGGGTACAGCGCCGAGCGCAAGGCCAGCGGCAGGTTATGCCGGTAGGCGAAGTAGGCCAGCGCCATGCCGACGAAGGCAAACACGCCCCAGCCATGTAGGCCCCAGTGCAGGAACAGGATCTGCATGGCCTGGCGCCCGGCCTCTGCCGTGCCTGCTTCGCCCTGGGGCGGCTGCAGCATGTGGGTCAGCGGTTCGGACACGCAGAAGAAGAACAGCGTGATGCTGATGCCGGCGGCAAACAGCATGCCTGCCCAAGACAAGTAGCTGAACTCGGGTTCGTCGTGGTCGGCACCGAGCTTGATCTTGCCGTAGCCGGACAAGGCGGTGACCACCACGAAGACCAGGTACAGCGTCATCGCCAGCATGTAGTACCAGCCAACCGTATTGGCCGCCCAGTTCTGCGCCGCCAGCAACCAGTCGCCTGCGGCTTGCGGATTGGTGATGACGATCAGGCCGAAGATGAGGATGAAACTTGCCGCGAAATAGAACACCGGAGGGTTCATGCGCATCTTGCCATTGGCAAGGGAGGGGGTCGGTGCACTCATCGGGCATGCACCTCGTCACGTGACGTAAGGTTCGAAATGAACGGGTTCAGCAAAGGAATCCTCCTGTTGAACACCGGCAGCGGACCAGCGTTATTTCATTGAACAAGCGTTCAAGTTAAACATGGATCGGGATTTGATGCGAACCGGGGTGCTGATCGGTGCATGCCTGAACCGGCCCTTTTGCGGGGCAAGCCCGCTCCCACAGGTACATCACTAGCCCCAATAGGCTGATGATGCTGTGGGAGCGGGCTCGCCCCGCGAAAGGGCCGGTACAGCCAGTAAAGACCTCAGGTCAGTTCTTGTCCTGGCAATCCAGTTGCAGGTTGGCCTGGGTAATGTTGCTCTCGGCCGGCACGCTGCGGGTGAGCCACACATTACCGCCAATGGTCGAGCCCTTGCCGATGGTAATGCGCCCCAGGATCGTCGCCCCCGCATAGATCACCACGTCATCCTCGACGATCGGGTGGCGCGGCAGGCCTTTGTGCAAGGTCCCCGACTCATCGCTTGGGAAGCGCTTGGCGCCCAGTGTCACTGCCTGGTAGATACGTACCCGCTCGCCGATGATCGCGGTCTCACCAATCACCACGCCGGTGCCGTGGTCGATGAAGAAGCTCGGGCCGATCTGTGCGCCGGGGTGGATGTCGATGCCGGTCGCCGAATGCGCCAGCTCCGAACTGATACGCGCCAGCAGCGGCAAACCAGCCTGGTACAAGTGATGCGCCAGGCGGTGATGGATGATGGCGAGGATGCCTGGGTAGCACAGCAGCACCTCATCGACACTGCGCGCCGCCGGGTCACCGTGGTAGGCGGCCAGCACGTCGGTGTCGAGCAATACCCGCAGGTTGGGCAGCGCCGCGGCAAAATCCTGGATCAGGCGCAGTGCCTGGGCATCGACGGATGCCAGGTCACCCTGGGTCTGCCGGGCGGCGTAGCGCAGCTCCAGGCGGGCCTGGGCCAGCAATGCGGTCAGGGCGGCATCCAGGGTGTGCCCTACGTAAAAATCTTCACTCTCTTCGCGCAGGTCGACCGGCCCAAGGCGCATCGGGAACAGCGCCCCGCACAACTGCTCGAGAATCTGCCGCATGGCCTCGCGGGAGGGCAGTTCGCGCCCGCCCTGCTCGCCAATGCTGCGGCCATTGCGGCTGCGCCATTGCTCACGGGCGCTGCGCAAACCACTGACGATGCTGTGCAGCTGCCAATGCGCGGATGTTGGTTGTTCGCTCACGGTGTTCTCCTGCCTGGGGCCAATCTGTCGTTATGCAATCCACTCTACGGCAAATCCATCCCTTGGAAAAAACAACGCTTTATTCCATCCTGCGCTAAGTCGGGCATAAGCCGCGATGACGGCGCCAGTATCCTGGCCTACCCTCAAAGCTGACTTCACTCGGCAGAAAAACAAAACGGAATAATAAGATAATTTTTTATTATTTCCTGGCCTAAGCGGCCAACTTTATAGTCGCCACCCACTACTTCCACACCAAGCGCGGGGCCTGACATGTCGAAATTCGCCAAACCGCTACTCAACGCCAGCCTGGCCATCCTGTTGGGTGCCGGCCTGCTTAGCCAGGCCTTCGCCGGCGAGCAATTGAAGACCATTCAGGAAAAGGGCGTGATCAACGTCGGCCTGGAAGGCACCTACCCACCGTTCAGCTTCGTCAACGCAGACGGAAACCTGACCGGCTTCGAGGTTGAACTCTCCGAGCTGTTGGCCAAGGAGCTCGGGGTCAAAGCCAAGGTTCAACCGACCAAATGGGATGGGATCCTCGCCGCGCTGGAATCCAAGCGTCTGGACGTGGTGATCAACCAAGTGACCATTTCCGAAGAGCGCAAGAAGAAGTACGACTTCTCCGAGCCCTACACCATTTCCGGCATCCAGGCGCTGATCCTGAAGAAGAAGGCCGAGCAGCTGAACATCCACAAAGCGGCTGACCTGGCTGGCAAGAAAGTCGGCGTAGGCCTGGGCACCAACTACGAGCAATGGGTCAAGCAAGATGTTCCGCAAGCAGACGTGCGCACCTATGAAGACGACCCGAGCAAATTCGCCGACCTGCGCAACGGCCGCATCGACGCGATCCTGATCGACCGCCTGGCCGCACTGGAATACGCGCAAAAAGCCAAGGACACCGAGCTTGCCGGCGACGCCTTCTCGCGCCTGGAAAGCGGCGTGGCCCTGCGCAAAGGCGAACCTGAGTTGCTGGCGGCCCTCAACAAGGCCATCGACAAGCTCAAGGCCGACGGCACGCTGGCCAAGCTGTCGGAAAAATACTTCGGTGCCGATGTCACTAAATGATCCCTGAAAGCCTGCAACTCGTTGTCGATTCCACGCCCTTCCTGCTGAAGGGCGCGGGTTATACGGTGCTGCTCAGTGTCGGTGGCATGTTCTTCGGCCTGGTGCTGGGGTTTGCCCTGGCGCTGATGCGGCTGTCGAAGATTCTGCCGCTGGACTGGCTGGCACGCATCTACGTGTCGTTCTTCCGGGGCACGCCGCTGCTGGTGCAGCTGTTCGTGATCTACTTCGGCATGCCGCAGATCGGTATCGAACTCGACCCCATCCCGGCCTCGCTGATCGGCCTGTCGCTGAACATGGCAGCCTATATCTGCGAAATCCTGCGTGCGGCGATTTCCTCGATCGACCGTGGCCAGTGGGAAGCCGCTGCCAGCATCGGCATGACCCGCACCCAGGCCATGCGCCGGGCCATCCTGCCGCAAGCCCTGCGTACGGCCTTGCCGCCGCTGGGCAACAGCTTCATCTCGCTGGTCAAGGACACCGCCCTGGCGGCGACCATCCAGGTGCCCGAGCTGTTCCGCCAGGCCCAGCTGATTACCGCGCGCACCTTTGAAGTCTTCACCATGTACCTGGCTGTGGCGGTTATCTACTGGATCCTCTGCAGTATCCTCGCGCACTTCCAGAACCGCATGGAAGCGCGGGTCAACCAGCATGACCAGGAGCATTGAGCATGATCGTAGTTAAAGGCCTGTCCAAGCAGTTCAAGGGCCAGACCGTGCTCAATGGCATCGACCTGACCGTGCAGCCAGGCGAAGTGGTCGCCATCATCGGCCCCAGCGGCTCGGGCAAGACCACCTTCCTGCGCTGCCTCAACCTGCTAGAAACCCCCGACGCCGGGCAGATCCAGATCGGCGCCATCAGCATCGATGCCAATCGCCCGCTGGGTGGGCAGCAGAGTGCGATTCGCCGGTTGCGTCAGCAGGCCGGTTTCGTGTTCCAGAACTTCAACCTGTTCCCCCACCGCACCGCCCTGGAAAACGTCATCGAGGGCCCGGTGATCGTCAAGAAGACGCCCCGCGACCAGGCGATCGCCTTGGGTCGCAAGCTGATGGCCAAGGTGGGCCTGGCGGGCAAGGAAGACGCCTACCCCCGGCGCCTTTCCGGTGGCCAGCAGCAGCGGGTAGCGATTGCCCGTGCCCTGGCGATGGAGCCTGAGGTGATTCTGTTTGACGAACCGACCTCGGCGCTCGACCCGGAGCTGGTTGGCGAAGTGCTCGCCACCATCCGCGGCCTGGCCGAAGAGAAGCGCACCATGATCATCGTTACCCACGAGATGAGTTTTGCCCGTGATGTGGCGAACCGGGTGATCTTCTTCGACAAGGGGGTGATCGTCGAACAGGGTGAAGCCAAGGCGCTGTTTGCGGCGCCCAAGGAAGAGCGTACCCGGCAGTTCTTGCGCAAGTTCCTCGGCACCGCAGCTTCGGAATAAACCTGTACTGGCCTCTTCGCGGGCAAGCCCGCAAAGAGGCCGGCACCTCCTGCGCAAATCTCAACTTCTATATATATTCCAAAAGGTTAGTTCATAATCTTTTAATAAGCCATTAGGGTATATACACCGGACCACCGGACCAGCAAACGTCTGTCGCCATCAGCTGAAGCGACGCATCTACTTTTGTGAGGTTAGGAATGGTCAGGATCACAATCACCCCAGTGCGTATCGCCAGGGCATTGAGTGCAGCCAAGGAGCGGTACTGATGTCCAGCCAGCCAAATACCCTTTTCCACAGCGACGTCGACAGCTCGCCCCTGCTGCTGCCAGCCAAGGTGCTGCGCAACGACGCCGAGGCCCTGCAAGCCGCACGCGAACTGGCCGACGTGGCCCGTGAGCAGGCCGCACGCCGCGACCAGCAACGCAAACTGCCGTGGGCAGAGATCGAGCAGTTCACCCGTAGCGGCCTGGGCAGCATCAGCGTACCCAAGGCCTATGGCGGCCCCGATGTCTCGTTCGAAACTGTGGCGGAAGTCTTCCGCCTGATCAGTGCCGCCGACCCGGCCCTGGGGCAGATCCCACAGAACCAGTTCGGCATGCTGCAGTTGCTGCGGCTGACCGCCACCGAGGCACAGCAGGCGGTGATCTTCCGCAGCGTGCTGGACGGCTGGCGCATCGGCAATGCCGGCCCCGAGCGCGGCACCAAAGACACCCTGACCCTGAAGGCGAAGATCACCCGCGCAGGCGACGGTTATCGCATCAGTGGTGAAAAGTTCTACTCCACGGGCGCCCTGTACGCCCACTGGGTGGCGGTCAAGGCGCTGGACGACGAAGGCCGCCAGCGCCTGGCCTTCGTCCGCCGCGGCAGCCCTGGGCTGCGCATCGTCGATGACTGGTCCGGGTTCGGCCAACGCACCACCGCCAGCGGCACCGTGCTGCTCGACCAGGTACCGGTCGATGCGGAGCTGGTGATCGACAACTGGCGCCAGCGTGACACGCCGAATATCCAGGGCGCGGCTTCGCAGTTGATCCAGGCAGCCATCGACGCCGGCATCGCCGAAGCGGCCATCGATGATGCCATCAGCTTTGTGCGCGACAAATCGCGGCCCTGGATCGACGCCAAGGTCGAGCGCGCCAGCGACGACCCGTACGTGATCGCCGACATCGGCCGCCTCAAGCTCGAGCTGCACGCTGCCGAGGCGCTGCTGCGCAAGGCGGCGCGGGTGCTCGATGAGGTCAATGCTGCACCGATCGACGCTGCCTCTGCGGCCCGCGCTTCGATCGCCGTGGCCGAGGCCAAGGTGCTGACCACCGAGGTCTCCTTGCAGGCCAGCGAGAAGCTGTTCGAGCTGGCCGGCAGCCGCGCCACCCTGGCCGAGTTCAACCTCGACCGCCACTGGCGCAACGCCCGCGTGCACACCCTGCATGACCCGGTGCGCTGGAAGTACCACGCGGTGGGCGCTTACCACCTGAACGGCAGCCTGCCTGCGCGGCATTCCTGGATCTGATTTGCAGCCTTTGGGGCTGCTGCGCAGCCCATTCGCGGGGCAAGCCCGCTCCCACACCTGCGATCAGTGCAGCGTGTCTGTGGGAGCGGGCTTGCCCCGCGAATGGACCGCACAGCGGCCCCCGGAGAAACACCATGACCACAAACATCATCACCAGCGACACCCAAGCCCTGGCCATCGCCGAAGACATCGCCCAGCAACTGCGCCGCGACAGCGCCCTGCGCGACCGCGAGCGTCGCCTGCCCCACGCCGAACTCGACCTGTTCACCCGCTCCGGCCTGTGGGCCATCAGCGTGCCCAAGGCCTTCGGCGGCGCCGGTGTGTCCAACGTCACCCTGGCCAAAGTCATCGCCCGCATCGCCCAGGCCGATGGCTCCTTGGGGCAGATCCCGCAAAACCACTTCTATGCCTTGGAAGTGCTGCGGGTAAACGGCAGCCCTGAACAACAGCAACGCCTGTACGCCGAAGTGCTGGCCGGCCGGCGCTTTGGCAATGCCTTGGCCGAACTGGGCACCAAGACCGCCAACGACCGCACCACCCGCCTGAGCCGCGACGGTGATGGGTTCCGTATCAATGGGCGCAAGTTCTATTCCACCGGTGCCCTTTATGCCCAGCGCATCCCGACCTCGGTGATCGATGACGATGGCGTGCAACAATTGGCCTTCGTCCCCGCCGACAGCCAAGGCCTGCAGGTGATCGACGACTGGAGCGGCTTCGGCCAGCGCACCACCGGCAGTGGTTCGGTGGTATTCGACAACGTGTGGGTCAGCGCGCAAGACGTAGTCCCCTTCCAGAGCGCCTTCGAACGCCCAACCCCGGTCGGCCCACTGGCACAGATTCTCCACGCTGCCATCGACACCGGCATCGCCCGCGCCGCCTACGAAGATGCCCTGCACTTCGTGCGCACCCGCAGCCGCCCCTGGGTCGACTCGGGCCTGGACAAGGTCAGCGAAGACCCCCTGACCCTGAAAAGCTTCGGCCAACTGGCGATCCGCCTGCACGCCACGGAAGCCCTGCTCGAACGCGCCGGTGAATACCTCGACCGCGCCCAGCAAGACAGCAGCGTCGATAACGTCGCCGCCGCCTCCATTGCCGTGGCCGAAGCACGCGCCATCAGCACCGAGATTTCCCTCGCCGCCGGCACCACGCTGTTCGAACTGGCCGGTAGCCAGGCCACCCTCGCCGAGCACAACCTCGACCGCCACTGGCGCAACGCCCGCGTGCACACCCTGCACGACCCGGTGCGCTGGAAGTACCACGCCATCGGCAACTACTACCTGAACAACGAAAACCCGCCGCGCCGGGGGACGATCTGATGGCCAAGCAGATTCTGCTCAATGCCTTCAACATGAACTGCATCGGGCACATCAACCATGGCCTGTGGACCCACCCGCGGGACACCTCGACCCAGTACAAGACGCTTGAATACTGGACCGACCTGGCACGCCTGCTGGAACGGGGCTTGTTCGACGGCCTGTTCATCGCCGACATCGTCGGCACCTACGACATCTATGGCCAGTCGCTGGAGGTAACGCTCAAGGAATCGATCCAGCTACCCGTCAACGACCCCCTGCTGTTGGTCTCGGCCATGGCTGCCGTCACCCGCAACCTGGGCTTCGGCCTTACCGCCAACCTCACTTACGAGGCGCCTTACTTGTTCGCCCGGCGCCTCTCCACGCTCGACCACCTCACCAATGGCCGGGTCGGCTGGAACATCGTCACCGGCTACCTCGACAGCGCGGCCCGCGCCATGGGCCTGGCGCAGCAACCCGAGCATGATCGGCGCTACGACCAGGCCGACGAGTACCTGCAGGTGCTGTACAAACTGCTCGAAGGCAGCTGGGCTGACGATGCCGTGGTCGCCGACCGCGAGCAGCGCGTCTACGCCCAGCCCGACAAAGTGCGCAAGGTCAGCCACCACGGCGAGTTCTACAACGTCGAGGGCTACCACCTGTGCGAGCCCTCAGCGCAACGCACACCGGTGTTGTTCCAGGCGGGCAGTTCCCCGCGCGGCCTCGCCTTTGCCGGCAACCATGCCGAGTGCGTGTTCATCAGCGGCCAGGACAAAACCGCCACCCGCGCCCAGGTCGACAAGGTGCGCGCGGCCGCCAAGGCGGCGGGTCGCGATCCGCAGGCGGTCAAGGTGTTCATGGGCATCACGGTGATCGTCGCCCCCACTGAGCAACAGGCCCAAGCCAAGCATGCCGAGTACCTGCGCCATGCCAGCCCCGAGGCCGGCGTGGCGCACTTTGCCGCCTCCACCGGCATCGACTTTGCGGCCTATGGGCTGGACGAGCCGATCGGCTTCAGCAAGGGCAACGCCATTCAGTCGGCCACGCGCCAGCTGCAGGAAAACCCCTGGACCCGCCGCCGCTTGCTTGATCAGCACGCCCTGGGCGGGCGCTACGTGACCCTGGTCGGCAGCCCTGAACAGGTCGCCGATGCCCTGATCGCCTGGCTCGACGAAACCGGGCTGGACGGCTTCAACCTGACCCGCACCGTCACCCCAGAAAGCTTTGAAGACTTCATCGAGCTGGTCATCCCGCAGCTACAACAGCGTGGCCGCTACAAGACCGCCTACGCCGAGGGCACCCTGCGCGAGAAGTTGTTCGGCACCGACCACCCGCACCTGCCCGCCAGCCATCCTGGCTCGCGCTACCGCTTTACCCCAACCCCTGCCCCGACTGGAGCCCTGCACCATGCTTGAGAAACTGTTCCGGCCCGTCGCGGCCATTGCGGTCACCCTTGGCCTGTCCGCCAGCGCCTTCGCCGCCGAGCCGTTGAAAATCGGTACGACCTCCGCCTTTGCGATTCCCCTGGAAACCGCCGTGGAAGAAGCCCACAAGCAAGGCCTGGACGTGAAGCTGATCGAGTTCAGCGACTGGATAGCCCCCAATGTCAGCCTCAACAGCGGCGACATCGACGTGAACTACTTCCAGCACATCCCGTTCCTGGAAAACGCCAAGGCAGCTGCGGGCTTCAACCTGGTGCCCTACGCGCCAGGCATCATCAACAACGTCGGCCTGTACTCGAAAAAGTACAAAAGCTTCGCCGAGCTGCCCGAAGGCGCCAGCGTGGCCATCGCCAACGACCCGATCAACAGCGGCCGTGGCCTGCAGCTACTGGCCAAGGCGGGGCTGATCACGCTTAAACCTGGGGTCGGCTACAAGGCCACGGAAGACGACATCATCGCCAACCCCAAGCACCTGAAGATCCTTCAGGTCGAGGCGGTGCAACTGGTGCGCGCCTATGATGACGCTGACCTGGTTCAGGGCTACCCGGCCTACATCCGCCTGGCCAACAGCTTCGACGCCACCTCCGCGCTGCTGTTCGACGGCCTGGAAAACAAAGAGTACGTGATCCAGTTCGTCATTCGCCCGCAAAGCAAGGACGACCCGCGCCTGGCCAAGTTCGTCGATATCTACCAGCACTCGCCCGCAGTGCGCGCGGCCTTGAACAAAGCCCACGGCAACCTCTACCAGGCCGGTTGGGAGGGCTGACATGAGCCAGGCCAGCGCGCTCAGGGCGCCGACACCCCAACCATTGCCGCCAACGGCCAAGGAACAGGCCCTGCGCCCAGAGGTCAACGAAGCCCACGTGCGCTTCATCGGCCTCGGCAAGACCTACCCGGGCCAGGCTCAGCCTGCCTTGCAAGGCATCGATCTGAACATCCGCCATGGCGAGGTCTTCGGCATCATCGGCCGCAGCGGCGCCGGCAAGTCGTCGCTGCTGCGCACCATCAACCGCCTGGAGCAACCCAGCCAGGGCCGCGTGCTGATCGACCAGGTGGACATCGCGCCCTTCGACGAGGACCGCTTGGTTGCGCTGCGCCGGCGCATCGGCATGATCTTCCAGCACTTCAACCTGATGTCGGCCAAGACCGTGTGGCAAAACGTCGAGCTGCCGCTGAAAGTGGCCGGTGTGCCCAAGGCCGAGCGCCAGCGCAAGGTGCGCGCACTGCTGGAGCTGGTCGGCCTGCAGGAAAAGCACCACGTCTACCCCGCGCAGTTGTCGGGCGGGCAAAAGCAACGCGTCGGCATCGCCCGGGCGCTGGTGCACGACCCCGAGATCCTCTTGTGCGACGAGGCCACCTCGGCACTCGACCCTGAAACCACGGCCTCGATCCTTGAACTGCTGCGTGACATCAACCAGCGCCTGGGCCTGACCATCGTGCTGATCACCCATGAAATGGCGGTAATCCGCGATATCTGCCACCGCGTGGTGGTGCTGGAGCGCGGCGAAGTGGTCGAGCAAGGGGAAGTCTGGCGGGTATTCGGCACACCGCGCCATGAAGTGACGCGGACCTTGCTCGCGCCCTTGCAGGCCAAGCTGCCCGCGACTTTGCAGGCCAGCCTCAAGGCCAGCCCGCAGAGCCGCGACAGCGCCGTGGTGCTCAAGCTGACCTTGCTCGGCGAGCCGGAGCTTTCTGCCCTGTTCACCGACCTCGGCGGCCGTGTGCGCCTGCTGCAAGGTGGCGTTGAAACCATCGGTGAGCATGCCCTTGGGCAGTTGATCCTGTCGGTGCAGCATTCGCCACACGACACCCACCAATTGCTGGAGCGTGCCCGCCGTTGGGCCGAAGACGTGGAGGTACTGGGCCATGTGGTTTGATCGCCTGCTTGAAGGTTTGCTCGATACCCTGCTGATGGTCGGCGTGTCGTCGCTGATCGCGCTGTTGGTCGGTGTACCGATGGCGGTGCTGCTGGTCACCAGCGACAAGGGCGGCATCTTCGAGGCACCGCTGCTGAACCGGGTGCTGGGCGCGTTCGTCAACCTGTTCCGCTCGATCCCGTTTCTGATCCTGATGGTCGCGCTGATCCCCTTCACCCGCCTGGTGGTAGGCACCACCTATGGTGTGTGGGCGGCCGTGGTGCCGTTGACCATCGCCGCCACCCCCTTCTTTGCACGGATTGCCGAGGTGAGCTTGCGCGAAGTGGACCACGGCCTGGTGGAAGCGGCGCAAGCCATGGGCTGCCGGCGTTGGCACATCGTCTGGCATGTGCTGCTGCCCGAGGCGCTGCCCGGCATCGTCGGGGGGTTCACCATTACCCTGGTGACCCTCATCAACTCGTCAGCCATGGCCGGGGCGATTGGCGCCGGTGGGCTGGGCGACATTGCCTATCGGTATGGGTACCAGCGCTTCGACAGCCAAATCATGCTGACCGTGATCGCCATGCTGGTAGCGTTGGTGGCGTTGATTCAACTGGGTGGGGATCGGCTGGCGAAGGGGTTGAACAAGCGGTGAGTTGTTTGGGGCCCTTTTCCTAACGGTGCGGCGCCCCGGCAAGGCTGCTTCTATAGGGGGCGCGGTTCTTGTAGGAGCGGCCTTGCGTCGCGAATGGGATGCGAAGCAGCCCCAGGATCTCACCGGCGCCCCCATCCCCCCCAATCTAGGTCTTGCGCAGGCACCGGCCGGCCGAACCAGTAGCCCTGGCCCAACTGGCACTGCTCCTGCAGCAGGAAGCTGGCCTGCTCTTGCTGCTCGATGCCCTCGGCATGCACTTGCATGCCCATGCTGCGGGCCAGGGCAATGATCACCCGCACGATCGCGATGTCGTCATCGTCATGGGGCAGGCCCGCGACAAAGCCCTGATCGATCTTCAGCTTCTGCACCGGCAAACGCTTGAGCCGCAGCAACGACGAATACCCCGTGCCAAAGTCGTCGATCGCCAGGGTCACGCCCAGTTCACGCAGACGATGCAGCTGCTCCAGCGCCACTTCCGGGTCTTCCATCACCGCACTCTCGGTGACTTCCAGCTCCAGCATCGCCGGGGCCAGGCCGGTTTCGTGCAGCACTTCGGCCACCTGCCGATACAACGCGTGCTGGCCAAACAGACGGCTTGAGATATTCACCGCGACGAACGCCAGCTGCCGGCCTTCGCGCTGCCAGTGCACCATCTGCAGGCAGGCCTGACGCAGCACCCAAGTGTCGATTTCTGCAATCAACCCGGTGCGCTCGGCGATCGGTATGAACTCGCTCGGCGGCACCAGGCCGCGCTGGGGGTGCGCCCAGCGCACCAGGGTCTCGACCCCTACCAGCTCGGCCGTGGCCAGGTCATGCACCGGCTGGAAGTACACCCGCAGTTCATCCTGCTCCAAGGCACGCCGCAGCTCGCCCGCGGTTTCTACCCGGTGCTGAGCGTGCGCGGTCAGCTCTTCGGTGTACAGCGCATAACAGGCGCGCCCGCTGCTCTTGGCCTTGAACAGTGCCGCGTCGGCATTGCGCAGCAGTTGCTCGGTGCCCAGCGCATCGCTGGGGAACAGGCTGATGCCGACGCTGACACTGATGAACAGGCGATGGCCATCAAATACGAACGGCTCGCGCATACGCTCGATGATGCGTTGCGCCAGCTTGCCCGCCTGGCCGACCTGCTGGCAGTTCTCCGCCAGTACACCGAACTCGTCCCCCCCCAGCCGCGCCAGGGTCACCCCATTGCCCACCACCTCGCCCAGGCGCTCGCCAACCAGCTTGAGCAACTGATCGCCGATGGTATGGCCAAGGCCGTCGTTGATGCTCTGGAAATGGTCCAGGTCGAGCAGCAGCAAACCGCAACCGCGTTTGTTGGCTTGCGCCGTCACCAGCGCCTGCTCGACGCGGTCGGTGAACAGCAGGCGGTTGGGCAGGCCGGTCAACGGGTCGTGATGCGCCAGGTAAGCCAGTTCCTGCTCGGTATGCTTGATCGCACTGATGTCGCTGAAGACCGCCACGTAATGGCTCAGCTCGCCAGCGTCATCGCGTATGGCGCAGATCGTCTGCCATTGCGGGTAAATCTCACCGCTTTTGCGGCGGTTCCAGATCTCGCCGCTCCATTCGCCCTTTTCGGCCAGGGTGGCAAAGATTTGCTGATAGAACGACGCGCCATGGCGGCCCGACTTGAACTTGTTCGGGCGCTGGCCAATGACCTCGTCCTGCTGATAACCGGTAATTCGCATGAAGGCGCGGTTGACGTGCACGATCAGGCCTTGGCGGTCGGTCACCAGCACCCCTTCGAGGGTGCTGTCGAACACCGCCGCCGCCATGCGCAGCCGCTCGCGGTCTTCGCAGCGCAGGCGCGCGCCAATGCCGATGAAATTGAGCAGCCGTGCCCGCGACACAAAAATCAGCACCGCGCTGAACAAGACCCAGATCACCACATTGATTTGCCGCCCCACCGTCAGTGCCAGCGGGTCGTCAGTCATGCCATGCAGGAGCATCTCTGCCAGCACCAGCCAGAGGATCGACAGCACCACATAGAGCGCAGCCATGCGCAAGGCGTCGCGAACGGAAACAGACATGTCGGGTGGAATGGCCCATGAACGAAGAGCGCACATTATAAAGGGTGAAACATGTCGTGACGTCCTATCTGAAAGGGTGACTGGTTTTATTTCCCTGCCAAGGGATAATCAGACCCTTCCCCTGTGTTCTCGAGGGTTTTAACACCTATGTGGTACAACGGCCTGCTCGACTTGTCGGCCTGGCAACTGGTCGGCATCACTTTGTTGATGACCCATGTGACCATCGTCAGCGTCACGGTTTACCTGCATCGCTACTCCGCGCACCGGGCCTTGGAGCTCAACGGCGCGCTCAAGCACTTCTTCCGTTTCTGGCTGTGGCTGACCACGGCGCAGAACACCCGCGAGTGGACCGCCGTCCACCGCAAGCACCACGCCAAGTGCGAAACCCCGGACGACCCGCACAGCCCGGTGCACAAGGGTTTGAGCACGGTCCTGCGCAAAGGCGCCGAGCTCTACCGCGAAGAGGCACGTAACCCCGAAACCCTGCGCATCTACGGCAAGAACTGCCCGGACGACTGGATCGAGCGCAACCTCTACTCGCGGTACAAGCTGGGCGGCATTGCCCTGCTGGCGGTGATCGACCTGCTGCTGTTCGGCACTCTTGGCATCACCATCTGGGCGGTGCAGATGATGTGGATTCCGTTCTGGGCCGCTGGCGTGGTCAATGGCCTGGGCCATGCCGTCGGCTACCGCAATTTCGAATGCCGTGACGCCGCCACCAACCTGGTACCGTGGGGCATCGTCATCGGTGGCGAAGAGCTGCACAACAACCACCACACCTACCCCAACTCGGCCAAGCTGTCGGTAAAACGCTGGGAATTCGACATGGGCTGGGCCTGGATACGCCTGTTCTGCTTCCTGCGCCTGGCCAAGGTGCAGCGCGTGGCGCCGATCGCCCACAGGGTCGAAGGCAAGGCCAACCTGGACATGGACACTGCCATGGCGATCCTCAACAACCGCTTCCAGATCATGGCCCAGTACCGCAAGCTGGTGATCGGCCCGCTGGTGCAGCAAGAGCTGGCCAAGGTCGATGCGTCGATGCGTCACCGTTTCCGCCGCGCCAAGCGCCTGCTGTCGCGGGAGACCAGCCTGCTGGAAGACCGCCACCACGTGCGCATCGAGACGCTGCTCGCGCATAGCCAGGCCCTCAAGGTCATTTACGAAAAACGCCTGGCCCTGCAGCAGATCTGGGCACGCACCAGCGCCAATGGCCACGACATGCTCGCGGCCATGAAAGATTGGGTGCACGAGGCCGAAGCCAGCGGTATCCATGCCCTGCACGACTTCGCCGCACAACTGAAAACCTACTCCCTGCGCCCAACCGGCGCCTGACCGCCGTTGATCGGCACGCCCTGCTGGCAGGGCGTGCCGTCTGGAACTTCCCCCCCTGCCCACCACTCCAATTCGGCACATCGCCCGCGTGGCGGGCCTGATGCTGGCCGCACGCTCACTTGTCGAGACTCGCTCGTGCACATGGCCAAGAACATTCCAACTTCCCTGCCCGGCACCCCACCTCCAGAAGCCGCCAAGACCCTACTGGCCCTGCTGCACGCCCAAGGCGAAGTCGCCCGCCTGAGTGAACGCGAACAACTCTTCAGTTCGTTGCTGGACAGCGTCAATGCCGTGCTCTGGGCCTTTGACTGGGAAGCTCGCCAGGTGCTCTACGTCAGCCCTGCGTACGAACGTATCTTTGGTCGCCCGATCAGCCTGGTGCTGGCCGACTACAACGAGTGGCGCGACAGCATCTACCCCGACGACCTGGAGTACGCCGAGCGCAGCCTGGCCCAAGTGCTGCTCAAAGGCTCGGTGGAAGACCGCGAATACCGCATCCTCAATGCCGAAGGCCAGGTGCGCTGGCTGAGTGACAAGTGCTACATCAACCAGCAGCGCGAGGGCGAACAGCGGGTCATCGTTGTCGGTATCGCCGAAGACATCACCGAAAAGAAGCAACTCGAAGGCGAACTGCATCGCCTGGCCACCACCGACGTGCTGACCCAGAGCAGCAACCGCCGGCACTTCTTCGAATGTGCCCAGCAGGCCTTCGACAGCGCCCGCGAGGACGGCACGCCACTGGCCTTCCTGCTGTTGGACATCGATGATTTCAAACAGATCAATGACAGCTACGGGCACCAGGAAGGCGACCAGGTGCTGCAGCGCATCGCCGACAGCGGCAAAGCCGTGCTACGCCGAGGTGACCAGTTTGGACGTATTGGTGGCGAGGAGTTTGCGGCCGTGTTCCCAGGCTGTAATGCACAAGTGGCCGAGCAGATCGCCGAGCGTTTGCAGCGAGAGATCCAACGGCTGAGCTTCAGCCACGACGAGCACGTTTACGGCGTAACCGTGAGCCAGGGGCTGACCGCGTTGACGGATGAGGATGAGTCGCTGGACAGCCTGTTCGCCCGCGCCGATGCGGCGATGTATCGGGCCAAGCGGCAGGGGAAGAATCAGATTGTGCGGGGCTAAACTCAGCACAGGCCATGCACGATTTGTAGGAGCGGCCTTGCGTCGCGAAAGGGGCGCGTAGCGGCCCCAGGCCTTCAGCTTCGCCGCCGATATTGCCGGGGCTGCTTCGCAGCCCTTTCGCGACGCAAGGCCGCTCCTACAAGAATCGCACGTGATGTCAGATGGAGGCTTCGTCCTGCGGCTTCTCCACTTTGCGCAACCGGCCCAGCTCCGCCAAGCCGAGCTTGAGCAGCCGTGCAGTCTTGTTACTGGCAACCTGCTCCAACCCATGTTCAGCCGGCAGCTGTGACAATTGCCCGGCCAGGTTCATCGCCAGGATCTCCCGCGAATACACGCCACCGCCCAGTTGGTAGATGGCCGCGATCAGTTCACGCAGTGCCAGTGGCAAGCGCCAGCGCGTGCGCAGTGCCGAACCGAATGCCGCGCCGTATTCATCGAGCGACTTGCAGACCGTGCCCTCGTCCAGCTCACCACCGGCCAGGCGCCACTCTTGCAGGCAGCGCAGCACTGCCAGGTCGCCCAGGCAATGCAACAGCCCGGCGCAGTAACAACGCCCTTCATCCAGCTCCAACATACGCGCGAGGCTGCGGCCGTATTCAGCGCAGTGCAGCGAGAGGTTCCAGAAGTGCGCCGCGTGCTGCGCCAGCAAGGGGTCGCTCAGCCGTGCGCTGCGTTTGAGAGTCATGCCCAGGATGAGGTTCATGCTCTGGGTGCTGCCAAGCTTGTTCAACGCCTGCAGCAACGTTTGCACGGGCGCGTCGCGGTGCAGGGCGGCGCTGTTGGCGGCGGCGATCAGCACCGCGGTAACCTGCGGGTCGTTGCGCACTTCCTCTTCAAGCACCTTGAGGTTCAGGCCCTGAGGGTTCAGCGCGCGCTTGATCGCCACCTGCACATCGGCCAGCAGCGGCCCGCCATCGGCCGTTGCGCGGCGCTGCTCGAGGTAACCGGCCAGGCTGGCACCCGGCTGCAAAGGCGGCACCGGGCAGGCGATTTCTTCGCCGACGGCTAGCAGGAGTTCTTCCAGGCGCTTGCGCAGGTTATCCAGGTTCAGGGGCTTGCTTAGGTAAGCGGTGGGGTGCAGGGGCAACGCTTCGCGCACGCTGGCACTGTCGCTGCGGCTGCTCATGAGAATGAACGGCAACCCCGGGCCTTTGGCGCGGACCTTGCGCAGCAGGTCGAGGCCATCGACGCCGGCCAGCTCACGCGCTGCGATGATCAGGTCGGGCTTGCTCGACAACGCGCTCAGCGCCTGCGAGCCATCGGCGCAGACCTGCAGGCGGGCGTCGCACCGCACGCTGAGCAGCATCTCCTTGAGCATGTCACGCACCCACGGGTCGCCCTCGACAATCAGTACGCAAGGTGGGGTGGGGTCTACAGCGCTCATGGCCAACTCCTGAATATCCCTGACACGCAATCCGTCGCAGCTTCCAAGGCAAGTCCTGCGTCAACGATAGCGTCCATCGCGTTTTCTGGGCACAAAAAAAACCCGCCGAGGCGGGTTTTTTCTGAAGCGTGTCACATTAGGCGAGTTCGGCGAAGCACTCTTCGATGATCGCCAGGCCTTTGTCCAGCAGTGCGTCTTCGGCGGTCAGCGGGACCAGAATACGCAGGACGTTGCCGTAGGTGCCGCAGGACAGCAGGATCAGACCCTTGTCACGTGCCTTGGCAACCACTTGGCCAACGGCAGCAGCATTCGGGGTGTGAGTGCCTTTCTCGAAGACTTCGACGGCAATCATCGAGCCCAGACCACGGATATCACCGATGATTGGGTTCTTTTCCTGGATCTTGCGCAGGCCAGTCACCAGGTGCTCACCAACAGCCTTGCTGCGGTCCAGCAGTTTTTCTTCTTCGAACACTTCGATCACGGCCAGGGCCGCGGCGCAAGCGATCGGCGAACCGGCGTAGGTGCCGCCCAGGCCGCCTGGTGCGATGGCGTCCATGTACTCGGCCTTGCCGCACACACCGGCCAGCGGGAAGCCGCCAGCGATGGATTTGGCGAAGGTGGTCAGGTCAGGCGCAACGCCCATCTGTTCCATGGCGAAGAAGGTGCCAGTACGGCCAGCGCCAGTCTGTACTTCGTCGGCGATCAGCAGGATGCCGTGCTGGTCGCACAGGGCGCGCAGGCGCTGCATCAGCTCTTTCGGCGCTGGCAGGAAGCCGCCTTCGCCTTGTACAGGCTCGAGGATGATCGCGGCGATGTCCTTAGGCTCGGCATCGTTCTTGAAGATGCGCTCGACCGAGGCGATGGCGTCGTCGACGCTCACACCGTGCAGTTCGTTCGGGAACAGTGCGCGGAAGATGCCGCCTGGCATCAGGCCCATGCCAGCGGAGTACGGCACGACCTTGCCGGTCAGACCCAGGGTCATCATGGTACGGCCGTGGTAGGCGCCGGTGAAGGCGATCACGCCAGCGCGGCCAGTGGCGGCGCGGGCGATCTTGACGGCGTTTTCAACGGCTTCGGAGCCGGTGGTGACCAGCAGGGTCTTCTTGTCGAAGTCGCCTGGGACCAGCTTGTTGATCTTTTCGCACAGCTCTACATAGGGTTCGTAGGCCAGCACCTGGAAGCAGGTGTGGCTGACTTTGGTCAGCTGCTCTTGCACGGCTGCAACCACTTTCGGGTGCAGGTGGCCGGTGTTCAGCACTGCGATGCCGCCCGCGAAGTCGATCAGTTCGCGGCCTTCAACGTCGATCACCGTCGAGTTCTTCGCGGTGTCTACGAAGATCGGGTGGATTTGGCCGACGCCACGTGGGACGGCGGCTACACGGCGTTGCATCAAGGATTCGTTGGTCTTGCTCATAATGCCCTCATTGCGCCGATCAGAATGGCGCTTTTATTCGGGGGTGGCTGGGAGTGCTCGCGCACAGTATTCGTTGATCGACTGCCGTGAACGCCCTGGCCACCAGGTACTGCATGTAAAAAAGGCCAGCGAGACGTCGCTCTCGCGCCCCGCTGGCAGAGGTAAAGCCTTTTAACCGGTGATCAGACGCTGATGCACAGGTATTTGATTTCGAGGTAGTCCTCGATACCGTATTTGGAACCTTCGCGGCCCAGGCCCGAAGCCTTGATACCGCCAAACGGTGCGACTTCGTTGGAAATCAGGCCGGTGTTGATGCCAACCATGCCGTACTCCAGCGCTTCGGCAACACGGAACACACGGCTCATGTCGCGGGCGTAGAAGTACGAAGCCAGGCCGAACTCGGTGTCGTTGGACATGGCGATGACTTCGGCTTCGTCCTGGAAGCGGAACAGCGGCGCCAGTGGGCCGAAGGTCTCTTCCTTGGCGACAGCAGCAGTCTTCGGCACGTTGACCAGAATGGTCGGCTCGAAGAAGTTGCCTTCGATCAGCTTGCCGCCGGCCAGCACCTTGGCGCCTTTGGCGACCGCGTCTTCGATGTGTTCCTGAACCTTGGCGACAGCCTTACCGTCGATCAGCGGGCCAGTGGTGGTGCCGTCTTCCAGGCCGTTACCGATCTTCAGCTTGGCCACTGCAGCAGCCAGCTTCTCGGCGAACGCGTCGTAGACGCCGTCCTGCACGTAGATACGGTTGGCGCAGACGCAGGTCTGGCCGTTGTTGCGGTACTTGGAGATGATCGCGCCTTCGACTGCCTTGTCCAGGTCAGCGTCGTCGAACACGATGAACGGCGCGTTGCCGCCCAGCTCCAGGGAAACCTTCTTGATGTCCTTGGCGCATTCTTGCATCAGCTGGCGACCGATTTCGGTCGAGCCGGTGAAGGACAGTTTGCGTACCAGGGAGTTGCCAGTCAGCTCGCCGCCAACTTCGCCAGCGCTGCCGGTGACGACGCTCAGCACACCAGCCGGGATGCCGGCACGGTGAGCCAGCTCGACCAGGGCCAGAGCGGAGTACGGGGTCTGCGAAGCGGGCTTGAGCACCATGGTGCAGCCAGCGGCCAGGGCCGGGCCGGCTTTACGGGTGATCATGGCCGCCGGGAAGTTCCACGGGGTGATGGCCGCGGTAACGCCGATTGGCTGCTTGATGACGATCAGGCGCTTGTCAGGCTGGTGGCCTGGGATGGTGTCACCGTAGACGCGCTTGGCTTCTTCGGCGAACCACTCGATGAACGAGGCGGCATAGGCGATTTCGCCTTTGGCTTCGGCCAGTGGCTTGCCTTGCTCGGTGGTCATCAGGCGAGCCAGGTCGTCCTGGTTCTCGATCATCAGTTCGAACCAGCGACGCAGCTTGGCCGAACGCTCTTTGGCGGTCAGGGCGCGCCAGGCCGGCAGGGCCTTGTCGGCGGCTTCGATGGCGCGGCGGGTTTCCGCGGTGCCCATCTTCGGCACGGTACCGATGACTTCGCCGGTGGCCGGGTTGGTCACCTTGATGGTCTGGCCATTGTCCGCATCCAGCCACTCACCATTGATATAGGCTTGCTGGCGGAACAACTGAGCGTCTTTGAGCTGCATGTCGGCTTCCCGAATTGTTGATTGTTGAAAAGCGCCCAAAGCAGGGCATCGAGCGTTTGAAATCTCAAACGAATGCTAAGCGGCTGCTGGGGTGTAGGACAATAGGCTGTTCGAAAAAAAGAACGAATGGTTGAACAGCCTGGGGAAATTTCATGATTTTTTACACCGCAGCCGGCCTCTTCGCGGGCAAGCCCGCGAAGAGGCCGATACAGGTTAGACGATCGAGCGGGAAGAAATGTGAAGGGAGGACCGACGGCCCTCCCAGACGGGATGGATCAGAACGCCTTGCCCAGGTCGATCACCAGCGCCCGATACCCGACACTGCCCGGCTGTCGGCTGTGCACCTTCAGCTCCACCAGCACCTCCTGCGTCCCGCGGCGCACCTCATTAAGCACTGTGGTGGTCAGTTTCTCTGGGGTCAGGAAATTCACCGAGGCCGAGTAGATGAACTGGGTATCGGTCTCGGGCCGGTAGGCCACCACCGAGGTCACCGGGCTGTACCATTCGTCACCGCGCGCTTTGCCATACTCCCACACCTGCTCGACCGTGCCCTTGGCCTCGTCGATCTTGTACTCCACCGCGCGGCTGTAATTGCCGGCCAGCTTGGTCGGGGCAAAATCGCGCCCCCAGCCGTTGTCGAACACAGTCAACGTGCCTTTGCCCGTGAGCCAGGCGGTGTGCTGGGTCCAGGACCAATCGAAGCCTTCGCTCTGCACCGGCGTCAGCACCTTGTCCTGCAAGCGCTGCGGCCACCCCTGCGGCGAGGCGAGAATCCACTTCACGGCTTTGTCACGGCCGATCTTCACCACGCCTTGATGGCGTGCTGAAACGATGATGCTGTCGTCATCTGCGTCGTAGTCGATGGCATTGACGTGCGCCCAGTTACGCCCGGTGCCAACGCCTGGGGTGTCACCGAACGGTAGGTCGCCTTCGGCCAGTTCGTTGGCCAGCCGGTCTTCCTGCTTATGCACGCCGTCGGGCAACTGAATCGCCGCCTTGCCAAGGGTTTCCAGCAGGTCGCCGCGGTACGGGTCGAGGATCTGGTTCAGGTCCCAGAAGTCCAACACATCACCCGCTTCGCTCACCTCGATGATGTGGTCACGGATCGAGCGCACGCGCTTGCCGTCTGGCCGGCGATAATCGCTGGTGCCGACCCGCAACAGGTAAGTGCCGTTGGCGGTCTCGCGGATTTCGTGGGAGAAGTCGGCAAACTTGTCCGGCAAGCTGCGTTGCCAGATGCGCCGGCCAAGCAGGTCGTACTTGGAGTAAGTCTGGCCCTGGCCCCAAATCAGCTTGCCGTCACGGGTCTGCTGAAAGCCCATGGTGCCGCCCAGGCCGTCCCGGCGGTTGGAATCGTGAATCTGCTCGATATCCAGGTACCAGCGCACGTCACCATTACTGTCGGCGATCCAGTTGTTGCCCACTTGGTCCCACTCGGCCGCACCGCCCAGGGCATTCCACTTGAAGGCCCGGCCGCCCGGGATATCCCCCTGCAGGTGGTTGAACAGGTAAAGGCGATTTTCGAAGCCGGGCGCTACCTTGATCGGTTCGACCTCGGGCAACGCCGCAGTCTGCTTCGCCACCACCGGCAGGCGCACTGCCGGCGCATAGACCTGATAACGCTCGCGGATGCGCTCGCCATCGAGTTTGTAGGTCACTTCCACCTGGTTGACGTAGTCGGGGTACAGCCCGAACACCGGGATGCCGCCATAGGTCCACAGCGAGCGGTCCGACACCTCGTAAGCAATGTCTACGCCCCGCTCGCCGCGGCCCAGCACGCGCACATGGGCCGCACTCAGCGTACGCCCGCCATCGCGGATGATGGCTGTCAGCGGTGCCAGGCGGTACGGGTTGACCACCACGTCGCCCAACAGGGCCTCATCAGGCCCGGGGACCTTGGCTGTGAGGCAGGCGCCTTCAGGCAATGCAGGGGTTTCGGTTTTAGCATTCATGGCAAAGCTCCTTGTGCTCAGAAGTCGTAACGGGCGGTAGCGCCGAAGGTGCGAGGGGTGCCGAGTACGCCGGCATAGCCACCGTTGGCGGAGTTCCACAGGCTGGTGAAGTAGGTCTTGTCGCCGGCGTTTTTCACCCACAGCGACAGGTCGAGCACGCCGTCGCCCTGGTCCAGGCGCACGCCGGTGGAGAGGTTGACCAGCGCATAGCTAGGGATCTGGCCGAAATCAGAGTCATCGATGGTGCCCACCGCCTTGGAACGGAAGGCGTAGCTGGCGGTGACGTAGGGCTCGACGCGCTCGGCCAGTTGCCACTTGTACTGGGCGTTGAGGTTGGCGATGTACTTGGAGGCGCCGACCACCTGATGGCCCGACAGGTCGCAGGTGGCGGTGGCATTGGCCAGGCTGACTTCGGGCGGGCATGGCGCATCGTTGTACTCGGTGTAGCGCACGTCGTTCCACGAGCCGTTGAAGTTGACCGTAAGGCCGCGCACCGGCAGCGCTGTGGCCTCGAACTCCAGGCCTCGCGAGCGCACACGCCCCGCGTTGGCCAGGTACTGCACGCGGTTGGCCTCGTCATACACGTTGGCCTGGTAGCCATGTACTTCGGCCCAGAACAAGTTGGCGTTGAGCTGCAGGCGATCATCCAGCAGCGTGCTCTTGACCCCGATTTCGGCGTTGTTGACCCGCTCGGTGCCGACCAGCAGCGAGTCAGTGCCCAAGCGCGGCGCGGCGCCCACAGTAAGGTTGATACCCCCGGATTTCTCGCCATGGGTCAGGGTGGCGTAACCCAGTACCTGGTCGTTGAAGCGGTAACTCAGGCCCAGCAGGCCAGAGGGGCTGAAGCTGTACTGGTTGAGATCCCCCGAGTCGTAGGCCCCCACCCGGCCCTGGCGCGCCGCCGCTGCGGCGCCGGTGACCGCCGCGCCACCCGTAGGCGCATCACGGGTCACCCAGGCGCTTTTCTCCTCGTAAGTGCCGCGCACACCGGCGGTGAAGTCCAGGCGGTCGGTAAGGTGCCAGGTGCCCTGGGCGAACAGCGCATAGCTGTCGGTGTCGATGTGGCCATCACCGAGGGTGTTGACGTTGTTCAGAGCGCCCGCCGGGGTGATGTTCCAGATGTCTGCCTGAGGGCCGTAATAGGTGAAGGACTTATTGTCCAGGTCCTGCTTGAAGTAGTACGCGCCCAGCACGTAGTCGAAGGCGCCACCGGTCGGCGAAGCCAGGCGAATCTCCTGCGAATACTGCTTGTCGCGCACCGACACACCAGCGCTGTAGAACACCGGCACGTTGAGGCCATCGTCGTTGCGCGGGGTAAAGTCCCACCAGCGGTAGGCGGTAATCGAGGTGAGGGTGAAGTCGTTGGGCAAGGTCCAGTTGGCCTCGACCGAAGTGCCACCCTGGAACACCGTCACCTGCTGATCGGCATCGAAATTGACCTTGCGGTCCTTGCCCGACACCAGCGTCGCGCCGGCCTGCGCTGCCAGGCTCTCGTAGCGGTTGACGCCGTTGATGGTCGGGCCGGTGCTGTACAAGCTGAGGATGCCGTTGTTGGAATCTTCTTCGTTGTACTCGCCGATCCAGCGCAGGTTGAAGGTTTCGCTGGGCTTGAACAGCAATTGGGTGCGAAAGCCCTGGCGCTTGCCGCCGTTCAGGTCGTCACCGTTGTGGATGTTCTTCACGTAGCCATCGTCTTCGGTGCGGTAGGCACTGATGCGCCCGGCCAGGGTGTCGCTGATCGGCCCGGAAAAGCTGCCCTGGGTCTGCAGGTAGCCATCTTCGCCAATCGACTGCTGAACGCTCCCCTCACGGTGGAAGGTCGGCTTGCGCGTGGTGATGTTGAGCACACCGGCGGTGGTGTTCTTGCCGAACAGCGTGCCTTGCGGGCCGCGCAGCACCTCCAGTTGCTCGACATCCAGCAGGTCGAACACCGCCATGCCGGGGCGACCGAGGTAGACGTTGTCCAGGTAGATGCCGACGCTGCCTTCCAGGCCATCGCTGGCCGGGTTGTTACCCAGGCCACGGATCGAGATGCTCGATTGACGGGCATGCACATAGGCGACGTTGGTGCTCGGCACCAGTTGTTGCAGGTCCTGCACGCGGTAGATGCGCTGGGTTTCCAGGGTTTCGCTGTTCAGCACGCTGATCGGCGTGGGCACGCTCTGTGCGGTTTCTTCGCGACGGCGGGCGTTGACGGTAACGGTGCCAAGCTTGGCCTCCTGCTCCACGGCTGGGGCGGTGCTGACAGGCGCTTCGGCAAAGCTGCCAGTGGATGCCGCCAGCAATACGCCAGCGGCCAAGGGTTGCAGGGTGAACCGCGATGCGCGCGCAGGCCAACGGGAAACTCGGGACATGCTGATGCTCCTTGAGGCATGGGCCCTGAGCGAGCATTTCCGTTGGCGGAACCGAATCGCGGTCAGTCGGGCTTATATTCTTTTAAGTGATATAAATATTTGCAATTCATATTTAGTGGAATAAATAACAGCCTTTATAAGGGGACTCACCCTTATCAGCAATTGCATTTGACCGAAGGTTTTAATGTAGAAAATGCATATCGATCTCCGTCAGCTGCGCCACTACATCGCCCTGGTCGAACACCGCAGTTTCGTCGCTGCGGCTGCTGCGGTGAACCTGTCGCAATCGGCCTTCAGCCGCAGCATCCAGACCCTCGAGCACAACATCGGCTGCCGCCTGGTGGACCGCGCCAGCAAAGAGCTGGCCCCCACCCGCCAGGGTTTGCTGGTGTTGGAGCATTCACGGCGGCTGGTGCACGGGGCGCACAACCTGGTCAATGAAATTCACCAGTTCAACGGCGCCACCACCGGCGTGGTGCGCTTCGGCTCCGGCCCTGCGCCAGCGGGGGGCTTGGTGCCACGGGCAGTGGCGCGCTTCGTCGCCGAATACCCAGCGGCGCGCACGTGTTTTCAGGTGGATAACTGGCAGGCGTTGAACCGCAAGCTGATCGCCGAAGAGATCGAGTTTTTCGTCGCCGACACCCGCCAGTTCGAGTCAGACCCGGATTACCGCGTGCACAAGCTGGCGCCGCAGCGTTGGCATTTCTGCTGCCGCGCTGGGCACCCGCTGACCACGCGGCAAGCGGTGCAGGCGCGGGACCTGTTCGAGTACCCACTGGCCACCACCTTTCGCCCGCCGAACATCCGCAAGGTCCTCAGCGACCTCAGCGGGCGGCAGGATTTTCTGCCCACGGTGGAATGCGAACATGGCTATGCGTTGCTGAATGTGGTGATGCATTCGGACACCATCGGCATTGCCTGCAATGCCAACCTGCGGCCGTATCAACGTGACGGGGGGCTGGTGGCGCTGAAGCTTTCGGACTTGGCGCCGGAGCACGAAGAAGCGTTTTATACCCGCTATGGGGTGGTGAGCCGGGTGGGGTATGGGTTGTCGCCGTTGGCGCAGGGGTTGGTCAGGCAGTTGATTGCCTGTGATACCGACCTATGAACAACCCTACCGCCCGCTGTGTAGGAGCAGCCTTGTGCTGCGAAGAGGCCGGCGCATGCCAAACGTAATGAGCATGGCAGCACCGGCCTCTTCGCAGCACAAGGCTGCTCCCACAGACTGGGCAGTACTTAGCCTTTACGGGTTGTGCGGCTCAGTTGCCCATCCACCCCCACCGGCACCTCACCCGCCAACGTCACCCGCCGAACCACACGCGGCTGGGTGCCATAGTCATCCACCGCATAATGCTGCGTCGCGCGGTTATCCCAGATCGCCACATCCCCCGCTTGCCAGCGCCAGCGCACGGTATTTTCCAAGCGCGTTACATGCCCCTGCAGCACGGCGAACAGATGCTGCGAGTCGGCCAGCGAATAGCCCTTGATGCGCTTCACGAAGTGCCCCAACTGCAGCGCCCGCTCACCGCTGACCGGGTGCACGCGCACGACCGGATGCTCGGTCTCGTACACCGTCGAGGTGAACACCTGGCGATAACGCTCCAGCTTGGCCGGGTCGACGTCAGGCTTGAGGGACGCGTAGTCGTATTCGTTGCTGTGTACCGCCCACAACTTGTCGGCCAGCTCGCGCAGTGGCTCGGGCAGCTCCTGGTACGCCGCTGCAGTATTGGCCCACACGGTATCCCCACCAGACGTCGGCGCCACCACGCTGCGCAGGATGGACGCCTTGGGGTAGGCATCGACGAAGGTCACGTCGGTGTGCCAGGAGTTGGCCCGCTGGCCTTCGGCACCATCGAGCTGAAGCAGGTAGCTGGTGCCATCGACCACCGGCACGGTGGGGTGGGCGACCGGTTCGCCCAGCAACTTGGCGAAGCCCTCCTGGCTCTGGTCGTCCAGGTGGGTCTGGCCACGGAAGAAAATCACTTTGTGCTCGACCAAGGCCGCCTGTATGGCGTCGATCGTGGCGGCATCCAAGTCGGCAGAAAGCTTCAACCCGCGGATCTCGGCGCCGATACGGCCGGCAACCGGGTGGATGTCGAGTTCAAGGGCGAGTGGCGCGGTGGCCAGGGCGGCATTGCTCATGGTCGTGGTCCTTGCGGTTATTGTCGGTTCAGAGGGTTAGCGGGCGGCCTGGACGGCCTGCTGCTGTTGCAGTGCGGTGTCTAGAAAGCGAGGTTCAACCCAGTCGGCAACTTGGAAGCCACGGCGGATCAGGCGCTCTTTGGCGGCCAGGTCGACGCCCTGCTGCAGTTGGGCCAGAAAATCAGCGTCCAGGCGTGGGTCGAAGTAATGCGCGAGGTTTTCCTTGGCCAAGTCATCGCTGAGGATGCTGCGCGGCCAGCTCGCGTTGTTTGCCACCAGGTCGACGTAGGCGTCGCGGTTGTGTTCGTCACGCAGCCACGCGGTAGCCTGCTCCTGGGCATTGACCAGGCGCTGCACCAGGTCTGGGTGCTGGCGGATGAATTCGCCGGTGCCCAGCAAAACCGCTTGGGTGCTGCCGGCGCCTTGCAGGTCGCGGGAATTGACGGGCAGCTCGACCAGCCCACGTTCACGCAGCGACAGCAGGTTCGACAGGCCCCAGGTGGCATCGATCTGCTTGGCGGCGATTGCGGCGTTGGCAGCGTTGAAGTCGAGGTTGATCACCTTCAGGTCACGCTCGGACAGCCCCTGGCTGGCCAGCGCGCTGGCGAACGACAGCTGGTTGGCAGTGCCGCGGAACACCGCCACACGCTTGCCCTTGAGGTCGTGCAGGGTCTTGATGCCGGACCCCGGCACCACCCCCAGGTAGCTTTTCACCCCGCGCACGCCGGCCGACAGCACGCGGGTATCCAGGCCATTGGCCTTGCCGACGATCGCAGCCAGGTCCCCGAGGTAGGCAAAGTCGGCTTGGCCATTGGCCAGGGCCTCGTTCACTACCGGCCCTGCGCCCTTGAAGAAGTGCCAATCGATGCGGATGCCGTCCTTGGCGAATTCCTTCTCCAACAATTGCTGGTCGCGCAGGACATCGACCACGCCCCCGGCGCTGTGTTTGCTGCCAGCGCTCAAGTCCGGCACGGCGATGCGGATGCTCTCTGGCTTGGCTGACTCGGCAGCGTGGGCGTTGAGGGTGAAGACCAGCCCAAGGGCGGTGATCAGGTGGCGTAGTGGGGTTTTCATGGCAAGGCTCCTTGGCAGGCTGCCACCGACGAAGGCCGGCGCTTTGGTCAGAAGCTAGGCAGGTCTGGTTAGAACCTCCAAAGATCAAAACTTCATTTTTTAGTAACCAGAAGGCATAAATCAGGCGCGCTGCGGGCCTGCGGGGGGCTTGCGGAGAACGCATGGAAAATATGAGGAAAACGCAACGGTAAGGGGTTTGCGCATGCAAGGGTTGCATGCTCTTATCTCTTGAAATGCGCACTTATGACTTTTTAATTCCATTAGTGCATAAGATAACAACGCTTCGTTCGAGAGATGCCGATGAATGGAATTCTGAACAGGAGTTGGGGGTGGCTTCGGGGGCCGCTTCGCGGCCCTTTCGCGACGCAAGGCCGCTCCTACAAGAGGGCTGCGTACCTTTCTTGGGTATTGCCGGTGTTGATCGCGGTGTTGTGGGTGGTCGCCAGTCAGCAACACTGGATGAGCGAGCAGATTTTGCCGGCGCCTTCGCGGGTGTGGGAGAGCGCGCTGGAGTTTGGCTCCGGGGAGCTTTGGGGGCACCTGTGGATAAGTGTGCAGCGGCTGTTCTGGGGCTTGGCGGTCGGGATTGTCAGCGGGTTGCTGCTGGGCACCTGGCTGGGGTCGTCGCGGCGGGCACAGACGCTGGTGCTGCCCACCTTCGTCGCGCTGGCGCAAATTCCTACCCTGGCCTGGATACCGCTGTTCATGCTGTTTTTCGGCATCGGCGAGTTGCTGAAGCTGGTGGTGCTGGTCAAAGCCGTGGTGGTGCCGGTCACCCTGCACACCCTGGTCGGCGTGCGCGATGCCCAACCCAAACTACGTGAAGCTGCAGCGGCGCTGCGCTTGCCCCGTCATCTGTTGTTCCTGCGGCTGCTGTTACCCGCCGCCCTGCCCGCCTTCCTCACGGGCGTACGCCTGGCCCTGGCCACCGGCTGGACGTCGTTGCTGGCCGTAGAGCTGCTGGCCTCCAGCGAGGGCATCGGCTACCTGATGGTGTGGGGCCGGCAGTTGTTCATGCTCGACCTGGTGCTGCTCTGCATCTTAGTGATCGGCCTGGTTGGGGCGCTCATGGAGCAGGGCTTCTCGCGCCTGGAGAAACGCCTGCTGTTCTGGCCGCAACCCGCAACCGGCGAGCAACAGCGCGGCCCGATCCCAAAAGGTTGGCAAAGCCTGCTGCTGCCGATTGCACTGCTGGCACTGTGGCAGGTCACCAGCGACGTTGGCTGGGTCGACCAGAACATCCTCACGTCACCGCTGGGCGTGCTGCACACCCTGTTCAGCGGGCTGGCGGACAGCACGCTGCCACAGGCGTTGCTGCTGAGCCTGCAACGCACCTTGACCGGCCTGGTGCTGGGCGGTGGCGCGGGTTTGCTGGTTGGCCTGCTGCTGGGGCTTTCGCACCGCGCCGAGCGCGTGTTCGGCCCGAGCCTGACGGCCGTGCGCCAAGTGGCGCTGTTTGCCTGGGTGCCTCTGCTTACGGCCTGGTTCGGCCTGGGCGAAGGCGCAAAGACAGTGTTCGTGGCCCTGGCGGCGTTCTTCCCGTTGCTGATCGCCACCCAGCGCGGTATCGCCGGGCTGTCGCCTCTGCTGGGCGAGGCCGCCCGCACCTTGCGCCTGAGCCTGTGGCAACGCTTGCGCCGGTTGGTGCTGCCCGGCGCTGCCCCGGCGATTTTCGCCGGCCTGCGCCTGTCGCTGATCTACGCCTGGCTGGGCACCATCGGCGCGGAATACTTCATGCCTTCTGACGGCGGCATCGCCAGCCTGATGATCGGCGCCCAACAGCTGTTCCGCATGGACCAGGTGATGGCCGCCATGGTCCTGATCGGCCTGGTCGGCGCCCTGCTCGGCACCCTCGGACAACGCCTCGAATCGCGCGCCACGCGCTGGAGAACCGCATGAACGCCTTCAACACCTCGCACCTGCCTGCGGCCAATCAACCCGACGCTACCCCGCCATTGGTCAGCTTCGAAGGGGTCGGTAAGGTATTCCGCGTCGATGGCCAACCGTTGGAGGCCATTCACGATTTCAACCTGTCGATCAACGAAGGCGAATTCATTGCCATCGTCGGTGCGTCCGGCTGTGGCAAATCCACCCTGCTGCGCCTGCTGGTGGGGCTCGACACCGACTACAGCGGCAGCATCCGCGTCGACGGGCGCCCGGTCAGTGGCATCGGAGGCGAACGCGGCATCGTGTTTCAGGAACACCGCCTGTTCCCCTGGCTGACGGTGGAGCAGAACATCGCCCTGGGGCTGGTCAACGAACAGCTGACCCAGGGTGAGCGCGCCAGGCGCGTGCATGAGTTTGTGCTGCTGGTCGGGCTCAGCGGGTTCGAGTCGGCTTACCCGCACCAGCTTTCCGGCGGCATGGCCCAGCGCGTGGCAATCGCCCGCGGGCTGGTGGCAAGCCCACGGATCCTGTTGCTTGACGAGCCCTTCGGCGCGCTCGATGCGCTGACCCGCCAGCAACTGCAGGATGAGCTGCTGGCCATTCGGGAACGAGCCGGCATCACCACCCTGCTGGTGACCCACGATGCCGAAGAGGCCACCTACCTGGCCGACCGGGTGGTCGTGCTGGAACCGCGCCCGGGGCGGATCAAGTCGGTGGTTGAAATCGACCTGCCACACCCGCGCCTGCGCACAGGCGTGGCGCTGCATGGGCTGCGCGAGAAGGTGCTGCACCAAATCACCGGTGCCGGCGGTTACCTGCCACCCGTGGTTCGCCGGGTAGAAGGGCTGCGGCCCGAGCTGATCGCACTCTGATGGCCGGTAGGAGCAGCCTTGTGCTGCGAAGAGGCCGGCGATAACAGCACACGTCTGCGTTGCTGCCACTGGCCTCTTCGCAGCACAAGGCTGCTCCTACAAGCGTTATGCCCAAAGCACGGGTAAAAACAGCTACAGATCAAGGCGATGGACGCAACCGAAACAGATGGGTATCATGCGTGCGCGTTGCACTCGTAGCTCAGCTGGATAGAGTACTGCCCTCCGAAGGCAGGGGTCGTGGGTTCGAATCCCGCCGAGTGCGCCATCTTCGAAAGCCCTGGGATTATGCCCAGGGCTTTTTCGTTTGTGCGACATGTCGCGTTTCTGGTACTCCCGTACTGCAGAGCATTGGTGTTAGCGTGGGCACCTTCCCGTTTTTCGAACGGGTACCCCCAACAATGACTCGCGAAGGAATGCGCGCGCCCATGTACCTGAAAAAACTCACCGCTACCTCACTGCTGCTGGCCAGCATCGGCCTGTTCAGCGTACCGGCCCAGGCCAACCTCTCCCAGCAACAATCCGCGGCCATCATCAAGGCCTACGACGGCACAGAACTGGCGGACTTCAAGCAGTTCATCGGCAAGCTCAACAGCAGCGACCTGGCCAAGGCCGACAACCTCGGCGAGACGCTGAGCGCCTACCTGGCCAACAAGCCGCTGGCCGACGAGCAGCAGAACGAAATCAACCGCCTGCTGGGCCTGTATACCCGTATCAAGTACGGCAAGGCCGCCACCGAGACCCTGCGCGAACTGGTGGCCATCCCCACCTTCAGCGTCGATGGCGTACCGCAGCACGAGAACCCCGAGTTCCTGAAGATCGCGGACAAGATCAAAGCCCTGGCCGAAGGTTTTGGCCTGACGTTCCGCAATATCGACAACCGGGTCTACGAGATCACCCTGGGTGAAGGCAAAGAAGTGGTCGGCATCCATGCCCACGCCGATGTGGTGCCGGTCAACCCGGACAACTGGAAGCTGGACGATGGCACTCGCCTCGACCCCTTCAAGGTCACGCTGGTAGGTGACCGCATGTATGGCCGCGGCACCGAAGACGACAAGAACGGCATTGTCGTGGCGCTGTATGCGCTGAAAGTTGCCAAGGACGAGAAGCTGCCGCTGGCCCGGCAACTCAAACTGCTGGTGGACACCACCGAAGAAACCAGCGGTGACGCGATCCCTTACTACTTCGAGCGCAACCCGACGCCTGACTACAACCTTGCGCTGGACGGCGGCTACCCGGTGGTGATCGCCGAGAAAGGCTACGGCACGGTCATGGCCACCTTCGCCAAGCGCGCCGCCACCGGCAAGGGCGCCGAAATCACCCACCTCACCGGCGGCCTGGCCACCAACCAGATTCCGACGACGTCTGTCGCCACCCTGGCGAGCGACAAGCCTGCCGAGCTGGCAGCCAGCCTGAACAAGGCCGGGGCCGCGTATGTGAAGGGCAACGGCGGTGATTTCAGCATCGATGCCAAGGTGGTTGGCAAGGACGTGCAGCTCACCGTGAAAGGCGTCTCGGCCCACTCCTCGGAGCCGGAGTCCGGGGTTAACCCGGTGGCGCGCATGCTGGTGTTCATCGATGGCCTGGGCAAGCAGGTGCCGCTCAAGCACAACCAGTTCACCGACGCCGCCCGTTATGCCAGCGACAACTGGGGCCTGGACTACCTGGGCAAAAAGCTCGGCGTGGGCTTTGAAGACGCGTTCATGGGGCCGCTGACCGCCTCGCCGACCTTTGTCGGCGTGGACGACAAGGGGCTGAAACTGGCGGTCAACCTGCGTATCCCGAAGGGCAAGGAAATTGCCGTGATCAAGGATGACCTGGCGACCAAGCTGGATAAATGGAAGAGCACCAGCCACGTCCCGGTGGCCTTCGACTACAGCCTCGACGCGCCGATGTACCGCAACCCGGAGGGCGAGTGGGTCAAGGCCCTGCTTGCCGTGGCCAGCGAAAACCTGGGCATGAAGCACGAGTTTGGCACCTCGGCGGGGGCTACCTCGGTGCATGACTTGCCCAACGGCGTGCAGTTCGGCCTGGCCATGCCTGACGTGAAATACACCGGGCACAACGACAACGAGTTCAAGACCGTGGAGCAGTTCATGCTGGATCTGCAGGTAGTGAGCGAGATGGTCGCGCGCATCGGGCAGATGCCGAAGCTGTAGCGCAATCACCTGTAGGAGCAGCCTTGCGCTGCGAAGAGGCCGGTGACAACACAGTAGATCTGCGCTGTTGTCACCGGCCTCTTCGCAGCGCAAGGCTGCTCCTACAAGGGTGCGTATTACCCGGAAGGCCGGGTTACCGAAGGTCGGTACTCAGGCTAGGCGTGCCAAAGCCTTCCAACGTTGCGTTGGACGCATTCAGGTACTGCGCCCAGAAGTCGTTCAGCGCATCCATGGTCTTGCCAGAGCGGTAGGCATGCTTCACCGCGTCGGTGACCAGCCCTGCGCCAGACACATACACCCGGGCGCCTTGCAGGTCGGCGTACAGCCCCTTGCTCTGCGCAAGCTTCAGCTCGTTGCCAACGTTCAGCTGCTTGATCTGGTTGGCTGCGTAGAAGCTGGTGTAATCGGAATGCTCGAGCATGTCCGAAATCAGGTACACCACCCGCTCTTGGATACCCTGTTCTTTGCCCATGTCTTCACCGACACGGCGCAGGGTGTTCATGATTTCGCTCTTGGGGATGTCCTGACGCGCCTCGCGCAAGCCCTTCACGAACAGCCCGCCGAAACCGGTCTGAAACGCCTTTTTCTGGGTCGCCAGGCACTGGTCCAGGCCACGCAGCTTGCGCATGTTCACATCGTCGCGAACCTCGCCCTGCAACGGCGTGTCCAGCTCGCCGGCATATACCAGGCGCTGATACTCACCCGGTAGAAACGCCGAGAAGGTATAGAGCCTGACGCGATCGCCCGGCTGCACGAACCGGTCGATCTGGCCCCAGGCGCTGCGCTGCAGGTCTTCTGGCATCGGGATGGTCTGATCGATGATCACCACCAGCTCGCGGCCGGAACCTGCAGGCTTGATGTCTGCCAGGCCGTTGCGCGTGTAGCAGCTCTGCAGGTCGTTGCGTTCGGCGGCCAGCGCTGCACACGGCAGCGCCAGCGCCAGGATCAGGGCCTTGGCAAGCCTCATGACAGCATGCCCTCCTTCTTCGCCGGGAACAGGCCAAGCGCCTTGAGTGCTTGCTGTTGCTCGCGGATATCGCGCAGTTGCGCCTCGCTGACATTCAGCGCACGGCTGGCGGCGGCCAGGCTTTCTTCCGGCAGGCCAGTCACATCGTGGAACTCGGAGGCCTTGATAGCGACGGTACCGACCGGCTCGGCCACTGCAGCAGCAGGGGCTACAGGGGCTACAGGGGCTACGGCAGGCTGCGGCTCGACCGGCGTGGCGGCGACAGCGACGGCGACAGCCGCGGGTGCTGGTGCAACGGTTTCAACCGGCCGCGCTGGCTTCTCTGGCTGCTCCGATACTTTGTCAGCCTTGTGTTCGACGAAGCTGAGGAAATTGCGGCGGGCGGTGTTTTCCCCATCCAGTGCAGTCAGCACATTGGCATCGGTGTGGTCGCGGCTGGACAACAAGGTCTGCAAGCGGCGCAGCTTGTCATCGGCATGGCTGGCGATGGCCGAACGCTTCTGGTCCATGGCATCGAGCATTTCTTCGGAGGTGGCGTACTTGTGGGTACGCTGCCAGGCGGTGTGCGAGTGTGTACCGGCGAAGAAGTAGCGGCTGGCCAACCACAGGCTGATGCCTTGGATTGCCACGTAGATCAGCGACAGCATCACGTAGGTCGTCAGGCTGGCCTTGCGGATCGCCTGCATCTTGTCATCGATGGTGGCGTTATCCGCTTCATCGTTGATGGCCTGGGATTCTGCTGGCAGGTCGAACGGCGAGCCTGCGGTGCTGCTTTGCGTGGACGCTTCGGCACGCATGCCGTTGACCATCTCGGTCTCGATGCTGTCCAGGGTGGCCGAACGGATGAGGAAGGCACCAATGGCCATGGCCACCACGAACGCACCGCAGGTGATCAACCAGAAGAACTTGCGCGTGACGTTGGCGTTCACGTCCTTCACCCGGGCGAGCAACTGCTCGTAGTCAGGCTTGTCCGAGTCGCTGAAGGAGTCTTCCAGGTTGATGGCTTTGTTGGCTTTCAGCGAGCGCGAGCGTTTGGAAGGCTCTTCACCCTGCCACCAATGGCGGGCGCGGGCGACCAGGCTGTTGTGGTGCACCGCGTGCCCGGCAGCCTCGGCCAGAAACGCCGACGCAACGGCCAGCAGAATCGCTACGAATGCCGTCAGCCAGTGACGGTCATTGGTCGACGCGTCCATGTTGACCCAGCCGGCGACCACATAGGCAAACCCCATGGCCTCGATCACGACCAGCAACAGGACAACCGCCAACACCCACCACGGCCGCGCAGAGCGCCCGGCCTCACCGGCCTTGGACAGGTAGTCCAGGTAGGCGCTATAGGCGTTCGCGTCCTTGGCGTAGAGCTTGAACTTCTTGTTGTACACGTTCGACAGGGTGACTTCGTGGTTGATCCAGCCTTCACCGTCGACCGAAGCCGGCTTGCGCGACAGGCGCGCGACCGTACCGATCAAGGGGAAGCTGTGCCAGACACGGGTCAGGAAGTAGGAAACCTCTTCCCAATAGTTACGCACGATCACCGCAGTGATCAGCAACGAAAGCAGGCCGGCAGAGAGCAACTGATTGGCGAGAATCAGTGATTTAAGTGCAGCGAGCGAAAAGTCTTCCATTCAGGACGTCCTTGACTGGGGTTATTTGGTAGCCGGGATCGGCTTGTAGGAAGCGACAAACGCGTCACTGCCGGCGGCATAGAACAAGGCACCTTGGCTGACCTCGGCGTTGCCTTTGCTGAATACGATGTCCATGCACGAAATCGATGCCTGGGCATCGCTGGCGAAGACCCGGTAGAGCACTTCGCTTTCGCCTTCATAGGTGTTGGCCACGGCCTTCATGGTTCGTGGTTTGTGCTGCGTAGGCTGTTTGTAGTCTTCGACCAACTGCAGAATCGGCTGGCGGTCGACCATGGCGTTCTCACGCAAGATTGATACCGGCGACACGGTCACCAGGTGCCCGTTGACCAGGTTGGCCCAGACCCGGTTGTTGTAACCCGGCAGGTAGTCCTTGGTGGCACGGCGCTGCAAAGGTTGGTCGTTGACCATGCTCAGCACTTCACCGGCATTGCGTGGGCGGTCGGCCTCGCAGCTGGACATCGGCATCTGCGCGGCGTATGCGCTGCTGATCAGCGTGAAGCCACTCTGTTTCGGCTTGATATTCTGCGCCATGGTCCAGCTGTAGTTGGCCACGGGGGTACCGGCGAAATCGACCTGCGGACGCACAGCTGCAACAGCCTTCGCGGTGCTGGTGCTGGTGCTGGTGCTGCTGGTACTGGTGGTTGCGCTGGCGGTACTGCTGGCCGTGGCCGGCGTGCGCTGTGCCGGGGTCGGCTTGCTTGCGGCAGGCTTGCTGCTCGCGTGTGCGGTAGTGGTCGCCTGCCGAGGCTTGGCAGCGGTCGAGGTGCCGTAGTGCAGGTAGCGGGTGTTACCCGCTTCTGCCTGGGCGCGCATCACCAAGGCCTGTTCGTTGGCCAGCTCGACAATTTCCACACGGCGGTTCTGGCCACGCAGCAACGGGTCGCTGTTATCGGCAATCGGGCGCGATGCCCCGGCGCCTTGGTAATAGATGGCACTGGCCGGGATGCCGGCCTGCAGCATGACCTTGCCCACGGTCTTGGCGCGGCGCTCGGACAGCTTCTGGTTGAAATCGGCATTGCCCACGGCATCGCTGTGGCCAACGATCAACAAGCGACGTGCCTGCGCCTCCTTGGCGGCGGCCTGCTTGTCGGTGGCGGCCGGCTTGGCATACATCTGCGCCAACTTGGCCACGGCGCGCTGGCCGTTGGGGGTCAGTTGGTCGGAGCCAGTGGCGAACATCCCAGTGTCTTCGATCTGGGTCACCAGGCCCGCCTGTTCAGGGACGGCGGTCACCACCGCAGCCGAGGCAACGGTCAACTTCTCGGTGGTGATCTTCAGGTTCTCTTCCTTGGCGATGCGGTCAAGCTCCTGCAAGCGCGACTGCCAGACATAACCGGCGATGCACCCCAACGTGCCGCCGACTGCAACGCCCGGCAAGATGCCGTCCTTGCCTTTAAGGGCATAACCGGCAGCGCCCCCGGCGACAATCCCGACACCACAGAGCACGGGCATGCCGTAGTCCCTGCCAATGTCTTTAACGCTCTTGGAAATATTGTCGATCTGTTGGCTGCTGCAACCGGCAGCGGTGATGAAGGCGCAACTGAGCGCTGTGAGGCGAAACATGCTTTGCATTGCGGCTCCTTGCCGAAACAGGTCTGGATGATGGCAACTTGACATGTATTGTCACAGATTACCGGGGATTTTGCCCCACCCAGGTAAGCATCTCCAGCGCCGGATACACGGCTTGCCGGGGTGCTTGGTACACAATCGATTCAACCATGACGTTTTTCAATCGCCTCCATGCCGTTTCCTGCATTGCCGTGCAGAGCGCTGTGCCGGATGCTTTATTTACATTGAGACAGCGCTTTTTCCACCCGCAGAGGCCCGTATGAAAAACGTCGAACAAATCCTCAAGACCAAGTCGAAGCACCAGACCGTTTACACCATCGGCCCGGACGACTCGGTACTGGACGCCCTTAAACTGCTGGCGGAGAAAAATATCGGTGCGCTGCCCGTGGTGGAGAACAACCAGGTGATCGGCATCGTCAGTGAGCGTGATTATGCCCGCAAGCTAGTGCTCAAGGGCCGTTCGTCAGCGGCAACGCCGGTACGCGAGATCATGAGCGCCCCGGTGATTACCGTGGAACCCAAGCACAATCTGGAATATTGCATGAACCAGATGACCAACCTGCACCTGCGTCACCTGCCGGTGGTCAGTAATGGCGAATTGCTGGGCCTGTTGTCGATTGGCGACCTGGTGAAGGAAACCATCGCCGAACAGGCCAACCTGATCCTGCAGCTGGAGCAGTACATCCGCGGCGAGTAAACCGCCTCAGTGGTAGGCGCGCTCCAGTTCGTCCAGTTGGTGGTCGAAGCTGCGCAGGCGCGCCGACCAAGTGTAGACCAGCACTTCAAGGTCGCGGTTGAGCACGGCAGTGGTGCCATTGCCCGTGCTCGTCGGCTCGCCCAGGTCGAGCTGATAGCGTTCGCGGGCCATGGCCGCCGCCACGCTGGAGAGGTCCCGTGCGTTGGCCAGCCAGTGGTGGTGGTGATCGTGGATTTCGCGGTCGAGCGCCCGGCACTGGCGCTTTAAGGCGTCCAGGCTTTGCTCCAGCGGGGTGCCCTTGAGCTCACCCATGACTTCTTCGAAGGTGCGCCCTGAGTGCCAGTAGCTGCCCCAGAAATAGCGGTCGAATACCGTTTCGACCCGGCGCAGGGCAACCTTGGTGTTCCAGATGGTCAGCAACGTTCGCCCCTGGATCACCTCACGCTTGTTCAGGCGCAACTGTTGCCAGGCGATCCAGGTCAGCGCCACCAGCGCAACCGCCACGGTGACCGCGGCGGCGGCGTAGAGAAACTGCACCGCCTGGTTCATCTGTTGCGTCTGCCTGATGCCATAGAAGTAACTGGCCGTCAGCGTGCCCAGGATCGTCACGGAGCACCAGAACCCTGGTGCGTAGGGATCTTTCATCGCGCTATCCCCTTATTGTTTTCCTGAGCATAGCAACGGCCAATCACTCGTCAGGTGCCGCTCGGCGCTTTATTTTCGGGGGCGGCGCAACGCCTCGTTGAGTTGGTCGAAAGGGACTGCCCAATCAGCATCTTCGTTGATGCTGTCCTTGAGGAAGTTGCGCTGGGCATCGGTCCAGAACGGGGCATCGACCAGCTTGATCTCGTTTTGCAGCGGCGAGTGGCTGGTGATGAATTGATCGATACTCAAAGCATCGTCAGGCAAGCCCAGCTGTTTGAACAGCTCGGCGAATGGATGGATCGGTGCTTCCATGATTCCTCCTAAAAGCCGGTCAGGCCGTCCACGACGCCCGCCCGGCGTTGGCTTGAGAACATCAGCACAGCTCACGCACTTCGGCGTGCGGTACCAGCTTCATGAACTGCTCCATGCTCATGTGGATCAGGTGATCGTGGTCACCCGCCTCCAGGTAGACATCACCTTGCCGGGTAAGGGTCGGGTCGAGCAGCATTTTTATATCGTAGGCATCGCCAAGTGCCGGCACTGCGCCGCGTTCGCAATCGCCGAACAGCGTCGGCAGGCCGCTTTCGCGGGTCAGTTGCCAGGCGCCCGACATGCGCACCTTGCTCATGTCCAGATGCCGGTTGGCCGGTAGCACGGCCAGGATGTAGTTGCCATGCCGGTCATCGAGCACCACCGACTTGGCGACCCGCTCGGCGGGTACACCGGCCGTGCGTGCCGACTCCAGGCTGGTGGCCGAATGTGGATGGGGAATGATGTCGTAGTCGCAGTTGGCCTTGTCCAGGCGAGCCTGCAGGGTCTTTGCCATACGCATGATGCACCTCCGGTAGTGCGCCCCCAATCTTCAATTTTAGGCCTTGGCCCGGCAGGCATGACTAAACTTGTGTAATAGAGACGAACGAGGTGACGACAGGTGGCCGCTCGCTGGTGGCGCTGGCTGTTGCTGTTGATGCTGCTTGGGCTGGCACCGGGCAGCCAGGCAGCGCCCGGTGCCGTCTGGGTGTTGAGCATCGACGATGCCATCGGCCCGGCCAGTGCCGACTACCTGGTGCGCAGCCTGGACCAGGCCCATGCGCAAGGCGCGCAACTGGTGGTCATCCGCATGGATACCCCTGGCGGCCTGGACAGCGCCATGCGCCAGATGATCAAAGCCATCCTCGCCAGCCCCGTGCCGGTTGCCAGCTTCGTCGCGCCCAGCGGTGCACGGGCCGCTAGCGCTGGCACTTACATCCTTTATGCCAGCCATGTCGCAGCCATGGCCCCCGGGACCAACCTGGGCGCGGCCACCCCAGTGCAGATCGGCGGCCCCCCGGGCATGCCCAAGGACGACAAGGCCAAGCCCAGTGGTGATGAACAAACCCTCGCCCGCAAGCAGGTCAATGACGCTGCTGCCTATATACGCGGCTTGGCGCAGCTGCGCGGGCGCAATGCCGATTGGGCGGAGCAGGCCGTGCGCGAAGCCGTCAGTTTGTCGGCCAGCGAGGCGTTGCGGCTGAAGGTGGTCGACCTCGTGGCGACTGACCTGCCCGACCTGCTGCGCCAACTCGACGGCAGAACACTGGACGCTGCCGGCCAGCCACAGCAGATGCACACCCGCAGTGCCAGCCTGGTCGAACATCTGCCGGACTGGCGCACACGCCTGCTGGCGGTCATCACCAACCCCAGCGTGGCGCTGATCCTGATCATGGTCGGCGTGTACGGCCTGCTGTTCGAGTTCATGAGCCCCGGCTCCACCGTAGGCGGCGTGATCGGCGGTATCTGCCTGCTGCTGGCGCTGTATGCCCTGCAATTGCTGCCGGTGAGCTACGCCGGGGTGGCGCTGATACTGCTCGGGCTGGCGTTCATGATTGCCGAGGCGTTCTTGCCCAGCTTTGGCGTGGTCGGCTTTGGCGGCATCGTGGCCTTCGTGGTCGGCGCAGTGATTTTGATGGACACCGACGTGCCTGGGTTCGGCATCCCCTTGCCCTTGATCGCCAGCCTGGCGGTGCTGTCGGCGCTGTTCATCGGTGGCGTGCTGGGCATGGCCCTGAAAGCGCGCAAGCGCGCCCTGGTCAGCGGCGATGCCGGCTTGGTCGGGAGCCTGGTCACGGTCACTCAGGTGCTGGCAGACAACCCGTTCTGCGGTTCGGTGCAGGCGCAGGGCGAACAGTGGCAGGTTCAGTGCGCGACGCCACTGCAGCCTGGCCAACACGTGCGAGTCACGGCGCGCCGTGGCGTGATGCTGGAGGTCAGCGCTGCTGCACCTGCGGCCCAAGGAGAATGACGATGTTCATGCAATTGGGTTTCGGCGCCTTGCTGATGCTGCTGGGCGTGCTGTTGCTGTCGGCGTTCCGGATCTTGCGCGAGTACGAGCGCGGCGTGGTGTTCCAGCTGGGGCGCTTCTGGCAGGTGAAAGGACCGGGGTTGATCCTGCTGATCCCGGTCATCCAGCAGATGGTTCGGGTCGATCTGCGCACGGTCGTACTGGATGTACCGCCGCAGGACGTGATCACCCGCGACAACGTCTCGGTCAAGGTCAATGCGGTGCTGTACTTTCGCGTGCTCGACCCACAAAAAGCGATCATTCAGGTCGAAGACTTTCTCGTCGCCACCAGCCAGCTGGCCCAGACCACCCTGCGCGCCGTGCTTGGCAAGCATGAGCTGGACGAGTTGTTGGCCGAGCGCGAGCAACTGAATGCCGATATCCGCCAGGTGCTGGATGCACAAACCGATGCCTGGGGCATCAAAGTGGCCAATGTCGAGATCAAGCACGTCGACCTCAATGAATCGATGGTGCGTGCCATCGCGCGCCAGGCCGAGGCCGAACGTGAGCGACGGGCTAAGGTGATCCATGCCGAAGGGGAGTTGCAGGCGTCCGAAAAACTGATGCAGGCGGCGCAGATGCTCAGCAAGGAGCCAGGGGCCATGCAGTTGCGCTACATGCAGACGCTGGGGGCGATTGCCGGGGACAAAAGCTCGACCATCGTCTTTCCACTGCCGCTGGATTTGCTCAAGGGCTTTGTGGAAAAGCCGAAATAACCGGGGGTGCTTGTGCACCCCCGATGGCCTATCAGACAGGCGCGCGACGCAGGGTCGCGAGGAAGGTTGCCGCGCCGATGAACAACCCGGCAAAGGTGCGGTTCAGCCGCTTCTGCTGCTTGGGCGTACGCAGCAGGCGCAGCACCCGCGAAGCCAGGCCGGTGTAGCCCGCCATCACCAGCATGTCGACGGTGATCATGGTGACGGTAATGGCCACGTACTGCGGCAGCAGGGCCTCATGTGGGTTGATGAACTGCGGCAGCACCGCCAGCATGAACACCAGTGCCTTGGGGTTGCTGACGTTGACCAGAAAACCACGGAACACCAGGCTCAGCGGTTTGCCGATCGGGCGCACGGCAGACTCTTCGCTCATGTCCATCGGCAGCGCGCGCCATTGCTTGTAGGCCAGGTAGACCAGGTAAGCAACGCCAAACCACTTGATCACCGTAAAGGCGGTGGCGGAAGCGGCGAGGATGGCGCCGACGCCGGCGGCGATGATGGCGATCTGTACGATCAGGCCAATCTGCAGGCCTAGCGCGTTCCAGTAACCGCGCCAGAAACCGTACTGCAGGCCGCTGGACATCGAGGCAATCGCCCCGGCCCCCGGTGAAAGGCTGATCACCCAACACGCGGCAAAGAAGCCCAACCACACTTCCATCGACATCACACACCTCGCTCGAACATATGTTGCAAAACGTTAAGCTAAGATGTTGGCGAAAAAATAACCAGCGAATTTTGCAGATTTGTTTAGGGTTTGGGTTGTTGGGTGCTGTTGAGATTGAGCGCCGCCCGCGCGGCGCTCGATCTCACAAGCGCTAAAAGGCTCCCGCCCTACGCCCCAAAGACCTCAGCCTCAGGACAGCGCCTCAAGCTCGGCCTGCATGCTTTCCAACGTTTCCAGCGCTTCCATCCAGGCTTCTTCAAGCTCGCCTTCGCGCTGCTTGAACTTGCTCTGGCGGGCCAGTACATCGCGCAGTTCATCCTTGCGCGCGGCCTCGTACAGGCCACTGTCGCCCAACGCTGTTTCGATCTCAGCCAGTTGCGCATGCACCTGGTTAAGCTCGGCTTCCAGCTTGTCGGCCGCCTTCTTGTGCGGTGCCAGTTGCTGACGCAAGGCCGCTGCAGCTTGGCGCTGAGCTTTCTTGTCGGTCTTGTCCGGGTTGGCCGGGGTGTTGCTGACCGGCGCGTTGCGCTGACGGTACTCGACCAGCCAGCGGCTGTAGTCTTCCAGGTCGCCATCGAACGTATCGACCTTGCCGTCAGCCACCAGCAGGAAATCGTCGGTGGTGCTTTTGAGCAGGTGACGGTCGTGGGAAACCACCACCACAGCACCGGCGAACTCCTGCAAGGCCATGGTCAGCGCCAGGCGCATTTCCAGGTCCAGGTGGTTGGTCGGTTCGTCGAGCAGCAACAGGTTCGGCCGTTCCCAGGCGATCAGCGCCAGGGCCAGGCGGGCCTTTTCACCACCGGAGAAATTCACCACCGGTTCGTCGACACGGTCACCGTGGAAATCGAAGCCGCCGAGGAAGTCGCGCAGCGTCTGCTCACGCTCGGTCGGGGCAATCCGCTGCAGGTGCAACAGCGGGCTAGCCTTGTCGTCGAGGGAGTCGAGCTGGTGCTGGGCAAAGTAGCCCACCGCCAGGTTCTCGCCACGCACCAGGCGCCCGGACAGCGGCTCCAGCTCGCCGGCAAGGTTCTTGATCAGGGTCGACTTGCCCGCACCGTTGGGGCCGAGCAGGCCGATACGCGCACCCGGCACCAGCTGCAGCTTGACCTTCTCCAGGATGGCCTTGTCGCCATAACCCAGGCGGCCTTCGGACATGTCCAGCAGTGGGCTGGAGATTTTCTGCGACTCGCGGAAGACGAAGTCGAACGGCGAATCGACATGCGCCGCCGACAACTCTTCCATGCGCTCCAGGGCCTTGATCCGGCTCTGGGCCTGGCGGGCCTTGGTGGCCTGTGCCTTGAAGCGGGCGATGTACTTTTCCATGTGCGCACGCTGGGCCTGCTGCTTCTCGTAGGCTTGCTGCTGTTGCGCCAGGCGCTCGGCACGGGTGCGCTCGAAGGCGGTGTAGCCGCCCTTGTACAGGTTCAGCTTGCGCTGCTCGACGTGCACCACGTGGTCGACCACGGCATCGAGGAAATCGCGGTCGTGGGAAATCAGCAACAGGGTGCCGGGGTAGCCCTTGAGCCAGTCTTCCAGCCAGAGGATGGCATCCAGGTCCAGGTGGTTGGTGGGCTCGTCGAGCAGCAGCAGGTCGGACGGGCACATCAGTGCCTGTGCCAGGTTCAGGCGCATCCGCCAGCCACCGGAGAAGTCACCGACGCGGCGGTCCATCTGTTCGTTGGTGAAGCCAAGGCCGGCCAGCAATTTGCGTGCTCGGGCATCGGCGGTATAGCCATCGGCACTTTCCAGCTCGCTGTGCAGGCGCGCCAGGGCCGTGCCGTCGTGCGCCGTTTCGGCGATGGCAAGCTCGGCCTGCACCTTGCGCAGGCGCACGTCGCCATCGAGCACATAGTCCACCGCGAGGCGATCGAGGGTGTCGACCTCCTGGCGCATGTGGGCGATGCGCCAGTCGCCGGGCAGTTGGCAATCGCCGGAATCGGGCGAAAGCTCACCGCGCAGCAAGGCGAACAGGCTGGATTTTCCGGCGCCGTTGGCACCGATCAAACCGGCCTTGTGGCCGGCGTGCAAGGTCATCTCGGCGCCTTCTAGCAAGCGCTGCGGACCACGCTGTAAAGTGAGGTTGGATAGTCTGATCATGATGGTCGCGGAGTCTACCAGCTTCCTCGGCCCGTAGCGTGAGTGGAATCATGTACACCGACCTGTGGAATCACGCCCTGGCCTTGTATGCCAGGGCCGGCGTGGAAGAGGCCTGCCTTGACGTGCAAGCGTTGGGCGGTGACGTTTGCCTGTTGCTCTGTGGCACCTGGCTGCAAGCACGCGGCGTGGCCGCGACAGGTGAGCGCGCACAAGCCCTGCGCGACATTGCCGAACCTTGGCAGCGTGAGGTGGTGACGCCATTGCGTAACCTGCGCCAGCAATGGCGCACGGCAGCGCACAACGATGCGCAGTTGGCAGCGTTGCGTGAGCAAGTAAAGGGGTTGGAATTGCAGGCCGAGAAGGCGTTGCTGGAACGCCTGCAGGCGTGTTCGCAACAGTGGCCCGCGGACTCGCACGAGCCCACGGACGACTGGCTGGCCCGGCTAGCGCCGGACCAGGCCCAAGATCACCGCGCGCTGCATCAATTGCGCGTCGCGGCGGCAGCGCTTCAGGATGCCGAAGACGGCGCCTGAGCCGGGGTGCTGGCGGGTGCCGACGGTGCTGCGGCCGGGCTGGCCGAGTTGGTCGCGGCGGCAGGCGCGCTGGTGGCAGCCGTGGCGGGCTTGGTTTCGGCTGGCTTGCTCGCGGCAGGTTTGGCAGCAGCGGGTTTTGCAGCAGCTTTCACAGCCGGTTTTGCAGCCGGTTTTGCAGCCGGTTTTGCAGCCGGTTTTGCAGCCGGTTTGGCGGCAGCACGTGCGGGTGCTTTAGCGGCAGCTGCGGGCTTGGCAGCAGGTTTTGCAGCTGCCGCTTTGGCTGGGGCTTTGGCCGCCGCAGGTTTGGCTGCTGGTTTGGCTGCAGGTTTAGCAGCGGCGGCCTTGGCTGGCGCCTTGGCAGCAGCTGGCTTGGCTGCGGGTTTTGCAGCTGCAGCCTTGGCCGGTGCTTTGGCGGCGACGGTTTTAGCGGCTGGCTTGGCCGCAGGCTTGGCGGCGGCGGTTTTGGCGGGTGCCTTGGCGGCAGCGGCTTTTGCTGGCGCTTTGGCCGGCGCTTTGGTGGCAGCGGCTTTGGCGGCTGGCTTGGCGGCAGCAGCTCTGGCAGGTGCTTTGGCTGCAGGTGCTTTGGCAGCAGGTTTGGCGGCAGTGGCGCGCGCTGCTGGTTTGATGGCGGCCTTAGCCGGTGCTTTGGCGGCAGCCGGTTTTGCAGCCTTGGCAGCGACGGCACGTTGGTCCAGTGCCTTGCTGGCGGCTTCACGCACCTTGCCCACACCCTGGGCCAGCTTCAGGCTGTCCTGGGCATCACGCTTGAGCTGTTGGATGTAGGTACGGGTTTGGGTCTGGCGGTCCTTGAGCGAGTCGAGCAACCCTTCAAGTTCACCGATCGCTTTTTGTGCCTTGGTCTGCGCCTTGGCTTTACCTGCCTTGGCCGCGTCCTGCAGTTTCAGGCGGCCGTTGTGCAGTTTCTCTTGTGCCTTGCCACGTTGCTTTTCCAACTTGGCCAGCAGTTTTTCCGCATCAGCCAGCGCTTGCGAGCAGGCATCTTCCAAATGTTCGAGCAGGCTGCCCGAAAGTTGCTGGAGCAGGTGCAACGGCGTACTTACTGGCTTCTTTTTGGCCGACATGGTTTACCTCCTGGCTGACGAGATTGCGGCTCATACTATGCTTCTGCTGCTACCGCCGCTAGGGCATGTTGACAGTAATATTTACGCCGCGTTGCATGCCTGGGCAAAGTTGTTATCTTGCAGCTCCGTGAAAGTGTAGTTGCTGAATTAAGCGTTGCTCATATTTGGCAGATACAGGCCAACCCCGATGTTGGCTGCCACGGCCCGCTCATTGCGCAGGAACTGTCCATGCCGCGTTTTCTTGTTTTAGGTTTGTGCCTGGTGGCGCCCTTTGCCCTGGCCAATGCAGACGACCACGACCTGGCCTACAGCCTGGGTGCCAGCCTGGGCGAGCGGCTGCGCGAAGAGATGCCGGGGCTGCAACTGGACGCCCTGGTCGAAGGGCTGCGCCAGTCTTATCAAGGGCAACCGCTCAAGCTCGACAAGGCACGCATGCAGGCTGTGCTGCAGCAGCACGAAGCGCAGGCCGACAACACCGCCGAGCAGGCTCAGGCAGAAAAACTCAAGGCGGTGGAAACACGCTTCATGGCCAACGAGCGGGCACGTGCTGGTGTGCATGAACTGCCCGAAGGCGTGCTTTACAGCGAACTGCAAAGCGGCGCCGGCGCGCAGCCGAAAGCGGGTGGCAAGGTGCAGGTACGCTACGTGGGCAGGTTGCCGGATGGCTCGGTGTTCGACCAAAACCAACAGCCGCAGTGGTTCAGCCTGGATTCGGTGATCGAAGGGTGGCGGGTGGCGTTGCCTCGGATGCATGCAGGCGCGAAATGGCGCCTGGTGATTCCGTCGGCGCAAGCCTACGGTGCCGAGGGCGCGGGTGACCTGATCGCGCCCTATACCCCCCTGGTATTCGAGATCGAACTGCTGGCGGTTGGCGACTGACGCCCGCCTCAGGCTTCGACCGCGCCCTCTTCCTTGTGCGCGTTGTGCAGCACCTCGATCAGGCAATCCTCCAGCTCGAAGCGCTCGTGCAGCAGGCCGCCCAGCTTGGCCAGTTTTTCGGCGAAGCGCTCGGGGTCTGTGCATTCGCCCTTCTCGCAATGGTCATTGAATGCCAGTGCGATCTGGGTGCTGTCATCGATGCGTGGGTTGATCTGCGTGGCCAGTTCAAGGCCACGGGTATCGCCGAAGGCTTTGGCCTCACTGACCAGCTGTTCGCTGACTTCGAAATGCCAAGCCGAAACATAGTCGACCAGCACCGCGCAAAAATCGCGGTTCTTGTCCTTGTCGGCGAAGGCTGGCTTGGCGTCGCGTAACGCGCGGAAAGCCTGCACCAGTTCCTGGCGCTCCTCCAGCCAACGGTCGATCAGCTTATGAACCCCACCCCAGCGTTCCTGGGCGTTCTGACAACTATCGAGCATGGCGATCTCTTCCCTTCTGGGTAGATGCCGCTGCACCTCGCACTACGACCGCGCAGCACAAAGGTGACATCAGCAGGACGGCATCGAGCAGTTGTATTTTCGGTATGCGTGCTGGGAGATTATTCCCGCGCGTGCTGACCATCAAGGTACGCAGCAGACAAAGTTCATACAAGTGTTTAATACCCCGTTACAACACCATTGGTCGCGATAGCGTGCCAGGCTTGCGCCAGGTCAATCGCCCGCCAGGGTGCGGAAACGATACGCCAGCAGGCGGCTCAAGGGCAGCGCGCCCAATAGCAGGAATGCCAGCAGGCTCCATTCAGGCAGTGTCAGGTCAACAAAGCTCCAGGTCAGCGCGTTGCAATCCGGGCCACCCAGTAGCAATTGCCGCGCAGCTTCACGCCAGGATTGATCGAACACATCCCAGATCGGTGCCGGGCACACGTGAACTGCCCCGCCCGCCCCTTGCAGCCAGACATGCCGTGCCGCCAACAGCGCCCCCGCCGCCGCGCTGGCCAGCAGTGCTTGTGAGTAACGACGAATACCCGACCTGCCAGGTGCCTGCAGCACTGCGCCCAGGCAAAGCAGCCCATACAGGCCCAGTAACAAACGTTGGCTGAAGCACAACGGGCACGGCACTAGCCCCAGGGCTCTTTCCAGGTGAAATGACCCGGCCAGCACGGCCAACGCGGCAAGGCAGGCAGGAAAGAAAAAAGTGCGTAAACGGGCCGGCAGCATGGGCGATGGAGGTCCCGGGGAATGAAGTGGCTTGAAACGGTAGAGGAAATAACCGCTGTGTTTCAAGGCGCTACAGGGACGACAAGTCGCTGAATAGCAAAGGAAGTTTCCCGCCTGGCAGTAGGAAACGTCTTAAGAAATGGACTGCAGAACTAACTTATATCGCCGGACAAGTTACCCGCCCCCTTAGCCCGCACGCTGGCGCGAACTAAGGGGTAACCCAGGTAAAACGCTTAGGTGTAACTCAGGCGCGCACTGCTTCTGGCAACGGCAGCGCCAGCAAGCGCTCATCCAGCAAGCCGAGGCCTTCCTGGAACAGTTGGTTGCTGCGCTCGGTCTCGCCAAGGCCGGCGAGCAAGCGGGCCAATTCGGCACAGGTTTCCGGGTTGCGCTCCATCTGCAAGCTGCTTTCCAGATAGTCCCGCGCCTTGCCCCACAGGCGGTTCTGCAAGCTCAGGCGGCCGAGGGTCAGCAGCAGGCTCGGGTCCTGTGGATGCGCCTTGAGCCAGCCTTCGGCTGTTTGCAACTGGCGCGCCGGGTCATCACCGCGCACCAGGCCATACAAGCGGGCCAGGTGGCTTTCGTACTCGCGCTTAAGGGCGGTGCGCAGCACTTGCTCGGCTTCGCCCTGGGCGCCGACCTGGCGCAGTTGCTCGGCGTAGGCCAGCACCAGCTGCGGCTCCTGGCGCTGGGCGGCAGTCAGTTGCTGCCAGGCACGTTCCAGGGCCTGACGCGCACTTTGCGCATCCTCGCCGCGGGTTGTCGCCAGGCTCAGGTTCTGGCCCCACGCACGTTTTTCAAGCTCGGCGAGCTCATCCGCTGGCAGCACCTTACCCTTGCGCAGGTCAGGCAGCAGGCGAATCAGCGCCGACCAATCGCCACGTTCCAGGTACAGGCGCTGCAGCAGGCGCAGCACCTGGGTGTTATGCGGGTGCCGCGCCTGCATCGCCAACAGGGTTTCTAGCGCACCGTCGGTGTCGCCACGGTCCATCTGCAACTGGGCATGGGTCAGGGCAATGGCCAGTTCCGCCTGCGGCTGACGCTCCAGGGCGCGCTCAAGCAGGTTGTCGCTGTCTTCCTTGCGGCCTTGCTCGTTGGCAGCGCGGGCGGCGCCGAGGTAGTACAGCAAGGGCTGGCGCTCGGCTTCGGCGGCGCGATGAAGATGGCGCTGGGCACTGGCCCAACGGCCCTCGGCGAGGTCCAACTGGCCTTGCTCGATGGAAAGACGGATGCGGCGGCTGCGGTTACGACGCGACCACGGGTTGACCACGCCGCTGGAGGTCAGCACCAAGCCAACCAGGTAGCGCAGCAACCCGAGCAGGGCGATCACGGCAACCAGCCCCGCCAGCGCCGCCCACAAGCCGGACTGATAGCGGAAGCTGCCATAGGAGATCAAGACGTAGCCACTGTGCTTGGCCACCGCAATGCCCAGCGCGGCGGCGATGACGATTGCCAATACGGCCAGCAGGTAGACCCGCTTCATGGCTTGCCCCCTTCACCCTCGGCCGGAAGATGGCGACGCTGGATGTAGGCTTGCACCGAGGCCAGGCTCTCGCTCAGGTCAGGGGTGACCACAGACACCGGTTGCTCGGCCAAGGCGTTGAGGCTGTCGAGCATGGCCTTGCTTTGTGGGTTGTCGGCGTTGAAGTTGGCCAGCAGTACGCTGCGCGCATCATCCAGTGCCTGCGTGTAGACCTTGGCCTCGCCATTAAGCGCGGCCCACTGGGCTTGCTCGATGGTCAGGCTCAGGGCCAGGCGTAGCTGGTTCAACGACTGCCCGGCCAGCAGCGGCCGCACATTGTCATCGGCGTTGAAGTCGATCTGGAAATACTTCGAGATTTCGGCCCACCACTGCGACCAGCGACTGGCGCCATCGCCGTCGGAGGTCAGCGCACCGAGCGCATCGGCATTGCTCTCGAACTCAGGCGACTGGGCGCTGAGTTGCTGCACCAGCTCGCGCTGTGCAGCCAGTTTGAGGAACAGGCCCGTGCGGTCTGGCTGCTGCGTGCTGTTGAGGGTTGCCAGGCTGCGCGCCAACTGCTCGCGGGCGGCGAAGGCACCGGGGTCGCTCTGCTCGCGAAGGATTTCGTCGGCGCCTTCGACCAGGGCCTTGGCACTGGTGATGTCCTGAAGCGCCGAGAGGCGCAGGGTGGCCAGGCGCAGCAAATGCTCGGCCTCTGCCAGGCGCCATTCCTTGCGGCTCTCGCCCAGCACGCTTTCCAGACGCTGGCTAAGGCGTTGCTGATCGCCTTGCAGCTGCGAAACCAGGCGGCGGCGGTCTTCCAGCTCACTGGCGGCCGGCAGGCTGGCCAGCTGCGCGCTGATCTGCTGTTCACGCTGCTGCAGCGCTTCGGCGCGCTGGTTCAGGGCTTCAAGGTGCTGCCCTTGGTTGAACTCGCTGCCTTGCAGTTGCCGCACCTGCCAGACACCCCAGCCACCTATTGCGACCCCGGCCGCACCCAGCAGCAGCGCCAGCGCTGCCAAACCGGTGCCGGAGCGCTTGGCGGGTGTGGCGGTGACGGGATCCGCCGGCGTCTGGGCCGACGGCTGATCGTTATTGGACAAGACAGTTTCGCTCACGTATCCATCCTTTGCATGGGGGCGCTAGGCGTTCAGCTTAGCGCCTTAAGAGGCAGGTGCAGCGCTGCGCTGCACAGCTGCCAGCAAGGCCGTGGCACTGGCGCCACGGCAATCCACAACCTGTTGGGCCCCGGCGGCCCTGGCCTGCTCGGCAACCCGCGGGCTCGGCACGAACAGCGGCAGACGCGCCACCTGCGGCCAATCGGCGCCGGCCATCTGCTGCAAATGTTCAAAACCCTGCCCACTGCTGACCACCAGGCCATTGAGGCGTTCCGCTTCGATGCGACGCATCAGCGTGCCCGCCGGGTACTCCGGCAGGCAGCGACGATACAGTTCCAGATAATCGACACTAGCACCTTGCTCTGCAAGACGCTCTGCCAGCAGTTCGCGACCTCCCACGCCACGGACGATAAGGACGCGTGGTGTAGGAAGCGCGATAGCCTCGCGCAGGGCCGGCAGTGCGAGCAAGGCCTCGCTGTCGTCACCTTGCGTAGGGAAAGTCACCTGAAGACCGGCGGACTGCAGCACTGCGGCCGTTGCTTCACCGACGGTGAACCAGCCGGTTGCCGGAGGCTGCAGCCCGGCGTGCGCGAGCTGCTCAAGCAGCAACCTGGCGGCCGGTTTGCTGACCACAATCACGGCCTGGTAGTGCTCCAACCCGGCAAGCCGCTGACGCGTCACGTCGCCCAATCGCACAGCCTCGATCGCCAACAAAGGCAGGCAGTTGCTGGCCACGCCGGCGGCTGCCAGGCTCTGCGCCAGTGCCGCGCAGTCCTCTTCAGGCCGGGTCAGCAACAGGCGCCAAGGGCTCACGGGTGCCCGGCCTCGCCATAGACTTCTTTGAGGATGGCCTCGGCGCCTTGGCCGAGCAGGTCTTCGGCAACCTGCACGCCCAACACTTCAGCCGACGCGCGCGGCGCCCGGGCTTCAGCCACCAGCAAGGTGCCCCCGCTCGGCTGGCCTACCAGGCCGCGCAGCCACAATTGGTCGCCTTCAAGCACTGCATAGCAGGCAATCGGCACCTGGCAGCCGCCATTAAGGCGCTTGTTCAGAGCCCGTTCGGCCACCACCCGGTCAGCGGTGTCGAGATGGTGCAGCGGCGCCAGCAGTGCATGGATTTCGCTGTCGGCACTGCGGCATTCGATACCCACCGCGCCTTGGCCGCCCGCGGGCAGGCTGTCATCGACGCTGATGCTGGCGGTGATGCGGTCTTCAAAACCGAGGCGGATCAAGCCGGCGGCGGCAAGGATGATCGCGTCATACTCGCCAGCGTCGAGCTTGGCCAGACGGGTATTGACGTTGCCACGCAGGAAGCGGATTTCGAGGTCTGGCCGACGCGCCAGCAACTGGGCCTGGCGGCGCAGGCTGGAGGTGCCGACGATGCTGCCGGTGGGCAAGGCTTCGAGGCTTGCAAAACGGTTGGAAACGAAGGCGTCGCGCGGGTCTTCCCGCTCGCAGATGCAGTACAGGCCCAGGCCTTCAGGGAAGTCCATGGGCACGTCTTTCATCGAGTGCACGGCGATGTCGGCTTCGTTGTCCAGCAGGGCGGTTTCCAGTTCCTTGACGAACAGGCCCTTGCCGCCGATTTTCGCCAGCGGCGCATCCAGCAGCTTATCACCGCGGCTGACCATGGGCACCAGGGTCACGATCAGGCCAGGGTGCGCCTGCTCGAGGCGGGCTTTGACGTATTCGGCCTGCCACAGGGCCAAGGCACTTTTACGGGTGGCAATGCGGATTTCGCGAGTGGACATGGAACGCCCCGATGCAGAGAAATGCTGCCGATGATAACAGCTCCGGCGGCATCACCAGCAGATGCGGGTCAATGGCTATGTTCGTCCCGTGCGCGGCCGTGGGAAGCGGCCGCGCAAAGACGTGGTCAGAGCGTCTGCATCATCTTGCGCACGCCTGCCACATGGCGACGGCTGACGGTCAGGGCATCGCCGTCCAGGCCTTTGAGAAACAGCTGAAAATGCCCAAGCGGGGTGCGCTGCAGGCGTTCGATACGCTCGCGGGCCACCAGCGCGTTGCGGTGGATACGCACGAAGCGTTCGCCAAATTCGTCTTCCAAGGCCTTGAGGGGCTCATCGAGCAACACCTCACCGCCCTCGTGGCGCAAGGTCACGTATTTGTGGTCAGCGATGAAATAGATAACCTGGGGCAAGGGAATCAGCTCGATGCCCTTTCGCGTTCGCGCACTGATATGGCTGCGCGGGCCGCCGCCTTCATTGGCCGGCCGGGTGAGCGCCGCCAACTGGGCGCGGTTGGGCTTCTCGGCCTTGCGCAGCGCATCGCGCAACGCCTGAGGCTGGAAGGGTTTGGTCACATGGCTGAGGGTGCTGTCCTTGAAAGCCTCTGTGCCGTATTCATCGTCGCCGGTGCAAAACACCACCGAGGGCGGCGCTTCGCGCTCGCATAGGCGAGCAGCGACCTGAAGGCCATCCAGGCCAGGCATGCCGATGTCCAGCAGGACCACATCGGGCTTTAGGCTTTCGATCAGCGCCAGGGCCTCCTCGCCGTTGGTGGCGCTTGGCTCCAGCACGGTATAACCCTCTAGTTCGCCGAGTAGCCTACTGAGGCGTTCACGGCCTTGGGGTTCGTCATCAACGATCAGGACATTCATAATTGCGCTGGATTCCTGAATGAGTCTCGCACAGGTGTAGCGTAGACAAGTGTGGTTCGAGCGACACTGCGTGTCACGCTCTAGACCGGTGCAATGGCCAAAGATTCACTCGGCCGGCAGATTCACTGCCAGTCCTCTGTCCAACTGTAGACGGTCCGTGGAACACTGCCGTTCAATCCTGCAAATCCTTGCTTGCTCGTTTGCCTGCCCATTTGGCGTCATTTCTCTCGACCGGCGTCCTGCGGCAGCCAGCCCAACCCTGCTATTATCGGCGCCACTTTTTCGTTCACGCCTGCAATGAGTGAATCCATGAGCACCGACAAGACCAATCAGTCCTGGGGCGGCCGCTTCAGTGAGCCCGTCGACGCCTTCGTCGCCCGTTTCACCGCTTCGGTCGATTTCGACAAGCGCCTGTACCGCCACGACATCATGGGTTCGATCGCCCACGCCACCATGTTGGCGCAGGTCGGCGTGCTCAGCGATGCCGAGCGCGACACCATCATCGATGGCCTGAAGACCATCCAGGGCGAGATCGAGGCCGGCAACTTCGACTGGCGCGTCGACCTTGAAGACGTGCACATGAACATCGAGGCACGCCTGACCGATCGCATCGGCATCACCGGTAAAAAGCTGCACACCGGCCGCAGCCGCAACGACCAGGTCGCCACCGACATCCGCCTGTGGCTGCGCGACGAGATCGACCTGATCCTGGCCGAAATCACCCGCCTGCAACAGGGCCTGCTGGAGCAGGCAGAGCGTGAAGCCGAAACCATCATGCCCGGCTTCACCCACCTGCAAACCGCCCAGCCGGTCACCTTCGGCCACCACTTGCTGGCCTGGTTCGAAATGCTCAGCCGCGACTACGAGCGCCTGGTCGACTGCCGCAAGCGCACCAACCGCATGCCCCTGGGCAGCGCCGCGCTGGCCGGCACCACCTACCCGATCGACCGCGAGCTCACCTGCAAGCTGCTGGGCTTCGAGGACGTATCGGGCAACTCGCTGGACGGCGTTTCGGACCGTGACTTCGCCATCGAATTCTGCGCTGCCGCGAGCCTGGCGATGATGCACCTGTCGCGTTTCTCCGAAGAGCTGGTGCTGTGGACCAGCGCCCAGTTCCAGTTCATCGACCTGCCTGATCGCTTCTGCACCGGCAGCTCGATCATGCCGCAGAAAAAGAACCCAGACGTGCCGGAGCTGGTACGTGGCAAGAGCGGCCGCGTGTTCGGCGCCTTGATGGGCCTGCTGACCCTGATGAAAGGCCAACCGCTGGCCTACAACAAGGACAACCAGGAAGACAAGGAACCGCTGTTCGACGCCGCCGATACCCTGCGCGACTCGCTGCGTGCCTTTGCCGACATGATCCCGGCCATCAAGCCCAAGCACGCGATCATGCGTGAAGCGGCCCTGCGCGGGTTCTCCACCGCCACTGACCTGGCTGACTACCTGGTACGCCGTGGCCTGCCGTTCCGTGACTGCCACGAAATCGTCGGCCACGCGGTGAAGTATGGCGTGGACACTGGCAAGGACCTGGCCGAGATGAGCCTGGACGAACTGCGTCAGTTCAGCGACCAGATCGAGCAGGACGTGTTCGCTGTGCTGACCCTGGAAGGGTCGGTCAATGCCCGTGACCACATTGGTGGTACCGCACCGGCGCAGGTGCGTGCGGCCGTGGTGCGTGGCCAAGCCTTGCTGGCTTCGCGCTAACTGCTTGTTGTAGGAGCAGCCTTGTGCTGCGAAGAGGCCGGTGCAAACACCCTGGATCTAAGGTGTTTGCACCGGCCTCTTCGCAGCACAAGGCTGCTCCTACAGGTTCAGCGCTAGCTACAGTTAGCGCTTGCCGCTACGAATCATCTCCATGAAGGCCGGCATCGCCGCCTCCTTGTCTGCCACGATCCGCGCCATGTGCGGGTTCTCGCCCATCAGTTGCAGCAATGCCTTGGCCTCGGGGAAGTCCGCGAGGAAGTCGAGGTTCAGCACCTTCTTGCCCACCGCGTAGGCCAAGTCGACCGAGAAGCAGAACATCAGGTCGGCAATGGTCAGCTGCTCACCCGCCACATAGGGTGCGAAGCGCCCATTGCGCTTGAGCGTGGCAAAGCCCGCCAGCAGGTCGGCACGGGCGCGTTCCTTGATCAACGGCTCCACCGCCATGCCAAAGAAGGACTCGGCATAGCAGGTACGCGCCGGCAGCTCGATGTACAACTCGATTTCCTTCAGCAGCTCACGCACCTTGGCCTGCTCGAACGGCTCGGTTGGCAGTAGTGCCTTGCCGCCTTGGGTCTGCTCGATGTAGTCGAGGATCACACTGGTTTCGCTGATAAAGCCGTGCTCGGTTTCCAATACCGGTACCTTGCCCCGCGGGCTGACTTCCAGTGCCTTGGGCGCCTGGCCGCCGTAGAAGGTGACCTCCTCGAAAGGCAGGCCTTTTTCCAGCAGCGCCAGCTTGACCATGTTGTAGTAATTGCTGACCGAGAATCCGTGAAGCTTGAGCATGGGGTAACAGCCTCCAGGCCGTATGGGGATGGCCCGGCTTTTATAGCCCCTGCGCCAGCGCCTGACCAGCGTCATGCACCCGGTCGATGACCGGACATTGCCAGCACAGGCGTGGCAAACTGTATGCCCCATCACAGGAGTACCGCCATGAGCGAGCCCACCGACATCGACAATGACGACGAAGCCTTCGCCGAGGCAACGCTGACCCAGGCCATCGAGAACCAGATCGAAAGCGGCGAGCCGCCGGCCGCCAAAGCCACCTTCAACAAGCTCACCCTGGTCGGCTACGCGCGCGAGGACATCCTCAACCTGATGGCCCATGTGTTGGCCTTCGAGATCGACAACATGCTGGTGGAAGACCGCGCCTTCAATAGCGAGTGGTATGAAAATGCCCTGCGCGCCCTGCCCGAGCTGCCACCTGAGATGGATCAAGGCGACGACGAATAACCCGACTACACTCGAAGGTCAGGCACCGATGACGGTGCCGCCATCCTCGTCTGGAAGTCAGGAGTCGCCATGTCCTTTACCCCCGATCTGATCGCCGAACTGGAAGTCCTCGCGCTGTTCAAACACGACAGCAGCCAGGAAGGCATCAAGATAAACAGCCACGCCTCCCCTGCCCTGATCGCGGCCGCTCAGCGCCTGTACGATAAAGGGCTGACCGATCAACCCGATGGTGGCTACCTGACCAGCCTGGGTCATGACGCCGTCGACAGTGTTCAACTGCTGCAGAACATTCTCAAGGCGCCACAACCGGCCTGATCGAACAGGTATACCAGGAGGGCGGCCTTAGCTGGCCGCCGCCCTGCGCTTCTCGGCCAACCGCGAGCGCCCGTACAGGAACACGATGGCCAGCAATGCCACCGCCTGGGCAGCCAGCGAGTAGGCATCGGCATGAATGCCCAGCCAGTCGAACTCGAAGAACGCCACCGGCCGCGTGCCCAGCACCCCGGCCTCTTGCAGTGCCTTGACGCCGTGCCCGGCAAACACCACCGACAGCGCGCACAACAGCGCCGCGTTGATGCTGAAGAACAGCGACAGCGGCAGCTTGGCCGAGCCGCGCAAAATCACCCACGCCAACCCCACCAGCAGCACCAGCGCCGTCGCGCCCCCTGCCAGCACCGCCTGATGCCCGGCAGGCCCCGCCTGCAGCCACAGGGTTTCGTAGAACAGGATCACCTCGAACAGCTCGCGGTACACCGAGAAGAACGCCAGCATGGCAAAGCCGAAGCGCCCGCCGCCACTGACCAGGCTGCTCTTGATGTAGTCCTGCCAGGCTGCAGCGTGGCGGCGGTCGTGCATCCATACCCCCAGCCACAGCACCATGACCGCAGCAAACAGCGCCGTGCAGCCTTCCAGCAGCTCGCGCTGGGCACCGCCCACGTCGATCACATAAGCCGCCAGGGCCCAGGTAGCAAAGCCGGCAACCAGCGCCAGCCCCCAGCCGATATTCACGCTGCGCACAGCCGACTGCTGGCCGGTGTTGCGCAGGAAGGCGAGGACCGCTGCCAGCACCAGAATCGCTTCAAGGCCTTCGCGCAGCAGAATCAACAACCCGGAAATGAAGCTCAGCGACCAGTTCAGGCCATCGCTGCCCAGCAGCTTGGCGGCCTGGCCGAGCTTGGCCTTGGCTTCAGTTAAGCGCTGCTCAGCCTGGGCCACTGGTAAACCGTCCTGCAGTGACTGGCGGTAAGCCATAAGGGATTTTTCAGTGTCTTTGCGCGCTTGGGTATCGATGTTGTCCAGCGAGCTTTCCACCAGCTCGAACCCTTCAAGGTACGCGGCCACCGACAGGTCATACGCCTGGTCGTGATCGCCTTCGCGGTAGGCGGCCAGGCTTTTATCCAGGGTGCTGGCGGTGTATTCGAGCAACTGCGCCGGGCCGCGTTTGGCCTGCGGCGGCTGGGCACGCTGGGCACGGAAAGCGTCCAGCGCACTGGCGCCTTCGTTGGCCGCGACTTCAGCCGGGGTCTGGCGGGCAAGGTCGGCCAGGTTCCAGACCTTGTCACCTTTTGCGGCTTCAGGCTGGGCAGTGAAGCTTGCCACATAGGCGGCGACGTCCCAGCGCTGACGCTCATCGAGCTGATCGGCGAACGATGGCATCTCGGTGCCTTCGATGCCCAGGCCAAGGGTGTTGTACAGGTCGAACAGGCTCAACTGGTCAAGCCGCTCGACGTTGCGCAGATTAGCGGGCGGCGGCTCCAGACCGACACCGGCCGGGCCATCGCCGGCGCCGGTATCGCCATGACAGATCGAGCAGTTCTGCGCATACAGTGAAGCCCCGCGGGCCGGGTCCGGGGTAATCACCGGGGCCTGGCTAACCTCGTAGGCCACCGCCAGGCGCGCGCCCAACTGGCGGGCCTGACGGGCAACGGCGGCGCCTTCATGACGCTGTTCAATGGCCAGGCGCAAACCCTCTACACCCTGCTCCAGTGCCGTTTGCTCAGCATGCGCCGGCAAACCTTTGACCAGTTCGGCCAGTAACGCAGTGAATTCCTGTTGCTCGCGGTATTCACCCTCGTCGATCACCTTGCCGTCGCGCACGGTCGGCGGGTAGTCGGCACCGATGTAGTCGAGCAGGTGCAAGGCCTTGGCGGCCTCGGCGGGGGCTTCGGCCAGCACCGCGGTGCTGCACAGCGCCAGCACTGGGCCAAGCAGTAAAGCAGGCAGCCAGGCAAGCAGACGGGAACGGGTTTTCATGGCCAGTCTCGGAGGGAATGCGAAAGAGAACATTGTTCACTTCCACTCTATTTCTCTCAAGGGTAGCGGGCGGATTTCATGAAAAATCTTGTGACAAATAAGCTTCAACCCAGGAGGCGTGTTGACTCTTGTAGAAGACGTCCTCGGCTTAGGCGCTGGCGCGGGTGTGGTCGCACAGAGCGTTGATCATCCGGCACAGCAGGCGGATGTTCATGCCCATGGCGTCGCGCATCAGGCCAGGGCTGCTGTCTAACAAGGCGGAGGTGGTCTGTTCCACGGTCAAGGTCAGGGCGCGGATCAGCAGGTCGCACGTTTCGGCGCAGGGAGGGTCTTGGAGCGTGATGATGGGTGGGTCGAGCAGAAGGAGGGTTGAGGGCGGTGGGTCGGGGACGATTTTTTCATGGTGGGGCTCCATATGCGGAAAGAAAAAACTACCGTCCTCCTCGTCTCACGGAATTGGGTGGCAGTCGTGCACGGAGTGAGACCCGGGACATACGGTAACCCCGGCCAGGCAGAAGCCTGCCCGCGCACGACCGCCGTAAAGCGGTGCTACCGAATGTGAACCGGGTGTCTCACGCCCGATCGCCTTGCGAGGCGACCCGAGGACATTATTCCTGGGGCATCTCCCCCGCCTAGACAGCACCTTCCGACAGGCGCGTAGGATAGTTCGCCTGATAACGAGAGATGAAGCATTTGGTTTCAGATTCGGAAATTTCTTACACCTCACTCCAAACAAACAACTAGCATTTTTACTAGTTGCTTAGTGAACGCATCACTTCCATGATCGGTTGGCCAATGCGCGCCAGGAAACTAATGATCATAAACGCACAAAGAGAGAAACTGCAGCCTTCATTGAGTACGCATTGTGTTAATTATACCCCTTACGGCCATAGTGGGTTGGCCTTGCAGGGTAATCCGCTTTTGGGGCTCACTGGCCATCATATGCAGACAAATACCGGGCACTACGCACTAGGAAATGGTCATCGCACATAAGGCCAAACCCAAGTAAGTCAAGATCCGCCTACCGCAGCAGGCAGGCACTCGCCACGACCAGGAACATCCTCAAGCGCGGCGCTGGATACAATACCGAACGCCGAGGCTCTGCTCGACGTGCCGTTGCCTTGGTCCATAGAGCAACGGATTGAACATGGTCACCATCGTCTAGACCACAAGGATAATAATGGGTTCATACAGCAAGCTGCGCATGAGATTAACCAATTGAAAAAACCTTCCACCTAACATCGCTAGAGAACAGTACATCGGCAAATTGAGCATTGTACTTAGCGGCAAGGTCTACAAAGCAATAATTAACAAAGTATCGTATATTCGCAGGATCGAAAATAGGCCCAATGAAATGCCCTAAACCCGCGTAGCGCGTCTCTACCATGCAGGCTCGGGGTTTAACATAGTTATGTATGCCCACCCACATGACGAATACTAATCACATTGTCTTGAACAGTAAAAGTAACTCGACTCTTCTGACTTAAGCGAATTTGGAAGAGATTAATATTATCATCCATGCATTTATGATTGCTAGCACCCAGTTCTTTTGCCGCTTCCTTTGGCGATATCTTGCCACCACGAAGGAGATCTTTAAATTGATTAAACTTCCTCTCTTCCACCTCGGTCAACTCAGCCTTGTACTTTTCTTTTGACTCATCCAGTACCCAAACTTTTTCAACGGCCTTGGGGCTTGACCGGCTGCTCCCGGGCGAACTCCCGGCCGATGAGCTCGATGACGCGGGTGACGTATCGACACTTGAATTAGGCCGGGCTTTCGCCTGCTTTTTCAGGCTCAATGTTTTGGGTCGGCTCGGCTTCCCCATGTGCCCCGTAGGGTCGCTGTAATTCACCGGGTCACAGGACACGTAGGCATAGCTGTTCCATCCCCCCTTGCCAAACGGGCTCCAACTGTCCGGGCTATTGAAGCGCATCAACTTAGGGCTGAACGCGCGGTAACCCGCCCCCAACAGGTAACACTCGGTCAAGGGATCACGCGGCTGACCATTGAAGCCCAGCAACATCGGTGGGGCAGCGCTAGTGAACCCATATGCCTGGTAATTGAACGTTGCACGGTAAGCACTTGAGCACCCCGCCACGATGGTTTTCATCGCGTTCACAGCCAGTAACACCGGGGCGGTGCCTTGCTCGCTGTCCAGTTGCGCAAAAGCACCTTGCTCATCACTCACAAGCGAGCGCGCCGACAAGGTTCCAACTTCCGTCGCCACTTGCTGCTGCTTGTAGAATATTTTTACGGAGTAACCCGTTTCACCACTGGTCATGTTTTCCATGCTCCACCTGCCTGATTAGTTGGGCAGAGCATGGCGAAACATCCAAGTCTTGAGTAACTAGCAGACCTATCAGGGGTAAACATTTCCCCCCTAACGAATACATCACCCCATCAACACCCGGCTGCGCTGAATACGCTATGTGCCGGGCATGTGATCAACGCGGCTGTACATTGGCGCTCGGCTTCCAGCCACCCCCCAAGGCCAAAAACACCCCAATCTGCCCCACCGCGACCTGGCTATTCGCCGCCGCCAACTGCGCGCGCATATCGGTATACGTCCGCGTCGCCTGCAAATCCGCCAGGAACGACTCACGCCCAGCCTGGTAATACCGGTGCGTCTGGTCCGCCGCTTCCTTGGCCGACTTCTCTGCCTCGGCCAATGCATCACGCCGGTCGAGCAAGGCGCTGTACTGCGCCAGCCGGGTCTGGGTCTCGCGGATTGCGTTCAGCACCACGCCGTCGAAATGCGCCAGCGCCGCTTGGGTCGAGGCTTCGGCCATGCGGATGCGGGCACGGGTGCCGTTGGTGGGGATGGTCCAGCTGATCTGTGGGCCAAAGCCCCAGCGGTTGGTGGAGGGCTCGCCAAGGTTCTCGAGGATACCGATGGTGCCCACCTGGGCGCCGATGCTGATATCCGGGTACAGCGCGCCCGTGGCCACGCCGATGTATGCGGTGGCGGCCGCCAGTTGGCGCTCGGCCTGGCGCACGTCGGGGCGCCGCTTGAGTAGCGCGGCACCGTCGCCGACCGGGATCAGTTGGGCCAGGTGCGGCAGTTCGGCGCAATCGGCGGTGCCGGCGGGCAGCTGCTCGACCGGTTTGGCCAGCAGTGCGGCCAGGGTATACAGGCCGGTCTCGCGCTCGGCCTTGAAGCGTGGCAGTTCGGCGCGCAGGGATTTGAATTGGGTCTGCGAACGGGTGACCTGGGTTTCGTCGCCACGGCCGGCATCGCGCAGGCGCTGGTTCAGCTTTACGCCTTGCTCCTGCAGGTCCAGCGACTCGCGGGCAATGTGGTATTCCTCGTTGGCCGAGCACACCTGGGTGTAGGCCTTGACCACATCCGCCACCAGGGTGATGCGCGCGGTGTCCGCTGCGGCCTGCACCGCGTCGGCGTTGGCCTTGGCCGCCTCGGTGCCGCGCTTGAACGTGCCCCACAGGTCGAACTGGTAGGAGGCACTGATGATGGCCTCACCGATATTGGCCACGGGCACCTTCTCGGGCAGCAAAAAGGCCTCGCCAGACTCCTGCAAGCGCTGGGCGCCAGCCTTGATGCCACCACTGAAACCGCCCTGCGATTCGGCGACTTCGACCTGGGCGCGGGCCTTGGCGATGTTGGCCGCAGCCACCCGCAGCTCGGTATTGGCGCTCAATGCCTGGCGCACCAGTTGGTTGAGGCGCTGATCCTGATACAGCTGCCACCAGTCTTCGGGCACCGGCGCCGACACCACACTGTCGGCGTCCTGGCGCAGCGGGCCGTTGAGGTCGCTGCGCTGCACGGCTGCGTCTTTCGGCACTTCGTAATCCGGGCCAACCAGGGCACAGGCACCGAGGGACAGGGCCATGCCCACCAACATCAGGCGTTTCATGGGCGTTTGTCCTCGATGATCGACACCGTGGCCGTGCGCCCGGCGATCATGCGGAAGTCTTCCGGCACGTCATCGAAGGCGATACGCACCGGAATCCGCTGGGCCAGGCGCACCCAGCTGAACGCTGGGTTGACGTTAGGCAGCAGGTTGGCGCCGCTGCTGCGGTCGCGGTCTTCGATGCCGGCGGCAAAGCTTTGTACGTGGCCGCGCAGGCGGGTGTTGTCGCCCATCACGCGGATGTCCACGGCATCGCCGATGTGAATGCCACCGAGCTTGGTTTCTTCGAAGTAGCCATCGACGTGATACGAGGCGCTGTCGACCACCGACAGTACTGGGCGGCCGGCGGTGACGAATTCGTGGTTACGCGGGGCGCGGTCGTTAAGGTAGCCATCCACCGGGCTGCGCACCACCGAGCGATCGAGGTTGAGCTGGGCGGTATCGACGGCCACTTGTGCCTCGTTGACCGCCGAGCGGGCGCGGGCTTCGCGGGACTGGCTCTCTTCCAGTTGTTCGGCCGCGACCAGATTGCCCAGCTTGCGGTTACGGCGCGTCTCGCGGGCAGCCTGGGCCAGGGTTTCCTCGCGCTCGGCGAGGGTCGCCTTGGCCTGGCGCAGGGCCAGGCTGAAGCGGTCCTGGTCGATGGTGAACAGCACGTCGCCGCGCTTGACCACCTGGTTGTCATGCACCTCGACCTTCTGGATCAGCCCGGACACATCCGGGGCGATCTGGATCACGTCAGCGCGGATGTGGCCGTCGCGGGTCCAGGGGGCGAACAGGTAGTAGCCCACCATCTGCCACACGAGCACGGCGGCGAAACTCACGACCAGCAAGGTCAGGACCACACGGCCCAGGGTCAGCAAAGGTTTTTTCATGGCAGCATCAGGTTTCGGCAAAAGTGGTCGACCGCGCCCAGCATCACGGCGTAGAGGGCAACGTTGAACAAAGCCCGGTGCCAGACCAGGCGGTAGAAATGCAGGCGCACAAGCAAAGCGTGCACGCCCAGAAACAGCAGGTAGGTGAACACCATCATCACCAGCAGCGTGGGCAGAAACACCCCGCTGATATCCAGATCACCGATCACAGTGGGGCTCCATCGATGCCGGGGGGCAGTTGCGGTTGTTCGGTCGGCTCGAGCATCACCTCGACCCCAGGCAGCAAGGCCAAGCGCAGGCCACTCAGGGCATGCAGCAGGTGCACGCGGGCATCGCCGCGGTCGTTGTGGTCGTCCAGCGCCAGCCCTTGCCGTGCACGCTCCATGTTGCGCAACAGTGTGGCCGGGGCGTGCAGGCGCTGGTTGGCGCGCAGGCAGGCGGCGTAGTGGGCGCCGACTTCCTCGATGACCGTGGCCAGGCGCTCACGGGCCTGCGGGTTGGCGCGGGGCATGTAAGCCAGCAGGTCGAGCAGGTTCAGGCCCACGCGCAGGTCACGCAGTGCCACGCCGCTGTCCTGGCCAGTCTGCGACAAGCGTGGCAGGTGCTGCATCAGGCGGTCGAGCATCTGAACGCCGACCTGGCGGTGTTCGGCCAGGGTGGCGGGCTGGGTCATTTCGACGATGTCGCGCCAGGCGAACCGGGTCATGCGCTTGGCCGCCAGTTCGACACCGAACGGGCGCAGCAGCAAGGTCCAGATGAACGCGAACAGCAGCCCCACCGGGCCGGCCAGGTTGGCGTTGATGAAGGTCAGGAAGTCTGCGTCGTACGCGCCCTGGATGCTGATGAAGGTGGCGGTGTTGACGATGGTCAGCAAGGTGCCGAGGTAGAAGCGCGGCTGCACGGTCAGCGTGCCGACGCAGATGAACGGCACGGCGAATGCCAGCACCAGCATCGGGAAGTCGTGCAGGTTGGGCAGCACCAGGAACAGGTAGACGCTGGAGAAGATCACCGACATCAGCGTCCAGAAGAAGAACCGGTAGATCTGCGGCGCCGGGTCGTCCATCGCGGCAAAGAAGCTGCAGGCCACGGCCGCGAGGATGACCGCACTGCCGCCGTCGTTCCAGCCGAGCAGAATCCACAAGCCGCTGGCGACGATGATCGCGGTGACGGTGGAGAACACCGAGTACAGCATCAGGCCCCGGTCGAAGAAGGGCGTGAGGCGGCTCAAGCGCCAGTGGCGGTAAGCGGCGCGCCAGGGCGTGGCGTCGTCCTTGCGCAGGGCGTGCTGGAGGGTGCAGCAGTCTTGCCAGAGGTCGACCCACTCGGTCAGGCGATACAAGGCGTTGGACAGCAGCAGGCCGGCGCGCTGGTCCAGTGCGGCGGCGCTGGGTTGCAGGCGGGTGATCTGCTCGTGCAAGGCGGCCCAGGGCGCCAGGGAGGCATCGTCGGCAGTGCCTTTGAGCCACTCGCGGGCCTCGGCCAGCAACGGTTGCAACTGGGCGAACTGCACAGGCGCACGGCCTTCGAGGGCGACCAGGGCGTCGTCCAGGGCGTCGATCACCGGCAGCAGGTGGATCATCCGCCCACGCAGCTCGCTGGCGTTCTTCAGGGTGTGGGGGCCGGCACCCTCGTGGCCGAGCTGGCCGATCATCATTTCCAGGGTGTTGAACGTGGCCACCATCGAGGCACGCATGCCGCCCACCTTGTCGGCGGCGACGTCACGGGCCAGGTAGGTATCACTGTAGCGGATCGCCTCGGCAAACCAGTTGCCAGTCGAGCCGACCACCACCGGGGCCAGGCGGCGCGGCCAGAAGATTGCACCGACCACGGCCGCGCAGACAATGCCCAGGCAAATTTCCTGAGCCCGCGACGAGGCCACATCGAACACTGCGGTGGGGTTGTCGACCACGGCCAGGGCGATCATCGGGAGCGTGTAGCCCGCCAGCATCAACACGTAGTTGTTGGCGGTGCGCAGGTTCAGCGAGAGGAACAGCAAAGTGCCGGTCCACAAGGCGATGGCGACGCTCAGCAACAGCGGCGACTGCACCAAGGGTGGCACCAGGAATATCGCCCCGCCGGCCCCGAGCAAGGTGCCCAGGGCGCGGTACAGGGCCTTGGAACTGGTCGGGCCGACGAACGGGCTGGAGACGATATAGACGGTCGCCATCGCCCAGTACGGGCGCGGCAGCTGCATGAGCAGGGCGATGTACAGGGCGATCATTGACGCGGCGAAGGTGCGCACGCCGTAGAACCAATCGCGGGCTGGGGGTACCGAGCTGAAGAATCCGTTCATGCTGCCCCGCCAGGTGTGCCGAGGCCGGCGGCTTCGAACGCGCGCAGCACACGTAAGGCGGCCTCGAGGTCAGCCTGGTCGATGCCCTGCAGCACCTCACGGCGCAAGCGCACCAGCTCGGCTTCGATGGATTCGGCCAAGGCACGGCCTTCGGCGGTCAGGCTCAGGGCCTTGGCGCGGCGGTCGAGAGGGTCCTCGCTGCGGCACACCAGCCCGGCTTTGCACAGCTGGTCGAGCAGGCGTACCAGCGACGGGCTTTCGAGGCCGGCGGCCTGGGCCACCGCCACCTGATGCACGCCATCGCCCAGGCGCACGATCATCAACAGCGGCGCGGCGCAGGCTTCAGAAATGCCGTAGCCAGTCAGGGCCGCGTGGCAGATGCGCCGCCAATGGCGAGCGGCAACCACCATGCCGCTGCTGACTTGCAGGCGCAGGAGATCAAGGGTCATGAAGGGAACCAAGGATATTCATAGTTTGCTAACTATCAATATACGCCTGGCCCTCCCCCTGTCGTCAACAGTGGGCGACGGGTAGCGTGGGTGAAATTCTGTTCATGCGTGGTCTTTAGCCCGTGCGCGCTCTGTGTGTAGGAGCGGCCTTGCGTCGCGAAAGGGCTGCGAAGCAGCCCCAGCAATATCTGCATAGACGATAGAATCTGGGGCTGCTTCGCAGCCCTTTCGCGACGCAAGGCCGCTCCTACACGGGAGTGCGTTGCGGGCCGAATTTGCTTTAACAATCAAGGCTGGACCTGGTCTTCCAGCTTCATCGTCAGCGCCAGCGTGCTGCCCATTTGCACGGCCCGGTCGCGCCAGTCGAGGTAACGCGCGCGGTCGCGGCTGCTGAAGTGCACCGCCAGCTCCTCGGCCGCCTGCATCACCCCTGCCGCAGCCGCCAGCTCAAGCCAATACAGCGCGCCTTTGATATCGGCCTCCACGTACAGGCCATGCATCAGCCGGTAACCTACCTCGAACCGGCACCGCGCTTCGCCCCGCTGGGCACCGCGCAAAAACCATTGGTAGGCCTGCACCAGGTCGACCTGCCAGTCCAGGTCGCCATCGCACACTTCTTCTTCATACAAGTCACCAAGCGCGGCGGCAGCATGCAACATGCCGCGGTCAAACGCCTGCCGATAACACTCGGCCGCCTGCACGTAAGACGTGTCGATGCCTTTGCCGAAGTAATGCTGCTGGCCCAGGTTGAACCAGGCCGCGGCGTTACCCTGCAAGGCCGCCATGCGCAGCAGGTGGCCGGCCAGCACGGTGTCGGCACGCCAGTACTTGCCATTGAGCCAGATCCAGCCGAGGTCATTCAGTGCGGCCACGCTGCCTTGCAGCGCTTGGCGGCGCAGGTCGGCGTACACACCCTGCAAATCGCTGGCCTCGTCCAGGCGGCTGACCAGCAACGACCGCTGGCTGGGCAGCCCGACCCCGGCAAACAGCCGATGACGCCTCCCGGCAGGGGCTGGCGGGGCGATGACCCGCTCTGGCAGAAGACGGGCAAGCAGCGAATGGATATTGCTGGCAGCAGACATGTTCATCCTCATTGAACGACACACAACCTCGACCTCGGCTGTGATGAGGCGTGATTCTGCGTGACGTCACGACAAAACCTGTCGCGAACGATTCGGCACGAGGCAACCAAATGCGACTTCCTTGATCTGAGCAGGCTGTGGCCAATTGCCATGCCCCGCTCGTGCCGCCATCCTATTGCGGCAAGCCTAGACAAGGACGTTATCTTTTGCCGTTCGCCACCACTCGCGCCACCCTCAGTCGTCAGTGGGCGCTGCTGCGCCAACTGCCCAGCCGCTCCCCAGGCATCACCAGCGCCGAGTTGGTGTGGCGCCTGCGTGATGTGGGGTTCAATGTCAGCAAACGCACGGTTGAGCGCGACCTCAACGAGTTGTCGCTGATTTTTCCGCTGGAGCGCAATGACAAGAGCATACCGTTCGGCTGGCACTGGTCGTCGAGTGCCGTGGGCGAGCTGCGCGGCAATTTCGACTTGCTGACGTACTTGCGCGGTGATGCGCTGCAGCCGGCCCAAGGCGAGGGGGTAGAGCTGGTGGCGCGAGTCAGTGATGCCTTGGCGCGGCAGTTGCGCGAGGCGCCGTTGAGCAGCGACATGCAGCTGACGGCGCTGGAGCATGGGCATCGGTTGCGGGCCACGGTAAACGATGGCTGGCCGCTGCGTTGGTGGCTGCTGAGCCAGGGGGATGGGGTGGTGGTTGAGCAACCAGAGGGGTTGCGCGAAGAGATCGGCAAGATGCTGAGCAATGCGGCGGCTCAATACCAGAATCCATAACCTGTGTCGGCCTCTTCGCGGGCAAGCCCGCTCCCACAGGGGGTGCACGCCTTCAAGGTTGGTGATGACCTTGTGGGGGCTTGCCCGCGAAGAGGCCGGGGCTGGCTTACTGGCTAGCGCTGCATCCCCCACCGCCGCACGGTCAGCCGCTCCAGGGTGTTGAACACCAACCCCTCGACCAGCAAACCAATCAGGATCACCACCGCCAACCCGGCAAACACCTTGTCGGTGTACAGCTCGTTGCGGTTCTGGAAGATGTACCAACCCAGCCCGCCCTTGCCGCTGCTGGCGCCAAACACCAATTCGGCAGCAATCAAGGTGCGCCAGGCAAACGCCCAGCCGATCTTCAAGCCCGACAGAATCGACGGCAAGGCCGCCGGTACCAGAATGTGCAGCACCAGGCGCAAGCCCTTGAGGCCATAGTTGCGACCGGCCATGCGCAACGTCTCGGACACCCCAAGAAAGCCCGCATACGTATTCAGCGCCAGCGCCCACAGCACCGAGTGCACCAGCACGAAGATCAGGCTGTTGTCGCCTAGGCCGAACCACAACAGCGCCAGCGGCAGCAAGGCGATTGCCGGCAAGGGGTTGAACATGGAGGTCAAGGTGCCCAGCAGGTCACGGCCAAGCTGGGTCGACACCGCCAGGCTGGTCAAACCGAACGCCAGCACAATGCCCAGCACATAGCCCTTGAGCAGTATCACCAGCGACACGCCAACCTTGGCGGGCAACTCGCCACTGAGCAGGCCGTCCCACAGCGCAGCAGAGGTTTGCAGAAAGCTTGGCAGCAGCAGGTCGTTGCCTTGGTAGCGGGCCACGGCCTCCCACAGCGCGGCGATCACCACCAGGATGACAGCCTTGCGCAGCCAGCCTTGCTGCCACAAGCGCTGGGCTAAGGGCAGTTGGCGTTCCAGAGGCACACTGAGCAGCGGCTCCAGCTGCACCTCGTATTCCTGACGTACAGGTGTAGTGGTCATGGCTGAAGCTCCTGTCAGTAGGCGATACGGATATCGTTGAAGCCAAGGTCGTCGGCCTGCTCGGGCGTGTCCGCCTCATCGAACAACAGGCGATGGATACGCCGGGCACTGGCCTGGAAATCGGCGGCGCCCAGGCTCCCAAGGTCGTACTGGTGGCTGTGTACCTCGGCCCGTACCCGGCCTGGGTGCGGCGACAACAGCAAGATGCGGTTGCCGACCACCAGCGCTTCTTCGATGGAGTGGGTCACGAACAGCAGGGTAAAGCGCACCTCTTCCCACAGCAGCAGCAGCTCTTCCTGCATCTTGCGCCGGGTCAGCGCGTCCAGCGCGGCGAACGGCTCGTCCATCAGCAGGATCTTCGGCTGGGTGGCCAAGGCCCGGGCAATCGCCACGCGCGCCTTCATGCCGCCAGAAAGGGTGTGTGGGTAGGCATCGGCAAAGGCGGCCAGGCCGACTTTGTCCAGGTAGTGCAGCGCCCGGTCCTCGGCCTCGGCACGCTTGAGGTGGCCCGATACCAGCAAAGGGAACATGACGTTCTGCTTCACCGTCTTCCACGGTGGCAGCTGGTCGAACTCTTGAAACACCACGATGCGGTCAGGGCCGGGGCCTTTGACGGGCTGACCCTGCAGCAGAATCTGCCCTTCCTGGGGCTCGATGAACCCGGCCACGGCCTTGAGCAAGGTGGACTTGCCGCAGCCCGAAGGCCCCAGCAAGACAAAACGGTCGGCGCGGTCGACTTCGAAACTGACTTGGTGGGTGGCCCGCACCACGCGTTGCGCGGTGCGGTATTCGAGGCTGAGGTTATCCACCGAGAGCAGCGGTGGCGTGGCGACACGGCTCAGGTTGCTGGCCGCGTGGCCTGGCAATGGGGCGGTCATGATCGATCAGCTCCCTTGCAACGGGCGTTCATCCTGGAAGAAGTAATCCTTCCACGACTCCGGCTTGTGCTTGATGGCGCCAACCCGATACAGGAAATCCGCCAGTTTGTAGGTGTTCTTCGGCGTTACCGTGAACTCGTACTGCGGGTTGTCGATCAGCTTGATCAGCACATCGCGGTCGATCTTGGCCTTGGTCACGCGGATGTACGTGTCAGCGGCGGCGGCCTTGTCCTTCTGGGCGAAGTCTGCGGCCTCGGCCAGCGCGTCGACGAAGGCTTTGTAGGTCTTGGGGTTGTCCGTGCGGAATTTTTCGGTGGCGAACAACAGGGTCGGCGAGTTGGGACCAAGCAGGTCGTAGCTGTTGAGCACAACATGCACATCCTTGTTGGCCAACGCCTGATCCTGGAACGGCGGGTTGGAGAAGTGCCCGTTCAGTTCGGTGCCACCGGCGATCAGCGCGGCCGTGGCATCGGGGTGCGGTACGGCCAGGGTGTACTTGTCGAGGCGGTTGTATTCCTTGTCGCCCCACTGCTGGGCGGCTGCGTACTGCAGGAAGCGCGACTGCACGGAGACGCCCACGGCTGGCACGGCGATGCGGTCTTTCTCGGAGATGTCAGCGATGGTCTTCACATTCGGGTTGCTGCTGACCAGGTAATACGGGAAGTTGCCAAGCGAGGCGACCGCCTTCACGTTCTGCCGGCCTTTTGTGCGGTCCCAAACGGTCAGCAGCGGGCCAACGCCAGCGCCGGCAATATCCACCGAACCGGACAACAGCGCGTCGTTGATGGCCGCGCCACCCGAGAGCTGGGCCCAGTCGACTTCAATGTCGACGCCCTGTTCTTTACCGTGTTTTTCGATCAGGTGCTGGTCACGCACCACGTTCAACAACAAGTAGACGATGCCGAATTGTTCCGCGATGCGGATCTTGCCTTCGGCCTGGGCCACGGCAGGGGCCGCCAGGCTGCCGACGACCAGGCTCGCGCCCAGGCCAATGCTTGCCGCCAGGCGGCTGATGGATTTACGCATGGTGTGTTTCCTCAGTCGTCAGAACGGGGCATCGCCCTGGATGGTCGTGCGATAGAGCTTGCGCCGTAGGTGCGCGGGGCAACCGGTGGCGAGGTGGATCAGCGAACGGTTGTCCCAGAACACCAAGTCGTGGGGCTGCCACTGATGGCGGTAGATGTTCTGTTCGAGCACGCTCAGGGCATACAGCTGCTGCAGCACGTCGCGGCTTTCGTCGTCTGGCAGGCCGACGATGCGGGTGGTGAAGCCTTCGCTGACGAACAGCGCCTTGCGGCCGTTTTCCGGGTGGGTGCGTACCACCGGGTGGATCACTTCCTGCACCTGGGCCAATTGCTCGGCGCTGAGGGTCGGGCGCCAGTTGCCTTCGAACTTGGTCTCGGCATACCGGGCCGTGTAGGAATGGGCCGCGTCGCGGCCGGCGATTACCTTGCGCAGGGCTTCGGGCACGGCGTCCCAGGCTTTGTGCATGTCGGCGAATAGCGTATCGCCACCCTCGCTGGGCAGCTCCTGGGCATGCAGCATCGAACCCAGGCTGGGGAGCTCTTTGTACGACAGGTCCGAATGCCAGAACTTGCCGGCATCGCCCAGGCCGACGTTGCGACCGTCTTCGACGATGTTGGAAACGATCAGGATTTCGGGGTGCCCGGTCAGCAGGAACTGCTTGAGCACATGAATCTGCAGCTCGCCGAAACGGCGGCTGAAGCTGATCTGTTGCTCCGGGGTGATGCGCTGGTCGCGGAACACCAGTACATGGTGATCGAGGTGGGCGCGATGAATTTGGGTGAAATCCTCGGCGTTGACCGGTCGGGTCAGGTCCAGGCCGATGATCTCGGCACCGACGGCACCGGAGAACGGGCGGATTTCAAAGCTTTGCGGCTGGGCGCTGTCGATGGACGACAAGGCGTTCGAGGCGGCGGACATGGTTCACTCCCACGCAGTGCGCGACGTCAAAGGCGCGCAACGATCAGAAACGCACGGGGATTTCCCGTGTGGGTTCAAGTCGTGCGGCGCATCGATTGGTCGACGGGTACGCAGTGGGAGCAACTATAAAGTCATAAGAAAGATATTTTAAATATCTTTAATGAATAACCATATCACTGTAGATCGGGGCTGATCCGCGGTCAGATCAACCCGCCCTGCTCTTCTTCATCGATCAGGTTGTTAAGGCTGCCCAGCGCCTTGCGCGCCTTGGAACGGTTAAGCAGCTTGGCCTGCGCCCCGGCCGGCAGGTCGGTGATGCTGAACACACCCTTGGCGGTCAGCACATCGATCAAGTCTTCAAGCACGCGGATCATGTCCAGATCACTTTGCTTGAGCTCTTTGAGGCTGTTTTCCACTTCGTCATCGGCAAACCATTCCTGAACGTCGGCATGGTCAGCAGGGAGTATTTCGGTGAATTCGTCAAAAGAGGCTGCTTCTACCCGCAGCAACTGGCCGCTCGCGTTGCGTTGCACGTAGAACATGGCGGTGTCCCTCGTCACGTTGGTTCCTTGTTGGTAGACAGCAGCATAGGCAAAGATTCCCGGGCACGCAGGCCCGGCGCACGAGTATGCGCTGTCAGGGGAAGGCAGGAAAGAGCCGGCACCTACCCGGGCGGTCTTCTCGACCGCCCGGGTGGGCTGGGCATCAGCTGTCTTTGTTATCGATACGGATGGTCGGGTCGCCACCGCTGATCAACGAGTTGATCGAGGTATTGGACCAGTTGACCCCTTCCAGCTTGATCGTCACATCGGCGTTGGCCAGGCCACCGGTGGCGTTGAGCTTGCCCTCGCTGCTGACCTGCAGCGTCGAGGTGCCGTCCACCGTGGTGATCTTCAGGTAGTTGTCGATGGTGCTGCCCTTCTCGAACTGAAGCAGATCCTTCAGATCGATACGGTCACCCTCGGCCACCTTGAAGTCCTTGATCACGTCGTTGCCGACATCGCCCGACTTCCACACGAAGGTGTCCGCACCGCTACCGCCGATCAGGATGTCATCGCCTTGGCCACCGATCAGGATGTCCTTGCCGGTACCGCCCAACAGGATGTCGTTACCTTTGCCACCATCGAGCGTGTCATCGCCACCTTGGCCGAAGAGGATGTCGTTGCCATTGCCGCCCGACAGGAAATCCTTGCCGTCGTTGGCACCGGAGATATCGAACTCGGTGTAGTGCTCGGTGATGTACTGGTGGACATTGTTGGTGGTGATGGCACTGGCCTCGACACCGCTCTTCTGCGCAACGTACGCCTGCAGGGCTTGGTAGCCCTCGCTGACGACACCGTTGAGGGTGATCAGGTCACCGAAGATGATGTCGTTGCCGTTGCCGCCATCGACCTTGTCGGCGCCTGGCAGGGTCGCCTCGGAATGCCCGAGGATAGCGCTGGCCAGGTTGGATGGGTCGATATTGGCCTGCGGCTTGCCGGCGCTGTCGTATGGCTTCAGGTCAGTCAGGCTGACATCGCTGTTCAAACCAATTGCCTGAACCTTGCTTACACCGTTAGTCCCACCCAAGAGGGCGAAGCTGGCAGACGTGTTGTTCGCCGAATCCCAGTAGTTATAAGAATCGGCATAACCGGTACCGCCCAGGCCGGAGAACTCGTAGGTGCCATCCCCTTGAGCATGAATCGTCCCGATCGTGCGGGTGGAATCAAGCACCAGGTTGCCCCAACGGTTTTCTGTATAGGTCAGCACTTTGAGGCTGCCTTCGCTATTGATTTCAACTTTGTGCGTTGCGTCGGCCCAGACACTGAAGGTGTCACCCACCTTGTAGTTGTTGACGTTGACTACGTCATCCAGGTACTTGCCGCCGCTCCACAGGCGGTAGTTGGTCGTTTCATTGGTCTGGTAGTAGGTCGGCTTACCGTCGGTGATGAAGTAGGTCAGGTTCTCTGCACCGCTGTTACCGGTAGCCATGGTGCTCTTGAAGAAGTTGGCCGTGGTTTTGAACACATCCTCATAGTTGGTACCACCGCCGTAGCTTGAACCACCCACCATCGAGTCCAACACCGCCTGAAGCTTGGCCAGTGCGTCGGTATCGGCAAGGTTGACCGCCACGTTCTTGTTAACCTGGGTATCGAAGTCGGCGATGAAGATATTCACCGTCCCCGAGGTATCAGCGCCCAGGCTGGCTTTCAACGTCTGGAACACCGATGCCAACTGGGCCTTGGCCGCGGCGACGGACTGGTTGCTCATACTGCCCGAGCTGTCGACCATGAAGGCGATGTTGTAGTTCTTGCCCGCAACCACGTTCAGGCCAGCCACGTCGGCGACGATGATGTCGTTGCCTTCGCTGCCATTGATGGTGTCATCGCCCGAGGTACCCACCGTCGCCTTGTAGGTGGCGCCGTAGACAGTGACCGGGATCTTGCCGGTGATGCTGTCTGAACCGCCGAGGCTTTCGGTGGCCGTGGAGGTGACTGTGATGTCGAACGTGCCTTTGTAGTACGCCGGCGGGGTCAGGGTCAGGCCGCTGAGTTTCCAGCCTGTCACGTCCACCGGCGTACCGCCGACAGTCACGGTGTGGCCCGCGCCATCGCTCAGCACAGTCCCTTTCGGAATGCCGCTGAGGGTCACGCTCAAGGTCTCGGAACCATCGGTGTCGGTCAGGCCGGTGCTGATGCTGACCAGCTTGACCGAGCCACCTTCCGGCCCTTCGTTGAGCTTGTAGCCGTCGTAGTAGCTTTGGCCATTGACGGTGTGCAGATCGGACACGCCCAGGCCAGCGTTGGCCATCTCGGTCACGTTCTGGTACATCGGGATGTTACTGCTGCTCAGGTCGGTGACGGCACCGGAGCCCACCTGAATGTTCAGGTCATAGCTACCAGGGCCTGATTGGTTGGCGTGGTAAACCTCGATCGGGTAGTAGCCGCTGGACGTTGGGGTGAAGGTGCCAGAAATCTGGCCACCCGCGCCCCAGGTCGCAGTTACCACGGTCTTGCCACCAATGGTGACCACCAGGCTGTCATCGGCGATGCCGCTGAAGGTGTAGGTCTTGCCGGCTTCCAGGAAGAGCAGGCCCGACGTTTTCGAACCGGTGCCAGCGGTGACGCTGCCATCGGACTGCACGTTGGTGGTGGTCGCACTGGAGGTAGCACTGCCGGAGTTGGCGAAGACCGTTTTCAGCGCGTCGCCAGTGATGCCGTTGCCGTCGGTACCCAGCCCTTTGAGGGTGGTCCAGACTTCCTTGGTCAGGCCTTTGGACACGACATCGGTACTGCCAATCGTCAGGGTCGGTTTGTCGGCCACCGGGCTGATGTCGACCTTCATGGTCACTTCGCTGCCCAAGTTGGTGCCGTCGTTCGGCTTGTACTTGAACTGCGCGTAGTCAGCCTGTTTGTTGCCGACGCCCGAGCCGCCATAGCCGTCGGTGCCCGACTCGTTCGCCTTCGGCACGAACTTCAGGTAGTTGCTGGTGATGTCGGCCTGGCTGACGACCTGGCCCGCTTTCACATCGACCCATGCGGTGCCGTTGTAGAACTTCAGGCTACCGTCGACCGGCAGCGAGGTGATGGTCACCAACAGGCCGGTGTTGCCATCGGCATCGGTGACCTTGAAGTCGTTCCAGGTGAACAGGTAGTCGGTGTCTTCCACGCCATTGACCGCGCCGCCAGTCGAAACCGGCAGGTGGTCGTTGTCGAGGATGTTGGTGGTGACACTCGCCTTGGTGCTATCGACCTGCAGGTTTTCAAAGTTGCCACCGGTGGCAGATCCGATGGTCACGATGATGTTTTCGGTACTTTCAACCAGCTTGTCGTCGATGGTCTTGATATCGAACGTGACGCTGCTGCTGTTGGCCGGGATCTTCACGGTGGAGACCGCAGTGTAGTCCTGGCCGTTAGCGGTGCCGCTGTAGGTCAGGGTAACGGTGACTTCCGTTTTAGCCGGGCTGCTCAGGGTCAGGGTGTATTTGCCGGTTTCACCTTCGGTCAACGAGGTGGTGCCGGTGATACCGATGGTGGTCACATCGCCCTGGTTGCCAGTGCCTGGGGTGCCGACACCTGGCTCGTCGTTGACCACGGTGGTGGCCGTGGTTTTGTCCAGCGTCAGCTGCTCGAACTTGCTGGCACCCGCGCCGCCTACCGACTGCAGCGCCAGGCCGACAGAGGTCTGGCCGATATACACATCATCCGGCGCAGCTACGTTGACGAAGCCTGTTGCACTATTGGCCGGCACGGTGATGACCGTTTTGCCGTCGCTCAGCGTGAAGGTCAGGGCGCCGTGGTTGTTGATCGGCAGGCCATCTTTGCTGGTCAGGGTAACGGTGTAGGTGATCACACCGCCTTCGGTTACCGAAGGCGTGGCGGTCAGCTTGGCGATGACTTCGTTCGAAGTGTCCTTGATGTCCACCGAGGCCGAAGGCTTGCTGACCACCAGGTTTTCGAACTGGCGACCATCCGGCACGCTGGTGCCGGTGATGCTGACGGTCAGCGAACCGGCATCGACGTACACGTCTTCGCCTTGCGCGTCGTGGGTGAAGATGGCCGAGGTTTCGCCCTTCTTGATCACGACCGACTTGCCTTCGGTCAGCTGCACGGTGAGGTCCTGGTCCAGGGCCTCTTTGATGCTGATGGTGAAGGTCGGTTTCTCGTTCTCGAAGACCGAGGTCTGGTTGGCAACGATGCTCAGTTCGACTTTGTCGCCCTGGTTGTTGCTGCCTGGGGTGCCTACGCCGGGTTCGTCGTTGACCGTGGTGGTGGCCGGGGCCTTGTCCAGGGTCAGGTTTTCGAACTTGCTGGCGCCCGCGCCGCCTACCGATTGCAGGGTCTGGCTGACCGAGCTCTGGCCGATGTAGACGTTATCCGGTGCAGCGACGGTGGCCGTACCGACGGTGCCATTGGCCGGCACGGTGATGACGGTTTTGCCGTCGCTCAGCGTGAAGGTCAGGGCGCCGTGGTTGTTGACTGGCAGGCCATCTTTGCTGGTCAGGGTCACGGTGTAGACGATCGAGCCGCCTTCGGTGACCGACGGCGTGGCGGTCAGCTTGGCGATGACTTCGTTCGAAGTGTCCTTGATGTCCACCGAGGCCGAAGGCTTGCTGACCACCAGGTTTTCGAACTGGCGACCATCCGGCACGCTGGTGCCGGTGATGCTGACGGTCAGCGAACCGGCATCGACGTACACGTCTTCGCCTTGCGCGTCGTGGGTGAAGATGGCCGAGGTTTCGCCCTTCTTGATCACGACCGACTTGCCTTCGGTCAGCTGCACGGTGAGGTCCTGGTCCAGGGCCTCTTTGATGCTGATGGTGAAGGTCGGTTTCTCGTTCTCGAAGACCGAGGTCTGGTTGGCAACGATGCTCAGTTCGACTTTGTCGCCCTGGTTGTTGCTGCCTGGGGTGCCTACGCCTGGTTCGTCGGTCACAGCGGTGCTGACCGGGGTCTTGTCCAGAACCAGGTTCTCGAACTTGCCGACATCAGCGCCATCGACCGAAGCGATCGACTTGATCACTGGATCGTTGATACCGGTGTAGACGTTGTCCGGGGCAGTCACGGTGGTGAAACCGGTGGTGCTATTGGCCGGCACGGTAATGACGGTGGTGCCATCACTCAGGGTGAAGGTCAGCGCCGAATGCTTGTCGATCGGCAGACCGTCTTTGTTGGTCAGGGTGATGGTGTAGGTGATTGCACCACCTTCGGTGACCGAAGGGGTAGCGGTCAGCTTGGCCACGACATCGTCGGTGGTGTCGGTGACTTTGACCGAAGCGGCGTCGCCCAGCTGCAGGTTTTCGAAGGCACGACCGTCAACATCGACGGCAGACTTGATACCCAGCCCGATTTCACCGGCGTCTTTGTAGACGTCATCGCCCTGTGCTTCGTGGATGTACGGGGCGCTGGTTTCGCCAGCTTTGATAGTCACAACCGCGTTGTTGCTCAAGGTCACGACCAAGTCGTGAGCCAGGGCGGTGTTGATGTGGACGGTGAAGGTCGGTTTGACGTTCTCGGCGACCGATACCTGGTCAGCCGTGATGGTCACCTTGACCAGATCGCCTTCGTTGCCAGCGCCTGGAGTACCCGAGCCTGGCTCGTCAGTGACAGCAGTGCTGACTGTGGTCTTGTCCAGAACCAGGTTTTCGAACTTGCCGACATCCGCGCCGTCGACGGTGGCGATCGATTTGATCACCGCGTCGTTGGTACCGACGTAAACGTTATCCGGAGCAGTCACCGTGGTGAAGCCGGTAGTGCTGTTGGCCGGAACCGTGATGACGGTGGTGCCGTCGCTCAGGGTGAAGGTCAGCGCCGAATGTTTATCGATCGGCAGACCGTCTTTGTTGGTCAGCGTAATGGTGTAGGTGATCGCACCACCTTCGGTGACCGAAGGCGTAGCGGTCAGCTTGGCCACCACGTCGTCGGTGGTGTCAGTCACTTTGACCGAGGCCGCATCGCCCAGCTGCAGGTTTTCGAAGGCACGACCATCGATGTCTGCTGCCGACTTCACGCCCAACTCGATTTCACCGGCGTCTTTATAGACGTCGTCGCCTTGCGCGTCGTGGGTGTACGGCGCGCTGGTTTCACCGGCCTTGATGGTGACGGTTGCGTTGTTGCTCAGGGTCACGACCAGGTCGTGAGCCAGCGCGGTATTGATGTGCACGGTGAAGGTCGGTTTGACGTTCTCGGCGACCGATACCTGGTCAGCCGTGATGGTGACTTTGACCAGATCGCCTTCGTTGCCAGCGCCTGGAGTACCCGAGCCTGGCTCGTCAGTAACAGCGGTGCTGACCGGCGTTTTGTCCAGAACCAGATTCTCGAACTTGCCGACATCCGCGCCGTCGACGGTGGCGATCGATTTGATCACCGCATCGTTGGTACCAACGTAAACGTTGTCCGGGGCAGCCACGGTGGTGAAACCAGTGGTGCTGTTGGCCGGCACGGTAATGACCGTTTTGCCGTCGCTCAGGGTGAAGGTCAGTGCCGAGTGCTTATCGATCGGCAGACCGTCTTTGTTGGTCAGGGTGATGGTGTAGGTGATCGCACCACCTTCGGTGACCGAAGGCGTAGCGGTCAGCTTGGCCACCACGTCATCCGTGGTGTCAGTCACTTTGACCGAAGCGGCGTCGCCCAGCTGCAGGTTTTCGAAGGCACGGCCGTCGATGTCTGCTGCCGACTTGACGCCCAACTCGATTTCACCGGCGTCTTTGTAAACGTCATCGCCTTGCGCTTCGTGGGTATACGGCGCGCTAGTTTCGCCAGCCTTGATGGTGACGATAGCGTTGTTGCTCAAGGTCACGACCAGGTCGTGAGCCAGCGCGGTGTTGATGTGAACGGTGAAGGTCGGTTTGACGTTTTCAGCCACCGATACCTGATCGGCGGTGATGGTGACCTTGACCAGATCGCCTTCGTTGCCAGCGCCTGGAGTACCCGAGCCTGGCTCGTCGGTGACAGCGGTGCTGACTGGGGTCTTGTCCAGAACCAGGTTTTCGAACTTGCCGACATCAGCGCCATCAACCGAAGCGATCGATTTGATCACCGCGTCATTGGTACCAACGTAAACGTTGTCCGGGGCAGTCACGGTGGTGAAACCGCTGGTGCTGTTGGCCGGCACGGTGATGACGGTGGTGCCGTCGCTCAAGGTGAAGGTCAGCGCCGAATGCTTGTCGATCGGCAGACCGTCTTTGTTGGTCAGGGTGATGGTGTAAGTGATCGCACCGCCTTCGGTAACCGAAGGAGTGGCAGTCAGCTTGGCCACGACATCGTCAGTGGTGTCGGTGACTTTGACCGAGGCCGCATCGCCCAGCTGCAAGTTCTCGAAAGCACGACCGTCAACATCGACGGCGGATTTGATGCCCAGATCGATTTCACCGGCGTCTTTGTAGACGTCATCGCCCTGCGCTTCGTGAGTGTACGGCGCACTGGTTTCGCCAGCTTTGATGGTGACGGTAGCGTTGTTGCTCAGGGTCACGACCAGGTCGTGAGCCAGCGCGGTGTTGATGTGGACGGTGAAGGTCGGCTTCACGTTCTCGGCGACCAATACCTGGTCAGCGCTGATGGTGACTTTGACCAAGTCGCCTTCGTTGCCAGCGCCTGGAGTACCCGAGCCTGGCTCGTCGGTGACAGCGGTGCTGACCGGGGTCTTGTCCAGAACCAGGTTCTCGAACTTGCCGACATCCGCGCCATCGACCGAAGCAATCGACTTGATCACCGCGTCGTTGGTACCGACGTAGACGTTGTCCGGAGCAGTCACAGTGGTGAAACCGGTGGTGCTGTTGGCCGGAACCGTGATGACGGTGGTGCCGTCACTCAGCGTGAAGGTCAGTGCCGAGTGCTTGTCGATCGGCAAGCCATCTTTGTTGGTCAGGGTGATGGTGTAGGTGATCGCGCCGCCTTCGGTGACCGAAGGGGTAGCGGTCAGCTTGGCCACGACGTCATCGGTGGTGTCGGTGACTTTGACCGAGGCCGCATCGCCCAGCTGCAGGTTTTCGAAGGCACGGCCATCGATGTCTGCTGCAGACATCACGCCCAACTCGATTTCGCCAGCGTCTTTGTAAACGTCGTCGCCCTGTGCTTCGTGGGTGTACGGCGCGCTGGTTTCACCGGCCTTGATAGTGACGGTGGCGTCGTTGCTCAGGGTCACGACCAGATCGTGAGCCAGGGCATTGTTGATGTGAACGGTGAACGTTGGTTTGACGTTCTCGGCAACCGAAACCTGATCAGCCGTGATGGTGACTTTGACCAAGTCGCCTTCGTTGCCGGTGCCTGGAGTACCCGAGCCCGGCTCGTCGGTCACGGTGGTGCTGACCGGGGTTTTGTCCAGAACCAGGTTCTCGAACTTCCAGGCGTCTGCGCCGCTGACATTGGCAATCGACTTGACCACCGCGTCGTTGGTACCAACGTAGACGTTGTCCGGCGCGGTGACGGTAGCGAAGCCGGTGGTGCTATTGGCCGCGACGGTAATGACCGTTTTGCCGTCACTCAGGGTGAAGTACAACGGCGCGTGGTTATCGATCGGCAGACCATCTTTGTTGGTCAAGGTGATGGTGTAAGTGATTTCACCACCTTCGGAGACCGAAGGGGTCGCGGTCAGCTTGGCCACCACGTCGTCGGTGGTGTCAGTGACTTTGACCGACGCGGCATCACCCAACTGCAGGTTCTCGAAGGCACGACCGTCAACATCGACGGCGGATTTGATACCCAGCTCGATTTCACCGGCGTCTTTGTAGACGTCGTCGCCTTGTGCGTCGTGGGTATACGGCTCGCTCGAAGTCTTGCCGGCCTCGATCACCACAACCGCGTTGTTGCTCAGGGTCACGACCAGGTCGTGGGCCAGCGCGGTGTTGATGTGGACAGTGAAGGTCGGTTTGACGTTCTCGGCGACCGAGATTTGGTCGGCGGTGATGGTGACTTTGACCACGTCGCCTTCGTTGCCAGCGCCTGGAGTGCCGGAGCCCGGCTCGTCGGTCACGGTGGTGCTGACTGGGGTCTTGTCCAGAACCAGGTTCTCGAACTTCCAGGCGTCTGCGCCGCTGACATTGGCGATCGACTTGACCACCGCGTCATTGGTACCAACGTAGACGTTGTCCGGCGCGGTCACCGTGGTGAAACCGGTGGTGCTATTGGCCGGCACGGTGATGACCGTTTTGCCGTCACTCAGGGTGAAATACAACGGCGCATGGTTGTCGATCGGCAGGCCGTCTTTGTTGGTCAGGGTGACGGTATAGGTGATCTCGCCGCCTTCAGTGACCGAAGGGGTGGCGGTCAGCTTGGCGATGACATCGTCAGTGGTATCGGTCACTTTGACCGAGGCCGCATCGCCCAGCTGCAGGTTCTCGAAGGCACGGCCATCGATGTCTGCTGCCGACTTCACGCCCAGCTCGATTTCGCCAGCGTCTTTGTAGACGTCGTCGCCCTGCGCTTCGTGGGTGTACGGCGCGCTGGTTTCGCCAGCCTTGATGGTGACGGTAGCGTTGTTGCTCAAGGTCACGACCAAGTCGTGAGCCAGGGCGGTGTTGATGTGGACGGTGAAGGTCGGTTTGACGTTCTCGGCGACCGAAACCTGATCAGCGGTGATGGTGACTTTGACCAAGTCGCCTTCGTTGCCAGCGCCTGGGGTACCCGAGCCTGGCTCGTCGGTGACAGCAGTGCTGACCGGGGTCTTGTCCAGAACCAGGTTCTCGAACTTACCAACATCCGCGCCATCAACCGAAGCGATCGATTTGATCACTGGGTCGTTGGTACCGGTGTAGACGTTGTCCGGAGCAGTCACGGTGGTGAAGCCGGTGGTGCTGTTGGCTGGAACCGTGATGACGGTGGTGCCGTCGCTCAAGGTGAAGGTCAGCGCCGAGTGCTTGTCGATCGGCAAGCCATCTTTGTTGGTCAGGGTGATGGTGTAAGTGATCGCACCACCTTCGGTAACCGAAGGAGTGGCAGTCAGCTTGGCCACGACATCGTCAGTGGTGTCGGTAACTTTGACCGACGCCGCATCGCCCAGCTGCAAGTTCTCGAAAGCACGACCGTCAACATCGACGGCGGATTTGATGCCCAGATCGATTTCACCGGCGTCTTTGTAGACGTCGTCGCCCTGCGCTTCGTGGGTGTACGGCGCGCTGGTTTCACCGGCTTTGATGGTGACGGTGGCGTTGTTGCTCAGGGTCACGACCAGGTCGTGAGCCAGCGCGGTGTTGATGTGAACGGTGAAGGTCGGCTTCACGTTCTCGGCAACCGAAACCTGGTCAGCCGTGATGGTGACCTTGACCAGATCGCCTTCGTTGCCAGCGCCTGGAGTACCCGAGCCAGGCTCGTCAGTGACAGCAGTACTGACCGGCGTCTTGTCCAGGACCAGGTTTTCGAACTTACCGACATCCGCGCCATCGACGGTGGCGATCGATTTGATCACCGCGTCGTTAGTACCGACGTAGACGTTGTCCGGAGCAGTCACGGTGGTGAAGCCGGTAGTGCTGTTGGCCGGGACCGTGATGACGGTGGTGCCATCACTCAGGGTGAAGGTCAGCGCCGAGTGCTTGTCGATCGGCAAGCCATCTTTGTTGGTCAGGGTGATGGTGTAAGTGATCGCACCGCCTTCGGTGACCGAAGGAGTGGCAGTCAGCTTGGCCACCACGTCGTCGGTGGTGTCAGTCACTTTGACCGAAGCGGCATCGCCCAGCTGCAGGTTCTCGAAGGCACGTCCGTCAACATCGACGGCGGACTTGATACCCAGCTCGATTTCACCGGCGTCTTTGTAGACGTCGTCACCCTGTGCTTCGTGGGTGTACGGGGCGCTGGTTTCGCCAGCCTTGATGGTGACGGTAGCGTTGTTGCTCAGGGTCACGACCAGGTCGTGAGCCAGGGCGATATTGATGTGGACAGTGAAGGTCGGTTTGACGTTCTCAGCCACCGAAACCTGGTCAGCGGTGATGGTGACTTTGACCAAGTCGCCTTCGTTGCCCGGCGTGCCTGGCTCGTCGGTCACAGCAGTGCTGACCGGCGTTTTGTCCAGAACCAGGTTTTCGAACTTGCCGACATCCGCGCCATTTACCGAAGCGATCGATTTGATCACTGGGTCGTTGGTACCGGTGTAGACGTTGTCCGGAGCAGTCACGGTGGTGAAACCGCTGGTGCTGTTGGCCGGAACCGTGATGACGGTGGTGCCGTCACTCAAGGTGAAAGTCAGCGCCGAATGTTTATCGATCGGCAGGCCGTCTTTGTTGGTCAGCGTAATGGTATAGGTGATTGCGCCGCCTTCAGTAACGGAAGGGGTAGCGGTCAGCTTGGCCACGACGTCATCCGTGGTGTCGGTGACTTTGACCGAAGCGGCGTCGCCCAGCTGCAGGTTCTCGAAGGCACGGCCATCGATGTCTGCTGCCGACTTCACGCCCAGCTCGATTTCACCGGCGTCTTTGTAGACGTCATCGCCCTGCGCTTCGTGGGTGTACGGCGCGCTGGTTTCACCGGCTTTGATGGTGACGGTGGCGTTGTTGCTCAAGGTCACGACCAGGTCGTGAGCCAGGGCGGTGTTGATGTGAACGGTGAACGTTGGTTTGACGTTCTCGGCAACCGAAACCTGATCAGCTGTGATGGTGACCTTGACCAGATCGCCTTCGTTGCCAGCACCTGGAGTACCTGAGCCCGGCTCGTCGGTCACAGCAGTGCTGACCGGCGTTTTGTCCAGAACCAGGTTCTCGAACTTGCCAACATCCGCGCCATCGACGGTGGCGATCGACTTGATCACCGCGTCGTTGGTACCGACATAAACGTTATCCGGGGCAACCACGGTGGTGAAGCCGGTAGTGCTGTTGGCCGGAACCGTGATGACGGTGGTGCCGTCGCTCAGGGTGAAGGTTAGCGCCGAGTGTTTATCGATCGGCAGACCATCTTTGTTGGTCAGGGTGATGGTGTAGGTGATTGCACCACCTTCGGTAACCGAAGGCGTAGCGGTCAGCTTGGCCACGACATCGTCGGTGGTGTCGGTGACTTTGACCGACGCCGCGTCGCCCAGCTGCAGGTTCTCGAAGGCACGGCCATCGATGTCTGCTGCTGACTTCACGCCCAGCTCGATTTCGCCGGCGTCTTTGTAGACGTCATCGCCCTGTGCTTCGTGGGTATACGGCGCGCTGGTTTCGCCAGCCTTGATGGTGACGGTAGCGTTGTTGCTCAAGGTCACGACCAGGTCGTGAGCCAGCGCGGTGTTGATGTGAACGGTGAAGGTCGGCTTCACGTTCTCGGCAACCGAAACCTGGTCAGCGGTGATGGTTACTTTGACCAAGTCGCCTTCGTTGCCAGCGCCTGGAGTACCCGAGCCTGGCTCGTCGGTGACAGCGGTGCTGACCGGGGTCTTGTCCAGAACCAGGTTCTCGAACTTACCAACATCCGCGCCATCCACCGAGGCGATCGATTTGATCACCGCATCGTTGGTACCAACGTAAACGTTATCCGGGGCAGCCACGGTGGTGAAACCGCTGGTGCTGTTGGCCGGCACGGTGATGACGGTAGTGCCGTCGCTCAGGGTGAAGGTCAGCGCCGAGTGTTTATCGATCGGCAGACCGTCTTTGTTGGTCAGGGTGATGGTGTAGGTGATTGCACCACCTTCGGTCACCGAAGGCGTCGCAGTCAGCTTGGCCACCACGTCATCCGTGGTATCGGTGACCTTGACCGACGCTGCGTCACCCAGCTGCAGGTTCTCGAAGGCACGACCGTCAACATCGACGGCGGACTTGATGCCCACCTCGATTTCGCCGGCGTCTTTGTAGACGTCGTCGCCCTGCGCTTCGTGGGTGTACGGCGCGCTGGTTTCGCCAGCCTTGATGGTAACGGTAGCGTTGTTGCTCAAGGTCACGACCAGGTCGTGAGCCAGGGCGGTGTTGATGTGAACGGTGAAGGTCGGCTTCACGTTCTCAGCAACCGAAACCTGGTCAGCGGTGATGGTCACCTTGACCAGATCACCTTCGTTGCCCGGCGTGCCTGGTTCGTCGGTCACAGCAGTGCTGACTGGCGTCTTGTCCAGAACCAAGTTCTCGAACTTGCCAACATCAGCGCCATCCACCGAAGCGATCGATTTGATCACTGGGTCGTTGGTACCGGTGTAAACGTTGTCCGGTGCGATAACCGTGGTGAAACCGGTGGTGCTGTTGGCCGGCACAGTAATGACGGTGGTGCCATCGCTCAGGGTGAAGGTCAGCGCCGAATGCTTGTCGATCGGCAGACCGTCTTTGTTGGTCAGGGTGATGGTGTAAGTGATCGCACCGCCTTCGGTGACCGAAGGCGTAGCGGTCAGCTTGGCCACCACGTCATCCGTGGTGTCAGTCACTTTGACCGACGCCGCATCGCCCAACTGCAGGTTCTCGAAGGCACGACCGTCAACATCGACGGCGGACTTGATGCCCACCTCGATTTCGCCGGCGTCTTTGTAGACGTCGTCGCCCTGCGCGTCGTGGGTGTACGGCGCGCTGGTTTCGCCAGCTTTGATAGTGACGGTGGCGTTGTTGCTCAGGGTCACAACCAAGTCGTGAGCCAGGGCGGTGTTGATGTGAACGGTGAAGGTCGGTTTGACGTTTTCAGCCACCGAAACCTGGTCAGCGGTGATGGTGACTTTGACCAAGTCGCCTTCGTTGCCCGGCGTGCCTGGCTCGTCGGTGACAGCGGTGCTGACCGGAGTTTTGTCCAGAACCAAGTTCTCGAACTTGCCAACATCAGCGCCATCCACCGAAGCGATCGATTTGATCACTGGGTCGTTGGTACCGGTGTAGACGTTGTCCGGAGCAGTCACGGTGGTGAAGCCGGTGGTGCTGTTGGCTGGAACCGTGATGACGGTGGTGCCGTCGCTCAAGGTGAAGGTCAGCGCCGAGTGCTTGTCGATCGGCAAGCCATCTTTGTTGGTCAGGGTGATGGTGTAGGTGATCGCACCACCTTCGGTGACCGAAGGCGTAGCGGTCAGCTTGGCCACCACGTCATCCGTGGTGTCAGTCACTTTGACCGAAGCGGCGTCGCCCAGCTGCAGGTTCTCGAAGGCACGGCCGTCGATGTCTGCTGCCGACTTCACGCCCAACTCGATTTCACCGGCGTCTTTGTAGACGTCATCGCCTTGCGCGTCGTGGGTGTACGGCGCGCTGGTTTCACCGGCCTTGATGGTCACAACCGCGTTGTTGCTCAGCGTCACGACCAGGTCGTGAGCCAGCGCGGTGTTGATATGAACGGTGAAGGTCGGCTTCACGTTCTCAGCAACCGAAACCTGATCGGCGGTGATGGTGACCTTGACCAGATCGCCTTCGTTGCCAGCGCCTGGAGTACCCGAGCCTGGCTCGTCAGTAACAGTGGTGCTGACCGGGGTCTTGTCCAGAACCAGGTTCTCGAACTTGCCAACATCGGCGCCATCAACCGAAGCGATCGATTTGATCACTGCGTCGTTGGTACCGACGTAGACGTTGTCCGGGGCAGTCACGGTGGTGAAACCGCTGGTGCTGTTGGCCGGCACGGTAATGACGGTGGTGCCATCGCTCAGGGTGAAGGTCAGCGCCGAGTGCTTGTCGATCGGCAGACCGTCTTTGTTGGTCAGGGTGATGGTGTAGGTGATTGCACCACCTTCGGTGACCGAAGGCGTAGCGGTCAGCTTGGCCACCACGTCGTCGGTGGTGTCAGTCACTTTGACCGAAGCGGCATCGCCCAGCTGCAGATTTTCGAAGGCACGACCGTCAACATCGACGGCCGACTTGATGCCCAGCTCGATTTCGCCGGCGTCTTTGTAGACGTCATCGCCCTGCGCTTCGTGAGTGTACGGCGCGCTGGTTTCACCGGCCTTGATAGTGACGGTGGCGTTGTTGCTCAGCGTCACGACCAGGTCGTGAGCCAGCGCGGTGTTGATGTGGACGGTGAAGGTCGGTTTGACGTTTTCAGCCACCGAAACCTGGTCCGCGGTGATGGTCACCTTGACCAGATCGCCTTCGTTGCCAGCGCCTGGGGTACCCGAGCCTGGCTCGTCGGTGACAGCAGTGCTGACCGGCGTTTTGTCCAGAACCAGGTTCTCGAACTTGCCAACATCCGCGCCATCGACGGTGGCGATCGATTTGATCACTGCGTCGTTGGTACCGACGTAAACGTTATCCGGCGCAGTCACCGTGGTGAAGCCGGTAGTGCTGTTGGCCGGGATCGTGATGACGGTGGTGCCGTCACTCAAGGTGAAGGTCAGTGCCGAGTGCTTGTCGATCGGCAGACCGTCTTTGTTGGTCAGCGTGATGGTGTAGGTGATTGCACCACCTTCGGTGACCGAAGGAGTGGCAGTCAGCTTGGCCACGACATCGTCAGTGGTGTCAGTGACTTTGACCGACGCCGCGTCGCCCAGCTGCAGGTTCTCGAAGGCACGACCGTCAACATCGACGGCAGACTTGATACCCAGCTCGATTTCGCCGGCATCTTTGTAGACGTCGTCGCCCTGCGCTTCGTGGGTGTAAGGCGCGCTGGTTTCACCGGCTTTGATGGTGACGGTAGCGTTGTTGCTCAGGGTCACGACCAAGTCGTGAGCCAGCGCGGTGTTGATGTGCACGGTGAAGGTCGGTTTGACGTTCTCAGCCACCGAAACCTGATCAGCCGTAATGGTGACTTTGACCAGATCACCTTCGTTGCCCGGCGTGCCTGGCTCGTCGGTGACAGCAGTGCTGACCGGCGTTTTGTCCAGAACCAGGTTCTCGAACTTGCCGACATCAGCGCCATCGACGGTGGCGATCGATTTGATCACCGCGTCGTTGTTACCGACGTAGACGTTGTCCGGAGCAGTCACGGTGGTGAAGCCAGTGGTGCTGTTGGCCGGAACCGTGATGACGGTGGTGCCGTCGCTCAGGGTGAAGGTCAGTGCCGAATGCTTGTCGATCGGCAAGCCATCTTTGTTGGTCAGGGTGATCGTGTAGGTGATCGCGCCACCCTCGGTGACCGAAGGCGTAGCGGTCAGCTTGGCGACCACGTCGTCGGTGGTGTCGGTGACTTTGACCGAAGCGGCATCGCCCAGCTGCAGGTTTTCGAAGGCACGGCCGTCAACATCGACGGCGGACTTGATACCCAGCTCGATTTCACCGGCGTCTTTGTAGACGTCGTCACCCTGCGCTTCGTGGGTGTACGGCGCGCTGGTTTCGCCAGCTTTGATGGTGACGGTAGCGTTGTTGCTCAGGGTCACGACCAGGTCGTGAGCCAGCGCGGTGTTGATGTGCACGGTGAAGGTCGGTTTGACGTTCTCAGCCACCGAAACCTGATCAGCCGTAATGGTGACTTTGACCAGATCACCTTCGTTGCCCGGCGTGCCTGGCTCGTCGGTGACAGCAGTGCTGACCGGCGTTTTGTCCAGAACCAGGTTCTCGAACTTGCCGACATCCGCGCCGTCAACCGAAGCGATCGATTTGATCACTGCGTCGTTGGTACCGGTGTAGACGTTGTCCGGGGCAGTCACGGTGGTGAAGCCGCTGGTGCTGTTGGCTGGCACGGTGATGACGGTGGTGCCGTCGCTCAACGTGAAGGTCAGCGCCGAATGCTTGTCGATCGGCAGACCGTCTTTGTTGGTCAGCGTGATGGTGTAGGTGATCGCACCACCTTCGGTAACCGAAGGCGTGGCAGTCAGTTTGGCCACGACATCGTCGGTGGTATCGGTGACTTTGACAGAGGCGGCGTCACCCAGCTGCAGGTTCTCGAAGGCACGACCGTCAACATCGACGGCAGACTTGATACCCAGCCCGATTTCGCCGGCATCTTTGTAGACGTCGTCGCCCTGCGCTTCGTGGGTGTACGGCGCGCTGGTTTCACCGGCCTTGATAGTCACAACCGCGTTGTTGCTCAGGGTCACGACCAGGTCGTGAGCCAGCGCAGTGTTGATGTGAACGGTGAAGGTCGGCTTCACGTTCTCGGCGACCGATACCTGGTCAGCCGTGATGGTGACTTTGACCAGATCGCCTTCGTTGCCAGCGCCTGGAGTACCCGAGCCTGGCTCGTCGGTGACAGCAGTGCTGACCGGGGTCTTGTCCAGAACCAGGTTCTCGAACTTGCCGACATCCGCGCCGTCAACCGAAGCGATCGATTTGATCACTGCGTCGTTGGTACCGGTGTAGACGTTGTCCGGGGCAGTCACGGTGGTGAAGCCGCTGGTGCTGTTGGCTGGCACGGTGATGACGGTGGTGCCGTCGCTCAAGGTGAAGGTCAGCGCCGAGTGCTTATCAATCGGCAGACCGTCCTTGTTGGTCAGGGTGATGGTGTAGGTGATTGCACCACCTTCGGTGACCGAAGGGGTGGCAGTCAGCTTGGCCACGACATCGTCGGTGGTGTCGGTGACTTTGACCGACGCCGCGTCGCCCAGCTGCAGGTTCTCGAAGGCACGGCCATCGATGTCTGCTGCCGACTTCACGCCCAACTCGATTTCACCGGCGTCTTTGTAGACGTCGTCGCCCTGCGCGTCGTGGGTGTACGGCGCGCTCGTTTCGCCAGCTTTGATGGTGACGGTAGCGTTGTTGCTCAAGGTCACGACCAGGTCGTGGGCCAGCGCGGTGTTGATGTGAACGGTGAAGGTTGGCTTCACGTTCTCGGCGACCGATACCTGGTCAGCCGTGATCGTCACCTTGACCAAGTCGCCCTCGTTACCGGCACCCGGAGTACCCGAGCCTGGCTCGTCGGTAACAGCAGTGCTGACCGGGGTCTTGTCCAGAACCAGGTTCTCGAACTTGCCGACATCAGCGCCATCAACCGAAGCGATCGACTTGATCACTGGGTCGTTGGTACCGGTGTAGACGTTGTCCGGGGCAGCCACGGTGGTGAAACCGGTGGTGCTGTTGGCCGGAACCGTGATGACGGTGGTGCCGTCGCTCAGCGTGAAGGTCAGCGCCGAGTGCTTGTCGATCGGCAGACCATCTTTGTTGGTCAGAGTGATGGTGTAGGTGATCGCACCGCCTTCGGTGACCGAAGGCGTAGCGGTCAGCTTGGCCACCACGTCGTCGGTGGTGTCAGTCACTTTGACCGAGGCGGCATCGCCCAACTGCAGATTTTCGAAGGCACGGCCATCGATGTCTGCTGCCGACTTCACGCCCAGCTCGATTTCGCCAGCGTCTTTGTAGACGTCGTCGCCTTGCGCTTCGTGGGTGTACGGCGCGCTGGTTTCGCCCGCTTTGATAGTCACAACCGCGTTGTTGCTCAGCGTCACGACCAGATCGTGAGCCAGGGCGGTATTGATGTGAACAGTGAAGGTCGGCTTCACGTTCTCGGCGACCGAAACCTGATCGGCGGTGATGGTGACCTTGACCAGATCGCCTTCGTTGCCAGCGCCTGGAGTACCCGAGCCTGGCTCGTCGGTGACAGCGGTGCTGACTGGGGTCTTGTCCAGAACCAGGTTTTCGAACTTGCCGACATCAGCGCCATCAACCGAAGCGATCGACTTGATCACTGGGTCGTTGGTACCGGTGTAGACGTTGTCCGGGGCAGCCACGGTGGTGAAACCAGTGGTGCTGTTGGCCGGCACGGTGATGACGGTGGTGCCGTCGCTCAGGGTGAAGGTCAGCGCCGAGTGTTTATCGATCGGCAGACCGTCTTTGTTGGTCAGGGTGATGGTGTAGGTGATCGCACCACCTTCGGTAACCGAAGGCGTGGCAGTCAGCTTGGCCACGACATCGTCGGTGGTGTCGGTGACTTTGACCGACGCCGCGTCGCCCAGCTGCAGGTTCTCGAAGGCACGGCCATCGATGTCTGCTGCCGACTTCACGCCCAGCTCGATTTCACCGGCGTCTTTGTAGACGTCGTCGCCCTGCGCGTCGTGAGTGTACGGCGCGCTGGTTTCGCCAGCTTTGATGGTGACGGTAGCGTTGTTGCTCAGCGTCACGACCAGGTCGTGAGCCAGCGCGGTGTTGATATGAACGGTGAAGGTCGGCTTCACGTTCTCAGCAACCGAAACCTGATCGGCGGTGATGGTGACCTTGACCAGATCGCCTTCGTTGCCAGCGCCTGGAGTACCCGAGCCAGGCTCGTCAGTGACAGCAGTACTGACCGGCGTCTTGTCCAGGACCAGGTTTTCGAACTTACCGACATCAGCGCCATCGACGGTGGCGATCGATTTGATCACCGCGTCGTTGGTACCGACGTAGACGTTGTCCGGAGCAGTCACGGTGGTGAAACCGCTGGTGCTGTTGGCCGGCACGGTGATGAGGGTAGTGCCGTCGCTCAGCGTGAAGGTCAGCGCCGAATGCTTGTCGATCGGCAGACCGTCTTTGTTGGTCAGGGTGATGGTGTAGGTGATCGCACCGCCTTCGGTGACCGAAGGCGTAGCGGTCAGCTTGGCCACCACGTCGTCGGTGGTGTCAGTCACTTTGACCGACGCTGCGTCACCCAGCTGCAGGTTTTCGAAGGCACGGCCATCGATGTCCGCTGCCGACTTCACGCCCAACTCGATTTCACCGGCGTCTTTGTAAACGTCGTCGCCCTGCGCTTCGTGGGTGTACGGCGCGCTGGTTTCGCCAGCCTTGATAGTAACGGTGGCGTTGTTGCTCAGTGTCACGACCAGGTCGTGAGCCAGCGCGGTGTTGATGTGAACGGTGAAGGTCGGCTTCACGTTTTCAGCGACCGAAACCTGATCGGCGGTGATGGTGACTTTGACCAAGTCGCCTTCGTTGCCAGCGCCTGGAGTACCCGAGCCTGGTTCGTCAGTGACAGCAGTGCTGACCGGCGTTTTATCCAGAACCAGGTTCTCGAACTTGCCAACATCCGGGCCATCAACCGAAGCGATCGATTTAATCACTGGGTCGTTGGTACCGGTGTAGACGTTATCCGGAGCAGTCACGGTGGTGAAACCAGTGGTGCTGTTGGCCGGAACCGTGATGACGGTGGTGCCGTCACTCAAGGTGAAGGTCAGTGCCGAGTGCTTGTCGATCGGCAGACCGTCTTTGTTGGTCAGAGTGATGGTGTAGGTGATTGCACCACCTTCGGTGACCGAAGGAGTGGCAGTCAGCTTGGCCACAACATCGTCAGTGGTGTCAGTGACTTTGACCGACGCCGCGTCGCCCAGCTGCAGGTTCTCGAAGGCACGGCCATCGATGTCTGCTGCCGACTTCACGCCCAACTCGATTTCGCCAGCGTCTTTGTAGACGTCGTCGCCCTGCGCTTCGTGAGTGTACGGCGCGCTGGTTTCGCCGGCCTTGATGGTGACGATGGCATTGTTGCTCAGGGTCACGACCAGGTCGTGAGCCAGGGCAGTGTTGATGTGAACGGTGAAGGTCGGCTTCACGTTCTCGGCCACCGAAACCTGATCAGCGGTGATGGTGACTTTGACCAAGTCGCCTTCGTTGCCCGGAGTGCCTGGCTCGTCGGTGACAGCGGTGCTGACCGGCGTTTTGTCCAGAACCAAGTTCTCGAACTTGCCAACATCCGCGCCATCAACGGTGGCGATCGATTTGATCACTGGATCGTTGGTCCCGACGTAGACGTTGTCCGGAGCAGTCACGGTGGTGAAGCCGGTGGTGCTGTTGGCCGGCACAGTGATGACGGTGGTGCCGTCGCTCAACGTGAAGGTCAGCGCCGAATGTTTATCAATCGGCAAGCCATCTTTGTTGGTCAGCGTAATGGTGTAGGTGATCGCACCGCCTTCGGTGACCGAAGGGGTAGCGGTCAGCTTGGCCACCACGTCATCCGTGGTGTCAGTCACTTTGACCGACGCCGCATCGCCCAGTTGCAGGTTTTCGAAGGCACGGCCGTCAACATCGACGGCGGACTTGATACCCAGCTCGATTTCGCCGGCGTCTTTATAGACGTCATCGCCTTGCGCGTCGTGGGTGTACGGCGCGCTGGTTTCACCGGCCTTGATGGTCACAACCGCATTGTTGCTCAGCGTCACAACCAAGTCGTGAGCCAGGGCAGTATTGATGTGAACGGTGAAGGTCGGCTTCACGTTCTCAGCAACCGAAACCTGGTCAGCGGTGATGGTGACTTTGACCAGATCACCTTCGTTGCCCGGCGTGCCTGGCTCGTCGGTCACAGCAGTGCTGACCGGCGTTTTGTCCAGAACCAGGTTCTCGAACTTGCCGACATCCGCGCCATCCACCGAAGCGATCGATTTGATCACTGGATCGTTGGTACCGACGTAGACGTTGTCCGGGGCAGTCACGGTGGTGAAACCGGTGGTGCTGTTGGCCGGAACCGTGATGACGGTGGTGCCGTCGCTCAAGGTGAAGGTCAGCGCCGAGTGCTTATCAATCGGCAGACCATCTTTGTTGGTCAGCGTAATGGTGTAGGTGATCGCACCGCCTTCGGTGACCGAAGGACTGGCAGTCAGCTTGGCCACGACATCGTCAGTGGTGTCAGTGACTTTGACCGAGGCCGCATCGCCCAGCTGCAGGTTCTCGAAGGCACGGCCATCGATGTCTGCTGCCGACTTCACGCCCAACTCGATTTCGCCGGCGTCTTTGTAGACGTCGTCGCCCTGTGCTTCGTGGGTGTACGGCGCGCTGGTTTCGCCAGCCTTGATGGTCACAACCGCGTTGTTGCTCAGCGTCACGACCAGGTCGTGAGCCAGCGCAGTGTTGATGTGAACGGTGAAGGTCGGTTTGACGTTCTCAGCAACCGAAACCTGATCGGCGGTGATGGTGACTTTGACCAAATCGCCTTCGTTGCCAGCGCCTGGAGTACCCGAGCCTGGTTCGTCAGTGACAGCAGTGCTGACCGGCGTTTTGTCCAGAACCAGGTTCTCGAACTTGCCGACATCCGCGCCGTCGACGGTGGCGATCGATTTGATTACCGCGTCGTTGGTACCGACGTAGACGTTATCCGGAGCAGTCACGGTGGTGAAACCGCTGGTGCTGTTGGCCGGCACGGTGATGACGGTAGTGCCGTCGCTCAGCGTGAAGGTCAGCGCCGAGTGTTTATCGATCGGCAGACCGTCTTTGTTGGTCAGGGTGATGGTGTAGGTGATCGCACCACCTTCGGTAACCGAAGGCGTGGCAGTCAGTTTGGCCACAACATCGTCGGTGGTGTCGGTGACTTTGACCGACGCTGCGTCACCCAGCTGCAGGTTTTCGAAGGCACGGCCATCGATGTCTGCTGCCGACTTCACGCCCAACTCGATTTCACCGGCGTCTTTGTAGACGTCGTCGCCCTGCGCTTCGTGGGTGTACGGCGCGCTGGTTTCGCCAGCCTTGATAGTAACGGTGGCGTTGTTGCTCAGGGTTACGACCAGGTCGTGGGCCAAAGCGGTGTTGATGTGGACGGTGAAGGTCGGTTTGACGTTCTCGGCGACCGAAACCTGATCAGCCGTGATGGTGACTTTGACCAAGTCGCCTTCGTTGCCCGGCGTACCTGGTTCGTCAGTGACAGCAGTGCTGACCGGGGTCTTGTCCAGAACCAGGTTCTCGAACTTGCCAACATCGGCGCCATCGACGGTGGCGATCGACTTGATCACCGCGTCATTGGTACCGACGTAGACGTTGTCCGGGGCAGTCACCGTGGTGAAACCGGTGGTGCTGTTGGCCGGCACAGTAATGACGGTGGTGCCATCGCTCAGGGTGAAGGTCAGAGCCGAGTGCTTGTCGATCGGCAAGCCATCTTTGTTGGTCAGGGTGATGGTGTAGGTGATCGCACCACCTTCGGTAACCGAAGGAGTGGCAGTCAGCTTGGCCACGACATCGTCAGTGGTGTCGGTGACTTTGACCGACGCCGCGTCGCCCAGCTGCAGATTCTCGAAGGCACGGCCATCGATGTCTGCTGCCGACTTCACGCCCAGCTCGATTTCGCCAGCGTCTTTGTAGACGTCGTCGCCTTGCGCTTCGTGGGTGTACGGCGCGCTGGTTTCACCGGCCTTGATAGTGACGGTGGCGTTGTTGCTCAGCGTCACGACCAGGTCGTGAGCCAGGGCGGTGTTGATGTGGACGGTGAAGGTCGGTTTGACGTTTTCAGCCACCGAAACCTGATCAGCGGTGATGGTGACTTTGACCAGATCACCTTCGTTGCCCGGCGTACCTGGTTCGTCGGTCACAGCTGTGCTGACCGGCGTTTTGTCCAGAACCAGGTTCTCGAACTTGCCAACATCCGCGCCATCGACGGTGGCGATCGATTTGATCACTGCGTCGTTGGTACCGACGTAAACGTTATCCGGCGCAGTCACCGTGGTGAAGCCGGTAGTGCTGTTGGCCGGGATCGTGATGACGGTGGTGCCGTCACTCAAGGTGAAGGTCAGTGCCGAGTGCTTGTCGATCGGCAGACCGTCTTTGTTGGTCAGAGTGATGGTGTAGGTGATTGCACCACCTTCGGTAACCGAAGGCGTCGCAGTCAGTTTGGCCACCACGTCGTCGGTGGTGTCAGTCACTTTGACCGACGCCGCGTCGCCCAGCTGCAGGTTCTCGAAGGCACGACCGTCAACATCGACGGCGGACTTCACGCCCAACTCGATCTCACCGGCGTCTTTGTAGACGTCGTCGCCCTGCGCTTCGTGGGTGTACGGCGCGCTGGTTTCACCGGCTTTGATGGTCACGGTGGCGTTGTTGCTCAGCGTCACGACCAGGTCGTGGGCCAGCGCGGTGTTGATATGAACGGTGAAGGTTGGCTTGACGTTCTCAGCCACCGAAACCTGGTCAGCGGTGATGGTCACCTTGACCAGATCGCCTTCGTTGCCAGCGCCTGGAGTACCCGAGCCTGGCTCGTCGGTGACAGCGGTGCTGACTGGGGTCTTGTCCAGAACCAGGTTTTCGAACTTGCCGACATCAGCGCCATCAACCGAAGCGATCGACTTGATCACTGGGTCGTTGGTACCGGTGTAGACGTTGTCCGGGGCAGCCACGGTGGTGAAACCAGTGGTGCTGTTGGCCGGAACCGTGATGACGGTGGTGCCGTCGCTCAACGTGAAGGTCAGCGCCGAGTGTTTATCAATTGGCAGACCATCTTTGTTGGTCAGGGTGATGGTGTAAGTGATCGCACCGCCTTCGGTAACCGAAGGCGTGGCAGTCAGCTTGGCCACCACGTCATCCGTGGTGTCGGTAACTTTGACCGATGCCGCGTCGCCCAGTTGCAGGTTTTCGAAGGCACGACCATCGACATCGACCGCGGACTTGATGCCCAACGAGATCTCGCCAGCGTCTTTGTAAACGTCATCGCCCTGTGCTTCGTGCGTGTAAGGCGCGCTGGTTTCGCCAGCCTTGATGGTGACGGTAGCGTTGTTGCTCAAGGTCACGACCAGGTCGTGGGCCAGCGCGGTGTTGATGTGAACGGTGAAGGTCGGCTTCACGTTCTCAGCGACCGAAACCTGGTCAGCGGTGATGGTCACCTTGACCACGTCGCCTTCGTTGCCCGGCGTGCCTGGCTCGTCAGTGACAGTGGTGCTGACTGGAGTCTTGTCCAGAACCAGGTTTTCAAACTTCCAGGCGTCAGCGCCGCTGACCGCCTGCAGGCTCTGCTCGACCGGTGGGTTAGTGCCGGTGTAGACGTTGTCCGGGGCAGTTACGGTAACCGAACCGGTGGTGCCGTTGGCTGGAACGGTGATCACCGTTTTGCCATCACTCAGGGTGAAGTACAACGGCGCATGGTTATCGATCGGCAGACCGTCTTTGTTGGTCAGGGTGACGGTGTAGGTGATCTCGCCGCCTTCGGTGACCGAAGGCGTAGCGGTCAGCTTGGCGATGACGTCGTCAGTGGTATCGGTCACTTTGACCGATGCCGCGTCGCCCAACTGCAGGTTCTCGAAGGCACGGCCGTCAACATCGACGGCAGACTTGATACCCAGGGAAATTTCGCCGGCGTCTTTGTAAACGTCGTCGCCCTGTGCTTCGTGGG
>Ga0207696_1000144_pt1 | contig 122345 bp, 115 predicted proteins | sample KBSS54metaG_FD_184403 | JGI IMG/M metagenome (GOLD analysis project Ga0207696, IMG submission 184403) | Switchgrass rhizosphere microbial communities from Kellogg Biological Station, Michigan, USA - KBS S5-4 metaG (SPAdes) (version 2) | ecosystem: Host-associated > Plants > Roots > Rhizosphere... | reverse complement strand
CGTATAAGCAGATCGTATGCGCGGCAATGCGCAAGCTGCTGCATCTGGTTTACGGGGTAGTGAAGTCGGGCAAACCGTTTGACCCCCAAATTGCTCTTGCGAGGTGAGGGTCAAGACGGTATCTACAAGGACAGTGATTAGCGCATGCTATTGATGTACCTGCGCCAACCGCGCCTTTCTGGCACGCCAACCGGCAACCAACGAAGGCCCCAGCGCCACCAGCGCCGACCCCAGCACCACCGTCACCGCCCCCAGATACCCCAGGGCATTGATGTCCTCGGCATGCACATAGTCGGGCCACACCCAGGCCGCCAGTGCCACCGCCACAAAGGTCACCAACGGCGTCAACGCCAGCGTCGCGCTCACCCTTGAGGCCTCCCAGTGCGCCAGTGCCTCGGCAAAGGCGCCATACGCCACCAGGGTGTTCAGGCAGCAGGCCAACAGCAGCCAGCCTTGCAGCGGCGTCAGTTGCAACGCTTCCAATGGGTGCACCCACGGCGTGAGCAGCGCGGCGCAGCTCAGGTAGATCACCATCATCACCTGCTGCGAATGCCATGCCGTCAGCAGCTGCTTCTGGCTCAAGGCATAGAACACCCAGATGCTGGTCGCCAGCAAAATGGTCAGCACGCCAGTGGTGTAGGTGCCGAGTGAGGTCAGCAGCTCTTCCAGGCGCTGGTTGAAGAACAGCCCAAAACCGCCGATCAATACCACCAGGCCCAGCCCCTGCCCCAGGCTGAAGCGCTCCTTGAACACGAATACGCTGGCCACCAGCAACAGCACCGGGCCTACCTGCACCACCAGTTGCGCGGTGCCTGGGCTAAGCAGCTTAAGGCCGATCAGGTAGAGCACGTAGTTGCCCATCAGGCCAAGCACGGCCACAGCCACCAACCCCTTGCCCTTGGGCCCGAGCTTGCCGAACGAGGGCAGCTGGCGCTTGGCCCCCAGCCAGGCGAACAACAGCCCGCCAGACACCAACAGGCGGTACCAGGTGACGGTGATCGGGTCCATCACCTGCAACACCTGCTTGAGCTTGATCGGCAGGATGCCCCACAGCAGCGCGGTCAGAAGTGCCAACAGCAGGCCATAGACCCAGCGTCCGGAAGTGGTGTGCATAAAGCCCTCGATCAAGCCCGTGGTGGGGGTGCTTGGATTCTACGGGCTTGGCGGCTGGCGCGGGGCTAAGTGCCGGGAAAAGAATTCATCAGGTCATTCCACCGCGGCATGGCTGGACGGGCAGTCCGAAAGGGCCGCTGCGCGCCCCATCGCCGGCAAGCCGGCTCCCACAGATACTCCGCCTCCTGAGATTCACGCCCCACCTGTGGGAGCCGGCTTGCCGGCGATGGGTGCACAGCAGCCCCAATGACCAACGGGCACAGGTGGCTATTTCTTGTCCTTGGCAAACGCCGCTTCCAGCGCCTCGTTGATGGTGCGCAATACCTTCACCCGGGCCCAGCGCTTGTCATTGGCCTCGACCAGTGTCCATGGCGCGATCTCGCTGCTGGTGCGGTCGACCATGTCGCCCACGGCCTCGGTATACAGGTCCCACTTTTCGCGGTTGCGCCAGTCGTCCTCGGTGATTTTGTAGCGTTTGAAGGGGATCTGCTCACGCTCTTCGAAACGTTCCAGCTGGGTCTGCTGGTCGATCGCCAGCCAGAACTTGACCACCACCACACCGGCATTCACCAACTGCTCTTCAAAATCGTTGATCTCGCTGTAGGCACGCATCCAGTCGGCCGGGCTGCAGAACCCCTCGACCCGCTCCACCAGCACCCGCCCATACCAGGAGCGGTCGAAGATGGTGAACTTGCCCCGCGCCGGGATGTGCCGCCAGAAACGCCACAGGTACGGTTGCGCGCGTTCGTCTTCGCTGGGCGCGGCAATCGGCACGATGCGGTACTGGCGTGGGTCCAGCGCCGCCGCCACGCGGCGGATCGCGCCGCCCTTGCCAGCCGCGTCGTTGCCTTCGAACACCGCCACCAGGGCATGCCGGCGCATGTGCTTGTGGCGCAGCAGGCCGGCCAGCCGCGCCTGCTCGGTGACCAGTTGTTCCTGGTAATCCTGCTTGTCCAGGCGCAGCGTCATGTCCAGGGCACCGATCAAGCTGCGCTGGTCAATGCTGCGACCCAACGGCGCGACGTTGCCCTGGTGCTTGCCCTTGGGGTTGTTGGCGAGGGCGGCTTGCAGGCCGTCCAGCAGAATGCGCCCCACCGCCAGGCTGCGGTAGTAAGGGTCGACCCCCTCGACCACATGCCAGGGCGCGTAGTCACGGCTGGTGCGGCGCAGCACCCGCTCGCCAAAGCGCACAAAACGGTCGTAGGTCTCGGACTGCTGCCAGTCCAGCGGGCTGATGCGCCAACTGTGCAGCGGGTCGTCCTTGAGCGCCTTGAGGCGGGCTTTCATCTGTTTCTTGGACAGGTGGAACCAGAACTTGATGATCAGCGCGCCTTCGTCGCACAGCATCTGTTCCAGGCGTTCGGCACCGGTGATGGCCTGGTCGAGCACGGCGTCCTTGAACACCCCATGCACACGCCCCTGCAGCATCTGGCTGTACCAGTTGCCAAAAAACACGCCCATCCGCCCTTTCGGCGGCAAGGCCCGCCAATAGCGCCAGGCCGGTGGCCGGGCGAGTTCTTCGTCGGTCTGCTGGTCGAAGGTGAGCACATCGATCATGCGCGGGTCCATCCACTCATTGAGCAGCTTGACCGTCTCGCCCTTGCCGGCGCCTTCGATGCCATTGATCAGCACGATCACCGGGAAGCGCGCCTGCTGCTTGAGCTCGTACTGGGCTTCGAGCAGCGCTTCGCGCAGGGCGGGCACTTCGGCGTCGTAGGTCTCCTTGTCGATGCTGTGACCGATTTCAGCGGATTCGAACATGCAGTGGCTCCTTCATTGGATAACCAAGACTAGCGGATTTGTGCTGGGGCTGTGTTCGTGCAACCAGCGTAAAAACCGCAGATGGCATAAAATCCCGCCATCCGCTGCAACCGAGCCCACCATGTCCACCCTCCTCCAACATGCCCAGATCGACTGGGACGACCAGGGCCGCCCTCATTCGCGGCAGTACGACGACGTGTACTTCGCCGTCAACGAAGGCATCGAAGAAACCAAACACGTCTTCCTCGGCCAGACGCGCCTGGCCGAGCGCTTCGCCGACCTAACGCCGCACACCTGCCTGGTGATCGGCGAAACCGGTTTCGGCACCGGCATGAACTTTTTCTGTGCCTGGCAGTTATTCGACCAGCACGCCCACGCCGACGCCCGCCTGCATTTCGTCAGTGTCGAAAAATACCCGCTCGGCCACGACGACATGGCCCGGGCTGTGCGCCTGTGGCCAGAGCTGGCGGCCTATACCGAGCCACTGCTTGAGCAGTACGTGGCTGTGCACCCAGGGTTTCAGCAGTTCACCTTCGCCAACGGCCGGGTGACCCTGACCCTGCTGATTGGCGATGTGCTCGAGCAATTGCCGCAGCTTGATGCACGCATCGACGTGTGGTTCCTCGACGGCTTCGCCCCGGCCAAGAACCCCGACATGTGGACCCCAGAGCTGTTCGCGCAACTGGCGCAGCTGTCACACCCAGGCACCGTGCTGGGCACGTTCACCACCACCGGCTGGGTGCGGCGTAGCCTGGTCGAGGCCGGGTTCGCCATGAAGAAGGTGCCAGGTATCGGCAAAAAGTGGGAGGTGATGAGCGGTGCCTACACCGGGCCGACCGCCACGCGTAAACAGCTGCCGTGGTATGGCCGCCCGCGCAGTGCTGCGGGGCCACGCGAGGCCTTGGTGATCGGCGCCGGGCTGGCGGGCAGTGCCAGTGCCGCGAGCCTGGCCAGGCGTGGCTGGCAGGTCACGGTACTGGAACGCCATGCGGCGCCTGCTCAGGAAGCCTCCGGTAACCCACAAGGGGTGCTGTACCTCAAGCTGTCTGCCCATGGTACGGCCCTTTCACAGATGATCCTGGCCGGCTTCGGCTACACCCGGCGCCAGCTAGCGCACTTGCAACGCGGCAGCGACTGGGATGCTTGCGGGGTGCTGCAGCTGGCGTTCGACAGCAAGGAGGCCGAACGCCAGGGCAAACTGGCCGAGGCGTTCGACCACGACCTGCTGCACGCACTTGACCGTGACCAGGCCGAAGCCATTGCCGGGGTGGCATTGCCCGCAGGTGGCCTGTTCTATCCGGAAGGCGGCTGGGTACACCCGCCGGCCTTGTGCCAGGCGCAGTTGCAACACCCCAGGATCCAGCTACGGATGCACCATGAGGTGATCGAACTGCGCAAGGTCGATCACCTGTGGCAGGCCTGGGAGGGCGAACGCTTGCTGGCCAGCGCGCCGCTGGTGGTGTTGGCCGGTGCTGCCGACGTGCGACATTTCGCGCCCTGCGCACAACTGCCGCTCAAGCGTATCCGCGGGCAGATCACCCGCCTGCCGGCCACCGACAGCAGCCGCGCCCTGCGCACGGTGGTGTGTGCGGACGGCTATGTGGCGCCGCCGCGCGAGGGCGAACACACCCTGGGCGCCAGCTTCGACTTCCACAGTGACGACCTGGCGCCGACCGTTGCCGAGCACAAGGGCAACCTGGCGCTGCTGGACGATATTTCCGTGGACCTGGCCCAGCGCTTGGACACCGCTGCACTCGACCCTGAGCAGTTGCAGGGCCGGGCGGCGTTTCGCTGCACCAGCCCGGATTACCTGCCAATCGTCGGGCCCATGGCCGACCCGCAGGCGTTTGCCGAAGCCTTCGCCGTGCTGGGCAAGGACGCGCGCCAGGTGCCGGAGGTGGAGTGCCCTTGGCTCGATGGGCTGTATGTGAACAGCGGGCATGGGTCGCGGGGGTTGATCACCGCCCCGCTGTCGGGCGAATTGATTGCGGCCTGGGTGTGCGGGGAGCCGTTGCCAGTGCCACGGGCGGTGGCTGAGGCGTGCCATCCGAACCGGTTTGCCTTGCGCAGGTTGGTTCGGGGTAAGTGATAGGGCTGGGGTGCATGGCTGGGGATAGGTTGCGCCTTTGAGATCGAGCGCCGCCCGCGCGGCGCATCGCGAGCAACGCTCGCTCCTACGTTTGTTTTTGGCCAATAACGCCTGTGACAGGCGCGCGCGACCGCCTTGTTTGTTCGACGCCATATCGCGTCATGCCCCAAGGCAGTCGCGCGCATTTACCCCAGGAATAATTGGCCCGAAACAAACGTAGGAGCGAGCGTTGCTCGCGATGCGCCGCGCGGGCGGCGCTCGATCTCACAGGCGCAACAAATGCCAAAGCAAACACCCAGCACCCTCCCCCATATAACAGATCGTTCTAAAACTCCTGCAAACCTCACCGGTCAGTTCCTTACGGCGCCCTGATTCTGGGCACCGCCTCCCCAACGGAAAAACCGGTAAGGACTTATGTGCGGATTAGCAGGAGAGTTACGTTTCACCCCCCTCGACCAAGCCCCTCGCCCGGCCGACCTGGCCGCGGTGGAGCGCATCACCCACCATCTGGCGCCTCGCGGCCCGGACGCTTGGGGCTTCCATAGCCAGGGCCCGATTGCCCTCGGCCACCGCCGGCTGAAAATCATGGACTTGTCCGACGGTTCGGCTCAGCCGATGGTCGACAACACCCTCGGCCTGTCGCTGGCCTTCAACGGGGCCATCTATAACTTCCCCGAACTGCGCCAGGAGCTGCAAGACCTGGGCTACACGTTCTGGTCCGACGGCGACACCGAAGTGCTGCTCAAGGGCTACCACGCCTGGGGCGCGGCCTTGCTGCCCAAACTCAATGGCATGTTCGCCCTGGCCATCTGGGAGCGCGACAACCAGCGCCTGTTCCTGGCCCGCGACCGCCTTGGCGTCAAGCCGCTGTACCTGTCGCGCAACGGCGAGCGCCTGCGCTTTGCCTCGACCCTGCCTGCCCTGCTCAAGGGCGGCGACATCGACCCGATGATCGACCCGGTAGCGCTCAACCACTACCTGAACTTCCACGCCGTGGTGCCCGCGCCGCGCACGCTGCTGGCCAACGTGCAAAAGCTTGAACCCGGCACCTGGATGCGCGTGGACCGCCACGGCGAAATCGAACGCCAGACCTGGTGGCAGCTGCAGTACGGCGCCCACCCCGACGAGCGTGAACTGGACCTCGAAGGCTGGACCACCCGCGTGCTCGACGCCACCCGTGATGCCGTGGCGATCCGCCAGCGAGCTGCGGTGGACGTTGGCGTGCTGTTGTCTGGCGGGGTCGATTCCAGCTTGCTGGTCGGCCTGCTGCGTGAAGCCGGTGTGGACGACCTGTCGACCTTCTCCATCGGCTTCGAAGATGCCGGCGGCGAACGCGGCAACGAATTCGAGTACTCCGACCTGATCGCCCGCCACTACGGCACCCGCCACCACCAGTTGCGCATCGCCGAACATGAAATCATCGACCAGCTCCCGGCCGCCTTCCGCGCCATGAGCGAACCGATGGTCAGCCATGACTGCATTGCCTTCTACCTGCTGTCGCGGGAAGTGGCCAAGCACTGCAAAGGCGTGCAAAGCGGCCAAGGTGCCGACGAACTGTTCGCTGGCTACCACTGGTACCCACAGGTGGATGGCGCCGAGGATGCCTTTGGCGCCTACCGCGACGCGTTCTTCGACCGCAGCCACGCCGAGTACCGTGACACCGTGCAAGCCCCTTGGCTGCTGGAAAGCGATGCCGCCGGCGACTTTGTCCGCGAGCACTTCGCCCGCCCTGGCGCCAGCGACCCAGTCGACAAGGCCCTGCGCCTGGACAGCACAGTGATGCTGGTCGACGACCCGGTCAAACGGGTCGACAACATGACCATGGCCTGGGGCCTGGAAGCGCGTACGCCGTTCCTCGATTACCGCCTGGTGGAACTGTCGGCACGCATCCCGGCACGCTTCAAGCTGCCCGATGGCGGCAAACAGGTGCTCAAGCAGGCCGCCCGACGGGTCATCCCGCATGAGGTGATCGACCGCAAGAAGGGCTACTTCCCGGTCCCAGGCCTGAAGCACCTGGAAGGCGCAACGCTGGGTTGGGTGCGCGAACTGCTGACCGACCCCAGCCAAGACCGAGGGCTGTTCAACCCGGCCATGCTCGACCGCTTGCTGAGCAACCCGCACGGCCAGTTGACGCCGCTGCGAGGCTCCAAGCTGTGGCAGCTGGCGGCGCTCAACCTGTGGCTGAGCGAACAAGGAATCTGACCGATGAAAGCCCACGAAATCGCCTACGGCCAGCGCCTGCTGCGCGGCCAGGCACCGTCCTACGAGCGTTTGCAGGCGCGCCTGGCCGGCGATGGCAGCGAGCCCCACGACCAGCCACGTGCCGTGCACTGCGGTTGGGGCCGGCTGCTGATCGGCCATACCTACCCAGACCCCGTCTCACTCGCCGAGCAACTGCTGGACGAGCGCCCCGGCGAGCGCGACATTGCCCTGTACGTGGCCGCACCGCAGCAGGTACTGGCGCAAGCGCCGCAGCAGTTGTTTCTCGACCCCTCCGACACCCTGCGCCTGTGGTTTACCGACTACCGCCCGGCGCAGCGGGTGTTTCGCGGTTTTCGCGTACGGCGGGCGCAAAACCTGGGGGACTGGCAGGCGATCAATACCCTTTACCAAGCGCGCGGCATGTTGCCGGTCGACCCTGACCGGCTCACGCCACGTCACCTCGGCGGCCCGGTTTACTGGCTGGCTGAGGATGAAGACAGCGGCGCGGTGATCGGTAGCGTCATGGGCCTTAACCATGCCAAGGCGTTCGATGACCCCGAGCACGGCAGCAGCCTGTGGTGCCTGGCCGTGGACCCACACTGCACCCGCCCAGGTGTGGGTGAAGTGCTGGTGCGCCACCTGATCGAGCACTTCATGAGCCGTGGCCTGGCCTACCTGGACCTGTCGGTGCTGCATGACAACCGCCAGGCCAAGCGCCTGTACGAGAAACTCGGGTTTCGCAACCTGCCGACCTTCGCCGTCAAGCGCAAGAACGGCATCAACGAACGCCTGTTCCTCGGCCCCGGCCCTGAAGCAGGGCTTAACCCTTATGCACGGATCATCGTCGACGAGGCGCTGCGCCGTGGTATCGAAGTGCAGGTCGAAGACGCCGCAGGTGGCCTGTTCACCTTGAGCCTGGGCGGGCGTCGCATTCGCTGCCGTGAGTCGCTAAGCGACCTGACCAGCGCCGTGACCATGACCCTGTGCCAAGACAAGTGCCTGACCCAGCGAGCACTGAGCAATGCCGGGCTGCGTGTACCGGCGCAGCAACTGGCGGGCAACGCCGACGACAACCTGGCGTTTCTCGACGAGCATGGCGCGGTGGTGGTCAAGCCGGTGGATGGCGAACAAGGCCAAGGGGTGGCGGTGAACCTCACCACCCTCGAAGAGCTCACCCAAGCAGTGGCCCACGCCAAGCAGTTCGACAGCCGTGTGCTGCTGGAGAGCTTCCATGCCGGCCTTGACCTGCGCATCGTGGTGATCGGCTTCGAAGTGGTGGCGGCTGCCATACGCCACCCGGCCCAGGTAGTGGGCGATGGCAAGCACGACATCCGCGCGCTGATCGAAGCCCAGAGCCGCAGGCGCCAGGCTGCGACCGGCGGTGAAAGCCGCATCCCGCTTGACGATGAAACCGAGCGCACCCTGCGCGCGGCGGGGCTGGGCTATGACGACGTGCTACCTGCCGGCCAACGCCTGGCGGTGCGGCGTACTGCCAACCTGCACACCGGCGGCACCCTTGAGGATGTGACCGAGCGCCTGCACCCCGTGCTGGCCGATGCGGCAGTGCGCGCGGCACGGGCGCTGGAAATTCCGGTGGTGGGGTTGGACTTCATGGTGCGTGATGCCGAACAGGCGGAGTACGTGATCATTGAGGCCAACGAACGCGCCGGCCTGGCCAATCATGAACCGCAGCCAACGGCTGAGCGGTTTATCGACTTGTTGTTCCCGCATAGCCGGGGATTGGCGTAAATCAATGATGGCCCTTTCGCGGAGCAAGCCCGCTCCCACAGGTTTCAGGTTTACGTGTGGGAGCGGGCTTGCCCCGCGAAGAGGCCAGTAAGGAGTACCCATGTCCGAACACCACCCCGAACCCGATCTCGACTACCTCAAACGCGTCCTGCTGGAGATGCTCGCCATCCCCAGCCCCACCGGCTTCACCGACACCATCGTGCGCTACGTGGCCGAACGCCTGGATGAGTTGGGCATCCCCTTCGAGCTGACCCGCCGTGGCACCATCCGCGCCACCCTCAAAGGCCGGCAAAGCTCACCCGACCGCGCCGTTTCGGCGCACCTGGACACCATCGGTGCCAGCGTGCGTCAGTTGCAGGACAACGGCCGCCTGGCGCTGGCGCCAGTGGGCTGCTGGTCGAGCCGCTTTGCCGAGGGCAGCCGGGTCAGTGTGTTCACCGACACCGGCGTGTTCCGCGGCAGCGTGTTGCCGCTGATGGCCAGCGGGCATGCGTTCAACACCGCCATCGACCAGATGCCTATCAGTTGGGACCACGTCGAAGTGCGCCTGGATGCCTACTGCGCGACCCGCGCCGATTGCGAAGCCCTGGGGGTCTCGATCGGCGATTTCGTCGCCTTCGACCCGTTGCCAGAGTTCACTGAAAGCGGCCACATCAGCGGCCGCCACCTGGACGACAAAGCGGGTGTAGCCGCATTGCTGGCAGCGCTCAAGGCGGTGGTGGAAAGTGGCCGACAGCCGCTGATCGACTGCCACCCGCTGTTCACCATCACCGAAGAAACCGGCTCCGGCGCGGCAGGTGCCCTGCCCTGGGACGTCAGCGAATTCGTTGGCATCGACATTGCCCCGGTGGCACCAGGCCAGGCCTCCAGCGAGCATGCGGTGAGCGTGGCCATGCAGGACTCTTCGGGGCCTTACGATTACCACCTGTCGCGTCACCTGCTGAAGCTGGCCGGCGACCACGATCTACCGGTCAGGCGCGACCTGTTCCGTTACTACTTCAGCGATGCCCATTCGGCGGTGACGGCGGGGCATGACATCCGGACCGCGCTGGTGGCGTTTGGCTGCGATGCCACGCACGGATACGAGCGCACGCATATCGACAGCCTGGCGGCGCTGAGCCGGTTGCTGTCAGCGTATTTGTTGAGCCCACCGGTGTTTGCCAGTGATTCGCAGCCGGCCAATGCGTCGCTCGAGCGCTTCAGCCATCAGCTGGAGCACGATGCGCAGATGGAGAGCGATACGCGGGTGCCGGCGGTGGATAGCCTGGTTGGGAATAAAGGCTGATAGTTTGGGGCTGCTGCGCAGCCCATCGCGACGCAAGGCCGCTCCTACACGGTCCTTGTGGGAGCGGCCTTGCGTCGCGATGGCCGCACAGCGGCCCCAAATGCACGAACGTTTCGCGTAGCATGCCCACACTCAACCCCCAGAATCGCCCGCCATGCTAATCCCCTACGACCAACTGCAAGCCGACACCCTGACCCTGCTGATCGAGGACTTCGTCACCCGCGACGGCACCGACAACGGCGACGACACCCCCCTCGAAACCCGCGTATTGCGGGTGCGCCAGGCATTGGCCAAGGGCCAGGCGTTCATCCTGTTCGACCCGGAAAGCCAGCAATGCCAGCTCCTGGCCAAACATGATGTGCCACGCGAGCTGCTCGACTGACGCCCTCACGCGCCACGCCCCTTGCGCACCTCCCCCTCCTTGATGCGCTTGTACACCTCGGCGCGGTGCACCGGCACCTCGCGGGGCGCACTCACCCCAAAACGCACCATCCCGTCCCGCGTCTCGACCACCATGATGCGGATGTCATCGCCAATGGTGATGACTTCGCCTACTTCGCGCCCTATTACCAGCATGATCCGATCCTCCAGCGTAAGGGAAAACCGGAGCGTGCCTCGGGTACTTAAGGCTACTCAATAGTTCCAGGGCAATTCAGAAGCAACCTACATCCATGGGTAATTTCCCCTACAGACAGATCATCGCGCAGGCGCCTTAGCACGCATTTTCACCGCCATGTCGGCCATCTCGTCATACAGCCGCTCAGGTGCCTCGCGCTTGAGCTGCCACGCCTGGCGCCCGGCCTGGTGGGGCAAGATCAGAAACTCGCCGGCAGCCACTTGCCGATGGATGTACTCGGCGATATCGACCGCGCTGATTGGCGAGCCCTCCAGCAGCTTGCCGACCTGGGCCTTCATGGCCGGGTTCGGGCCACGGAACGAATCCAGCAGGTTGGTCTGGAAGAACGACGGGCACACCACGTGCACCGCCACCTGCACTTGGCGCAATTCCACCAGCAGGCTTTCCGACAGGGCCAGCACACCGGCCTTGGCGACGTTGTAGTTGCTCATGCCCGGGCCCTGCATCAGCGCGGCCATCGAGGCGATGTTGATGATCCGACCTTGGCTGCGCTCCAGCAGCGGGAGGAAGGCCTTGCAGCCCTTGACCACGCCCATGAGGTTGACTGCGATTTGCCAGTCCCAGTCCTCAAGCGACAGCTCGGCGAAGAAGCCGCCCGAGGCGACGCCGGCGTTGTTGACGATTACATCGATGCCGCCAAAGCGCTCATCGCAGGCCTGGGCCAGCGCCGTGAGCTGGCTGTAGTCGCGCACATCACAGCGCTGGATAAACCCGTCGCCACCGGCTTCCCGGGCCAGTTCCAGCGTTTCGCGCAGGCCGGCCTCGTTGACATCGGCCAGCGCCAGGCGCCAGCCCTCGCGTGCCCAGCGCAGGGCGATCTCGCGGCCGAGGCCGGACCCGGCGCCGGTGATCATGATGCGGTTTTGCATGGTGGCAGGCCTTGTGCTGATGGGTTGTCAGGCGAGTCTAATCAAGGCTTTGCTGAGAGGGAGGGTTCATCAGGGTAGTGAATGAAAGGGCATGACCAAGCGGTCAGTACCGAACAAATGGAATCTTTAGCCAAGCGCACCGGTCCGATTTAACAAGAGGCCAGCAGTCCGAGGCCCTTGACCCCTAACCACGCAAGGACTCCGCCATGACCACGATCCTCATCATCATCCTGATCCTGCTGCTGATTGGTGGCTTACCCGTCTTCCCACACTCGCGCAGCTGGGGCTATGGCCCTTCCGGCATTATCGGCGTGGTGTTGGTGATTCTGCTGGTGTTGCTGCTGCTAGGCATGATCTAGCCGGCCAAGCATGAAAAAACCGCGATACGGGCATCACCCGTATCGCGGTTTTTTTAGGCCTCAGCGGTCAGTGCGAAACCGCACCGGAAGCGCCCAGGCCGGTTTGCGAACGCACAAACTGCGGGAAGAACAGCGCACGTTCGTTCTCAGCCGCCTTGGACTTGTCGGTGACCGAGAAGAACCAGATACCGACGAAGGCAATCAGCATCGAGAACAGCGCCGGGTACTCGTACGGGTAGATCGCCTTCTCGTGGCCGAGGATCTGTACCCAGATGGTTGGGCCAAGGATCATCAGGCCCACTGCACTCACCAGGCCCAGCCAGCCGCCGATCATGGCGCCGCGGGTGGTCAGTTTCTTCCAGTACATCGAAAGCAGCAGTACCGGGAAGTTGCAGCTGGCAGCAATCGAGAACGCCAGGCCCACCATGAAGGCGATGTTCTGCTTCTCGAACAGGATGCCCAGGCCGATCGCCAGCACGCCGAGGGCGATGGTGGTGATCTTCGACACGCGGATCTCGTCCTTGTCGTTGGCCTTGCCCTTGCGCCATACGCTGGCGTACAGGTCGTGGGATACCGCCGAGGCACCGGCCAGGGTCAGGCCCGCAACCACCGCCAGGATGGTGGCGAAGGCCACCGCCGAGATGAAGCCCAGGAACACGCTGCCACCCACGGCATTGGCCAGGTGCACCGCGGCCATGTTGTTACCGCCCAACAAGGCGCCTGCGGCGTCCTTGAAGTCCGGGTTAGTGCTGACCAGCAGGATCGCGCCAAAGCCGATGATGAAGGTAAGGATGTAGAAGTAGCCGATGAAGCCGGTGGCGTAGAGCACGCTCTTGCGCGCTTCCTTGGCGTCACTGACGGTGAAGAAGCGCATCAGGATGTGCGGCAGGCCAGCGGTACCGAACATCAGCGCCAGGCCCAGGGAGAACGCCGAGATCGGGTCCTTGACCAGGCCGCCAGGGCTCATGATCGCCTCGCCTTTGGCGTGCACCTTGATGGCTTCGGAGAACAGGGTGTTGAAGTCGAAGTTGACGTGTTTCATCACCATCAGTGCCATGAAGCTGGCACCGGACAGCAGCAGCACAGCTTTGATGATCTGTACCCAGGTGGTGGCCAACATGCCGCCGAACAGTACGTACAGGCACATCAGGATACCGACCAAGATCACCGCCACGTGGTAGTCGAGGCCAAACAGCAGCTCGATCAACTTACCGGCGCCGACCATCTGCGCGATCAGGTAGAACGCCACCACCACCAGCGAACCGGAGGCCGACAGGGTACGGATTTCTTTCTGCCCGAGGCGGTACGAGGCCACGTCGGCGAAGGTGTACTTGCCCAGGTTGCGCAGGCGTTCGGCGATCAGGAAGAGGATGATTGGCCAGCCGACCAAAAAGCCGATGGAGTAGATCAGGCCGTCGTAACCCGAGGTGAATACCAGGGCGGAAATCCCCAGGAACGAGGCCGCCGACATGTAGTCACCGGCAATTGCCAGGCCGTTCTGGAACCCCGTGATCTTGCCGCCGGCTGCGTAGTAGTCCGCCGCCGATTTGTTGCGTTTGGAGGCCCAGTAGGTGATCCCAAGGGTGAAGGCGACGAAGGCCACGAACATGGCGATCGCCGACACGTTCAGCGGCTGTTTCTGCACCTCGCCGGTCAGGGCATCGGCGGCCCACACGGCGGGTGCGAAAACGCCGCAGGCCAGAACGGCCAGGGCTTTGGCGTGGCGAATCATTGTTGCGCCTCCTTCAGGATGGCCTTGTTCAGCTCATCGAACTCACCGTTGGCACGGCGCACGTAGATGGCGGTCAGGACAAATGCCGAAACGATCAGGCCGACGCCCAGGGGGATGCCCCAGGTAATCGACGACTCAGGGCTGAGCTTGGCGCCCAGTACATGAGGACCGTAGGCGATCAGGAGGATGAAGGCGCAATAGAGACCGAGCATGATCGCCGAGAGAATCCAGGCGAACCGTTCGCGTTTTGTAACCAGCTCCTTGAAGCGCGGGCTGTTTTGTATCGAGAGGTAAATGCTGTCGTTCATTGTTTTTGTCCTAGCAGCACAGATAGGGGATGAAACCCACACCCTCACTTTATGCTGCCGTTGGACGCCAACCAGACGACCTTAGTCTTAGATGCAACAGTGTTTTACCGATTAAGTAACAAAGCGGGGCCGCTTTGCGGCCCTTTCGCGACACAAGGCCGCTCCTACAGGGAATCGCGTAATACCTGTAGGAGCGGCCTTGTGTCGCGAAAGGGCTGCGCAGCAGCCCCGCTTTAGAACGAATAAATCAGTTACTTACCGGTCCACTCTTTGACCCGGTCCGGGTGTTTGGCCACCCAGTCCTTGGCCGCCGCTTCAGGCTTGGCGCCTTCCTGGATCGCCAGCATCACTTCGCCGATCTCGTCCTTGGACTGCCAGCTGAACTTCTTGAGGAACTCCGCCACTTCCGGCGCCTTGGTCGCCAGTTCCTTGCTGCCAATGCTGTTGACAGTTTCGGCAGCGCCATACACGCCTTTCGGGTCTTCGAGGAACTTGAGCTTCCACTTGGCAAACATCCAGTGCGGCACCCAACCGGTCACGGCAATCGACTGCTGCTTGGCATAGGCACGGCCCAGTTCGGCGGTCATCGCAGCGCCGGAACTGGCCTGCAGTTTGTAACCTGTCAGGTCGTAGTCTTTGATGGCCTGGTCGGTCTTGAGCATGACCCCGGAGCCGGCGTCGATGCCGACGATCTTCTGCTTGAAGCTGCTGTCGGTCTTGAGGTCGGCGATGCTCACCGCCTTCACGTATTCAGGGACGATCAGGCCGATCTTGGCATCCTTGAAGTTGGCACCGTAGTCGACCACGTTGTCTTTGTTCTTGGTCCAGTACTCGCCGTGGGTCACGGGTAACCAGGCCGACAACATCGCATCGAGCTTGCCGGTCGCCACGCCCTGCCACATGATGCCCGTGGCCACGGCCTGCAACTTCACGTCGTAGCCGAGCTTCTGCTTGATCACTTCGGCGGCCACGTTGGTGGTCGCCACGCTGTCGGCCCAACCATCCACGTAACCAATGCTTACTTCTTTGGCCATTGCCTGTGCAGCGCTCATGGCCATTACCAGGGCGGTGCCCACACCCAGGAAACGTCGCATCTTGTTCAAAGTTGCCATCAAAGCATCCCCTCGTCAGGTCTCGGAGATTGCATCATCTTCCTGCAACAACTTGTGACCTGCTCCCTGTACGACATGTAACCACTCATATACGACAGCACTGTGCCATTAGCGCCATGGGCTCACGCCAGTCTGCGCGATCCTTGCATGCCAAAGGTTTGGCGCCGGGCTACTATCTACCCTTTTGCGCCTGACGATGGACCGCCCGATGCCCAGCCCCACCCGCCTGCACCTGCCGTTGTACCTACTAGCCTGCCTGCTTGCCCTGATCGGGCTGGCAACGCTCTGGTACGGGCTCGGCAAGCCGGTGCACCTGCCCGATGCGGCCAGCCCCACGCACAAACTGCAGTGCGCTTCTTACACCCCCTTCGACAAGGACCAGTCGCCGTTCGACCAGCCGTTTCGCCTGCGCCCGGCGCGCATGGACGCCGACCTGGCCTTGCTGGCGGAGCGTTTTCAGTGCATCCGCACCTATTCGATGACCGGCCTTGAGGCGATTCCGCAGCTGGCACGCAAACATGGCCTGAAGGTGATGCTAGGTGCCTGGGTCAACGCCAACCCGGTGGACACCGAAAAGGAAGTGGACCTGCTGATCGCCGCCGCCAACGCCAACCCCGATGTCGTCAGCGCGGTGATCGTCGGCAACGAGGCGCTGCTGCGCAAGGAAGTCACCGGCACACGCCTTGCCGAGCTGATCGCCAAGGTCAAGCGCCAGGTCAAGGTGCCGGTCACCTATGCCGACGTCTGGGAATTCTGGCTACAGCACCCTCAGGTGGCCCCGGAGGTGGACTTTTTGACCATCCACCTGCTGCCTTATTGGGAGGATGACCCGCGCGGCATCGACGATGCCTTGGCCCATGTCGCCGATGTGCGCCGTGTGTTCGGGACGCGCTTTGCGCCCAAGGACATTCTGATCGGCGAGACCGGCTGGCCCAGCGAAGGCCGCCAACGGGAAACCGCCGTGCCCAGCCGGGCCAACGAGGCGCGGTTTATCCGTGGCTTTGTGGCGATGGCCGAAAGCAATGGCTGGCGGTACAACCTGATCGAGGCCTTCGACCAGCCGTGGAAGCGCGCCAGCGAAGGCGCAGTGGGCGGTTACTGGGGGCTTTACGACGCCGACCGGCAGGACAAAGGCGTGCTCGAAGGGCCCGTCAGCAACCTGCACTACTGGTCGCAGTGGCTGCTGGCCAGCGCGGTGTTGATGCTGGTCATGCTGGCGGTGGCCGGGCGCCCCGCTACCCCCATGGCAGCCCTGCTGTTGCCGTTGCTGGCCGCGTTTGGCGCGGGTTGCCTGGGGCTGTGGGGCGAGCTGATGCGCAGCCACGCACGCTTTGCTGGGGAGTGGCTGTGGGCCGGTCTGCTGGCGGCGCTCAACCTGCTGGTACTGGCCCACGCCGCCCTGGCCTTGGCCCGCCGCGAGGGCTGGCGTGAGCGTGTTTTTGCCTGGCTTGAGGCCCGTGCCGGCTGGCTGTTGCTTGCAGCGGGCTTTGCGGCAGCGGTGAGCATGCTGGCGCTGGTGTTCGACCCGCGTTATCGCAGTTTCCCCACGGCTGCACTGGCGTTGCCGGCAGTGGTTTACCTGGTGCGGCCGGTGCTGGCGCGGCGGGCCGAGGTGGCATTGCTGGCGTTTATCGTGGGGGCGGGGGTGGCGCCGCAGTTGTTTCTGGAAGGGCTGGAGAATCAGCAGGCCTGGGGCTGGGCGGTGGTGAGCGTGTTGATGGCCGCGGCGTTGTGGCGGAGCTTGAGGCTGCGTGCGGGTTGATATTGCCGGGTCCGCTGCGCGGCCCATCGCCGGCAAGCCAGCTCCTACAGGTATAGCGCTGGTGTCAGGGTCTGCGCTGTACCTGTAGGAGCTGGCTTGCCTGCGATGGGCTGCAAAGCAGCCCCTATCAGCCGCGCTGCGGTTGCCGCACTAGGCGCAACCCCGCCAGCACCACGGCAAACACCGCAATACTGGCGGTATACAGCACCAATGCCGGTATCGCGAACACCAACGCCAGCCCCGCCAGCCACCACCCAACCCGACCCGCAACCACCTGCGCCACCAGCGCCAGGCCAAGCCCACTCCAGGCAATGACCTGAAAATGAATACCCAGCCCCAACAGCGAGCGTACCTGGCACTGCCAGAACGCCTCGGGCGCCGCACACAGCCCAACCCACTGCGCATCTTCCATCAACCCATAACGCACGCCATAGCTGGCGGCCAGCCACGCAGGCAGAAACAACAGCAAGGCTATGACCGGCAGCGAACGAGACATCCAGTTCTCCAATAGCGGAAATCGAAATCGTGCATGATCGCCCAAGGCCGGTTGTAAGGCAAAATCACCTTCCTGCAGCTATGTTGCAGATAACAAGCACACCAAAGACCACCGCACTTGGCAACTTTGGCCATACTGCCGTGGTCCTAGCCTGCACACCGCAACACCTTGTATTTCTTTTTGGGGGTTACATGCATCGATCTTTGCGCCTCGCTGCCCTGCTCGGCGGCCTGCTCATGGCTGTGGCCGCTTCGGCGCGGGATATCGACGCCGCGAGCTATGGCTACCCCTTGACCAACCCGTTCGAGGCGACCATCGCCACCACGCCGCCGGAGCAACGCCCAACCTTGCCCAGCGATGAGGACATCGACCAGGACGACTACAGCCTCAACCTGCGCCCCGAGCGTGAGTTCACCCTGCCCGACAACTTCTGGTCGGTAAAAAAGCTCAAGTACCGCCTGGCCCGTCAGGACCACAAGGCGCCGCTGATCTTCCTGATCGCTGGCACCGGCGCCCCCTACTCCAGCAGCATCAACGAATACCTGAAAAAGCTGTACTACCAAGCCGGCTACCACGTGGTGCAACTGTCCTCGCCCACCAGCTACGACTTCATGAGTGCGGCCTCGCGCTTCGCCACCCCAGGTATCAGCCAGGAAGATGCTGAGGACATGTACCGGGTGATGCAGGCCGTGCGCGCCCAGCACCCGCGTTTGCCGATCAGCGAGTTCTACCTCACCGGCTACAGCCTCGGCGCGCTGGACGCGGCATTCGTCAGCCACCTGGACGAGACCCGGCGCAGCTTCAACTTCAAGCGTGTACTGCTGCTCAACCCGCCGGTCAACCTGTACACCTCGATCAACAACCTCGACAAACTGGTGCAAACCCAGGTCAAAGGCATCGACCGCAGCACCACGTTCTACGAGCTGATGCTCACCAAGCTGACCCGTTACTTCCAGGACAAGGGCTATATCGACCTCAACGAAGCCCTGCTGTACGACTTCCAGCAGTCGCGCCAGCACTTGTCCAACGAGCAGATGGCCATGCTGATCGGCACCTCGTTCCGCTTCTCGGCAGCCGATATCGCCTTTACCTCCGACCTGATCAACCGCCGCGGCCTGATCATTCCACCGAAGTTCCCGATCACCGAGGGCAGCAGCCTCACGCCGTTCTTCAAGCGTGCCCTGCAGTGCGACTTCGACTGCTACATGACCGAGCAGGTGATCCCGATGTGGCGCGCCCGCACCGATGGCAACAGCATCCTGCAGCTGGTTAACCAGGTCAGCCTGTATGCGCTGGAAGACTACCTGCGCGACAGCCCGAAAATTGCCGTGATGCACAACGCCGACGACGTCATCCTCGGCCCAGGCGATATCGGCTTCTTGCGCAAGGTGTTCGGTGACCGCCTGACCCTTTACCCCCATGGCGGCCATTGCGGCAACCTCAACTACCGCGTCAACAGCGACGCCATGCTGGAGTTCTTCCGTGGTTAACAAACTCCTCTTCGCCACTGCCCTGCTCGTCGCTGGCAACGCCCTGGCCGCGGAGGTCGCACCGCGCGCCAGCGTGGTCGAGGCCGACCCGCAGGTTACCGCCGCGCCGCTGCCACCGGAGGCCGATGGTTTCATCGACCCGTTGCGGGCATTGAAATTCAACCCAGGCCTGGACCAGCGCGAGTTCGAACGCTCCACCCTGGAGGCGCTGAACGTCTACGACCCACTGGAATCGATCAACCGGCGCATCTACCACTTCAACTACCGCCTCGACCAATGGGTGCTGCTGCCCGTGGTGAGCGGCTATCAGTATGTAACACCGCGTTTCGTGCGCACCGGGGTGAGCAACTTCTTCAACAACCTCGGCGATGTGCCGAACCTGTTCAACAGTGTGTTGCAACTGAAAGCCAAGCGCTCGGCGGAAATCACCGCACGGTTGATGTTCAACACGCTGATCGGGGTCGGTGGGCTGTGGGACCCGGCGACCAAGATGGGCCTGCCGCGCCAGAGTGAAGACTTCGGCCAGACCCTGGGCTTTTATGGTGTGCCGGACGGGCCGTACCTGATGCTGCCGGTGCTGGGCCCCTCGAACCTGCGCGATACCACCGGGCTGGTGGTGGACTATGCGGGCGAGCAGGCGGTCAACTTCCTCAATGTGCCGGAGACCAGTACCGATCACCCGGAAATCTTTGCCCTGCAAGTGGTGGACAAGCGCTATACCACCAAATTCCGCTATGGCCAGCTCAACTCGCCGTTCGAGTATGAGAAGGTTAGGTATGTGTATACCCAGGCGCGCAAGCTGCAGATTGCTGAGTAAATAGCCACTGGCCTCTTCGCGGGCAAGCCCGCGAAGAGGCCAGCACTGCTTGCATCAAATCCCCAGAAACTGCTCCAGTTCGCGCCGCTTGACCAAAGCATCCCTGCGCCCCAGCTCGATCAGCTCACTGCAATAACTCGCCTCGAACAGCAAGTAACTCAACACCCCCGCCCCACTGGTTCGCGTCGCCCCCGGCCCACGCAAGAACAGCCGCAACGCCGCCGGCAATTCACGCCGGTGCCGCGCAGCGATTTCGTCCAGCGGCTGGCTGGGCGCCACCACCAATACTTCCACCGGCGCCAGCCCCAGGCGCCGTGCATCCAGGTGGGCAGGCAGCAAGTGGCTAAGGTGATTGAGCCGCTGCAGCAGTTCGATGTCGTCTTCCAGGCTGTCGATGAAGGTGCTGTTGAGCATGTGCCCACCAATCTGCGCCAGGCTCGGCTGCTGGCCACTGAACACTCGCTGGGTGGGCCGCGGCGGCGATGGCCGCTGCGGGTTGCCGCTGACCCCGACCACCAGCACCCGGCTGGCCCCCAGGTGCAACGCCGGGCTGATCGGTGCCGACTGGCGCACCGCGCCGTCACCGTAGTATTCATCGCCCAGCCTGACCGGCGCGAACAACAGCGGGATTGCCGCACTGGCCAACAAGTGGTCGATGGTCAACGGCGTGGGTACGCCGATGCGGCGGTGGCGCAACCACGCCTCGATGGTGCCGCGGCCCTGGTAGAAGGTCACCGCCTGCCCCGACTCATAGCCGAATGCCGTTACTGCGACAGCGCGCAGCTGTTCGGTGGCCAGAGCGTGGCCGATGCCGTCCAGGTCCAGGTGGGCTTGCAGCAGGCCGCGCAAGGGGCTGCTGTCGAGCAGCGCCACCGGCGCATGGCCACCCAGGCCCAGCAGGCTATGGCTGACGAAGCGGCTGGCCTGGCGGATTACCCCTGGCCAGTCGCTGCGCAGCACCAGGTGGCTGCGAAAGTTTTGCCAGAAAGCGGTGAGGTTGCGCACGGTTTCGGTGAAGCGGGTGGCACCGCTAGCGAGGGTGACCGCATTGATAGCGCCAGCCGACGTGCCGACAATGACCGGGAAGGGGTTGGGCGCGCCCGGGGGCAGCAGTTCAGCGATACCGGCCAATACGCCGACCTGATAAGCGGCTCGGGCGCCGCCGCCAGAGAGGATCAGGCCAGTTACTGGAGGTGGGGCCATGGCATCCTTCCTGTAGGAGCAGCCTTGTGCTGCGAAGAGGCCGGTGCAGCCTTAAAGATAATCGGCAGCATTCCCCGGCCTCTTCGCAGCACAAGGCTGCTCCTACAAGGAGAGGCCGGGCCTGGCATCAGCGTTTCTTCTTGTCATACAGCCTAGGCGCCCCCTCGGGCCGCGACTTGAAGCGCCGGTGCGCCCACAGGTACTGCTCGGGGCACTCACGCAACACACCCTCGATCCACTGGTTGATGCGCAAGCAGTCCGCTTCTTCACTCTCCCCGGGGAAGTCCGCCAGCGGCGGATGGATCACCAAACGATAGCCGCTGCCATCTTCCAGGCGTTTCTGGGTAAAGGGGATGACCTGCGCCTTGCCCAGGCGGGCGAACTTGGTGGTGGCGGTCACGGTCGCCGCCGGGATGCCGAACAACGGCACGAACAGGCTCTGCTTGGCGCCGTAATCCTGGTCGGGCGCATACCAGATTGCCCGGCCCGAACGCAGCAGCTTGAGCATGCCGCGTACGTCTTCACGCTCCACCGCCAGCGAGTCGAGGTTGTGCCGCTCACGGCCGCTGCGCTGGATGAAGTCGAAAAGCGGGTTGCCGTGCTCGCGGTACATACCATCGATGGTGTGCTGCTGGCCCAGCAGCGCGGCGCCGATTTCCAGGGTGGTGAAGTGCACGGCCATCAGAATCGCGCCCTGCCCTGCCTGCTGGGCAGCCTGCAGGTGCTCGAGGCCTTCGATATGTGCCAGGCGTGCCAACCTGGCCTTGGGCCACCACCAGCTCATGGCCATTTCGAAGAAGGCGATGCCGGTGGAGGCGAAGTTGGCCTTCAACAAACGCTGCCGTTCGTCGTCGGACATTTCAGGGAAACACAGTTCAAGGTTGCGCGCGGCGATGCGTCGACGCTCGCCGGCAACCCGGTACATCACTGCGCCCAGGGCAGTGCCGACCCACAGCAGGGCCCGGTAAGGCAGCTGGACGATCAGCCACAGCAGGCCCAGGCCCAGCCACAGGCCCCAGAATCTGGGGTGAAGGAAATAGGGGCGAAAACGCGGGCGTTCCATTGAAGCTTCCGGAAAGACAAAGGCCGCGCATTCTACAACGGATCAGCGCATGTTGCGGGCAACGGGTGTTCTCGTTATAAGTCAGGGCACTTTTTTCGCAACAAGCCGTCTATGCAGACCATGAGCCTAAACCAGACCCCCGACACCGCCTCCGTGTTCCAGCTCAAGGGCAGCATGCTCGCCATCACTGTGCTGGAACTGGCGCGCAATGACCTTGAAGCCCTCGACCGCCAATTGGCGGCCAAAGTCGCGCAGGCACCCAACTTTTTCAGCAACACGCCGTTGGTGCTGGCGCTGGACAAGCTGCCGGCCAGCGAAGGCGCCATCGACCTGCCCGGCTTGATGCGTATCTGCCGCCACCATGGCCTGCGTACCCTGGCGATCCGCGCCAACCGCATCGAGGACATCGCCGCGGCGATCGCCATCGACCTGCCGGTGCTGCCGCCGTCCGGCGCGCGCGAACGGCCGCTGGAGCCCGAGCCCGAGGTGAAAAAGCCCGAGCCGGCGCCTGCGCCTGCAGCCGAACCGGAAATCCGCCCGACCCGCATCATCACCTCGCCGGTGCGTGGCGGCCAGCAGATCTACGCCCAAGGCGGCGACCTGGTGGTGACCGCGTCGGTCAGCCCAGGTGCGGAACTTCTGGCCGATGGCAACATCCATGTGTACGGCGCCATGCGCGGCCGCGCCCTGGCGGGTATCAAAGGCAACACCAAAGCACGCATTTTCTGCCAGCAGATGACGGCGGAAATGGTCTCGATCGCAGGCCAGTACAAGGTCTGCGAAGACCTGCGCCGCGACCCGCTGTGGGGCTTCGGCGTGCAAGTCAGCCTGTCTGGTGACGTGTTGAACATCACCCGTCTTTAACGGATACTTGCCGTCATTTTTAGAGCAACTTTTTTACCTGTTGCCGTTTTTTGCATATTGCTGGGACACCTGTCCCGACTTATTTAGGGGTGAAACACCTTGGCCAAGATTCTCGTCGTTACTTCCGGCAAGGGGGGTGTGGGCAAGACCACCACCAGCGCCGCCATCGGCACCGGCCTCGCACTGCGCGGCCACAAGACAGTCATCGTCGACTTCGACGTGGGCCTGCGTAACCTCGACCTGATCATGGGCTGCGAGCGCCGCGTGGTGTACGACTTCGTCAACGTGGTCAACGGCGAAGCCAACCTGCAGCAAGCCCTGATCAAGGACAAGCGCCTCGAGAATCTGTACGTCCTGGCCGCCAGCCAGACCCGAGACAAGGACGCGCTGACCCAGGAAGGCGTCGAGAAAGTGCTGATGGAACTCAAGAATGACTTCGAGTACGTCATCTGCGACTCCCCGGCCGGTATCGAAAAAGGCGCGCACCTGGCGATGTACTTCGCCGACGAAGCCATCGTCGTGACCAACCCTGAGGTTTCCTCGGTACGTGACTCGGACCGCATGCTGGGCATCCTGTCGAGCAAGTCGCGCCGCTCCGAGAACGGCGAAGAGCCGATCAAGGAACACCTGCTGATCACCCGCTACCACCCTGAGCGCGTCGAGAAAGGCGAGATGCTGAGCATCGACGACGTTACCGACATCCTCGCGATCAAGCTCAAGGGCGTGATCCCCGAGTCCCAGGCAGTGCTCAAGGCTTCCAACCAGGGCATCCCGGTCATCCTCGACGATCAGAGCGATGCCGGCCAGGCCTATAGCGATACCGTCGACCGTCTGCTGGGCAAAGAAAAGCCCCTGCGGTTCATCGAAGTGCCGAAGCAAGGATTCTTCGCGCGCCTGTTTGGAGGCAAGTAAACCATGAACCTTTTTGACTTCTTTCGTGGCAGACAGAAACAGACCAGCGCGTCGGTGGCGAAAGAGCGTCTACAGATCATCGTGGCGCATGAGCGCGGCCAGCGCAGCGAACCGGACTACCTGCCGGCACTGCAGAAAGAACTGCTCGAAGTGATCCGCAAGTATGTGAACATCGGCAACGATGATGTGCACATCGAGCTGGAAAACCAAGGCAGCTGCTCGATTCTGGAGCTGAACATTACCTTGCCTGATCGCTGATCCGGCTGAAAGTTGGGGCTGCGTTGCAGCCCTTTCGCGGCACAAGGCCGATCCTACAGGGGACTGCGTGATCTCTGTAGGAGCGGCCTTGTGTCGCGAAAGGGCCGCAACGCGGCCCCAATGGTTTTCCCCGATTTAACCGAGACCACGCAATGCCGCTGTCAAACGTCCAGATCCTCCACGAAGACGCCGCCATCCTGGTGGTCAACAAGCCAACCCTGCTGCTGTCGGTGCCCGGCCGTGCCGATGACAACAAGGACTGCTTGATCACCCGCCTGCAGGAAAACGGCTACCCCGATGCGCTGATCGTGCACCGGCTGGACTGGGAAACCTCCGGCATCATCCTGCTGGCCCGCGATGCCGACAGCCACCGCGAGCTGTCGCGCCAGTTCCACGACCGCGAGACCGAAAAGGCCTATACCGCCCTGTGCTGGGGCCAGCCGGCGCTGAACAGCGGCAGCATCGACCTGCCCCTGCGCTACGACCCGCCAACCAAGCCACGGCATGTGGTGGACCATGAGCAAGGCAAGCATGCCCTGACTTTCTGGCGCGTCCTGGAGCGTTGCGGCGACCACTGCCGGGTCGAGTTGACGCCGATTACCGGGCGCTCGCACCAACTGCGCGTGCACATGCTGTCGATCGGCCACCCGCTGCTGGGTGACCGCTTGTATGCCAACCCTGAAGCCTTGGCGGCCTATGACCGGCTGTGCCTGCATGCGGCAATGCTGAGCTTCACTCACCCGGTCAGCGGGGAGCGGTTGAAGTTCGAGTGCCCGGCACCGTTCTGATTGATGGGTGGCCGTTCCGGCCTCTTCGCGGGCAAGCCCGCTCCCACAGGGTTTGCGAGGTATCTGTGGGAGCGGGCTTGCCCCGCGAAGAGGCCGACACAATTTGTGATCTATCTGCGTTAAACTCGCGCCACTGCTGTCTGGAGTGAGTTATGCGCGAAGCACTGAACACTGGCCTGATCGATTTCCTCAAGGCCTCCCCCACGCCCTTCCATGCCACCGCCAGCCTGGCCCAGCGCCTCGAGGCCGCCGGCTACCAGCGCCTGGACGAGCGCGACAGCTGGTCAACGGTGCCGGGTGGTCGGTATTACGTCACCCGCAACGACTCCTCGATCATCGCTATCAAACTGGGCAAGCAAGCGCCCCTGCTTGGCGGTATCCGCATGGTCGGTGCCCACACCGACAGCCCGTGCCTGCGCGTCAAGCCGCAACCCGAACTGCAGCGCCAAGGCTTCCTGCAGTTGGGCGTCGAGGTTTACGGCGGTGCGCTGCTGGCGCCCTGGTTCGACCGCGACCTGTCCCTGGCCGGCCGAGTCACCTTCCGCCGTGACGGCAAGGTCGAAAGCCAGCTGATCGACTTCAAGCTGCCCATCGCGGTGATCCCCAACCTGGCGATCCACCTCAACCGCACCGCCAACGAAGGCTGGCAGATCAACCCGCAGAACGAACTGCCGCCCATCCTGGCCCAGGTCGCCGGCGACGAGCGCATCGACTTCCGCGCACTGCTCACCGAACAGCTGGCCCGTGAGCACGAGCTCAATGCCGACGTGGTGCTGGACTACGAGCTGAGCTTCTACGACACCCAAGATGCTGCGCTGATCGGCATCAACCGCGACTTCATCGCCGGTGCCCGCCTGGACAACCTGCTGTCGTGCTATGCCGGCCTGCAAGCGCTGCTGGCTGCCGACAGCGACGAAACCTGCGTGCTGGTGTGCAACGACCACGAAGAAGTCGGCTCGTGCTCGGCCTGTGGCGCCGACGGCCCCATGCTCGAGCAGACCTTGCAACGCCTGCTGCCCGAGGGTGACAGCTATGTGCGGACCATTCAGCGCTCGCTGATGGTGTCGGCTGACAACGCCCATGGCGTGCACCCCAACTATGCCGACAAGCACGACGGCAACCACGGGCCCAAGCTCAACGCCGGGCCGGTGATCAAGGTCAACAACAACCAGCGCTACGCCACCAATAGCGAAACCGCCGGGTTCTTCCGCCACCTGTGCATGGCCGAAGAAGTACCGGTGCAGAGCTTCGTGGTGCGCAGCGACATGGGTTGTGGCTCGACCATCGGCCCAATCACCGCCAGCAACCTGGGTGTGCGCACGGTCGATATCGGCTTGCCGACCTTTGCCATGCACTCGATCCGCGAGTTGTGCGGCAGCCATGACCTGGCGCACCTGGTGAAAGTGCTGACGGCGTTCTACCGCAGCCGCGACCTCCCGTAAGTCCGCACTGGCCTCATCGCCGGCAAGCCGGCTCCCACACGAACAGCACAAGCCTCAAGAACTGTGGCGTACTTGTGGGAGCCGGCTTGCTGGCGATGGGCCAGCACAGGCACTACTAGTGCCACGGATCAACCCGCTTCGCCTGCTACCCGCTATGCTTGTTACATGGCCCCACTGCAAAAGGATTGCTGTCCATGTCCCCCTTTCTGTCCCTGTTCGTGCCGGTGTTTCTGTTCCTGCTGCTGCTGACCATCGGCTTCAGCCTGCGCGAGCGCAACATCGGTGTGCTGATGATGTGGATCGGCACACTGGGCATCTTCGGCCTCACCTGCTGGAAGATCCTGGAGAAACTGCCCACATAAACCTCTACACTCGGTCCATCGTTTGACCTGAGGTAGATTTCCCGGTGCCTGCCCTTCTGCGTTGCCTGTCCCTGCTGCTGTTATTGTTCATCACCCCGGTTCAGGCCGCGGGCCTGCCGAGCCTGCTCGGCTCCAGCGCGCCTGCGCAGCCTGAGGCCACCGAGCCGTTGGGCAAGTCGCTGGACGAGGTGATCAAAAACCTCGAAAACGACCAGCAACGCGCCAAGTTGCTGGCCGACCTGAAAAAACTGCGCGACGCCACCAAGCAATCACAACCCACCGTCGAACAGGGCGTGCTAGGCCTGATCGGTGGTGCTTTGCATGACTTCGAACAGCAGTTCAGCGGCGATGCCAGCCCCTTCCACCGCTGGGCGGCGGAAATCGAGCAAGCCCAGGCAGAACTGACCGAACTGGTGGTCCCGGTGCACCAGTGGCCGGCGATCCTGTTCGGCTTTGCCGCGATCATCGCGGTCTGGAGCCTGCTGGCATACGCCTTCAACTGGATTGGCCACCGGGTACGGCTACGCTTCGGCCTCACCGAAGAGCTGCCCCAGCACCCGCGCACCTGGGACCTGGTGCGCTTTGCCCTGCGCAAGCTCGGGCCCTGGCTAGTGGCCTTGGTGTTCACCGTGTACCTGAGCTTCGCCCTGCCCTCGTCGCTGGGCAAGTCGATGGCCATGGTGCTGGCGTATGCGTTGGTGGTCGGCACCTGCTTCTCGGCCATCTGCGTGATCGCCTTCTCGCTGCTCGACGGCCCACACCGCCACCGGGCCCTGCATATCCTGCGGCATCAGGCCTTCCGCCCGCTGTGGCTGATCGGTAGCTTTGCTGCCTTCGGTGAGGCCATGAGCGACCCTAGGCTGACCGTCGCCCTCGGCACCCACCTGGCTCATGCCCTGGCTACCTTGGCCAACGTCATCGCGGCGATCTGCACCGGGCTGTTCATCCTGCGGTTCCGCCGCCCGATCGCCCACCTGATCCGCAACCAACCCTTGGACCGGCGCCTGACCCGGCGCACCTTGAGCGACACCATCGAGATCCTCGGCAGCTTCTGGTTCGCGCCCGCGTTGATTCTGGTGGGTATTTCGCTGTTCGCGACCTTCGTCTCGGCCGGCGACACCAGTACCGCCCTGCGCCAGTCGTTGATGTGCACAGTGCTGGTGGTGGTGTGCATGGTGCTCAACGGCCTGGTGCGCCGCCACGCGGCCAACCCCAAACGCGCCAACAAGCGCCAGGCGGTGTACACCGAGCGCTTGCGCAACTTCGCCTATGCCTTGGTGCACCTGTTCATCTGGCTGCTGTTCATCGAGCTGGGGCTGCGTGTGTGGGGCTTGTCGATGATCACCTTCGCCGAAGGCGACGGCCACGAGGTGAGCCTGCGCCTGCTGGGCTTGGCCGGTACGCTGATCGCCGCCTGGCTGGTGTGGATTCTGGCCGACACGGCCGTGCACCACGCCTTGGTACGCTCGCGCCGCGGGCTGGCCAACGCCCGTGCGCAAACCATGATGCCGCTGATCCGCAACGTCATGTTCGTGGCCATCTTCATCATCGCGGTAATCGTTGCCCTGGCCAACATGGGCATGAACGTCACCCCGCTGCTGGCCGGTGCCGGTGTGATCGGCCTGGCCATCGGTTTTGGTGCCCAATCCCTGGTGGCCGACCTGATCACCGGGTTGTTCATCATCATCGAAGATTCGCTGGCCATCGACGACTACGTGGATGTCGGTGGGCACCTGGGGACGGTCGAGGGCCTGACCATCCGCACCGTGCGCCTGCGCGACATCGACGGCATCGTGCACACCATCCCGTTCAGCGAGATCAAGAGCATCAAGAACTACTCGCGGGAGTTCGGTTACGCGATTTTCCGCGTGGCGATCCCGCACAGCATGAACATCGACCAGGCCATCACACTGATCCGCGAGGTGGGGCAGAAACTGCGTAACGACCCGTTGATGCGCCGTAATATCTGGTCGCCGCTGGAACTGCAGGGCGTAGAGAGCTTCGAGTCGGGCTCGGCGATTTTGCGGGCCCGCTTCAAGACCGCGCCGATCAAGCAATGGGAAGTGTCGCGGGCGTTCAACCTGGCGTTGAAGCGCCAGCTGGATGAAGCGGGGCTGGACCTGGCCACGCCGCGGTTGTCGGTGCAGGTGGTGACGGCGGGCGGTGGCGGTATGAGCGAAACCAGCTCGTCCAGTTAGGGCCTCTTCGCGGGCAAGCCACCCCATTACCCCGCCTGGGCGCGGATGCGGATTGCATCATGCCGCCAATATTCCAGGTCACAGTCGATCAGGTGCCCCTGCTGGTCACTGTTGACCCGGGTGATGTGTAGCCCCGGGCTGCCGACCGACACCTTCAACGCGGCCGCTGCCTCGATCGGCAACGCCGTCGGCAGAATCTCGAAGCACACCTGCCCATAGCCGATGCCGTATACCCGCCCATAAATCTCGGTCAGCGACTGCGCCAGGTCCTGTTCGAGAATGCCGGGAAAATACCGCGGATTCAGGTAGTGCTCGGCATACAGCACCGCCCGCCCATCGATACGCCGCAGCCGGCAGATCCGCACCACACTGGACAACGCCGGCAGTTGCAGCCGCGCGCAGACAACGGCAGAAGCCGGCTGCAGCCGCGCCGACAACAGCTCGGTACTCGGCACACGCCCCTGGTCACGCACCATCGCATGAAAGTGGCTACGCTCGATCAGGTCATAGGTCAGCCGCTGTGGGGCGACGAACCAGCCGCGCCGCTCTTCCCGGTAGATCAGCCCCTGGGCCTCCAGCTGTGCCAAGGCCTCGCGCAGGGTGATGCGCGTGGTGTCGAACACCTCGCTGAGCTTGCGCTCGGCCGGCAGCTTGCCACCCGGCGCCAGCAGGCCGTGTTCGATCTGCTCCTGCAGGGCGTGGCAGATGGCTGTTACCGCACGCGGGGGCATCGGTTGCATCAAAGGTTACCTATCTGGACTAGGCCAGCCCCATGACGGGGCAATTGGAGAGTAGTGCAAGCCTAGGCAGGGCTGATGAACATCCTGTGACAAAGGCACCACACAGGCTTTGCCAGTTTCGGGCCAAGCCCGCTAAATCAGGGCCTGCGATCTGGTCTACGCTGTATTTTCAGGCAGCCGGAACCCCCGGTTGAAGCCTCCCCCTACATCAAACTGTCACGCAAGCGGCCTACCTTGGCTCAAGGTTTGCTGACCTAGACCAAAGGTCGCTGACAACTGCCTCATTCACGACAACGATCGCAACAGGCACCCACCCAAGGAGCTTCGGATGAAAAAGTTCTTCATGGCGTCACTGCTCGGTTCGGCCATCGCCCTGTGTACCACGGCCATGGCCGCCGGCACCGACCTCAAGGCCCTGGAAGACGCCGCCCGCAAGGAAGGCACCGTCAACAGCGTGGGCATGCCCGATGCCTGGGCCAACTGGAAAGGCACCTGGGAGGACCTGGCCAATAAATATGGCCTCAAGCACAGCGACACCGACATGAGTTCGGCCCAGGAAATCGCCAAGTTCGAGGCCGAGAAAGACAACGCCAGTGCCGACATCGGCGACGTCGGCGCCGCCTTTGGCCCGATTGCCGTGACCAAGGGCGTGAGCCAACCGTACAAGCCGAGCACCTGGGACCAGGTACCCGCATGGGCCAAGGACAAGGACGGGCATTGGGCGCTGGCCTATACCGGCACCATCGCCTTCATCATCAACAAGGACCTGGTGAAAGAAGAAGAACGCCCGAAAACCTGGCATGACCTGGAGAAAGGCAAGTACAAAGTTGCCATTGGCGATGTCGGCACCGCCGCCCAGGCCGCCAATGGTGTACTGGCCGCAGCCATCGCTTACAAAGGCAGCGAAAGCAACATCGAGCCAGGCCTGCAACTGTTCACCAAGCTGGCGCAGCAGAAGCGCCTGTCGCTGGCCAACCCCACCATCCAGACCCTGGAAAAAGGTGAAGTGGAAGTGGGTGTGGTGTGGGACTTCAACGGCCTGAGCTACCGCGAGCAGATCGACCCCAAGCGCTTCGAGGTGCTGATCCCCTCGGACGGTTCGGTGATCTCGGGCTATACCACCATCATCAACAAGTACGCCAAGCACCCGAACGCAGCCAAGCTGGCGCGTGAGTACATCTTCAGCGATGCCGGGCAGACTAACCTGGCCATCGGCCACGCCCGGCCGATCCGCGCCGAGCACCTGAAGCTGCCGGCCGATGTGCAGGCCAAGCTGCTGCCTAACGAGCAGTATGGGGCTGCGCAGCCGATCAAGGATGCCGCTGCTTGGGAAGCGACCTCGAAGGCACTGCCGCAGAAGTGGCAGGAGCAAGTGATCATCGAGATGGAGTAAGGGGCTAGATCTCTAGCGCCTGAACCGGCCTCTTCGCGGGTGAACCCGCTCCCACAGATACAGCGCAGCCCTCGGGGATAGCGATGACTTTGTGGGAGCGGGTTTACCCGCGAAGAGGACAACGCGGTTATTGACTGGAGCCACCATGCAACACAACGTCATCCTGGTCCTGCTCGACGGCCTCAACCACCAGGTCGCCCACCACGCCATGGGCCACCTGCACGCCTACGTCGAGGCCGATCGCGCCGCGCTGTACCGTGTGGAATGCGAACTACCGTCACTGTCCCGCCCGTTGTACGAATGCATCCTCACCGGTGTGACGCCGATCGACAGCGGCATCGTGCACAACAACGTCAACCGCCTGTCCAACCAGCGCAGCGTGTTCCACTACGCCCGCGAAGCGGGGCTGGGTACTGCGGCGGCTGCCTATCACTGGATGAGCGAGCTGTACAACCGCTCACCGTTCGACGCGCAGCGCGATCGCCACACCCATGCGCCGAAGCTGCCGATCCAGCACGGCCTGTTCTACTGGGACGACCGCTACCCCGATTCGCACTTGCTGGCCGACGCCGAATACCTGCGCCGCCGGCATGCACCGAACTTCCTGCTGGTGCACCCGATGAGCATCGACGACGTCGGCCACCGCCATGGCCTGGACAGCAGCCAGTACCGCAACGCGGCACGCAGCGCCGACATCCTCTTGGCCGACTACCTGCCGCGCTGGCTCGAAGAGGGCTATCAGGTGCTGGTCACCGCCGACCACGGCATGAACAACGACCGCTCGCACAATGGCCTGCTGGCCGAGGAACGTGAGGTCCCCTTGTTCGTCTTTGGCGATGGTTTCAGCCTCGACCCTGCTGCCAAGCCGCTGCAGACCGAGTTGTGCGGCACCATCTGCGAGCTGCTTGGCGTAGCCCACGACAAGACCGTGTGCCGGGAGCTGCTCAAGTGAATGCCAGCCATCGCGGCCGTTACCTTGCCCTGCTCTGCCTGCTGCCATTCGCTGTGTTCTTCATCATCTTCCAGATCGCCCCGCTGGCCTGGGTGGCGATCAACAGCGTGCAGTCCGAGGCGGGCTGGGGGTTGGAAAACTTCAGCAAGGTGTTCGCCTCGAAGTTCTACCTGCAGGCCTTGCAGCGCAGCCTAGAGATCAGCTTCTGGTCGAGCCTGTTCGGTATCGTCATCGCTACCCTCGGGGCCTACTCGCTGCGCCAGGTGGATTCGCGGCTGCGCGACTTCGTCAGTGCCTTCGCCAACATGACCAGCAACTTCTCCGGCGTGCCACTGGCCTTCGCCTTCATCATCCTGCTGGGTTTCAACGGCGCACTGACCCTGCTGCTTAAACAGATCGGCCTGCTGGAAGACTTCAGCATCTACTCCAAAAGCGGGCTGATCCTGGTGTACACCTACTTCCAGATCCCCTTGGGCGTGCTGTTGCTGTACCCGGCGTTCGACGCCTTGCGTGAAGACTGGCGTGAGTCGGCCGCCCTGCTCGGGGCCAACCACTGGCAGTTCTGGCGCCATATCGGCCTGCCGGTGCTGACCCCGGCGTTGCTCGGCACCTTCGTCATCCTCTTGGCCAATGCCCTGGGCGCCTATGCCACGGTGTACGCGTTGACCACCGGCAACTTCAACGTGCTGCCGATCCGCATCGCTGGCCTGGTGGCCGGCGACATCAGCCTCGACCCCAACCTTGCGAGTGCCCTGGCCATGGTGCTGGTGGGGCTGATGACGCTGGTCACGGTGGTCCATCAATGGCTGCTGAAAAGGAGCTACCATGCGCGCTGAAACCAACGCCAGCAGCCTCTACCACCGCCTGGTGGTGTACCTGCTGTTCCTCATCCTGCTGCTGCCGCTGGCCGGCACCCTGCTCTACTCCGTGGCCACCAGTTGGTCGGCCAGCCTGCTGCCCAGCGGCCTGACCCTGAAGTGGTACGTGGCGCTGTGGAGCGAGCCGCGCTTTCTGGCGGCGTTCGGCCAGTCGCTGCTGGTGTGCGTGGGCGCACTGATACTGTCGGTGGTGCTGATCCTGCCGCTGCTGTTCGTGGTGCACTACCACTTCCCCAAGCTCGACGCGTTGATGAACATCCTCATCCTGCTGCCGTTCGCGGTGCCGCCGGTGGTGTCCGCAGTGGGGTTGCTGCAGCTGTATGGCAGCGGGCCCATGGCCATGGTCGGCACCCCGTGGATTCTGATCGGCTGCTATTTCACCATTGCCTTGCCGTTCATGTACCGGGCAATCACCAACAACCTGCAGGCGATCAACCTGCGCGACCTGATGGACGCCGCCCAACTGCTCGGGGCCAGCACCTGGCAAGCGGCGTTCCTGGTGGTGCTGCCGAACCTGCGCAAAGGCCTGATGGTGGCCCTGCTGCTGTCGTTCTCGTTCCTGTTCGGCGAGTTCGTGTTCGCCAACCTGCTGGTCGGCACCCGCTACGAGACGCTGCAGGTGTACCTGAACAACATGCGCAACAGCAGCGGCCACTTCAACAGCGCGCTGGTGATCTCCTACTTCGCCTTCGTGCTGGTACTCACCTGGGTCGCCAACCGCCTGAACAAGGACAAGACCTGACATGAGCTTCGTCAGCGTACAGCAACTGCACAAACGCTATGCCGGCACACCGGTGTTCGAAAACATCGACTGCCAGATCGAACGCGGCGAGTTCGTCACCCTGCTCGGCCCTTCCGGCTGCGGCAAGTCCACCCTGCTGCGCTGCATCGCCGGGCTGACCCCGGTGGACAGCGGGCGCATCCTGCTCGATGGCCAGGACATCGTGCCACTGAGCCCGCAGAAGCGCGGCATCGGCATGGTGTTCCAGAGCTACGCGCTGTTCCCCAACATGACCGTGGAACAGAACGTCGCTTTTGGCCTGCGCATGCAGAAGGTCAAGGCCGACGAGAGCCAGGCGCGGGTGCGTGAGGTGCTCGACCTGGTGGAACTGGGCAGCTTCGCCGGGCGCTACCCGCACCAGCTGTCGGGTGGCCAATGCCAGCGCGTGGCCCTGGCCCGTTCACTGGTGACCCGCCCGCGCCTGCTGCTGCTCGACGAGCCGCTGTCGGCGCTGGATGCGCGCATCCGCAAACACCTGCGCGAGCAGATTCGTGCGATCCAGCGCGAACTGGGGCTGACCACCATCTTCGTCACCCACGACCAGGAAGAGGCCCTGACGATGTCAGACCGCATTTTCCTGATGAACCAAGGCCGCATCGTCCAGAGCGGCGATGCCGAAACCCTCTACACCGCGCCCGTGGATCTGTTTGCTGCGGGCTTCATTGGCAACTACAACCTGCTCGACCCGGAAAGCGCCAGCCGCCTGCTGCAACGCCCGGTGGCCTGCCGCCTGGCCATCCGTCCCGAATCCATCACCCTGGGCCTGAATGGCGAGCTGGACGGTGAAGTGCGCAGCCACAGCCTGCTGGGTAACGTGATCCGTTACCGAGTGCGAGTGCGTGAGGTGGAACTGGTAGTCGACGTGCTCAACCGCTCGTCTTCCGACCTGCATCCGGACGGCCAGCGGGTATCCTTGTCGATCGACCCCACGGCGCTGCGGGAAGTGGCTTAAGGAGATTCAACACAATGGCACTGGCAATTTTCGATCTGGACGAAACCCTGATCCACGGCGACTGCGCGTCACTGTGGAGTGAGCAGATGGCCCGGCTGGGCTGGGTCGACGGCAAGGACTTCCTGCGTCGCGACCATGAATTGATGGAGGCCTATGGCAAGGGCCACCTGGCGATGGAGGACTACATGGCCTTCAGCCTGGAGCCGATTGCCGGGCGCACCCTGGAAGAGGTCGAGCACCTGGTGGAGCCGTGGGTGGAGGACGTTATCGAGCCGATCATTTTCGGCGACGCCTGCCGCTGCATCGCTGAGCATCGCAAGCGTGGCGACCGTATCCTGATCATTTCCGCCTCGGGTACGCACTTGGTCGGGCCGATTGCGGCGCGGTTGGGCGTAGACGAGTACCTGGCGATCGAGCTGGAGGCGGTGAATGGGGTGTACACCGGCAAGACCCATGGGGTACTGACCTACCGTGAAGGCAAGATCACCCGGTTGCTGGAGTGGCTGGATCAGGAGCAGGAGAACCTGGAAGGGGCGAGTTTCTATTCCGATTCGCGGAACGATCTGCCGTTGTTGTTGAAAGTGGACCATCCGGTTGTGGTGAACCCAGATGCGGTGTTGCGCGAGCATGCCGAGGTCAATGGCTGGCCGATTCTGACTTGGCGCTGATCATTGCGCTGAACATACTGGCCTCTTCGCGGGACAAGCCCGCTCCCACAGGAATATCACAGGCTCAGGATCAGTGATTTACCTGTGGGAGCGGGCTTGCCCCGCGAAGAGGCCGGGCCTGCTTACACCAGGCTCGGGTCGATCACCATCACCAGCTTGCCCGACACTTGGTTAGTCTCAAGCTCGGCATACGCCGCCTGGGCAAATTCCACCGGGTAGGTATCCACCAACTGCGCCGACAAGCGCCCTTCGGCGAACAGCGGCCACACCTGCTGCAGCAACTCACGCAGCAACTCAGCCTTGAACCCGTCGTCACGGTTGCGCAGCGTTGAGCCGGTGATTTCCAGGCGCTTACCCAGCACCTGTGCCAGGTCCAGCTCGAACTTGCGTCCGCCCATCAGGCCGATGATCACCCAACGCCCGTCACGCGCCAGCAGCTTGAGGTTGAGTTCCCCATAACTGGCTCCCACCGGGTCAAGAATCACGTCGAAGGGCCCAACGCCTTCCAGCGCATCGAGGTTCTCGTTACGCACCACGCCACCGGCAGCGCCCAGCGCTTCGCAGTAGGCCAGGCGATCCTGCGAGCCAACACTCACATACACCGGGTTGCCAAACGCCTTGCACAACTGGATCGCCGCCGAACCCACGCCGCTGGCCCCTGCGTGCACCAGCACTTTCTCGCCGGCTTTGACGGCGCCCAGCTGGAAGATGTTCAACCACGCCGTGGCGTACACCTCAGGCAGCGCCGCCGCTTCGTGCAGGCTCAGGCCTTCAGGCACCGGCAGCACATGGCGGGCATCGACCACCACTTCTTCAGCCATCGCACCGCTGGCCAGCAGCGCACACACCCGCTCGCCCACACGCCAATCGGCGCCCGGCCCGACTTCTTCGATAATACCGGCGCACTCCAGGCCCATATAAGGGCTAGCGCCAGGCGGTGGCGGGTACAGCCCCTTCATTTGCAACAGGTCGGCGCGGTTCAGCCCCGCAGCAGCCACGCGAATGCGTACTTGGCCCGCGTCAAGGGCCGGGCGCTCGGCCTCGACCCACTCCACATGTCCGTCTTCGCCTTGCAATGCCTTCACAGTGCCTCCATAGTTGAATCATGACTGAGCCTGGGGAACCCTCGCCCCGGGCTTTTTGCAGTATTTGTCCGGCTCCATGGAACCGGCAACGGAAAAGACGGCCTACTATGCGTGATCAATTGCCTCCACGTCGAATCAGCATGAAGCATTTCCTCCCAAGCACCGCCCTGGCCCTGATGATTGGCCTCGGCAGCCTTACGCTCGGCGGCAATGCGGCGGCCGCCAACAAGTGGGACAGCCTGCAGCCGGACCGCGACGAGATCGTCGCCAGCCTTAATGTGGTGGAACTGCTCAAGCGCCACCACTACAGCAAGCCACCGCTCGATGACGCCCGCTCGGTGATCATCTACGACAGCTACATCAAGCTACTGGACCCTGCGCGCAGCTACTTCACCGCGGCCGACATCGCCGAGTTCGATAAGTGGAAGACGCAGTTCGACGACTTCCTCAAAAGCGGCAACCTCGACCCTGGCTTCACCATCTACAAACGCTACCTTGATCGCGTCAAGCAGCGCCTGGACTTTGCCCTGGCCGAGCTGAACAAAGGCGTCGACAAGATCGATTTCACCACCAAGGAAACCTTGCTGATCGACCGCAAGGACGCCCCGTGGATGAAGAACCAGGCCGAGCTCGACGACCTGTGGCGCAAGCGTGTCAAAGACGAAGTGCTGCGCCAGAAGATTGCCGGTAAAGAGCCCAAGCAGATCCAGGAAACCCTGACCAAGCGCTACAAGAACCAGCTGGCGCGCCTGGACCAGACCCGTGCCGAGGATATCTTCCAGGCCTACATCAATACCTTCGCCCAGTCCTACGACCCGCACACCAACTACCTGTCGCCGGACAACGCAGAAAACTTCGACATCAACATGAGCTTGTCGCTCGAAGGCATCGGCGCGGTGCTGCAAAGCGACAACGACCAGGTCAAGATCGTCCGCCTGGTGCCGGCAGGCCCTGCCGCCAAGACCAAGCAGGTCGCCCCGGCCGACAAGATCATCGGCGTGGCCCAGGGCAACAAGGAAATGGTCGACGTGGTCGGCTGGCGCCTGGACGAAGTGGTCAAGCTGATCCGTGGCCCGAAAGGCTCGGTGGTGCGCCTGGAGATCATCCCGGCCAGCAATGCCCCGAGCGACCAGACCAGCAAGATCGTTTCGATCACCCGCGAAGCCGTCAAGCTTGAAGAGCAGGCCGCGAAAAAGTCGGTGCTCAAGCTCAAGCAGGATGGCCGTGACTACAAGCTGGGCATTATCGAGATCCCGGCCTTCTACCTGGACTTCAAGGCCTACCGTGCCGGTGATCCGGAGTACAAGAGCACCACGCGCGACGTGAAGAAGTTGCTCACCGAACTGCAAAAAGAGAAAGTCGATGGCGTGGTCATCGACCTGCGCAACAACGGCGGCGGTTCGCTGCAGGAAGCCACCGAGCTGACCAGCCTGTTCATCGACAAGGGCCCGACGGTGCTGGTGCGCAACAGCGACGGCCGCGTCGACGTGCTCGAGGACGAAAACCCGGGCGCCTTCTACAAAGGCCCGCTGGCACTGCTGGTCAACCGCCTGTCGGCCTCGGCCTCGGAGATCTTCGCCGGTGCCATGCAGGACTACCACCGGGCACTGATCGTCGGTGGTCAGACCTTCGGCAAAGGCACCGTGCAGACCATCCAACCGCTCAACCATGGTGAGTTGAAACTGACCTTGGCCAAGTTCTACCGGGTGTCTGGGCAGAGCACCCAGCACCAGGGCGTGCTGCCGGACATCGACTACCCATCGATCATCGACACCAAGGAAATCGGCGAGAGCGCCCTGCCCGAGGCGATGCCGTGGGACACCATCCGCCCGGTGGTCAAGCCAGCGGCCGACCCGTTCAAGCCGTACCTGACCCAGCTCAAGGCACAGCATGAAGCGCGCAGCGCCAAGGATGCCGAGTTCACCTACATCCGCGACCGCCTGGCCCTGGCCCAGAAGCTGATGAACGAGAAGACCGTCAGCCTCAACGAGCAAGAACGCCGTGCCCGCCACGATGAGATCGAGGGCAAGCAGTTGGCCCTGGAAAACATCCGCCGCAAGGCCAAAGGTGAAGAGCCACTCAAAGAGCTGAAGAAGGAAGACGAAGACGCACTGCCGGCTGAAGATGAAAACACCAAGCCGGAAGACGACGCCTACCTGTCCGAGACAGGGCGCATTCTGCTCGACTACCTGAGCGCAAGCTCGCAGGTGGCCAAGCACTGAGGCTGGGCATGCGTTAACCAAAAGGGCCGGGTGTGAAAGCACCCGGCCCTTTTCTTTGTATGTGAGCAGCCTTGTGCTGCGAAGAGGCCAGTGAAAACACCGCAGATCTTTGGTGTTTTCACTGGCCTCTTCGCAGCACAAGGCTGCTCCTACAACGTCCTGCGCTCGGCTGAATCAGGCTTCTTCGGGGTAACGGTACTCGAACACCCGCACCACTTCCGAGGCATGCCAAGACGCCGCCTCCATGCCGTCGACCGGCCCGGCAAAACGCCCGAGCCGCTCTACACACTCGAAAAAACCGGTGCGCGGCAGGCGGCTGGCACCCTGGCTGATCACCAGCGAACTGCGCAAAGGCTGCTCGGCACGGGCGTCGAGCACCGCCAGGTACTCCAGCGCGGCGGTCAGCGTCTGCATGGCCGGGCTGGGCAATTGCAAGCGCTCGATAAGCGCACGGTACGTCAGCAGATGACGTTGACGACGGGCCAGGTCAAGCTCGTCCAGCAGGCTCTGCCAGTGCTGGCGGCTGATCCTGACCTGGCTCATGAGGGTTCGCTCCAACCCGCCACACCCAAGTGCCAGGCCAGGGCGCGGCGGATGGCAGCGTCCGGCTGACGCTCGCCTGACTCGATCATGGCCAGGTACGCGGGGCTCACACCCACATTGCGCGCCAGCAGCTCAGGGGCGATGCCCTTCGCCTCACGAATTTGTGCCACCTCGCTGAACGCCGGTAAAGGTGCCGCACTGGCAGCATCGCTTTGCACTTCACTGACACCCGCCTCGACGGGCGGCTGCCCCGCTGCCTTCAGCAGTGCCTGGTATTGCTCCCAGGGAACGACGGCGTACTCGGGCTGACCGTCCCGGCTAATAACCTGAATACCCATTACAACCCCCTTACTTAGGATTACGGCATGTAATCCGTAGGCATAATCCTTATGCCAATTATATTACCAAGTACGGGAGTCTGTGCAGCTCAGGCTGATTTCACTGCGTATTGCGTTCCAGGCGCAGGGCTTCGGGGGTATCCGGCAAGCGTTCCACCACGCGCAAGCGCTCTGGGGCCTGGCTGTCGCGCCAGGCTTTGAAACGCGCCAGCTCATCGGCCACGGTCTTCAACACCCAACCCAGCACGGCGATGTCGTCAAGAAAGCCCACGCCCAGCAGCCAGTCGGGGATGGCGTCGATAGGGCTGACGAAGTACAACAGGCCGGCAACGATGGTCACCAGCGCTTTGGGGCTGATGGCGCGGTACTCGCCGCGCCACCAGGCCAGGCACAGCGACTGCAGCAGCTTTACATCCTCGCGCAGCTGGCCGATCCGCGGGCCTTTGCGGGCCACGGCGAACAGCAAGGCCGGCAACCGCCCGCGGCTGAGCAGGCGCTCGGCCAACGGCAGAAAACGGGCGAAATTCCAGGGTGCGCTCATGGAGCCTCCGAGAGGGACAGGTTATCCACATTTATTGTGGATAACCTTGTGAACAGGGCGAAGTTTCTGACGTCAGGTGCCCACTAGGCAAGGGTCCCGGTCAGATCGGGCGTTTTTTACACAGTCGTTTCAGATTCGCAAACGATTTGCGTCAGAAGCATCCTACTTCATCACGCTGCTATTGCTCGGACAGTATCAGCCGCCAGAGGTTCTTCTCAGCCGATTGCCCCAAACGAAAACGCCCCGTCAAGACGGGGCGTTTTACGCAAACCAGCCAGTGTTACTTGGCAGGCTCTTCTGCTGGCGCTTCTGGCTCGGCACCCTGCAGCTGGGCTGGGTCTTTGATGGCGATCAGCTCAAGGTCGAACACCAGTACCGAGTTGGCAGGGATCAGCGGGCTCGGGCTCTGGGCACCGTAGGCCAGTTCGGCCGGGATGAACAGCTTGTACTTCTCGCCGACGTGCATCAGTTGCAGGCCTTCGACCCAACCTGGGATCACGCCGCTGACAGGCAGGTCGATCGGGCTGCCGCGCTCGACGGAGCTGTCGAACACCTTGCCATCGGTCAGCTTGCCTTCGTAGTGAACAGTCACTACGTCGGTCGGCTTAGGCTGCGGGCCGTCGGCCTTCTTGATCACTTCGTATTGCAGGCCCGAAGCGGTGGTGACAACACCCGGCTTCTTGGCGTTTTCTTCGAGGAACTTCTTGCCGGCGGAGGCGGCTTCTTCGCTGGCCTTGGCCAGACGCTCTTCGGCGCGCTTCTGCAGCGAGGTGAAGGCTTCTACCAGCTCTTCGTCCTTGATGCGCTGCTCTTTCTTGCTGACGGCGTCTTCGATGCCGAGGGCGACCGCTTTCGAATCAAGGTCTTCCATGCCTTCCTGAGCCAGGCTCTTGCCCATGTTCAGGCCGATACCGTAGGAGGCTTTCTGTGCCGGAGTCTTCAGCTCGGGGCTGCTGGCCTGTTGGTCGCAGCCAGCCAATACCAGGCCTACCAGGGCAACCGCAGCCGCCAAACGATGCTGTTTCATGCTATTTCCTTGTTCATGCGCCATAAGGGCAATCAGGGTAAAGCCGCGAGCTTAGCAGGCGGCCATGACCAATGGCTACCGGCATAGGAGCGGGTTTTGCTAAGGAAGTTCAGTACTTAAAGGGTTATTCATCTGACACATTAGAGCCACTGGCCAGTATTGACCCTTTATGCCGAATTCGCCTGGGTTTACCCGCCAAAAATTTCACTTCGTTCTGAGTTGTCAGGGGTATTGCCCCTCACGGTACTGCCCCGCCACCTCACGCAGCACCTCGCACACCCACTGCCCTGGCACGCTCTGCTCCAGCGCCGCATTGCGGCACAGGCCCACCGACCCGCCCGGCTCGCGCACGCCCAAGTCGAGCTCGACCAGCTCACCACGGCCCAGGTCGATCAGCACCGCATCCCGTGGCGCCACCCACACCGCATCACTGCCCAGCAGGTAGCGGCGGCTCAGGGCCAGCGAGAGGGTTTCCAGGCGTTGCGCGGGCATCTGGATACCGCATTGGACGAACAGGCTGTCGGCGTGCTGGCGAATGGTGGTACCGGGGGGCGGCAACACCAAGGGGTAACGCCCCACCTGTGCCCGCTCGACAGGCGTGTTGGCCAGCAACGGGTGCCCCGGCCGCACCACCAGGCTCATCGATTCGCTGTACAGGTGCTCGAACGACAGGCCCTGAATTTGTGGGCTGTCGGTCATGCGCCCCACCACCAGCTCCAGCTCACCCAGGCGTAGCTGGCCCAGCAACTGCGCGCTGGCACCGGTCACCACGCTGATCAGCAACGCCTCATGGCGTTGATGCAGGCGGCAAAGCACCTCGGGCATCAACAAGCCCTCGACCGTGGACAGCACGCCAATGCGCACCTGCGACGGTGCCCGCGCCTCGCCGCGCAGGCTGCTGACGCCATCGCGCAGCGCCTGCACGCTGGGCCCGGCATACCGCATGAAGCGGGTGCCGGCCGGGGTCAGCTCGACGCCCTGCCGGCTGCGTTCGAACAGGCGTGTTTCCAGCAGCGCTTCGAGTTCCTTGAGCGTCTTGGAAATCGCGGGCTGGCTGATGGCGAGGATGTCTGCGGCCCTGGCCAGGCTGCCCTGCCGGGCAATCTCCAGGAAGCACAGCAGGTGGCGGTACTTGATGCGGGTGTCGAGGTTCATGGCCTCAAGCTTACCGCATGGCTACCTGCGGTGTATCCGGGTCGCGCTGCTGGCGGCGGAACTGCCCCGGCGGCAAGCCATGGATCTGCCGGAAGCGCCGCGAAAAGTACGCTTCATCAGCAAAGCCGCACAGCCGAGCCACCTCACCGACCGGGCGGCTGCCGTTAAGCAGGTAATTGCGCGCGGCGTGCATGCGCCGCTCCAGCACCAATTCGCTGAAGGTCTTGCCGATTTCCTTGCGCAGCCAATGGGTCAGGTAGGTGGGCGACAGGTACGTGGCGGCGGCGACCTTCTGCAGGTTGAGGTCGGGGTCGTCGATGTGCCTGCGCAGGTACTCGCTCATGCGCCCCAACGCGGCGCGCCGGCTGAGTTGCGCAGCATTGCTCTCGGCCAGCTCGCGCAGGGGGTCGGCGTACAAGCCGCACACCTGGCCGATCAGTTGCAGCAACAGGCCCTTGAGGATTTCACGGCTGCCGAAGCGGCGGTTGGCATCGAGTTCACGCATCTGCCCGAGAATACGCCGCACCTCGCTGAAATCGGCCTCGGCGAGGTGAAAATCCAGGTGCTCCTGGAAGCGGAACGGTGACAGTTCAGGCGCCTGCAGTATCGACACTTCTTCCAGGTCCATGGGGTCGCAAGGCAGGTGCGGCAGCAGGAATGTCTGGGAAAAGTTGATGACCACGAAATCGCTGTCGTCCGGGTGCGGGATGACATGCACCCGGTGCGGCAGGATGAAGGCCAGGGTGTTGCGTTTGAACGGGCGCTGCACGCTGCCGATGTGCTGCACCGTATCGCCGCCGAAATTGACCTGGATCTGAAAATACTCGTGTCGGTGTGGCGCGGTTTCGGCCGGCCGGCCGCGCTGGTCGCGGATGTAGAAATCCATCAGCTCGCTGCGCTGTTGCATGACGTAGGTCGGGACTTCGCGCTTGGGGGGCATGGGGGTCTCCGGTCGGGGGCTTGGCGCTGACGTTGCCTGCCATTCGGGAATTCTGAACGGCAAGCGCCTTGCCTGGCAATGAGTTGTACGACGTCGAAACTCATAATTTTGAAGCCCACTGCAAAAAACGCATCCGGAAAAAATCGACGCAGCCCTTTAAAACCGCCATCCAAAGCAAAAAAAGCAGACAAAACCCCGCCCGCTGAGTTTTTTGGACAGCGCAGCCCTACCTCGTTCCGAGTGAAAAAAACGGTCTAAAACCGCCGTTGATTTTCCGATGTTGTACGACCACCTTAAAAAAGGGACTGCAGCCCAACCTCTACCAACAACAACAAACGAGGTCGACTCATGTCGAGCACGCCTACTTCCCGCACTGCGGCGCCTGCGTTCGCAGTGGACGCGGTCGCATCGCAACGCCTACCCACCCGCCGTCGCTGGTTCATGCTCTCGCTGCTGCTGCTGGCGACCATCATCAACTACGTCGACCGGGTCAACATCTCCATCGCGGCGCCCTTCATGGCCAAGGACCTGGGCCTGGACAAAGTCGAGATGGGCTTGATCTTCTCCGCGTTCGCCTGGACCTACGCCCTGGCTTTGGTACCGGCCGGCTTCATTGCCGACCGCTTCGGCTCGCGCCTGACCTACGGCGTCTCGCTGATCAGCTGGTCGGCTGTCACTGTCGCCCAGGGCCTGGCCAGCGGCTTCACCTCGCTGTTCGGCCTGCGCCTGGCCGTTGGTGCCATGGAGGCACCGGCCTTCCCCGCCAACAGCCGCGCTGTCACCGTGTGGTTCCCTGCCCGCGAACGGGGCATGGCCAGCAGCATCTACGTATGCGGCCAGTACCTGGGCACAGCCTTGTTCACTGGGGCATTGCTGTGGCTGGCGACCACCTATGACTGGCGCCATGTGTTCTACAGCACCGGCCTGATTGGTATCGTGTTTGGCGTGGTGTGGTTGTTCCTGTACCGCGATCCGCTCAACTGCAAGAAGGTCAGCAAGGAAGAACTGGCCTACATCGAGGACGGCGGCGGGCTGGTCAGAAGCAGCCAGGAGCGCACCCGTTTCGACTGGCGCCAGGTCGCCGAACTGTTCCGCTACCGCCAGGTGTGGGCCATCTGCCTGGGCAAGTTCGCCAGCACCTCAGCGCTGTATTTCTTCCTCACTTGGTTCCCCACCTACCTGATCGAAGAGCGCCAGCTGACGCTGATCAAAGTCGGCATCTTCGCGGTGATGCCGTTCATTGGCGCCACGGTCGGCATCTTGCTGGCGGGGATCGTTTCCGACCTGCTGATCCGCCGGGGCTACTCTCTGTCTTTTGCACGCAAGCTGCCGCTGGTGGTGGGGTCGATGCTGGGCATGTCGATCGTGCTGGTCAACTTCACCGACTCCAACGTGCTGTGCATCGCCGTGCTGACGCTGGCGTTCTTTGCCCAGGGCATCGCCTCGTCGTCGTGGGCAGCGGTTTCGGAAGTGGCACCCAAGCAACTGATCGGGCTGACCGGCGGGGTCACCAGCCTGGCCGCGAACATCGGCGGCATCGTCACCCCGATCGTGATTGGCGCGATCGTGCAGGCCAGTGGCTCCTTCGCCTTGGCGTTCTGGTTTATCGGCGGGGTGGCGTTGATGGGCACGCTGTCCTACTCGCTGTTGCTCGGCAAGCTGTACCGGATCGAGCTCAAGACCGCGGCATAAGCAAGCGCGGTGAGTGCCAGAAGCGCCACCGCAGATCCCCCGTTTTTATCCAAACCGTCCCTTTTATCGTCCAACTTTGCCCGCCAGCCGCTGGCTAGGCTGGCCACTCCAGCACAGAGGATTGACCCATGACTTACCTGTTCGACCCGCCAGCCATCGTCAGCCTGCCCATCCAAGGCAGCGACGCGCGCTTCCCGGTTGGCCGCGTGTTCTGCCTGGGCCGCAACTACCCATGGCCGCAGGCCACCGACCCAGCGCCCCGTGAGCCGGTCTTTTTCATGAAGCCGGCCAGCAACGTGGTCGAGGCACAGGGCGAACTGCCCTTCCCGCCGCAGACTGAAGAGTTTTGCCATGAAATCGAGTGGGTGGTGGCGATCAGCAAAGGCGGTGCCGACATCAGCCCAGAGCACGCTCTGGAGCACGTCTATGGCTTTGCCGCTGGCCTGGACCTGACCCTGCGTGATCGCCAGCGCCAGGCCAAAAGCGAAGGGCTGCCCTGGGAGGGTGCCAAGGTATTCGAAGCCTCCGCCCCGATGACTGCCCTGGTGCCGGCCAGCGAACTGGGCTGGCCACTGGACGCTGCGCTGTGGCTGAAGGTCAACGGCGAGGAGCGCCAGCGCGCCCGGCTGAGCCAGCAGACCTGGCCATTGGCCGAGGTGATCAGCCGCCTGTCCCGGCAACTGCCGCTGCGCCCCGGTGACCTGATCATGACCGGCAGCCCGCCAGGCGTTGCCCCGCTCAACCCTGGCGATGTGATCCATGCCGGCATCGACGGCATCGGCGAGTTGCAACTGCGCGTTGGCCCTCGTCCCGCACGCCACACCGCCCACGCCGCCTGAATTTCTGGAGCAAACAGATGAGCCAAACTCACAACAAGAAAATCGCCTTGGTCACCGGTGCCGGCAGCGGCATTGGCCGCGCCGTCGCCCTGGGGCTGCTGGCTGATGGCTTCAGCCTGGTCCTCGCCGGTCGGCGTGCCGAACCTTTGCAGGCGTTGGCAGAACAGGCCCGTGCAGCCGGTGGCGAGGCCCTCGCGGTGCCCACCGATGTGCGCGACGAACAGAGCGTCGCCCAGCTGTTCGCCACCATCGAGGAGGTGCATGGCCGCCTCGACCTGATCTTCAATAATGCCGGGGTCAATGCGCCTGCCGTGCCCATCGACGAACTGCCGCTGGAGAACTGGCGCAATGTCATCGCCACCAATGTCGACGGCGTGTTCCTCTGCGCCCGTGCGGCCTTTGGCCTGATGCGCAGGCAGCAGCCGCAGGGCGGGCGAATCGTCAACAACGGTTCGATTTCGGCGCATACCCCACGCCCCTTCACGGCGCCCTACACCGCCAGCAAGCACGCGGTGCTGGGCTTGACCAAAGCCCTGGCCCTGGATGGCCGGCCCTACAACATCGTGTGCAGCCAGGTGGACATCGGCAACGCCCTGACCGAACTGTCCGAACGCATGACCCGCGGTGTGCGCCAGGCCAATGGCGAGATTGCCGCCGAGCCGATGCTCGACGTGCGCCATGTGGCCGATGCCGTGCGCTACATCGCCGCCCTGCCGTTGGACGCCAACGTGCTCAACATGACCGTGATGGCCAGCAACATGCCCTTCGTCGGCCGTGGCTGACACCTTGCCTTTTAAGGAGTGACCGATGAAACCTGAAGTCCTGCAATTAAGCCCGATCCTCATCCCTGAAGTCCGTGAGCGCCTGGAAGCGCTGTTCACCGTGCACCGGTACTACGAGCAAGCCGACAAGGAAGCCTATGTCAGCGCGCATGGCAACACCATCCGCGCGGTGGTCACCGGCGGCCATACCGGCATCAGCCAAGCGCTGATGGCGCGCCTGCCCAAGCTGGAAGTGATCGCGGTCAATGGCGTCGGCACCGATGCCATCGACCTGGCCTATGCGCGTGATCGGGGTATCCAGGTGACTGCAACCCTCGGCGCGCTGACCGAGGATGTCGCAGACCTCGCGATCGGCTTGCTGATTGGCGTGTGCCGAGGGCTGTGCAGCGGCGACCGGTTCGTCCGCGCCGGCCACTGGGCCACCAGCGCCACACCGCTGGCGCCACTGCCGTTGGCGCGGCAGGTGTCGGGCATGCGTGTGGGTATCGTCGGCATGGGCCGCGTCGGCCGCTCGGTGGCCCAGCGGGCGGCGGCGTTTGGCTGCCCGATTCGTTACACCGACCTGCAGCCGCAAGACGTGCCTTATGGCTTCGAGTCGAACTTGGAGCAATTGGCCAAAGACAGCGATGCGCTGATTCTGGCGGCGGCCGCCGACCAGGGCGAGGCGTTGGTGGGGCGCAAAGTGCTGCAGGCGCTTGGCCCAGACGGCTACCTGATCAATATCGCCCGTGGCAAGTTGGTGGACGAGCCTGCGTTGATCGCGGCACTTGAAGCGGGTGAGATCGCCGGGGCGGCGCTGGATGTGTTTGCCGATGAACCTCGGGTGCCCGAGGCGTTGTTCGAGCGCGAGGATGTGGTGCTGCAGCCGCACCGAGCCAGCGCCACCGTACAGACCCGTACGCGCATGGGCGAAATGGTGGTGGCAAGCCTGGTGGATGTGTTTGCCGGGCGTACCCCACAGGGGTTGGTTATCTAAGCGGCCTGTACCGGCCTGTTCGCGGGCCGGTACAGTTGCACGATGCAGATCAGGCCACCGCCACTTCCACAGCCTCTCCGTTCAGCCGCACCGGCCACACCCGCAGCCGCTGCCCGGCATCTTCCAGGCATTCCCCGCTGTGCAGGCTGAAATGCTGTTTGTACAGCGGCGCCGCCACCACCAACTCACCCTGCAAGCTACCCACCAACCCACGGCCAATGATGTTGGCACCCGAGCGCGGGTCGCGGTTGTCCAGCGCATACAGTGGCTGTTCCTGACCCGGCAAGTAGAACAGCGCCACCTGGGCCCCCTCGTGCCACACCACCACGCCGGAATCGGCTACCAGGTCGCGCGCTTGGCAGACTGTCTGCCAGTTCGTCTGGTGGGCTACAGCAGTATTGGACAGGTTCATCAGACAGCCTCCTCGGCAGTGGGGATCAGGTGCAGCTGTGCCGCTGGGCGGCGCTGCTCGCGCTCGCGGACGAAGTGCACGTCCGGGTCGGCGCGGTGGTCGTTGACGAAGGTGCGGAAGCGCTTGAGCTTCTCCGGGTCGTTGAGGGCATTGGCCCATTCGCATTCATAGTGGTCGACCACATGCTGCATCTGCGCCTCAAGCTCGGCGGCCAGGCCCAGGCTGTCGTCGAGGATCACCTGCTTGAGGTAGTCCAGGCCGCCCTCCAGGCTTTCGCGCCAGACCGAGGTGCGCTGCAGTTTGTCGGCAGTGCGGATGTAGAACATCAGCACACGGTCGATCAGGCGCACCAGGGTCTCGTCGTCCAGGTCGGTGGCAAACAGCTCGGCGTGGCGCGGGCGCATGCCGCCGTTGCCGCACACGTACAGGTTCCAGCCCTTGTCGGTGGCGATCACGCCGATGTCCTTGCTCTGCGCCTCGGCGCATTCGCGGGTGCAGCCAGACACCGCGAACTTGAGCTTGTGCGGGCTGCGCAGGCCCTTGTAGCGGTCTTCCAAGCGCAGGGCCATGGCGACGCTGTCCTGCACACCGTAACGGCACCAGGTGCTGCCCACGCACGACTTCACCGTGCGGGTCGACTTGCCGTAGGCATGGCCCGTCTCGAAACCGGCTTCGATCAACTCGCCCCAGATCAGCGGCAACTCGTGCAGCTGGGCGCCGAACAGGTCGATACGTTGGCCACCGGTGATCTTGGTGTAGAGGTCGTACTTTTTTGCCACCTGGCCGATCACGATCAGCTTGTCCGGGGTGATTTCGCCCCCAGGGATGCGCGGCACCACCGAGTAGGTACCGTTTTTCTGCATGTTGGCCATGAAGGTGTCGTTGGTGTCCTGCAGCGGTACCAGCGCCGGGTCCATGATCGGCTGGTTCCAGCACGAGGCGAGGATATTGCCCACCGCCGGCTTGCAGATATCGCAGCCGACATGGCCTTTGCCATGGCGCGCGAGCAGGTCATTGAAGGTGCGGATGCCGCCAACCCGCACCAGCCCGTAAAGCTCCTGGCGGGTGTAGGCAAAGTGTTCGCACAGGCTCTTGTCGACGGTCACGCCGCGGGCGGTCAGTTCGTGCTCGAACACCTGCTTGAGCAGGGCCGCGCAGCCGCCGCAACCGCTGGCCGCTTTGGTGCAGCCCTTGACCGCAGCGAGGTCGCTGCAGCCGCTGTCGATAGCGGCGCAGACTGCGCCCTTGCTGACGTTGTGGCACGAGCAGATAGTCGCGCTGTCGGGCAGCGCATCGGCGCCCAAGGCCGGCGCGCCGCCCGTTTGCGGCAAAATCAGGGCGGCCGGGTCGGCAGGCAGGGCGATGCCATTTTGCGCGTACTGCAGCAGGGTATCGTAGTAGCTGTTGTCACCGACCAGCACCGCGCCGAGCACATGCTTGCCACTGGCATCCACCACCAGCCGGCGATAGGCCGCATTGGCTTCGTCGATGAAGCGGTAGCTGCGCGAGCCCGGCGTAGCGCCATGGGCATCGCCGATCGAGCCGACATCCACGCCCAGCAGCTTGAGCTTGGTCGACATGTCGGCGCCGGTGAACGGCACCGCTTCATCGCCCACCAGCAGCGCCGCCAGGTTGCGCGCCATGCTGTAGCCCGGCGCGACCAAGCCGAACACGCTGCCATTCCATGAGGCGCACTCGCCGATGGCGAAGATGCGGGTGTCATGGGTGCGGCAGTGATTGTCGATCACCACCCCGCCACGGGCGGCAATCTCCAGCCCGCACGCGCGGCCCAGGGCATCCTGCGGGCGGATACCGGCAGAGAACACGATCAGGTCGGTTTCCAGGTGCTCGCCGCCGTCGAAGTTCATGCGGTAGCGATACGCCTCACCGGCGCTGATCGACTGGGTCGCGCGGGACAGGTGCACGCCCACGCCCAAGGCCTCGATCTGCGCCTTGAGCGCCGCGCCGCCGTCGCCGTCCAACTGCACCGGCATCAGCCGAGGGGCGAACTCCACCACATGGGCTTCCAGGCCCAGCGATTTCAGCGCATTGGCTGCTTCAAGGCCCAACAAGCCCCCGCCGACCACCACGCCTCGGCGGGCACCCTGGGCGGCGGCGCGGATGGCGTCGAGGTCGTCGAGGGTGCGGTAGACCAGGCGGGCATTGCCGCTGGAGCCTTCGATCGGAGGCACGAAAGGGTATGAGCCGGTGGCCAGGATCAACTGGTCGTAGCCATAGCGGCCTTCGGCGGTGACCACTTCGCAGCGCGCACGGTCGATCTCCAGCACAGGCTCGCCCAGGTGCAGGTGCACGCCTTGGCGGGTATAGAAGCCTTGCTCGCACAGGGCCAGGGTTTCGGCACAGCTGCCGCCGAAGTACTCGGACAGGTGCACACGGTCGTAGGCACGTTGGCGTTCTTCGCCGAACACCCGCACCTCGAACCGCTCCAAGGCGCCCCGCTCGATCAGTTGCTCGACACAGTGGTGGCCGACCATGCCGTTGCCGACAATGACCAGTTTCTCGCGTTGTCCGCCGTTCGCTGTTGCCTTCATAGCCGATCCTCGATCAAAAAAAAACGCCTGGAGCCGAAGCTCCAGGCGCCTTTGCCTGTACTCATCAGGGTGTGCCCCTGGTTGATCGCCGTTGATCAGTGGGGCGTGTTGTGAAGCTGGTAAAGCAGGGAGTGTGCCAAAGACTGCCTGTTGGGCCTCTTCGCAGCACAAGGCTGCTCCTACCGGTTCTGCGCCCCCTGTAGGAGCAGCCTTGTGCTGCGAAAAGGCCGGTACAGACACCCCAAACCGCACAGCCAAGGTGCACCCCTCCCCATCCCGGTGCACTCAATACACATCGCGCCGATAGCGCTTGGCCTTACTCAATGCCTCTACATACGCATCCGCCGCAGCCCCACTCATGCCGCCATGCTCCGCGACGATCGCGCGCAAGGCGCTGTCCACATCCTTGGCCATGCGCTGGGCATCGCCGCACACATAGAAGAACGCGCCCGCCTCCAGCCACCGCCAGAGGTCAGCGCCCTGCTCGTGCATGCGCTGCTGCACATAGATTTTCTCGGCCTGGTCGCGCGAGAAAGCGGTATCCAGGCGCACATGGCCGGTCGCCTGCCAAGCTTGCAACTGCGCCTGGTAATAGAAGTCACTGGCCGCAGACTGCTCACCGAAAAACAGCCAGTTCTGCCCACTGGCCCCACGCGCTTCGCGTTCTTCCAGAAACGCCCGAAACGGCGCGATACCCGTGCCTGGGCCGACCATGATCACCGGCACATTGTCGTCCTCAGGCAGGCGAAAATGCTTTGATGCCTGCGGGAAGATCGCCACCTTGATGCCTTGCGCACGGTCGGCCAGAAAGGTCGAACAGGCCCCTTTGCGCTGCCCGTAACGCACCGTCGAGACCGTCAGGTGAACCTGGCCGGGGTGCGCCAACGGGCTGGAACTGATCGAGTACAAGCGCGGCTGCAACGGCTTGAACAGGTCAAGCCAGGTGGCCAATGGCAGGTCTTGCGGGAACTCGCGCAGTACGTCTGCCAACTGCCGCCCCCACAACCAGCGCTGCAGCTCGGCCTTGTGCTCAGGCTGAAGCAGCCGGCGCAGGTCCGCCGCCGTCTGGCTGAACACCTGTAACTGCGCAAGGGTGACCTTGGCGATTTCCAGGTGGGCTTGCATGGCAACGGCCAACGGCAGCGCAGGCTGGCCTTTGACCTCAACCAGAGCCTGGCCATCGAGGCGCATCAGTGCCAGCAACTCCTCGACCAACGCCGGGCAGTTACGCGGCCATACGCCCAAGGCATCGCCCGGCTGGTAGGTAAACGTGCTGCCCGACAGATCGAACACCAGTTGGCGGGTCTCCTTGCTGGCACCTGGGGCGTTGAGCACGCGGTTTTCCAGCAAGGTGGCCGACCAGGGTTGCTGCTTGCTGTAGGCCTCCACGGGCGCGGGTGCGCTGCTTGCCTGGGGTGCGGCGGCGCTGCCCAACTGTGATGACAAGGCATCGAGCCAGGTGGCGAATGCCTCATCGAAGTCCGGCTCGCAGTCCACCCGTGGCAACAACCGCCGCCCGCCCAGCTCGGCCAGGCGCTGATCGAGCTTGCGGCCAAACCCGCAAAACTGGTCGTAACTGGAGTCACCCAAGGCCAACACGGCATAAGGCACGTCGGCACAATGGGCGCCCTCCTCGCTTTGCAGGGCGTGCCAGAACGCCGTCGCACTGTCGGGCGCATCGCCATCGCCGAACGTACTGGCGATCAGTACGACACTGGCCGCGCCGTGCAACTGCTGCGGGCTGACCGCTGCCATGCAACTGAGCTGCACGGCGAGGCCGGCGCCACGCAGGCGTTCGGCACAGCGTTCGGCCAGTGCCTCACCGTTACCGGTTTGCGAGGCCCACAGCACCTGATGCTGGGGCACCGCAAGCGCCGGGCTGGGCTGTACCGAAGGCTGGGCGAACAACCCCGCCAATAGCCCATCGACGAACAGCCTCCGGCTTGCGGCCAGCGGCGCACTGGCCGGCAGGCTGGGCACCCCCTCAGCGCGGGCCTGGTCCAGGCCGAGCAAAAAGCCCTGCACGTAATGACGCTCCTCCTCGGCCAGCACCGGGGCTGGCAGGGTGTCCAAGCCAAGCAGACGAGACAGGTTGGCGGTCGGCATGCGGGCAGGCTCCGGGTTGGCAGTGGCGGCGCTCAGGTCAACGGCGTCGATACGTTCGCCGGCAACCCGCTGCAGGGCCACGGCGCAGTGTTTGAAGGCCGGCTGCAGCGACAGCGGGTCGACGGCATCGCAGGTCACGGCATTGATCGCCAACTGATCGCCCATCACATCGTTCCAGTGGAAGGGGGCGAAACAGTTGCCCGGCATAACCCGATCACTGACCCGCGCCGGCAACAGCGCCTGCCCCCGCCGCGAGCGGATGGCCACCTGGTCCTTGTCGCGAATACCCAGGCGCGCGGCATCCTCAGGGTGCAGTTCGACAAAGGGGCCGGGCTCGAGTTTGTTCAGCGCAGGCACCTTGCCGGTCTTGGTCAGGGTGTGCCATTGGTGCTGCACGCGGCCGGTGTTGAGCACCATTGGGTAGTCCGCGTCGGGCAGCTCGGGCGCAGGCAGCCAAGGGCGGGCGAAGAAGCGCGCCTTGCCACTGGCCGTCGGAAACGCCAGCGCCGGGCGCTTGCCCTGGGCATCGAGCAACAGCGGCTGGCTGCTGCCGTCGTTCTGGTAACGCAGCGGGCTGCGCGGGGCCTCCTGGCCTGGCGCGCAGGGCCACTGGCGCGGCTGCGCGCGCAGCTCGGTGTAGCCGATACCGCGCAGGTCGTAGCCGGTTGCCGGGTTGTGGAAACGGCGGATTTCGTCGTACACCGCTTCGGCATTGGGGTAGTCGAAGGCTTCGGCATAGCCCATGGCGCAGGCGATGCGGGCGATGATCTGCCAGTCCGGCAGGCTTTGGCCTGGGGGTGCCACGGCGCGGGGCATCAAGGTCAGGTTGCGTTCACTGTTGATCATTACGCCCTCGCCTTCGGCCCACAGCGCGGCCGGCAACAGGATGTCGGCGTAGCGGTTGGTCTCGGTGTCGAGAAACGCATCCTGGGTGATCACCAGTTCAGCCTGGCGCAGGCCGTCGATCACCTGCTGGCGGTTGGCGACGCTGGCCACGGGGTTGCTGCAGATGATCCAGCACGCCTTTACCTCGCCGCGCTTCATCTGCTCGAACAGCGCCACGGTGCCCTCGCCGCCTTCGCTGCGCAGGCTGCCTGGGGCCAGCTGCCACTGGTTTTCGACAAAGGCGCGGTCGGCCGCCACCAACGCCGATCGCTGCCCCGGCAGGCCCGGCCCCATGTAGCCCATCTCGCGGCCGCCCATGGCATTCGGTTGGCCGGTGAGGGAGAACGGCCCGCTGCCAGGGCGGCAAATGGCGCCGGTGGCCAGGTGCAGGTTGCAGATCGCGTTGCTGTGCCAGGTGCCATGGATGCTCTGGTTAAGGCCCATGGTCCAGCAGCTCATCCAGTCCTTGGCGTCGCCGAGCCATTCGGCGGCAGTGCGGATGTCGGCTTCGCTCAGGCCGGTGATGGCGGCGACGCGGGCGGGGCTGTAGTCCTCCAGGAATGCAGGCAGGTCTTCCCAGCCCTCGGTGTGACGGGCGATGAAGTCAGCGTTTGTGTGGCCGTTCTGGTGCAGCAGGTGCAGCAAGCCGTTGAGCAGGGCCATGTCGGTGCCCGGGCGTACCTGCAAGAACAGGTCGGCCTTGTCTGCGGTGGCCGTGCGCCGGGGGTCGACGACGATCAACCTGGCGCCGGCTTTCAGCCGGTCGAGCAGGCGCAGGAACAGGATCGGGTGACAGTCGGCCATGTTGGCGCCGATCACCAGAAACACCTCCGCGTGCTCGAAGTCCTGGTAGCTGCCGGGCGGGCCATCGGCGCCCAATGACAGCTTGTAGCCGCTGCCAGCGCTGGCCATGCACAGCCGAGAGTTGGACTCGATATGGCGGGTGCGGATAAAACCCTTGGCCAGTTTGTTGGCCAGGTACTGCGCCTCCAGCGACATCTGCCCCGACACATACAAGGCCACGGCATCGGGGCCGTGCTGGTCGATAATGCCGCGCAGGCGCTCGGCGGCCTGGGCGATGGCCTGGTCCAGGCCTGTGCGCGCCGGTTGCTGGCTGCGTTGCTGGCGCAGGTAGGCGTCTTCCATGCGCCCGGCCGCGCTCAGCGGTACGTGCGCGGTCAGGCCCTTGGTGCACAGGCGGCCAAAATTGCTGGGGTGCTGCTTGTCGCCGCTGATCTTGCTGACTTTGCCATCGGCCACGCTCATGACAATGCCGCAGCCGACGCCGCAATACGGGCAGACACTGCGTACTTCGCTGCTGCTCATGGGCCGGTCTCCTGGTAAAAACACAAAAGGCGCCGGCTGCCCCGGCTTGCATGGCAAGCGGGGCAACACGGCGCCTTTGTCGTGAAAATGTGCGGGCAATCGGCATTGATTGCCCTGGGTAGAGGCAAGCCAGCAATTACCGGGCCAGCTGTACTGGCCTCATCGCGGGCAAGCCCGCGTCCACAACGGCCTGCGCTTGCTGGGCCGGTTTGGCGCACCATGCGGTGGCATCTCGCAGGCTCGCAGCGCTATGCTGGGGCACATTTCAGCCAGAGTTACTGCCCTCCCCCCATGTCCCAGGTGATCCTTAAAACCCCCGCCCAACTCGACGTGATGCGCAACGCCGGCCAGCTACTGGCCCAGGTATTTGCAGAGCTCGACCGTTTCATACGCCCTGGCGTAACCACGATGCAGATCAACGACCATGCCGAGGCGTTCATCGTCGACAGCCTGAAGGCACGCCCGGCGAGCAAGGGCCAGTATGGGTTCCCCTACGCGCTCAATACGTCAGTGGACCATGTGGTCTGCCACGGCATGCCCAAGGCTGATGAAGTGCTGAAGGAAGGGTCGATCATCAATGTAGACATCACCCTCGAACAAGGCGGCTATATCGCCGATTCGTCGAAGATGTATTGCCTTGGGGTGATCAGCGATGAAGCCCGGCGGTTGGTCGACACCACCTATGACGCGCTATGGAAAGGTATCGAGCAAGTGCGCCCGGGGGCGACGCTGGGTGACATTGGCCATGCTATCCAGGCCCATGCCGAAGCAGCGGGCTACAGCGTGGTGCGCGAATATTGTGGGCACGGCATTGGCCAGCAGATGCATGAAAAGCCGGAGGTGCTGCATTACGGGCAGCGCGGCATGGGCATGGCGCTCAAGCCTGGCATGGTGTTTACCATCGAGCCGATGATCAACCAGGGCGGGCGTGGGACACGGACGTTGAAGGACGGGTGGACGGTGATTACTCGCGACCATACGCTTTCTGCGCAGTGGGAACATACGGTGGCGGTGACTGAGGCGGGGGTTGAGGTGCTGACGTTGCGGGAGGAAGAACGCAAGCGTTGATACCGCAGCGCGGCACAGACTCCGTGGGAGCGGGTTCACCCGCGAACAGTGGCGAAGCCGGTGCAATACACCGCGTCGCCTTCTTCGCGGGTAAACCCGCTCCCACAGGTCCCTGCTAACTGAATACGATAGGCTTGCCGCAGCAAAATTCAGCACAAACAAAAAAAGCGACCCTAAGGTCGCTTTTTCTGTAACTTCCGGGTGTTCAGTGGGCCCTGGAAGTTGAATATGGCGCAGCGGACGGGACTCGAACCCGCGACCCCCGGCGTGACAGGCCGGTATTCTAACCGACTGAACTACCGCTGCGCTATACATCGAGTGGTGGGTGATGACGGGATCGAACCGCCGACCCTCTGCTTGTAAGGCAGATGCTCTCCCGGCTGAGCTAATCACCCTTTCGTCTCGGTGTGGCGCGCATTCTACGGATGAGCCCCCACCCTGGCAAGCACTTTTTTCGACTTTTTTAAAAATTTTTTCGAAGCCTTTCAAAGACCTAGCAACGCTGGGCTTTTCTTCCTTTATATAAAGGTGCTGGCCCTCTGACAGGGTTGGACGGGAACCACCGCTCGGAGAATAATGCCCGCCTTATGCATTAAGGAGAGATTGCCCCTCATGTGGTTCAAGAACCTGCTGACCTACCGCCTGACCCAGGATGTTCCATTCGACGCCGAAGCACTGGAAACCGCCCTGGCCAGCAAGCCGGCCCGTCCCTGCGCCAGCCAGGAGCTGACCACCTATGGCTTCGTCGCGCCATTCGGCAAGGGCGAAGACGCTCCCCTGGTGCACGTCAGCGGCGAGTTCCTGCTGATCGCCGCGCGCAAGGAAGAACGTATCCTCCCAAGCAGCGTGGTGAATGACGCCGTCAAGGAGAAGGTCGAAGAGATCGAGACCGAGCAAATGCGCAAGGTCTATAAAAAGGAACGCGACCAGATCAAGGACGAGATCATTCAGGCCTTCCTGCCGCGCGCTTTCATTCGTCGCTCGGTGATCTTCGCCGCCATCGCCCCGCGCCTGGGCGTGATCCTGGTCAACTCGGCCAGCGCCAAGCGTGCCGAAGACCTGCTGTCGACCCTGCGTGAAGTGATGGGCTCGCTGCCGGTACGCCCCGCTACCGTGAAGATCGCGCCAGCGGCCACCATGACCGACTGGGTCAAGTCGCAGCAAGCGGCCGAAGGCTTCTATGTACTGGACGAGTGCGAGCTGCGCGACACCGCCGAAGACGGTGGCATCGTGCGCTGCAAGCGCCAGGACCTGACCAGCGAAGAAATCCAGCTGCACCTGAGCACCGGCAAGGTGGTCACCCAGCTGGCCCTGGCCTGGCAGGACAAACTGTCGTTCGTGCTCGACGACAAGATGGTCATCAAGCGCCTGAAGTTCGAGGAGCTGCTGCAAGAGCAGGCCGAACAGGATGGCGGCGACGAGGCCCAGCAGCAGTTCGATGCCAGCTTCCTGCTGATGATGATGACCTTTACCGAATTCCTCCCAGTGCTGTTCGAGGCCTTGGGTGGGGAGGAAATTCCGCAAGGGGTCTAACCTTCATGCTTTGCCGGTGCTGGCCTGATCGTAATCGTTGGCCAGTACCGGCCCTTTCGCGGGCAAGCCCGCTGCCACAGGGGCTTGCTCACCCAGTGGCAGCGGGCTTGCCCGCGAAAGGGCCCTGGAAACTCACCTCTATATAAGTACAAGGACTTTCCCATGCGCGCCCTCGCCGCCCTCAGCCGCTTCGTCGGCAACACCTTCGCCCTCTGGGTGTTGGTGTTCGCCGTGCTGGCCTTCCTGCAACCGCAGTGGTTCATCGCCTTGAAAGTGGCCATCGTGCCGCTGCTGGGGCTGGTGATGTTCGGCATGGGCCTGACCCTCAAGCTCGACGACTTCGCTGCCCTCGCCCGCCAACCCTGGCGGGTGATGCTGGGGGTGGTGGCACATTTCGTGATCATGCCGGGTATGGCCTGGTTGCTCTGCCAGCTGTTCCACTTGCCCGCCGAGATCGCCGTCGGGGTGATTCTGGTCGGCTGCTGCCCAAGCGGCACCGCCTCGAACGTGATGGTCTGGCTGTCCAAGGGCGACCTGGCGCTGGCGGTGGCGATTGCCGCGGTCACCACCCTGCTCGCCCCGCTGCTGACCCCGGCGCTGATCTGGTTCCTGGCCTCGGCCTGGCTGCCGGTCTCGTTCATGGACATGTTCTGGTCGATCCTGCAGCTGGTCATGCTGCCGATCGTGCTTGGCGTGCTGGCCCAGCGCCTGTTGGGCGCACGGGTGCAGGCCGCAGTGCAGGTGTTGCCGCTGGTGTCGGTGGTAAGCATCGTCATGATCGTGTGCGCGGTGGTGGCGGCCAGCCAGGCGAAGATCGCCGAGTCGGGGCTGCTGATCATGGCGGTGGTGATGCTGCACAACAGCTTTGGCTATTTGCTGGGGTACCTGACCGGCAAGCTGTGCAAGTTGCCGCTGGCCCAGCGCAAGTCACTGGCGCTGGAGGTAGGCATGCAGAACTCCGGGCTGGGGGCAGCACTGGCGGCGGCGCACTTCTCGCCATTGGCCGCGGTGCCGAGTGCGTTGTTCAGCGTTTGGCACAATATTTCCGGGGCGTTGCTGTCGACCTGGTTCCGGCGCCTGGAAGCGCCTTCGTCAGCCGTTGAAAATGGCGAGCCAGCCAGGGATTGATGCTGCCTGGCCCGGCCTCTTCGCGGGCAAGCCCGCTCCCACAGGTACCCCACATTCCCTGAGAGCTGTGGAGTACTTGTGGGACCTGAAGAGGCCGGCACAGGCTTGCCCAGTATTCAGAAAATGTGCACCCTATTGCCCACTGTGAGGACGACCTCACGACGCACCGCGTGACCATTCCGGGGACGGCCCCATCCTTTACAACGATGGAGACACAGCATGTCCTGGATCATTCTTTTCTTCGCCGGCCTGTTCGAGGTCGGCTGGGCCGTCGGCCTGAAATACACCGACGGTTTCAGCAAGCCAATCCCCACCGTACTCACCGTCGGCGCCATGGTCATCAGCCTCGGCCTGCTGGGCCTGGCCATGAAGGAGCTGCCGCTGGGCACCGCCTATGCCATCTGGACGGGCGTCGGCGCTGTGGGCACGGTCATCGCCGGGATCATCCTGTTTGGCGAATCCATGGCCTTGGTGCGGCTGGTCAGTGTGGCGCTGATCGTCTGTGGCCTGATCGGCCTGAAAGTCAGCGCCAGCTGACCCCCGCGCGCTAACGCAGGTCGCCGCGCAAGCGGCTGACCTGCTCACGCAACGCATCCGGCTGCGCCGCCTCCACCGGGATGGCGGTGCCAGCCACGATGGTCACCCGCGACCACAAGCGCTTGAAAAACCCCTTGCCCGGGTCTCGGCTGAAGAAGCTGCCCCACAGCCCCTGCAACGCCAAGGGAATCACCGGCACCGGGGTTTCGCTGAGAATGCGGTTGACCCCGCCTTTGAACACATCGATCTCGCCATCACCGGTCAACTTACCCTCCGGGAAGATACACACCAACTCACCCGCCGCCAGGTACTCGGCGATACGCGCGAAGGCACGCTCGTAAATGGCCTCGTCCTCACCGCGCCCGGCAATCGGGATGGCACCTGCGGTGCGGAACACGAAGTTGAGCACCGGCAGGTTGTAGATCTTGTAGTACATGACAAAGCGGATCGGCCGGCGAATCGCACCGCCGAGCAGCAGCGCGTCAACGAACGAAACGTGATTGCACACCAGCAGCGCCGCCCCTTCATCCGGGATGCGCTCCAGGTCGCGGTGCTCCACGCGGTACATCGAGTGGCTGAGCAGCCAGATCAGGAAGCGCATGGTGAACTCGGGCACGATCCTGAAGATGTAGGCGTTGACCGCGATGTTGAGCAACGACACCACCAGGAACAACTGCGGGATGGTCAGTTCGGCCAACCCCAGCAGGACGATGGTGAGGATTGCCGAAACCACCATGAACAACGCATTGAGGATGTTGTTGGCGGCGATCACCCGGGCCCGCTGATCTTCGGCCGTGCGCGCCTGGATCAAGGCATACAGCGGCACGATATAAAAGCCGCCGAACACCCCGAGCCCGACGATCGACACCAGGATCCACCAGGCCTGGCTCATGCCCAGCAGCGCCAGCCAGTCGTGCGGCAGCGCCGCCGCCGGCACATCGCCGGAATGCCACCACCAGAGCAGGCCGAACAGGGTCAGGCCGAACGAGCCGAACGGCACCAGGCCGATTTCCACCTTGCGCCCGCTAAGCCGCTCGCACAGCAGCGAGCCGAGGGCGATGCCCACCGAGAACAGGGTCAACACCAGTGTCACTACAGTGCCGTCGCCATGCAGCCAGTCCTTGGCGTACGCCGGGATCTGGGTCAGGTAGATGGCGCCGACGAACCAGAACCACGAGTTGCCCACGATCGAGCGCGACACCGCAGGCGTCTGCCCCAGGCCCATGCGCAGGATCGCCCAGGACTGCTTGAAGATGTTCCAGTCCAGGCGCATCTGCGGCGACACCGCGGCGGCGCGCGGGATCCAGCGGCTGGCCAAATAGCCCAGCACCGCAGTGCCCACCACGCCCCCGGCCACCACCGTGGCATAGCTGGCCGACGACATCATCACCCCGGCGCCGATGGTGCCGGCGAGGATCGCCAAAAAGGTGCCCATTTCGACCAGCCCGTTACCGCCCACCAGCTCTTCTTCACGCAGGGCTTGGGGCAGGATCGAATACTTCACCGGCCCGAACAGCGCCGAATGGGTACCCATGCCGAACAACGCCACCAGCATCAACGCAAGGTGATTGGTGATAAAGCCCAAGGCGCCGATGGCCATGATGCCGATCTCGGCCAGCTTGATCGCACGGATCAGCGCATCCTTGGCGAACTTCTCGCCAAACTGCCCGCCCAGCGCCGAAAACAGGAAGAACGGCAGGATGAACAGCAACGCGCAGAGGTTGACCCAGATCGAACGGTCACCGTCCCCCAGGCTGAGCTTGAACAGGATCGCCAGGATCAGCGATTGCTTGAACAGGTTGTCGTTGAACGCACCCAGCGACTGGGTGATGAAGAACGGCAAGAAGCGCCGCTTGCCGAGCAAGGTGAATTGCGAGGTGTGACTCATCGTCCTTGTTCCCTGAGGGGCTTTGTCATTGGAGGCACGCTGGCCGCAAGAAGCCACAAATCTGCACGGGAAAGCCTGCCGCTGGCAAGCCTGGCACGCCAACTCAGGCGAGGCTGCGCAACAGCACCCGACTGGCCTATGCTTGGAACCCGGCAAACCCGAACGACAAGGACGTGGCAATGCTCGCCGCCCTCAAGCGCTACCCACCCGCCGTACGCCTGCTGCTCACCACCACCTTCACCCTGACCCTGGCGCGCGCCCTGACCCTGCCCTACCTGGTGGTGTACCTGGCCGATAACTTCCAACTGCCGGTCAGCCAGATCGGCCTGCTGATCGGCGGCGCGTTGATCATCGCCTCGCTGCTCAGCCTGTACGGCGGCCACCTGGTGGACACCGTGCGCAACCATACCTTGGTGATCGCCAGCACCGTGGTGTTTGCGCTGGCCTTCATCGGCGCCATCGCCAGCCGCTCGGCCGCGGTGTTCTTCCTGTGCCTGGTACTGATCAATCTGGCCCTGGCGGTGGTCGACATCGCGGCCAAGGCCGGCTTCTGTGCGCTGCTGCCAGTGGGCGAACGGGCCGAGGTGTTCGCCATCAAGTACACCTTGAGCAACGTCGGCTATGCCGCAGGCCCCTTGCTGGGCGTCGCGATGCTGGAGCTGGACGACCACCTGCCCTTCATCGCCTCCGCCTTGCTTGGCCTGGGGATGGGCCTGGCCTACCAGCGCCTGGGGGACCGCGGCCTGCAGGGCGATGCCCCGGCGCAATCGGCTGCAGGGTTCGCCCAAGTGGCGCTGGGCTTGGCGCGTGACCGGCGGCTGGTGTGCTTCACCTTGGGCGGGGTCCTCAGCGCGGTGGTGTTCGGCCAGTTCACTGCCTATTTGTCACAGTACCTGGTGGTGACCACCACCCCAAGCGAGGCGGCGCGCCTGGTCGGCTACCTGGTGACCACCAACGCCATCACGGTGATTGCCCTGCAATACCTGATCGGCCGGCGTATCAGCCGCCAGCGCCTGATGCCTTGGCTGCTGGCCGGGATGGGCCTGTTCATCGTCGGGCTGCTGGGGTTTTCATGGGCAAGCACGGTGCCGATGTGGTGCCTGGCGATGCTGGTGTTCACCCTGGGGGAAATCATCGTGATACCCGCCGAGTACATGTTCATCGACCTGATCGCCCCAGAGCACCTGCGCGGGGTGTATTACGGCGCACAGAACCTGTCCAACCTGGGCGCGGCGCTGGGGCCGGTGATGGTCGGGTTTGCCCTCGGGCACTGGTGGCCGGGGGTAATCTTCTACCTGCTGGTGTTGTCGGTGATACTGGCGGGGGTGTTTTACTGGCGGGGTACCCGCAGGTATTGATGTTGCCTGTACCGGCCTCTTCGCGGGTAAACCCGCTCCCACAGGAACACCACCGGCTTGAGCGCTGCACAGTACCTGTGGGAGCGGGTTTACCCGCGAAGAGGCCGGTACAGGTGTAGGCCGATCCCTGCGACGACTCGCCACTGCGACCATCGTCGGCGCTGACGAACCTGCGCCTGCGTGCCAGACTGATTGATCGGGACCGCGTTACCTTTTTTTGCTCCGGAGTTTTCATGTCGTTGTCCAGTGGGCTGATCGCCGTGGTCGCCCTGGCCTATATGGCCATCATGTTCGCCATCGCCTTTTACGGCGACCGACGCAGCACACCGTTGCCGCCGAAGCTGCGTGCCTGGGTGTACAGCCTGTCGCTGGCCGTGTACTGCACCAGTTGGACCTTCTTCGGTGCCGTCGGCCAGGCTGCCGAACAGCTCTGGGCATTCCTGCCGATCTACCTGGGCCCAGTGCTGCTGCTGATCTTCGCACCCTGGGTGCTGCAGAAGATGGTGCTGATCAGCAAGCAGCAGAACATCACCTCGATCGCCGACTTCATTGCCGCACGCTACGGCAAATCGCAGACCCTGGCCGTGGTGGTGGCGCTGATCTGCCTGGTCGGCGTGCTGCCCTACATCGCCTTGCAGCTCAAAGGCATCGTGCTGGGCGTCAACCTGCTGATCGGCGCCAACGCCGACGCCACCGGCACCCGCGTGCAAGACACCGCGCTGGTGGTATCGCTGGTGCTGGCACTGTTCGCCATCGTCTTCGGCACCCGTAGCCTGGACGTGACCGAGCACCACCGCGGCATGGTCCTGGCGATCGCCTTCGAGTCGTTGATCAAGCTGTTGGCGTTCCTGGCCGTGGGCATCTTCGTGGTGTTCAACCTGTACGACGGCTTTGACGACCTGTTCAGCCAGGCGCGCCAGTCGATCCAACTGGAAAGCTACTGGCAGGAGACCATCAACTGGCCGTCGATGGTGGTGCAAACCGCAGTGGCCATGATGGCTATCATCTGCCTGCCACGGCAGTTCCATGTCACCGTGGTGGAGAACATCGAACCGCAGGACATGCGCCTGGCCCGCTGGGTGTTCCCGATGTACCTGGTGCTGGCTGCGCTGTTCGTGGTGCCAATCGCCCTGGCTGGGCAGATGCTGCTGCCGGGCACGGTGATGTCCGACTCGTTCGTCATCAGCCTGCCGCTGGCCGAAGCCCACCCGAGCCTGGCCCTGCTGGCCTTCATCGGCGGCGCCTCGGCGGCCACTGGCATGGTCATCGTCGAAGCCGTGGCGCTGTCGACCATGGTCTCCAACGACATGCTGCTGCCCTGGTTGCTGCGCCGCAACAATGCCGAGCGCCCGTTCGAAGCGTTCCGCCACTGGATGCTCTCGGTACGCCGGGTGACCATCGTGGTGATCCTGCTGCTGGCCTATGTCAGCTATCGCCTGCTCGGTTCGACCGCGAGCCTGGCGACCATCGGCCAGATCGCCTTCGCCGCCGTGACCCAGCTCACCCCGGCCATGCTCGGCGCGCTGTACTGGAAGCAAGCCAACCGGCGCGGCGTGTTCGCCGGCCTCGCCGCCGGCATCTTCCTGTGGTTCTACACCCTGGTGCTGCCGATTGCCGCCCATAGCGTGGGTTGGTCGCTCGAGCTGTTCCCGGGCCTGGCGTGGCTGCATGGCAACCCGCTGAACCTGCCGATCAGCCCACTGACCCAAGGCGTGGTGCTGTCGCTGGCGGGTAACTTCACCTTGTTTGCCTGGGTGTCGGTGCTGTCGCGCACGCGGGTGTCAGAGCACTGGCAGGCTGGCCGCTTCATCGGCCAGCAGACCAGCGCCCGCCCTAGCAGCAAACCGCTGCTGGCGGTGCAGATCGATGACCTGCTGACCCTGGCCTCGCGCTTCGTCGGCGAAGAACGTGCGCGGCAGAGCTTCATCCGCTTCGCCTACCGCCAGGGCAAAGGCTTCAACCCCAACCAGAACGCCGACGGTGACTGGATCGAGCACACCGAGCGCTTGCTCGCCGGGGTGCTCGGCACCTCGTCGACCCGAGCCGTGGTCAAGGCCGCCATCGAAGGCCGCGACATGCAGCTTGAAGACGTGGTGCGCATCGCCGACGAAGCCAGCGAAGTGCTGCAGTTCAACCGCGCGCTGCTGCAAGGGGCTATCGAGAACATCAACCAGGGCATCAGCGTGGTCGACCAGAACCTGCACCTGGTGGCCTGGAACCGCCGCTACCTGGAGCTGTTCAACTACCCCGACGGGCTGATCAGCGTTGGCCGGCCAATTGCCGACATCATCCGCTACAACGCCGAGCGCGGCCTGTGCGGCCCGGGCGAGGCGCAGGTTCACGTGGCGCGGCGCCTGCACTGGATGCGCCAAGGCCGCGCGCACTCCTCCGAGCGGCTGTTCCCCAACGGCCGGGTCATCGAGCTGATCGGCAACCCGATGCCCGGTGGCGGCTTCGTCATGAGCTTCACCGACATCACCCCGTTCCGCGAAGCCGAACAGGCGCTGCGCGATGCTAACGAGGGCCTGGAGCAGCGGGTGGCGGAGCGTACCCATGAGCTGTCGCAGCTCAACCAGGCGCTGTCCGAAGCCAAGAGCCAGGCCGAGGCAGTGAGCAAGTCCAAGACCCGCTTCCTGGCCGCAGTCAGCCACGACCTGATGCAACCACTGAACGCCGCGCGGCTGTTCTCCGCAGCCCTGTCGCAACAGGCCGAGGGCATGAACGAGGAGGCCCAGCAACTGGTGCAGCACATGGACAGCTCGCTGCGCTCGGCCGAAGAGCTGATCAGCGACCTGCTGGACATCTCGCGCCTAGAGAACAACAAGATCACCCCGGACGCCAAGCCGTTCGCCCTCAACGAGCTGTTCGACACCCTGGGCGCCGAGTTCAAGGTACTGGCCGCCGAGAAAGGGCTGGAGTTCCGCCTGCGCGGCAGCCGCCTGCGGGTCGACAGCGACATGAAGTTGCTGCGCCGCGTGCTGCAGAACTTCCTGACCAACGCCCTGCGCTATGGCAAAAGCCCGATTCTGCTGGGTGCCCGCCGCCAGGGCGAACGCCTGTGGCTGGAAGTGTGGGACCGCGGCCCGGGGATCGCCGACAACAAGCTGCAAGAGATTTTCCAAGAGTTCAAACGCCTAGACAGCCACCAGACCCGTGCCGAAAAAGGCCTGGGCCTGGGCCTGGCCATCGCCGACGGCCTGTGCCGGGTACTGGGCCATAGCCTGGAAGTGCGCTCATGGCCCGGCAAAGGCACGGTGTTCCGCGTCAGCGTCCCGATCGCCCGCCAGGCGGCGCCCGCGCCCAGCGCGCCGGCGGAGCAGACGGGCCAACCGCTGGCCGGGCTGCAGGTGCTGTGCATCGACAATGAAGACAGCATCCTGATTGGCATGAACAGCCTGCTCAGCCGTTGGGGCTGCCAGGTCTGGACCGCCCGCAACCGCGCCGAATGCGAGGCCTTGCTGGCCAACGGTATGCGCCCACACTTGGCGCTGGTGGACTACCACCTGGACGACGGCGAAACCGGCACCGAGCTGATGGGCTGGCTACGCGCCCGGCTGGGCGAGCCGGTGCCTGGGGTGGTGATCAGCGCCGACGGCAGCAAAGAGACCATCGCCCTGGTGCATGCCTCAGGCCTGGACTACCTGGCCAAGCCGGTCAAGCCGGCAGCCTTGCGCGCCCTGCTCAATCGGCATCTGAGCCTGGTTCAGTAACCGCTTCGTCCGGCAGGGCTTCATCGGACAGCGCCCGCTCCAGCAAGTCTGCCGGCAGGCTCTTGCTGGCACGGGCACCCAAGAGCTTGAGCTGCTCACTGCGGCTGACCAGGTTGCCACGCCCTTCGCACAGTTTGTTGCGCGCCGCGGCGTAGGCCTTGTCCACCTGCTGCAAGCGGTTGCCTAGCTCGTCCAGGTCTTGGATGAACAGCACGAACTTGTCATACAGCCAGCCGGCGCGCTCGGCGATCTCGCGGGCGTTCTGGCCTTGGCGTTCCTGCTTCCACAAGCTGTCGATCACCCTCAGTGTGGCCAGCAGCGTGGTCGGGCTGACAATCACGATGTGCCGGTCGAAGGCTTCCTGGAACAGGTTGGGCTCGGCCTGCAGGGCCGCCGAAAAAGCGGCCTCGATGGGCACGAAAAGCAGGACGAAATCCAGGCTGTGGAGGCCTTCGAGGCGGTTGTAGTCCTTGCTCGACAGGCCTTTGACGTGGCTGCGCAACGACTGCACATGCTGCTTGAGCGCGGCCTCGTCATTGCTGCCGACAAACTGCTGGTAAGCCGTGAGGCTGACCTTGGCGTCGACCACGACCTGCTTGTCGCCGGGCAGCATGATCAGCACATCGGGTTGGAAGCGCTCGCCGTCGGCGCTCTTCAGGCTGACTTGGGTCTGGTATTCGCGGCCCTTTTCCAGGCCCGCGTGCTCCAGTACCCGCTCCAGGATCATCTCGCCCCAGTTGCCTTGGGTTTTCTGGCCCTTGAGGGCCTGGGTGAGGTTGGTGGCTTCGTCGGACAGGCGCTGGTTGAGCTGCTGCAAGCGCTCCAGTTCCTTGCCCAGGGAGAAACGCTCGCGTGACTCCTGCTGGTAGCTCTCCTCGACGCGCTTCTCAAAGGCCTGGATGCGGTCCTTGAGCGGGTCGAGCAGTTGGCCCAGGTGCTGCTGGCTGGTCTGGGCAAAGCGTTGCTCGCGCTCGTCGAAGATTTTCGTGGCCAGGTCGGAGAACTGGGCGCGCAGGGTGTCGCGGGCCTCTTGCAGGTCTTCCAGGCGTTGTTGGTGGTTTTCCTGCTGCTCGCGCAGCTCGGCCTCCAGGCGTGCGCCTTGGGCTTCCAGGCGGCGCAGTTCGGCTTCACGGTTGGCGCGTTCGAGGCTCCAGGCGTGGGCAGCATCGCGGGCATTGTCGCGGTCGATCTGCAGCAACTCCAGCTCACGGCCCTGGGCTGCCAGCTGGGCTTGCTTGACGGTGTTGGCTTCGCTGAGGTCGCTGACTTCGTCGCGGCTGGCGTCCAGTTGCGCCTGCAACCCGGCAAGGGACAACTGGGCAGCGTTAAGGCGCTCTTCGAGCAGGGCCTGTTCACCCTGTCGGGCGCCCTGGCGACGCTGCACCTGCATCACCCACACCAGGCAGGGCAACGCACCTGCCACCAAGCCCAGCAGAATGCTGGCCAGATCCACTGTCATGGTTACCCCGATCGAACATGATGAATGCTACGCAGCTTATCAGCCTGGGAACTGGCCTTGCGCCTTTTCACGCGTCACCATCAACCGGAAAACCACTGCCCCAGCAGCCGCCGCGCTTCCTGCGAGCCCTGTGCAGCGGCCAGCTCCAGCCAGTAGCGGGCCTGGTCCGGCTCGCTGGCCTGGCACAACCGGGCATATTCCAGCTGTGCGCGGCGATCACCGGCGCGGGCAGCCTGGCGCAGCAACGCGTGGCCGATACGCCGGTCGCGGGCATTGCCGCAATCACGGCACAGCATCTGCCCCAGCCGGCTCTGGGCCACCACCACGCCCTGGCGCGCTGGCTGTTTCAGCAAGCGGCCTGCCAAGTGCTTGACCTGAGGCTTATCACCCAGGCGCGGGCTATCGAGCAGCCACAGGGCCACTTTCAGGGAGAAGCGTTTGGGTGGAAGCACTGACGAGGCGTCAGCAGGGTTGGCGAGGTGTTTACCGCGAAACTTCATGAGCAACAGGCAAGGTGACTCGAAAGGCGCGCCACTCTACTCCATTTTTTCTGGCATGGCCTGTCGATTTCTGAAGGATTGAAAAAAAATTTCGATGATCTTTTCTTGACGTTTTCGAGTGGATGACCAACCGGTCTAGCGGCGCCCGAAGATTGTCCGACAGTTCCCTGGGTTGCTGGCACACCCGTCCTAGAGCAAGCGCTTGGGACAATCCACAGTTCCTGTGGATAACTCGGTGGACAACCCCCTTCGGTGGCCCTTAAACCCCCGTAAAATGGGGCCTCCAGTCAAACTGACGATTTTTTCACCAGCTAAAATTAGTGTTTTTTTTCATTGACTTAACTCACCAGTCAAGGCATTGGCGAGCCTGTTGAGGGCTGTTGCCGGTGTGTTACAGCGTGGGCACCAAATGTGAACAACTGCGCCCCACACCTTCATTTGGCTGCACAAAAACAGCAGATCCTCGGCCATGACAGCCCTTTGCCCCCCTTCCCAGCCCGCAAAAGAAGCGCCATACTGCTCGGCTAGCCAGGGCAGGTGCACAAGCACTTGCCAAAGTAGTTTATCTGCGGTAAGGTGCGCCTCGTTAGTACCAAGCTGAAAGTCAATTCTGGCCAGAAGCGTCCTTGCAACGCTGCTCTCCCAAAAGCAGGCATTGCTGAAACCAGGACCGGCCACACTCGATGATTCCCTCGCCAGCCACACGCTGCCCAAGCACGAATCACCTTGCAGATTGATCAGGATTCCACCCCGATGGCCTAGAACCTTGGCCCCGGCGTGCTGCCTGCCCTCTTAAGTACCTACCAGTCAGCCCAAGCGCCCACATTTGATTGCGCTCTCTCTGGCTGCTTTGTTCCAGTCAGGTTCGTTTCGTCCCTTAATAAAGGCGTCACTGGAACGTTTCTATCATGCACGGATCATACCCTCCGTGTTTAAAGCAGGAACCTCCAATAATATGCAAACTCATCCACACATTCAGGCTGCCATTGGCACCCTTTCCCAGGCCTTCTCGCCGTTGAAGTGCCTTATCGTTGCCCCTCGCAAGGGCAGCTTCAGCTTTACCCTGGTGGACGAACACGGCGTCGCCTGCCACACCGAACGCCTGTACCCTGAACAGTACAGCCGCAAGGAACCCCTGCAGGCAGTGATCGCCCGGACCCGTCAGTCGCTCACCGCGTGAGCGGCGAATACGGCGGCATTCAGGCGCTGAATCATTGCCCAGGTAGCCTGCCTGATCGTTCTTGGCGTAATTGCCCCATGGCATATAGCCTCGAACGTCAGGCAGCAATCGATTTAAAAACAGCTCTTTACACCACGATTATCACACTACACTTCAACTCGAGCGGTGCTAACCGCTTCCGGCGGGCCTGATCATTCACCAGCTGCCAAGCTCCAGCGCCCGTCCGGCCCTTACTTGCTCGAGGGCATCATGGGTATCGCGGCGAATGAATTGTGTCTGTATGTGATCCGACCCACCCTGGTCTACCTGGACCGCCACTGCCCTAGCGCTGAAGCATTGCTACTGGGCATCGCCGCCAGCCAGTCGGCCCTCGGCTCAGCCTTGCACGACCGGCGTGGCCATGGCCTCTACCGCATCGGCGAAACCCGTCACCAGGCGCTCTGGGACGAGTATCTCGCCCGCGACCCTGACCTCGCCAGCCTGGTCCGCGGCCTGGCCAGCCAACACGCCTTTCTCGGCGGCCCGCACCTGGAACTCACGGTAAACCTTCGCTATTCCACCGCTATCGCCTGGATGCTGGTCGAGGCGCAAGCCACGCCCCTGCCTGCCGCTGACGACTTGCTGGGCCTGGCACGAATATGGCGCCAGGTTTTCCACCCTCAGGGTCGCCTGCGCGACTTCACCCACGCCTGGCATACCTGCATAGATCAGAGATTGCCTCAGGCATCTTAGGAAACGCCCTACAGCTTTACCGGAAAAAATGGAATTTTGGTCGGATTGTCCTACAAAATGGCTCTATCTCCTGTGATTGAGGCTATAGCGCGGCGGGCAATTTGTTGGTAGCTTTTCGCCCCGGAGATCCCAAGGAGTTTCTAATAATGAAAAAAGTAATGCTCAAAACCTCCCTCGGCGTAGCCGTTGCGCTTGCTTCCAGCCAACTGCTCGCCAGCGGCTTTGCCCTGAACGAACAGAGCATCAGCAGCATGGGGACAGGTTTCGCGGGACGTTCTTCTTCTGCCGAAGATGCCAGCACCGTGTTTGGCAACCCAGCCGGCATGTCCCGCCTCAAGCGCGAACAGATCACCGTGGGCGGCGCTGCCGTCATCGCCAAGTCCGATATCTCGGGCCCTGGCAGCAACCTCGGGGGGGAAACCGATGGTGACATGGTGCCTGTCGTTGGCGTACCCATGGGCTACTACGTCAAGCCGATCGATGATCACTGGAGCGTCGGTTTCGGCGTCTACGTGCCCTTCGGCCTGGTGACCGACTACGGCAGCGACGATGCTGCTCGCTACTGGGGCAAAAAGAGCCATGTCGAGGTGGTGACCTTCCAGCCAACCGTCAGCTACGCCTTCAACGACAAGGTTTCGATCGGTTTCGGTCCAACCATCAACCGCATCAAGGGTGAACTGGGCTCGAGCCTGATCAACCCGTTCAGCCCTGGCCGCAACGACGGCGAAGTGAAGATCAAGGGCGATGACACCGCTGTGGGCTACAACATCGGTATCCTGGTCCAGGCCACCGACAGCACCCGCGTCGGCCTGACCTACCACTCGATGGTCGACTACAAGCTCGAAGGCAAGACCCGCGTCAGCACCCCGCTGATCGGGCCGTTCAACGGCAATAAGTTCGATGCCACCCTGAAGATCAAGACGCCTGAGTCTGTCGATCTTTCGGTCACCCACGAACTCGACGACCAGTGGACCCTGTACGCAGGCAGCACCTGGACCCGTTGGAGCCGCCTGGAAGACATCACCGTGCAGAACGATGTGCCGGCACCGCTGGCGGGTTCGGCCTTCCAGACCATCACCGAAGAGCAGAACTGGCACGACACCTGGGCACACGCCATTGGCGCGTCGTACAAGGTCAACAAAGAGTGGGTACTGCGTACCGGCTTCACCGTCGACCAGTCGCCAACCAACAACCACGACCGTTCACCGCGCATCCCGACTGGCGATCGCAAGGTGTTCAGCCTGGGTGCCGGTTGGAGCCCAAGCGAAGACATGACCATCGACGTGGCGTATTCCTACCTGTGGGAAGAGGACACCAAGGTCAACCAGGTCAGCGCGACAAAAGGCAGCTACCAGGCCAAGTACGAAAACAGCGCTCACGGCGTCGGTGCATCCCTCACCTACCGCTTCTGAGTCGCACCCGCAGTATGGAAAACCGCCCTCGTGGCGGTTTTTTCATGCCTGGATCTTCCAGCTGTCACCCAGGCATTCATGCAGGTAGTCCATGAATGCACGCACCTTCGCGGTCATGGCAAAACGATCGGCCAGGCACAGGTAGATATCCATGGGCTCGGTTTGGGCATAGGCCTGGCCGTTGTCGCGGTATTCGAACACAGGCACCAGCGCGCCGGACGCCAGGTACGGCCGCACGATGAACTCAGCCAGCCGCGTGATGCCGCCATCGTGCAGGGCCATCTGCGTCAGGGCGTCGATATCGTCACTGATCAGCACGGTGCCGAAATCCGCTTCAAAACGCAGCCCGTCGCGCATGAAGCCCCACCGCAGGAAGCGGCCGTCGACCGGGTAGCGGAACACCAGGCAGCGGTGCTCGCGCAACGCCTCGGGCGTGGCAGGCACGCCGGCGCTTGCCAGGTAACCGGGAGAGGCGCAGCAGATGAACGGAATACGGGCAATGTGCCTCGCCAGCAGGTGGTCCTCCAGCTGCGGGGCGATGCGCAAGCTGACATCGACGTCCTCGCGTGCATGGTTGACCCGTCGATCAGTCGTTACCAACTCTATCGAAAGCTGGGGGTATCGGGCACTGAATGCCGGAATCAAGGGCGCCAGCACATGGCGACCGAAAGCCGAGGTGGAGGCGATGCAGAGGCGGCCCTGGGGCTCGCTGTCGGGAGTGGTGACGGCCAGTTCGGCCTGTTCAAGGTCTCGGTCCACCTGCCTGACCCGCTCGTAGTAAAGCGTGCCGGCGGGGGTCAAAGCCATGCTGCGCGTGGTGCGGGTGAGCAAGCGCACCTGCAGATGCGCTTCGAGGCGCGCGAGGTTCTGGCTCACCGCCGCCGGGCTGAGCCCCAGGCTGCGCGCCCCGGCAGCGATGCTGCCGGCCTCGACTACCTTGATGAAGCTGCGGATGGCATTGAGCAAGTCCATGTCGAGCCCTTGGGATTCGTAAGAATCTCTTTATAAAGAACTCAATGACGATGGTCTACAGCCCTGCCACCGACGATTGCTAACCTGCGCCTCCACTCATCTTTCTGGAGTTCGCATGAGCAACCTGTCCCCTACGCGCAGCCGGCGCAAACTGCGGCCCAGTGCCACACCGTACGTGTTCGCCTTCTACATGTCGTCGATCATGGCGTTATTGATGTGCTTCGTGATCACTGCGGCCAACGCCGGGGTGAACCCGCAGTATGTGAGCAACGTATTGAAGGCCTACCAACTGGCCATGCCGGTAGCGTTTCTCTGCGTGCTGATAGTCAGGCCGGTGGTGCTACGGCTGGTGGCGATTACCGTTCACCCCCATTAAAAGCCCCCCGTTGTAGGAGCAGCCTTGTGCTGCGAAGAGGCCGGTACAGGCAACTGGCATAGCCAATACCTGCACCGGCCTCTTCGCAGCACAAGGCTGCTCCTACAAAAAAAGCGGCACTATGGCTGCGATGCGATGGCCTTCTCGATCGCCGTCCTGAATGCCGGGTCGTCCGGCTTGGTCAGGCTAGAGAAGCTGCCAATCACCTTGCCCTTGCGGTCCACCACGTATTTGTAGAAATTCCACTTCGGCGCATTGCTCTGGCTCGCCAGCTCGCTGAACAGCGGGATCGCATCCTTGCCACGCACCGGCTGGGCCTTGGTCATGGTGAAGGTCACCCCGTAATTGGCGTAGCAGACCTTGGCAATCTTCTCGCTGTCGGCATCTTCCTGCTTGAAATCATTAGAGGGCACACCGAGCATCTCCAAACCCTGCTCGTGGTACTCCTTATACGTCGCCTCAAGCCCCTCGAACTGCGGCGCAAACCCGCAATAGCTGGCGGTGTTGACCACCACCAGCGGCTTGCCGGCAAAGCGCTGGCACAGATCAACCTGCCCTTTGCCACGCAGTTCAGGCAGGCTGCCCTGCAACAAGGCCGGGCAATCCGCAGCCCAGCTCGACGTGGCGGCAAGCAGGGCCAGCACAGGCACCGTCAACCAATGTGCACGCATCGTTCGTTTCTCCCGCAAGACAATCCTTGAACTTGCAGGGTAGCGCTTAACAAACCCCCATGCCCAGTTGCATCAACGCCAACCCACCCTGGTGCCACCCCCACCACACCAGCGCCAGTAGCACGATCGCAGCAACGGCGAGCAACCCTTGGGCCAGGTAGCGCTTCATGCGGCCTGGGCCTGCAGGCGAGCGACCGGGCGTTCACGCACCGGCCAGTTGAGGGCGGCGGCCAGCAAGCTGAGTAGGATCGAAATCTGCCAGACCAGGTCGTAGTTACCCGTGCGGTCGTAGACCACCCCGCCCAACCAGCCGCCCAGGAAGGCGCCCAGCTGGTGGAAGAGAAACACGATGCCGCCCAGCATCGACAGGTTGCGCACACCAAACACCGTCGCCACCGTGCCGTTGGTCAACGGCACGGTAGAGAGCCACAGCAGGCCCATGGCGATGCCGAACAGGTAGGCGCTGAATTGGGTCACAGGCGCCCAGAGGAACAACACGATCACGACTGCGCGGAGCAGATAAAGCCCTGTAAGCAGGCGCGGCTTGGACATGCGCCCGCCCAGCCAGCCGGCGGTGAAGGTGCCGACGATGTTGAACAGGCCCACCAGTGCCAACACCGTGGTGCCCGTGGTCGCAGCCAGGTGTTGGTCGACCAGGTAGGCCGGCAGGTGCACGCCGATGAACACCACCTGGAACCCGCAGACGAAAAAGCCCAGCGCCAGCAGCCAGAACCCGGTATGCGAGCAGGCTTCACGCAGGGCCTGACCCAAGGTCTGTTCGGCGCCATGGCTGGGCAGCGGGCGGTCACGCAGCAGGCCGACGAAGGGCACGATCAGTGCCACCATCAAGCCCAGGACCAGCAACGCGGCGGACCAGCCCAGCCACTCGATCAAGCCAAGCGTGCCGGGCAGCATGGCGAACTGGCCGAACGAACCGGCCGCACTCGCAATGCCCATCGCCATGCTGCGTTTTTCGGCCGGTACGGCGCGCCCAACCACACCCAGGATGACCGAGAACGAGGTACCGGAAAGGCCGATGCCGATCAACAGGCCAGCGCTCAACGACAGCGACCAGGGGGAGTCAGCCATCCCCATGAATATCAACCCGGTGGCGTAGAGGATGCCACCGATGATCACCACCCGCGCCGCGCCCACGCGGTCAGCCAAGGCGCCGGCGAACGGTTGTGCCAGCCCCCAGATGAGGTTCTGCAAAGCGATGGCGAAGGCAAACACACCACGCCCCCAGCCAAAGTCGGCGCTCATCGGCGCCAGGAACAGGCCAAAGCCGTGTCGCACACCCAAGGAGAGCGCCAGTATCAACGCTGCCCCCACAAGCACCCACCCGCTGGTTCGCCACACCGAAGTCATTGTCGTTATCTCCAGCACATCGCAAGGTTTTACGGGTATATACCCGCTTATAGTCGCATCAGCTCAAGCCAGTTGTTCCAGCAAGCGCACCAACTCGTCACGCTGCCCTACGCCCAGTCGCTCGACCAGCAACCCTTGGGCCTGCTCCCAGGCCGGGTAAGCCGCTTGCAGCAGCGTCTTGCCGGCGTCGGTCAGCAGCACCACGCGGTTGCGCTGGTCGTCGCCGTCAGCCAAGGCCACCAGGCCATCGGCTTCGAGCACCCGCAGGTTGCGCCCCAAGGTGCTACGTTCGAGGCCCATGGCCTCGGCCAAGGTGGTGATGCTCGGGCGGTCGAGCCGCTGCAAGTGCCGCAACAGGGAAAACTGGGCGACATTGATGCCGAAGCCGGCAAGGGCCTCGTCATAATGCCGGCTCACCCCGCGGGCGGCACGACGCAGATGGGTACAGATGCATTCACTGGTCAGCATGGATACGTGTATATACCCGCATCATGAGTGTTGCAAGAGTTTTCAGCCAATGCGCACGTTACTCGAGACTCAGACGCTTGCGGATCGGCTCGAATTCCGCAGTGGGTCTACGTATCAAAGGGTCAGGCGCGCCCTGCTCGATGGCTTGCCAGTAACGCCATGGCACCTTGGCAGCCCCGAGCTCGTAGTCCATGCCATCCCAACTATTCTCACGAAAGCTGTAAAACGCCCAATGCAACTGGTTGCTGTCCAGCACAGTGAGCACATCCTCCAGATAGCGCCGACAGCCAGGTAACCGACGCATGCAACCAAACTCCCCCACCACCAGACGAGAACGCGGCACCTTCATCGCGTGGCTCCAGGCCAGCGGTTGCTGCAGGTACTGCTGCACACGCTGGCTATCCCACTGCTGCGTCTGCCCAGCGTATGGCGCAGGGCCTGGATAGCTGATGGGCTGCTTGCGCGACATGTTCGGCGCACTGGTAGCGGAATAGGGTTCATACATGTGCACGCTGTACAGCACCCGGTCATCGGCCAACGGCGCAGGCCAGTAAACAAATGCATCTGCGGCAGCATACCAGCCCGCATCGACCATGATCGGTGTCTGCGGGTCCTGTTCACGGATTGCTGCTACTAATTGCCCATACAGCGCAGGCAGGTCCCTCGGGCCACCCTGCACTTGCACATACCACTGCTTCATGCGCCCAGGCGCGGCATGTTCGGCCAAGCCACCCTGTTTTTCGGGAGCGGGCTCATTGATAAGGTTGTAGGCCGCGATGGCGGGATGGTCCTTCAACTCACGCGCCAGGTCCCGCCAGAACAGGGCTGCCTGTGACCAGTAGCGTTTGTCTTGCCAGAGGCGATCGTCGAACCGGCCTTGATTATTCTGCGACCAGCGCATGCCTGGTAGAGAGAGTGGGGCAATGACTACCTTGAGACCAGCGCGGTGAGCACGGTCCAGGGCTGCACGCAACTGCGCCAGATCGGCCGCAGGCAGACCTTGATAGTCATCCGCGTCACCTAACAGGAAGTCACGCTGCTCCGGTTGCCATTTGTCATAGGACAGCCGCACCCAGGTAGCACCATAGGCACGCAAGGCATCAAAGTAGGCTTGGTCCGGGGGCAGCCGGTTGAAACTGTTGCCGCCATGGCGGGGCGTATCCCAAAAGCTGATCAGATCCGCGGCGGTAACTGGCAAGGTGAGACAAATGATCAGGCTGGCAAACATCCAATGGCGCATGCGGAGCCTCCTCGGCCGTGTGGAAGGGAGGCCGAGGATAAACCCGAGTCGTTGATGTTCGTAGGTGCGGTAACGTTGCTGGACGTGTCTTGACCCTGCTCAGGCCATTCAGAAACCCAAGGCCAACCCCAGCACCACGGTCAGCTCCAGCAATTCGAGCATCGCCCCGGCGGTGTCACCGGTCGTGCCGCCCAGGCGCCGACACATGAGGCGCCGCAACCAGGCGAACACAGCCACGGCTGCAACCAGCCCCCAGACCGCGCCCCAACCGCTCACGGCAAGGCACAGGGCTGCACTGGCGAGCAATACCCACCCGGCAGCAGCGCGCGGCAGATGTTCGGCCAGCGCTTGCCCCAGGCCACCGGGGCGTACGTATGGCGTACAGAGGAACAGGCCCAGCATCGCCGCGCGCCCCACCACCGGCGCCAGCAGCAGCTCAAGCCCTACCCCACGCTCGACCAGTACCCACAACGCACAGAACTTCAGCAACAGCACCAGCATCAGGGTGACCACGGCAATCGGCCCGCTACGCGGGTCTTTCATGATCTGCAGGGTGCGCTCACGATCTCCGAAACCGCCCAGCCAGGCGTCGGCGCTGTCAGCCAGACCATCCAGATGCAAGGCGCCACTGAGCAGCACCCACACCGTCAGCAGCAAAGCAGCATGAAGCGGCGCTGGCGTGCCCTGCAGCACAATGCTGGCCAGCCACAGCAGCAGGCCGAACAGTAGCCCGACCAGTGGGTAGCACAACAGCGAGCGGCCTACTTGCTGCGGCGCCGGCATGCCCGGCAAACGCACCGGCAGGCTGCTGAGAAACTGCAGGGCAATCCAGAACGGCAGCATGTCAGTGAGCCTCGCCCAATTGACCGTCGTCACGCAGCACCAGGCGCACCAATGCGCCGTGGGCAACTTCCACCTGCAGCAACTGCTCCCGGGGCAGGCCACGTGCACGGGCCAGCAACAGGCGCATCACCCCGCCGTGGGTGACCAGCAGCACGCGCTTGCCGGCATGCTGCTGGCTCAAGCGCTCGACGCCCGCCAGTACACGCTCGGCAAACGCGCTAACCGGTTCGCCATTGGGCGGGGTATAGCCATAAGGATCGGCCCAGAAGCGCCCCAGCGCATCGGCCTGGTCTTCCATGATCTGCGCCGCGCTGCGGCCTTCCCAGTCACCGAAATGCAGCTCCTGCAAAGCGGCCTCACGCTGTACCGGCAGGTGCAGGCGTGCACCCAGCTCATCGGCAAAACGTGCACAACGCTGCAGCGGCGAGCTGACCAGCACCTGCCACGGGCCCGCTTCGGCGACCGCGCTGCGCATCTGCGCCCAGCCTTTTTCAGTCAGCGCATCGTCAAGACTGCCACGCAGGCCACCCTGCTCCGTTTCGCCGTGGCGCAACAGGTCGAGGATCATGCCGGGCGGTCCGCCACGGCCGCTTCGGCAAACGTCGCCATCTGCCCGTGCAACGCGCAGGCCAGGCGCAACAAGGGGACTGCCAAGGCGGCGCCGCTGCCCTCACCCAGGCGCAGGCCCAGCGCCAGCAACGGCTCGGCCTGCAACGCTTCGAGCAAGGCCTTGTGCCCTGGCTCCGCGCCCTGGTGAGCAAACAGCAGCCATGCCCGGCATTGCGGGTTGAGGCGTACCGCCACCAGCGCAGCAACGCTGCAGATAAAGCCGTCCACCAGCACCGCGACGCCCTCTTGCGCGCAGGCGATGTAAGCGCCCGCCAAGGCAGCGATCTCGAAACCGCCGACACAGGCCAGCGCCTGCAGCGGGTCGTCAGCACGCAGGCCATGCAGGATCAGCGCACGCTCGATGACTTCGGCTTTGTGCCGCACACCGGCGTTGTCCAGGCCAGTGCCTGGGCCGCTCAACTCACGCGCTGGGCAGCCCAGCAAGTTACTGGCCAGGGCGGCAGCAGCGGTCGTGTTACCGATGCCCATTTCGCCACCGATGAACAACTGCGCGCCCTGTTCAGCGGCCCGCAATGCGCTGTCGCGGCCGGCCTGCAAGGCGGACTGCAACTGGGCCTCGGTCATCGCTGGCTGGCGGGCGAAGTTGGCGGTGCCGGCGCCCAGGTGCAGATGCCGCACACCGGGCAGCGCCAGGCTGGGGTCGATGGTGCCGAGGTCGACCACTTCCAGGCTGGCCTGCAGCTGGCGCGCCAACACGCTGATCGCCGCGCCGCCGCCGACGAAGTTGCGCAGCATTTGCCCGGTCACGGCTTGCGGGTAGGCCGAAATGCCCTCCTCTACCACACCGTGGTCACCGGCGAAGATCGTGATCGCCAGTTGGTCCACCGCTGGCCGCTCGCGGCCTTGCAGGCCCGCCAGGTGCACGGCCAGGCCTTCCAGTTGGCCGAGCGAACCGGCAGGTTTGGTCAGCTGTTGCTGACGGGCGCGGGCCTGGTCCATGGCGGCGTTGTCGAGGGGTTGGCAGGCATCACGCCACCAGGCTTGAGTCATAGTGCAGGTCCTTTGAGCATAAGGGGCAGGCCAGCCACGGTCAGCACCACGCGCTGACAGCGTTCAGCAACGGCCTGGTGTAGCCAGCCGGCCTGGTCGACATAACGCCGAGTCAGTTCACCCATGGGCACCACGCCCAGGCCGGTTTCGTTGCTGACCAAGATAACCGTGCCAGGCAACTGCGCCAGGCAGTCGAGCAGCGCATCGCGCTCCTCGGCCAGGCGCTGGTCGTTGTCGAGCATCAGCAGGTTGGTCAGCCACAGGGTCAGGCAATCCACCAACAGGCAGCGCCCTTCGGCCGCTTCGCGGCGCAGTACTGCCGCCAGTGCCAGGGGTTCTTCGATCAACCCCCAGTCAGCGGGCCGGCGTTGGCGATGCAAGCGCACGCGTTCGTTCATTTCGCCGTCCAGCGGCTCGCTGGTGGCGATGTAGATGACCGGCAGGCCGCTGTCGCTGGCCAGCTGTTCGGCCAGGCGGCTCTTGCCAGAGCGGGCGCCGCCGAGGATCAAGTTGAGCATCTCAGGCGACTCCACACAGCGTGCGCAGGTGCGCGGTATCCAGGTGTTTTTCCACCAGGTCCGCCAGGCGTTCGATGTCACGCTCGCGCAGGGCCTGGTAGTCGAGGGTCTGGGCATCGGCCAGCCCCGCCCAGCGCAGCAACGCGGCGCACGACTGGCTGCCTTCGAACAGGCCATGCAGGTAGGTGGCGAGGATCTGCCCATCGGCGCTGATGGCGCCGTCACAGCGGCCATCGTCCAGCTGCACGGCGGGGCGTTCCAGGGCCGGGCCCTGAGTAACGCCGGCATGGATCTCGTAGCCCGAAACCGGCGCGTTTTCCAGGGTCACGGTACCGGCAACGTTGCGCAGTTGCTTGTCGGCCTCCAGTACCGTGGCGTAGTCCAGCAAGCCCAGCCCAGGGCTGGAGCCCGCCGGCCCTTCCAGGCCCAGCGGGTCGTGCACCTGAGCCCCGAGCATCTGCAGGCCGCCGCAGATGCCGATGAGCTTGCCGCCATAGCGCAAGTGGCGGGCAATGGCGGTATCCCAGCCCCGCTCGCGCAGTTGCGCCAGGTCGCCCCGCACGCTTTTCGAGCCAGGCAGGATGATCAGGTCGGCAGGCGGTATCGGCTGGCCGGGCCCGATGAACTGCAAATCCACTTGCGGGTGCAGGCGCAGCGGGTCGAAGTCGGTGTGGTTGCTGATGCGCGGCAGCACCGGCACGATCACCTTCAGCACGCGCTCCCCTTTGGCCACCTGGCGTACATCGATGCCGTCCTCGGCCTCCAGGTGCAGGTCAGTGACATACGGCAACACGCCCAGCACCGGCTTGCCGGTACGCGCTTCGAGCCAGTCCAGCCCAGGCTGCAGCAAGGCGATGTCACCGCGGAAGCGGTTGATGACGAAGCCTTTGACCCGCGCCTGTTCACTCGGCGACAGCAGCTCCAGCGTGCCCACCAGGTGAGCGAACACCCCACCGCGGTTGATGTCGGCCACCAGGATCACCGGGCAGTCGACTGCTTCGGCAAAGCCCATGTTGGCGATGTCGCCGGCACGCAGGTTGATCTCTGCCGGCGAGCCCGCACCCTCGACCATCACCACCGGGTACGCGGCGCTCAGGCGCTGGTGCGACGCCAGCACCGCTTGCATGGCGATGGCCTTGTAGTCGTGATAAGCCACTGCATTCATGCTGGTGACCGCGCGACCGTGGATGATCACCTGGGCGCCAGTGTCGCTGTTGGGTTTGAGCAGCACCGGGTTCATGTCGGTGTGCGGCGCCAACCGGCAAGCCTGGGCCTGCACGGCCTGGGCCCGGCCGATTTCGCCACCGTCGGCGGTCACTGCGCTGTTCAGCGCCATATTCTGCGGTTTGAACGGCACCACGCCGACACCCTGGCGCAACAGCCAGCGGCACAGCGCGGTCACCAGCGTGCTTTTGCCGGCATCGGAGGTGGTGCCTTGCACCATGAGCGTGGTCATGCCGTTTCCTTTTGATAGTCGGTCAGGGCCTGGGCCAGGCGCTGTTCGTCCGCCGCACTGGCAGGCAAGCCCAAGCGCACGGCGGCAGGCTGCTCGAACAGGCGCACCAGGATGCCGCGCCGGGCAAGAAAGTCATGCAGGTGCGCGGCACGCTCGCTGCGCACGTACTGGAACAGGTCGCAGCCGCCGCTCGGCGCCAGCCCAGTGCTGTGCAACAGCGCAGCGAGGCGCTGGCTGCTGGCGGCGCAGCGCTCGATCTGCACCTGGTGGGCAATGTGGTCGGCAAAACAGGCTTGGGCCAACACCCGCGTGGGGCCGCTGACAGTCCAAGGGCCGAGCAACTCAGCCAGCCGCTGCAGTACGCTGGGCTCAGCCGCAACAACCCCCAAACGCACACCGGCCAAGCCAAAGAACTTACCGAACGAGCGCAGCACGATCAGGCCAGGCCGTTCGGCGCAGTCGACCACGCTGTGGGCGGGGGTGTTGTCCATGAACGCCTCGTCGACCACCAGCCAGCCCCCACGCGCCGCCAGTCGCCCATGCCAGTCGAGCAGGCGCTCCCGGCTGACCTGGCGGCCGGTCGGGTTGTTGGGGTTGACCAGCACCAGCACATCAAGGCTGTCGAGCGCGCCTTCCACCTGGGCTTCATCCAGTTCGACCAATGTGTGCCCTGCCCGTTGCCAGGCATACGGGTGCTCGGCATAGCATGGGGTCAACACGCCGACCCGGCCCGCCGGGCGCAGCAATGGCAAGGCCTGGATCGCGGCCTGCGAGCCAGCCACCGCCAACAGCTGGCGGGTACCGTAATACTGCCGAGCGGCTTCTTCCAGGCCGTCTTCGGTCTCTGGCAGACGCGCCCAGGCGTCGAGTGGAATCGGCGGGATCGGGTAAGGCCAAGGGGCAATGCCGCTGGACAGGTCGAGCCAATGTTCGCGCGCGATCCCGTAGTGACGCACCGCACGCAGCAGACGACCACCGTGTTCAAGCATTCCAGTAAGCTCCCAGGCAAATCAGCAGGACCCACAACCACACACCCCGCTGCACCAGGCTCCAGCCACGCTCAATGGCGTCGGCATCGGCCATTGGCCCTTCGCCCAGGCGCGGCCGCTCGTGCAGCTCACCGTGATACACCGCTGGGCCGCCCAGCTCGACCCCCAGCGCGCCAGCACCTGCCGCCATCACGGGGCCGGCGTTGGGGCTGTCCCACAGGGGCCCCTGGTTGCGCCAGCAGGCCAGGGCCAGGCGGGTTTTGCCGAGCAGCGCGTAGGTCAGCGCCACCAGCCTTGCGGGAATATAGTTGAGCACATCGTCGATGCGTGCGGCGCACCAGCCAAACCGCTCGAAGCGTTCGTTGCGATAGCCCCACATGGCATCCAGGGTATTGCTCAATCGGTACAACACCACGCCGGGCGCGCCCGCCACCACGAACCAGAACAGCGCGGCGAACACCGCATCGCTGCCGTTTTCCAGCACCGACTCGGTGGCTGCCCTGGCCACGGCGGGCTCGTCCAGCTCGCGGGTTTCGCGGCTGACCAAGTAGCCGACGCGCCGCCGCGCCTCTTCCAGGTCACCCTGGCGCAATGCGTTCGCCACCGGCAGCACGTGCTCGCCGAGGCTACGCAGGCCCAACGCGCAGTACAGCGCCAGCACGTCGACCAGCCAGCCGATGTACGGCAGCCAGGACAGGATCAGTGCAACCAGGGTCAGCGGCACCACCGCGAGGAACCAAGCGCTCACGCCGTGGCTGCGCCAACCGCGCCCTCCGGCATTCAGGCGACGCTCCAAGTTGGCGGCCATGTTGCCGAACGCCACCAGTGGATGACGCCGCTGCGGCTCGCCCAGCAAGGCATCCAGGGCCACCCCGGCCACGGTCAGCAAGGCAACGCTCATGGCTGCTCTCCCCATTGGTTGTGATACAGCAGGTCACTCAAGGGGCGTTCTTCTGCCCAGTTTTCCAGCACCAGCATCGGTGCCGGGTAAAATTCGGTCACAGGCCCCAGGCACAGCACCGCCACCGGCTTGGCCCCAGCCGGCATGCCCAGCAATTCGGCCAATGCCACGGGGTCGAACAGCGATACCCAGCCCATCCCCAGGCCCTCGGCACGTGCCGCCAGCCACAGGTTCTGGATGGCGCAGGCCAGCGAGGCGAGGTCCATTTCCGGCAAGGTGCGGCGGCCAAAGATGTGCGGCTCGCGCTGGTCCATCAACGCGGCCACCAGCAGTTCGGCGCAATCATTGATGCCTTCGACCTTGAGCGTCATGAACGCATCGGCGCGTTCGCCCAGTGCATCGGCAGTGCGTAGCCGCTCTTCTTCGACCAACGCCTGGATGCGCGCGCGCAGGTCGCGCTGGGTGATGCGGATGAACCGCCAGGGCTGCATCAGCCCGACGCTCGGTGCCTGATGCGCCGCGGCCAACAGGCGGGCGAGCAGCGCCGGGGCCACCTCGCCACCGGCAAAATGGCGCATGTCGCGGCGTTCGCCGATGGCCCGGTACAGCGCGGCGCGTTCGGCGTCGCTGAAAGCGTGTTCGCTCATGGTCGCAACAGCGCCGCCGCCGCGTCCGGGTTGGAGGGGAAGTAGAAGTGCACGTAGGAAGCCGTCAGGCGGCCCAGGCGATACACCGCCTCGTTGCCACGCCCGCCATTAGGGCTCAGCCCCCGGGCGATCGGCGTCAGCTCGGTGTTGGTGAGCGAGTGATGGTAGGTGTGGCCACGCAGGGTGCCTTCGGGCAGTTCCACTGCCTGCAGGGCCAGTGCGGCCAGGCGCTTCTGCATGGTCGCCTCGCCCGTCAGCAAGCCGAGCAGTTCGGCACGCTCGCCCGCTACGTCGGTCAGTGCGTCGAGCAGGTAAAGCATGCCGCCACACTCGGCCAGCAACGGCTTGCCCTGGGCATGATGGTCACGGATCGCCGCGCACATCGGCGCATTGGCCGCCAATGCGTGGTGGTGCAGTTCCGGGTAGCCGCCCGGCAAGTACAGGCTGTCCACAGTGGGCAGTTCGCGGTCGTGCAGCGGCGAGAAGAACACCAGCTGCGCGCCGAGGTCACGCAACAGGTCGATATTGGCACCATAGAGGAAGGCAAACGCCTCGTCCCGGGCCACGCCAATGCGTACACCAGCCAATGAAACGGCGGCCGGCTGCAGTTGCGGTTCGGCAAACGCAACAGGCGGCGGTAAAGCGGCATTACAACTGGCACCCAGCGCTTCGGCCGCAGCATCCAGGCGGGCGTCCAGGTCGTTCAGCTCGCTGGCCTGGACCAAGCCCAGGTGGCGGCTGGGCAGCTCGATACCGCGCTCACGTGACAGGCCGCCGTACCAGCGCAGCCCTTCGGTCAGGCTGCCTTCTAGCAGCTGCGCATGGCGCAAGCTGCCTACCCGGTTAGCCAGCACGCCGGCGAATGGCAGGTCGGCCTGGTAACGCGCCAGCCCCAGGGCCAGGGCGCCAAAGGTCTGGGCCATGGCCGTGCCGTCGATCACCGCCAGCACCGGCACGCCGAAATGGCGCGCCAGGTCGGCGCTCGACGGGGTACCGTCGAACAGGCCCATGACCCCTTCGATCAAAATCAGGTCGGCCTCAGCGGCTGCTTCCCACAGCAGGCGACGGCTTTCCTGCGCGCCGATCATCCACAGGTCGAGCTGGTAGACCGGTGCGCCGCTGGCACGCTCCAGGATCATCGGGTCGAGAAAATCAGGCCCACACTTGAACACCCGGACCTTACGCCCGAGGTTACGGTGCAGCCGGGCCAAGGCTGCGGTCACAGTGGTCTTGCCCTGGCCGGAAGCCGGCGCCGCGATCAACACGGCCGGGCAATGTCGCAGTTCACTCACAGTTCAACGCCCTTCTGCGCACGGATACCCGCCTGGAAGGCGTGCTTGAGCATGCCCATCTCGGTGACGGTATCGGCCAGTTCCATCATTTCAGGCTTGGCCGCGCGGCCGGTAACGATCACGTGCTGCATCGGCGGGCGGGCTTGGATGTCGGACAGCACTTGATCGAGGTCGAGGTAGCCATGCTTGAGCGCGATGTTCAGTTCATCGAGCACCACGAACTGCACGGTCGGGTCTTGCAGCAACTGGCGCGACACAGCCCAGGCGGCTTCAGCGGCGGCGATGTCGCGCTGGCGGTCCTGGGTCTCCCAGGTGAAGCCCTCGCCCATCACGTGGTAGCGCACCTGCTCGGGGAAGCGCCGGAAAAACAGCTCTTCGCCTGTGCTGTTGCGGCCTTTGATGAACTGCACCACGCCGCACTGCATGCCGTGGCCCAGGGCGCGGGCGAGCATGCCGAAGGCCGAGCTGCTCTTGCCCTTGCCGTTGCCGGTCAGCACCAGCAACAGGCCGCATTCATTGGGGGAATTGGCGATGCGCTCGTCGATGATCGCCTTTTTGCGCTGCATGCGCGCCAGGTGGCGTTCGTCGCGTTCGGTGGGTTCGCTCATCAGGGTTCTCCGCAGGCTGACGCCACGCGAGAAGCGGCGACAGGTCGATAGGCAGGCAGACGGAGAACGCGCAGGAGCCGTGGCTGGACACCACGGTGCACCGCGCATCACCCTCCGTGATGCCGTTGGCTGAATCAGGCCGGTCTCCGGGCTTGTGAGCGGGCCTTGGCCCACGCCTGCGCGCCTTCCCGGATGCTGGCATCCAGTGGCTGTGCGCGACATTTGACTCACTTACCGTTGCGGGGGCAGCGCCGGGCTCGCGCCTTTGCTGGCGCCCACCGGCTTCCCAGTTTCACCCTGCCCAGACGGGGCTGGCAGGGCACCTGAAACACGCGCGAAGGTTAGAGGGTTGGGGCGGGAGCGTCAATCGAACGCGCCCGCCTTTGGCGCAGCGGTGGTGCTCAACTAACGACATTATTCAGGAAAGAACCGCGTCACCAGTGCCGGCGTCCTGATGTGCGCCGTGTAGGCCGCCAGGTCGAAGGCAAGCCCGGTACGCAGGTCGTAAACCGGCCCCAGTGCAGGCTTGATGGTCTGCTTCAGGGTGACCTTGATGAAGCGATAGTACTCGCCATAGACCTGCTGCAAGGCATCGATGCGGAAGTAGTTGCCAGGCTGGAACAGCGTTTCGGCCTCTTCGGAATAGGACGAAAAGGCGCTGATCGGCGTTGCGCTGTGGTAGTCCCCGGCAGGCAGCTCGAACACCACCGAACTGTCATCGAACAAGCCTGGCACGCCGCCCGGCACGTTCGGGTAACGCAAGCAGGCAAACTCTGCGGCCATGTAGGGGTTTTCGGTAAACGAGGTGAAGTCGGTATTGACCAGCACATCGCCAACCCGCAGCTCACCGTTTCGGTAACGCTCACCACCGGTGCGGCGCGAGCGGTGCCCCCCTCGGTATAACCTCACCTGATTGTTTTTAGGCAACTGTTCGAGGCTATCGGCAAGGTCGGCAATATAGTCATCCTCATCGCCATACCGGTAGCTCCCCGAACGGAACACATCGTTCACTTTCGACTCATCGCTGGTGTAGTAGTCGACCAATGCGTTGAAGTACTCCGGACCGTAGTGATACGAGTAGTGCGTGCGGCCCTCGACCTTCACACAGTCCAGGTTGCGCTCATCGAGGTCGGGCGCCCGCCCGCGGGGCAGTTCGACGACAGGCCAGGACGCCAATAACGCCTTCTGCCGCTCAAGCGCGAATTCACCCAGCCTCTTGCTCTGCGGGCCGTTCGCCAACGTATAGGTATCCCAGAACGGTGAATTTGTGCTCGGCATACCTTCAACGGCCAAGGGTGTCCCCCCCAGCAATCGGGGCGGTGCTAGCACTTCCCACTCCCCGGCCTGGTTCAGACGCACCGGGTGCAGCGGGCTGAAGGCAAATGGGTTATCTGCCGAAACCACCAGCCATACGGCCAGTTCATGGCTGTAACGCACGCGATAGGGCAAACCTTGCACATTGATCCAGCAACTGCCGTCGTCATTGACGTGGATCCCGCGCAAGCGGCCCTCCTCGCCCGGCTCCCCGGTCAGCACGGTATTGGCGCCCTGCAACTCCTCCGGCAAGGCCGAGCCAGTCGTCGGTTGCCAGCGCCCCAATGAAAGGTTCGTTTCATGGGGCGGTGCTTGATACGCCAGCGAGCCTAAGCTCGCCTGGAAGCTTATGTCGACCAGGTTCATGCTGGCGAAGACGCTTTCGAGCATGGCCGAGCGCAGGGCATCCTTGCGGCTCTGTTCATCACCCGCGTGCAAAGCAGCGTCCACGTCCAGCGCCACCTTGCCCACACTGGCCCCCAGCAGCATCAGCGTGACCGGCCAGCCCAATGGCGCAAAACCACCAAATACCCCCAGAAACGCCGCCAGGTACCCGCTGCACATGGCCTTGCGCAGCCCGGCATTGGTTTGCATCAGTTGCGCATTGCCCTGCATTTCGAGCCTGGCCTGCTCGGCCAGGTAAGCAAAAAGGGTCGTGCCAAGCGGCCGCTTGAACAGCGTCAGGGCAATCAACGCCGCTTCATTCGAACGGCTGTCGGCAATACCTTGCAGGTGCACTTTGATCAACCGCCTGGCGGTGGTATCACGCGGATTGCTATGAGCACCCGCCACGAAGGCATCGAGTGTGTCTTTGGACTGCAACTGCGTGCGTATCCAACTCACCATCGCGAATTCGGAATCGAAGCCCTTGAGGGTCTTTTCTGCCCACGGCGTGTAAGCCAAGACCCGCCCATCAGGCGCACTCAAGCTGAACAAACACCAACGGTCCGTTTCACCGAACACATAGCGGTGGACCGTCATCACGCTGCGCGTGGCGTCCTGTTCGAGAACCTCCAGGGTCGGCAATTCACCACTAGGCAAGGCGTCGGTCACCATCCCCCGCAAGCGCAGCCAATCTGCCTGCGCGATTGCGCCATCCGCCAATGCCACAGCGCCCTGCCCCAATAGATTTGTCTTGGCCAACACCCGAAAATGATCGCCATAATGGGTCCAGAAGCGCTCGACCTGCGCACGATAGGCAACCGCGAAGTCCAGCGCCCACAGGTCTTTTTGCACGTCACTGCCCAGCATCGGCACTTCATTGCGCTCGTCGTAAAACGGCGCATGGGGCCCCTGCCGGTAAAACCCGCCACGCATGTCGAGCTCGTCACTGGCATCCTGGAAGTACAGGTCGAAGCGGTCGATTACCAGCTCATGCATCAACATCGACTTCTGCGGCGGATGGCTGTGTTGCCAGCCTGTTTTACTGAGGCTGCTGGAGTTCTCGTTATTGAACTGGTGCCACCAGACGAAGCGAGGGTCAATTCGCTTGCCCGTGTGTTTTTGCAGAATGCGCGCAGCCTGCTGGCTCGCCAGCGCGTAAGGGTCGGGGTAATCCCGCACCACGTCATCCACCAGCCGGACCAGCGGCCGCGCAGCATCGAATGCCTCGAGGCTGCGAATCACCCTTGCTTTTATATCCGTCATGGCCCACTCCAGGCACTAGAAATCGGGCGTTCATCCTGGCGGCCTGCGTCAGTACCGTGTGTTAGATGTATGCCTCTCGCCGCTGAACCCCGTGCGCACAACCCTGCTCTGAATATTGAGTGTTTCTTTTCGGAGAGCAGCGACCATGAAGCGCATCGGCATCGTCTTACCCTGGGTGTTGGCCGCCAGCCTGGCGGCATGCAGCGACACAGCCCACCTGGACGTGATGGACGGCAGCGGCCCTTCGCCGCAACTGCCCCCGCCCAACAAGACGCTGGTCCCCACGGTGAACATCGCGCCGGCCATTGGCTGGCCCCAGGGCGCCAAGCCGCAGGCTGCAGCCGGCACGCAGGTGGCGGCCTTCGCCGACAAGCTCGACCACCCGCGCTGGCTCTATGTGTTGCCCAACGGCGATGTGCTGGTGGCCGAAACCAACGCCCCGCCCAAGCCTGAAGATGGCAAAGGCCTGCGTGGCTGGGTGATGGGCAAGGCAATGCAGCGCGCCGGCGCCGGCGTACCCAGCGCCAACCGCATCACTCTGCTGCGCGATGCCGACCACGATGGGGTCGCGGAAGTGCGCACCACCTTCATCGAAGGGCTCAATTCGCCCTTCGGCATGGCGCTGGTGGGCAAGGACTTCTACGTGGCCGACACCGACAAGCTGCTGCGCTTTCACTACGAGCCCGGGGCCATGCACATTCGCGGCGAGGGCCAGCAGGTGGTCGAACTGCCTGGCGGGCCACTTAACCATCATTGGACTAAGAACGTGATCGCCAGCCGCGATGGCAAGAAGCTCTACGTGACGGTGGGTTCCAACAGCAACGTGGGGGAAAACGGCCTGGACAAGGAGCAAGGCCGTGCGGCGATCTGGGAAGTGGACCCTGCCAGTGGCCAGCAACGCGTGTTTGCCAGCGGCCTGCGCAACCCCAACGGCTTGGCCTGGGAGCCCCACAGCGGCGCACTCTGGACGGCGGTCAACGAACGTGACGAGATCGGTAGCGACCTGGTGCCGGACTACATCACGTCAGTCAAGGATGGCGGTTTCTATGGTTGGCCCTACAGCTATTACGGGCAACACGTCGACCAGCGGGTCGAGCCGCAGGCCCCGCAGAAGGTTGCCCAGGCACTGATGCCGGACTACGCGGTGGGCCCGCACACGGCATCGCTGGGGCTGACGTTCGCCGAGCCTGGCGTGTTGCCGCCTCCGTTCGGGCAGGGGGCATTCGTGGGCCAGCACGGCTCGTGGAACCGCAAGCCGCACAGTGGCTATAAGGTGATCTTTGTGCCGTTCGACGCGACCGGCAAACCTGCCGGCAAACCGGTCGACCTGCTGACGGGGTTTCTGAATGACGAAGGTAAGGCCATGGGGCGACCGGTAGGGGTGATCAATGATCAGCGCGGCGGTTTGCTGGTGGCGGATGACGTGGGGAACGTGATCTGGCGGGTGAGCAAGGCCTTGTAGGAGCAGCCTTGTGCTGCGAAGAGGCCGGTGCATATGCCTTGGATGTAAGGGGCATGCACCGGCCTCTTCGCAGCGCAAGGCTGCTCCTACACAGTCAGCGATCAACTGCTGACTGCGCAGTGCCTCAGGGATTCTGCGCCAGGTGCCCCTGCGGAATCACGCGCTTGGCCTGCAGGTAAGCCTTGGCCCAGTAGCTGTTCGACAGGTAGTCCAGGCGCACCGTACCGCCGGTGGACGGCGCATGCACAAAGCGCCCTTCGCCGACGTAGATACCGGCATGGCTGACTTGCGAGCCGCCACTGGTGGCAAAGAACACCAGGTCACCCGACTGCAGCGCCTTGGCATCCACGGTGGGCGCGCGCATGACGATCATCTCCCGCGTCGAACGCGGCAAGCTAATGCCGGCGGCATCGCGGTAGACATACTTGATCAGGCCGCTGCAATCGAAGCCGGAATCGGGCGTATTGCCGCCCCAGCGATAAGGCGTGCCCACCAGCCCGATCGCACGGATCAACACGTCGTCGGCAATCGGCGAACCATCCGGCTGGCTGTAGGTAACCTGCGGCTGAACCACAGGGGCCGGCGCAGGCGCGCGGCTGGAGCAGGCAGCAAGCAATGCCACCAAGGAAAGGAATGCGAAGCGCGCCATCATTACCATGGCCAGAACATCCTGTCTGAGACCGCTGGACCGCAGCCGAAAAGTGTTGAGAATTTAGATTAGACGCTTTCTGTAAATGCGCACGGCGGCGAGCTTTTTTCAAAGCATCGCCGCCGCGGCACGTTATATCATTTTGCTATCAGTTGCGCGCGATGTTGGTCGGCGCCATCGCCAAGGCACGCTTGGCTTCAATGAAGGTCTTGCTCCAGTAGCGATCACCGAGGCTGTCGATGCGCACACCGCCGCTGCGGCGGCTGCTGGAGTGGATGAACTGGTTGTCACCCAGGTAGATGCCCGCATGGCTCACACGGCCACGACCATTGGTGCTGAAGAACAGCAGGTCGCCTGGCTTGAGCTTGTTGCGCGCCACTTTAGGGGCATCGACGTTGATCATTTCACGCGTCGAACGCGGCAAGGTCATGCCGGCTTCTTCGCGGAACAGGTAACCGATGAAGCCGCTGCAGTCGAAGCCGGACTTCTCCGAGGTACCACCGAAGCGGTAGCGGGTGCCGATCAACGACATGCCGCGCTCGAGAATGCTGTCAGCCAGAACTGGCAGCTGGTAAGGCTTGCTGCTGCTGGAGAAGGCCTCCAGGTCATCTTCAGTGGCCAGCTCTTCCGGTTCGCCGAATACCGACGAAGGCGAGGCTTTGGCCTTGAACGCCGACTGTGCGGCGATCGGGGTGTGATCCTGGGGCTGAGATACCGGGGCTTGTGCCGCGCAGCCAAAAAGCAGGGTCACGAGTGCGAGGGGCACGAGGGGTGCGAAGCGCTTTAGCATGGGCACGACCGTGTCAGTAATCCTTTAGAAGGGGGAAACTATGCCCTCTATCATGGCCATTTGCAAATTTTATCGAAAAAGATGTGACTTTTTCGTTTTTCCGCTCTGGCCCAAGGATTTCAGGGGCTTACCACCCCAGGGTTTCCTTCAGAAAAGGAATGGTCAGCTTGCGTTGCGCTTGCAGCGATGCCTGATCGAGGCGTTCGAGCAGGTCGAACAGCGCGCTCATGCTGCGGGTACCGCGGGTGAGGATGAAATGGCCCACCTCATCGGTGAGGTGCAGGCCACGGCGCGACGCGCGCAATTGCAGGGCACGCAGCTTGTCTTCATCAGACATGCCGCGCATCTGGAAGATCAGCGCCAGGGTCAGCCGCGACTTGAGGTCAGCCAGTTTGATGGGCAGTTCGCGCGGCGAGCTGGAGGCCGCCAGCAGCAAGCGTCGGCCACTGTCGCGCAGGCGGTTGAAGAGGTGGAACATGGCCTCTTCCCAGTCGGCCTTGCCGGCAATCACATGCAGGTCATCGATGCACACCAGCTCGTATTGCTCGAGGTGGTCGAGCAGTTCGACACCGCGTTCAAGCAATTGGGCCAATGGCAGGTAAACGGCGGGTTCGCCCAATTGCTGGAAACGGTGGGTAGCGGCCTGCAACAGGTGAGTGCGGCCGACACCCTGCTTGCCCCACAGGTAGATGAGGCTCTCGGTCCAGCCGGCGTCAGCTTCGCATAGGCGCTCGACGTAGCCCAATGCCGCAGCATTGGCGCCCGGATAGTAGTTGATGAAGGTGGCGTCATCGCGCAGGCGCACACCCAGGGGCAACTGGATCGGTGGTTTCATGCTCGCGGGCGGTCGCTAGGACCACGGGGGGCCTTTGGTGAACAGTGTGCAAAGTCTATACCCGGAGCGCGGGCGGCACAATCAGTGAGCAGAAGAGCGCAAACAAAATCAACAAGTTGCGGCTCTTTATGGGGGCCTTTCGGCCCCACCTCACAATTCTGGATCGACATCTGCGCCATACATGTCCGACTCTTTGTACAAATCGTGCGCATGCCGCAGCAGCACCATGACCACCGCCGCCACCGGCAGCGCCAGCAGCACCCCGGTGAAACCGAACAGCTCGCCACCGGCAAGAATGGCGAAGATCACCGCCACCGGGTGCAGGCCGATGCGGTCGCCCACCAGCAAGGGCGTCAGCACCATGCCTTCAAGCGCCTGGCCAACCATGAACACCGCAACGATGCCCAGCATCGGATACAAGTCACCGCCAAACTGGAACAAGCCGGCCACCAGCGCCGCACCGATACCGATGATAAAGCCCATGTACGGCACGATCGCTGCCAACCCCGCCAGCATGCCAATCAGCAAGCCAAGCTCGAGCCCCACGAGCATCAGCCCAGCCGAGTAGATGACGCCCAATGCGAGCATGACCATCAGCTGGCCGCGAACGAACGCGCCCAGTACCTCATGGCACTCCCCCGCCAATTCCACGATCTGCGGTTCGCGGTGGCGCGGCAGCAGGCTGCGCAGCTTGGCCATCATCAGGTCCCAGTCACGCAGCAGGTAGAAGCCCACCACCGGGATCAACACCAGGTTGGCCAGCCAGGCGATCAAGGCCAGGCTTGACGCCGTGGCCTGGGACAGCACGATACCGACGATGTCGGTGGTCTGGCCCATGTGCTCGCCAATGGCGGCCTTGATCTTGTCGAACTTCCAGAAGCCCTCGGCCAAGCCAAGGCGGTGCTGCACCCAGGGCAACGCCACGTGCTGCAGCCAGTCGAGCATCTGCGGCGCCAGTTCATACAGTCGCACCAGCTGTTTGGCCAGCATCGGCACCAGCACCAGCAGCAAGGCCATGAGTATCAGGGTGAAGAGGCTGAACACCACCACCACGCCCCAGGTGCGGGACAGCCCCAGGCGCTCCAGGCGGTCAACCAGCGGGTCTGCCAGGTACGCCAGCAGGATGCCGATCAGAAACGGAGTCAGAATATTGTGCAGGCTATATAACAGCACGGCCATCAGCAGTGCTGCGCCCAGCCAGATCCAGCGGCGCATATCGGTCACTATGGGTACTCCTTACCAGCGAAAACGCAGGCCGTCGAACGGCTGGGGCACATCAGGTTGCTCGGGGCTTGTGCCCGTTGCGGGTGCAGGCACGACCGGGGCAACCGGGGCCGGCTCGGCCGGTACCTCCTGCAGCTTGGCCAGGCCAAGTTGAGCGCGCAATTGTTCGCGATTGGCCGTGACGCCGTAGGTCAGCGTGCGGCCTTCGGCCATTTTAAGCCGCGGGCCGTAAGGCTCGAGCACGCGACTCAGTTCGGCGTAGCGCTGCAGGTTCATCCCCTGCACCTGGATCTGCAACTGGCTGCTGGCACCAGGGCGGGTCACATAGCGTGGCGCCAGGCGGCTGCTCACGGCCAGCATCACCGCGTCGGCCAAGGCCGCCTGGTCGGGGCCCTCGGCACTGCCCTGCTCGTGCTGGTCGCCTACCCACAGCTGCCATTTGCCCTGCCATTTGCCATCCGCCTCTTGGGCATGTACCGCCAGCAGGGCATCGGCCGCGTAACGCTCGGAGGCTTCGCGCAGCAGTTTTGGGTCATTGCCTTCGACCTGCTTGGCATTGGCCACCAACTGCTCTTGCAGGTCGGCCAGCGGCAGCCGCAATGGCAGCCCCCGGTGCTGGGCTGCACGGCGCAAAGGCTGGGCGGCGGATTGGCCGTCACCCACCAGGTTGCTGCCCTCGGCGTTTTCGTTGAGCCACCAGCCGAGGATCGATGGCCGGTTGCTGCCCCACAGGGCCAGGCCGGCCTTGCGCAAGGCGCGTTCGGTGCTGCCGGGGTCGAACTCGACCAGCACGGACTCGGGCGGGCCGGCTTCAGTGCCGACCTGGTTGATGATTTGCTGCGGGTCTTTGCGCAGCTCGGCCAATGCCGGGCTTTGCGCCGCCTTCGGGTCACCGGTCAGGCGCAGGACCAAGGTCTCGAGGGCCTTGCCGGTGGCCTGGGTACGGGCTTCAGCGCCCTGCCCCTGAAGCGGCTCGCGCACCTGATAAAGCCCGGAGACGTTCTCGGCTTGCGCGGCTAGCGAGATCAGGGCAAGACAACCTGCTGCCAGAGTGTTGAAAAGACGCATGGAGGATTCCTGTCCAGAAACAAGGTGGAACGGCCGTTGTCATGCAGGCTGTGACCGCGGTGGAACGAAAAATGCTCCTATATGGCTTACACCTTATACAGGGGCGCGCATGACTGCCAGGCGCAGGCCTGGGGATTTTGGGTGTTTTCACGATCGAGCGCCGCCCACGCGGCGCTTCGCAGCACAAGGCTGCTCCCACATTTTTTTGAGCCAATTGTTCCTGAACGATGGGCGACCGCCTCACTATCTCCCCACCCAAAAAACCTTTTTAACGCTTTCAAGCCCTGCCCGTCGGCCTGAGGATGGCCGCTGCACGGCAACCCTGATAAAATCGCGCGCCTTCACAGACCACTGACGTTTCAGGCAGCCGCCGCAGCAAAGCCGGCCTTGGCCGTCACGGTCGTTTTTAAGAATCCCTCCCTCCTAAAGGCCTGGATCAATGAGCAAGCAACCCTCCCTGAGCTACAAGGACGCCGGTGTAGACATCGACGCCGGCGAAGCACTGGTCGAACGCATCAAGGGCGTGGCAAAACGCACCGCACGCCCTGAAGTCATGGGTGGCCTGGGTGGCTTCGGCGCCCTCTGCGAGATCCCGGCCGGCTACAAGCAGCCGGTTCTGGTCTCCGGCACCGATGGCGTCGGCACCAAGCTGCGCCTGGCCCTGAACCTGAACAAGCACGACAGCATCGGCCAGGACCTGGTCGCCATGTGCGTCAACGACCTGGTAGTGTGCGGCGCCGAGCCGCTGTTCTTCCTCGACTACTACGCCACCGGCAAGCTGAACGTTGACGTCGCCGCCACCGTGGTCACCGGTATCGGTGCAGGCTGCGAACTGGCGGGCTGCTCGCTGGTCGGTGGTGAAACCGCCGAAATGCCTGGCATGTACGAAGGCGAAGACTACGACCTGGCCGGCTTCTGCGTCGGCGTGGTAGAAAAAGCCGAGATCATCGACGGCTCCAAGGTTGCCACCGGCGACGCGCTGATCGCCCTGCCGTCTTCCGGCCCGCACTCCAACGGCTACTCGCTGATCCGCAAGATCCTCGAAGTGTCCGGCACCGACATCGAAAACACCCAGCTCGACGGCAAGCCACTGACCGACCTGCTGATGGCGCCGACCCGCATCTACGTCAAGCCGCTGCTGCAACTGATCAAGCAGACGGGCGCAGTCAAGGCCATGGCCCACATCACCGGTGGCGGCCTGCTGGACAACATCCCGCGCGTACTGCCGAAAAACGCCCAGGCCGTGGTCGACGTGGCCAGCTGGCAGCGTCCTGCGGTATTCGACTTCCTGCAGGCGCAAGGCAACGTTGACGAGCATGAAATGCACCGCGTGCTGAACTGCGGCGTCGGCATGGTCATCTGCGTAGCTCAGGACCAGGTCGAAAACGCCCTGAACGTTCTGCGCGCAGAAGGCGAACAGCCTTGGGTCATCGGTCGCATCGAAGAGGCCGCCGAAGGCGCCGCCCAGGTCGAACTGCAGAACCTCAAGGCACACTGATGCCGAGCAAGACCTGCAATGTAGTGGTATTGCTGTCGGGTTCCGGCAGCAACCTGCAAGCCCTGATCGACAGCTGCCGCGGTGAAGACAGCCCGGTGCGCATCCGTGCGGTGGTGTCCAACCGCGCCGATGCCTATGGCCTGCAACGCGCCGCAGCCGCTGGCATCGACACCGCCGTACTGGACCACACTGCTTTTGACGGTCGTGAAGCCTTCGATGCCGCGCTGATGGCGCGCATCGACGGCTTTGCGCCAGACCTGGTGGTGCTGGCCGGTTTCATGCGTATCCTCAGTGGCGGCTTCGTCCGCCACTATCAGGGCCGCCTGCTCAATATCCACCCGTCGCTGCTGCCCAAATACAAAGGCCTGCACACCCACCGACGGGCCCTGGAGGCAGGCGACGCCGAGCATGGCTGCAGCGTACACTTCGTCACCGAGGAACTCGATGGCGGCCCACTGGTCGTACAGGCTGTAGTACCGGTGACGTCGGACGACACCGCTGAAAGCCTGGCCCAGCGGGTTCACCACCAGGAACACCTGATCTACCCGTTGGCCGTGCACTGGTTCGCCAAGGGGCGCTTGCGTCTGGACGAGCACGGTGCCTTACTGGATGGCCAGCCCCTGGCGGCCAGCGGTCATTTGATTCGATCCTAGGAGACTTTATGCGTCGCGCCCTGCTCTTGGCTCTCGCCGTGCTCGCCCTGCCCCTCCAGGCAGCTGATCTGAAGCCTTTTTCGGCCAGCTACACCGCCGACTGGAAGCAGCTGCCCATGAGCGGCACCGCCGAGCGCAGCCTGGTGAAGAATGCCAACGGTACCTGGGACCTTAATTTCAAGGCTTCCATGATGATCGCCAGCCTGACCGAGCAAAGCACCCTGCGCTTGGAAAACGACACCCTGCTGCCGCAGAAGTACCACTTCGAGCGTGGCGGCCTGGGTAAGGCGAAGAAGGTCGACCTGAACTTCGACTGGACCAGCAAGAAAGTCACCGGTAGCGACCGTGGCGATGCGATCAACCTGCCGCTCAACCGCGGCGTGCTGGACAAGTCGTCCTACCAACTGGCGCTGCAGCATGATGTGGCGGCCGGCAAGAAGAGCATGACCTACCAGGTGGTCGACGGTGACGAGATCGACACCTACGACTTCCGCGTTCTGGGCACCGAGAAGGTCACCACCAAGACCGGCCAGGTCGATGCGGTCAAGGTCGAGCGCGTGCGCGACCCTAGCCAGAGCAAGCGCATCACCGAGCTGTGGTTCGCCAAGAGCTGGGACTACCTGCTAGTGCAACTGCGCCAGGTCGAAACCGATGGCAAGGAGTACGTGATCGTGCTGCAGGATGGCACGGTCGATGGCAAGCCGGTGAAGGGTAACTGATCCGCAGCCTGAAGCACCCGGAGCCCCGCCTTGTGCGGGGCTTCTTTTTGCCTGGGGTTTAGCTACATGAAACTTGTTTCATCCCTGTTTTATTTACTTAGCCTGCTAACAAACTCTATAAAGGAGGTGTGCGACACAGTGTCGCAACCAACCTAGCAGTGGAGTTTACCGATGACAGTCCAAGTAACCGAACGCGACGAATCGAAAATGTCCCACGAAGGCCTGGCCGCTGGCGTGCGGATCTGGGATGTGCACCAGCAAGGCCAGTTGGTCGGGATGTTCCACAATGAGCACGAAGCCCATCAGTACCGTGTAGAGCTTGAGGACCTGGAAAGTCAGCGCACTACACAATGACCCTGCAATGCCACAGTCTTTGAACAAAAAACCCCGCCTAGGCGGGGTTTTTCATGCTTACCACATCAAATCGTCAGGGATCTTGTAAGCCGCGTACGGGTCATCGTCGTCGGCTTCCTCGACATGGGTGTTGAGCAGCAGTACGCGATGCGGGTCGCGTTCCTGGATCTTCACCGCCGCCTCACGCGGAATCACTTCGTAGCCGCCGGCAAACGACACGACCGCCAGCGAGCCATTGCTCAGCTTGCTGCGCATCAGGGCATTGACGGCAATGCGCTTGACCTTCTTGTCGTCGACGAAGTTGTAGTAGTCCTCAGTGTTGAGCTTGGGCAGGCGGGTCGCTTCGATCAATTGCTTGATCTGCGCGGCGCGGGCCTTTTGCTCGGCCTTTTCCTGCTGCTGGCGGTTCAACTCCTGGTCACGCTTGGCCTTTTCAGCCATGGCTTCCTTGGCCAGGCGCTGCTGGGTGTCGTCCACCTCGACCTGGCCCTTGTGCTCCAGGCGCTTTTGTTTCTTCTGGGCTTTATTGGTCTGCGAGACCTGTTTCTGGTTGACCAGACCGGCTTTGAGCAATTGGTCGCGAAGGGAAAGGCTCATGAATGTTCACTCACTTAACAGCTCAGCCGCAGCTGGGCAGGTTCTTTTCCTGACGTTTGGCTTCACCCCAAAGGGCATCCAGCTCGTCAAGGTTACAGTCTTCGATGGGCCGACCGCTGTCGCGCAATGCCTGTTCGATAAAACGGAAACGTCGCTCGAACTTGCGATTGGCACGGCGCAGGGCATGTTCCGGGTCTTGCTTGAGGTGGCGGGCCAGGTTGACGGTGGCGAACAACAGGTCGCCGACCTCATCTTCCAGCGCATCGGCATCACCGTCGGCCATGGCCTGCAGGACTTCGTCCAGCTCCTCGCGGACCTTGTCCAGCACCGGCAATGCGTCGGGCCAGTCGAAACCGACCGTGGCCGCACGCTTTTGCAGTTTGGCTGCCCGCGACAATGCAGGCAATGCCGTTGGCACGTCATCGAGCAGCGACAGCTGTTCGGGGTCGCTTTTTTCGGCGCGCTCCTCGGCTTTGATCTCTTCCCAGCGCGACTTGACCTGGGTCTCGCTCAAGCTGGGCGTGTCCACCGGTGCATACAGCTCGCCGGTGGGGAATACGTGTGGGTGGCGGCGGATCAGCTTGCGGGTGATGCTGTCGACCACCCCGTCAAACTCGAAACGCCCCTCTTCCCGGGCCAGCTGGCTGTAGTAGACCACCTGGAACAACAGATCGCCCAGCTCACCCTGCAAGTGCTCGAAATCGCCGCGCTCGATGGTGTCGGCAACCTCGTAGGCTTCTTCGATAGTGTGCGGGACGATGCTGGCGTAGTCCTGCTTTAAGTCCCACGGGCAGCCATACTGCGGGTCGCGCAGGCGGGCCATGAGGTGCAGCAGGTCTTCGAGGGTGTAGGTCATTAAGCAGGTCCTTCGGTGGTGCGCCCTTCGCGGGTAAACCCGCTCCCACAGGTACCGTGCATAGCTTAAGGTTTGCACTCAACCTGTGGGAGCGGGTTTACCCGCGAAGCAGCCACCTCGGTCTCAAGGGGTACGGTTACGCCGCGTCTCGATGATGTTCGGCAACTGCGAGATCCGCCCCAGCAAGCGCCCGAGCGCATCCAGGCCCGGAATCTCGATAGTCAGCGACATCAACGCGGTGTTGTCTTCCTTGTTCGAGCGGGTGTTGACCGCCAGCACGTTGATCTTCTCGTTGAGCAGCACCTGCGATACGTCACGCAACAAACCTGGGCGGTCGTAGGCACGGATGACGATGTCGACCGGGTAGGTCTGCACCGGGATCGGCCCCCAACTCACCTGGATCATCCGCTCTGGCTCCTTGCCTGCCAGTTGCAGCACCGAGGCACAGTCCTGACGGTGGATGCTCACGCCGCGGCCCTGGGTGATGTAGCCAACAATGGCATCGCCCGGGAGCGGCTGGCAGCAACCGGCCATCTGCGTCAGCAGGTTGCCGACACCCTGGATCTGGATATCGCCGCGCTTGCCGGTACGCGGGCCCGTGGGCTTGCGCTGCACCAGCTCGATCTGTTCGATACGCTCAGGCTCCAGCAACTGCTGGGCAGCGTTGACCAGGTGTGCCAGGCGCAGATCACCGGCGCCGAGCGACGCGAACATGTCTTCGGCGGTCTTGACGTTGGTCTTCTCGGCCAGGCGCTCGAAGTCCACCTGCGGCAGGCCCAAGCGGCTGAGTTCGCGCTCGAGCAAGGTCTTGCCGGCGGCGACGTTCTGGTCGCGTGCCTGCAGCTTGAACCAGTGAACGATCTTGGCCCGTGCCCGCGAGGTGGTGACGTAACCCAGGTTGGAGTTCAACCAGTCACGGCTGGGGTTGCCGTGTTTGCTGGTGATGATCTCGACCTGCTCGCCGGTCTGCAGGCTGTAGTTCAGCGGCACGATACGCCCGTTGATCTTGGCGCCGCGGCAGTTGTGGCCGATTTCGGTGTGCACGCGGTAGGCGAAGTCCAGCGGCGTAGCGCCCTTGGGCAGGTCGATGGCATGGCCGTCCGGGGTGAACACGTAGACCCGGTCCGGCTCGATGTCGACCCGCAGCTGCTCGGCCAGGCCGCCGATGTCACCCAGCTCTTCATGCCACTCGAGCACCTGGCGCAGCCAGGAAATCTTCTCTTCGTAGTGATTGGAGCTCGGCTTGACGTCGGTGCCCTTGTAGCGCCAGTGGGCGCAAACCCCCAGCTCCGCTTCCTCGTGCATGCCGTGGGTGCGGATCTGCACCTCCAGCACCTTGCCCTCGGGGCCGATCACCGCCGTGTGCAGCGAGCGGTAGCCGTTTTCCTTCGGGTTGGCGATGTAGTCGTCGAATTCCTTGGGGATGTGCCGCCACAGGGTATGCACGATACCCAGCGCGGTGTAGCAATCGCGGATCTCCGGGACCAGCACACGCACCGCACGCACATCGTAGATCTGGCTGAATTCCAGGCCTTTGCGCTGCATCTTGCGCCAGATCGAATAGATGTGTTTTGCCCGGCCACTGATGTCGGCGTTCACGCCGGTGGCCAGCAGTTCGTTCTGCAGCTGGTTCATCACGTCGCTGATGAAGCGCTCGCGGTCCAGCCGGCGCTCGTGCAGGAGCTTGGCGATCTGTTTGTACTGGTCGGGTTCAAGGTAGCGGAAGGACAGGTCTTCCAGCTCCCACTTGATGTGACCGATGCCCAGGCGATGCGCCAGCGGAGCATAGATGTCGAACACCTCGCGAGCGACGCGCAGGCGTTTTTCGTCGTCGGCGGCCTTGACCGCACGGATCGCGCAGGTGCGCTCGGCCAGCTTGATCAGTGCAACGCGCACGTCGTCGACCATGGCCACGAGCATCTTGCGCAGGTTCTCGACCTGCGCCTGGGAGCCCAGCACCAGCGACTGGCGCGGGCTGAGGCTGGCACTGATGGCCGCCATGCGCAGCACGCCGTCGATCAGCTTGGACACTACCGGGCCAAAACGCTGGCTGACTTCGGCCAGGGTCACCTTGCCTTCACGCACCGAGCGGTAGATGACAGCGGCTACCAGCGAATCCTGGTCGAGCTTGAGGTCGGCGAGAATCTCGGCGATCTCCAGGCCCGCCTGGAAGCTGGACGTACCGTCGGCCCAGGAATGCTTGGCAGGGTTACCCTTCTTCTCGACTTCGTGAGCGAATTCGCAGGCCTCTTTCAGCGCTGCGCGATCCAGGGCTGAATCGACGCTTACCACATGATCCAGCCATGCTTCGAGATTGATACTGCCGTCAGTGTTGACCGGCTGGTGCACTCTCACCTGTACCATCTTTGTTTTACCTTTCCATACAGCGCACCACGCGGGTGCGCAGGCTTCCACCGTGTGGCCGCCATTCCCTGGCAACCGCACCAACGGGCCAGTCTGCTAGCCCGCTTCGAATAACGCCATGGCCTCGACATGCGCCGTCTGAGGAAACATGTCGAGAATCCCGGCCCTTTTTAACCGGTACCCCTGTCCGACCAGCACCTGGGCGTCTCGCGCCAGCGTGGCCGGGTTGCACGATACGTAGACCAGCCGCTTGGCCTTGAGGCGTGCGATGTCTTGCACCACCTCGAAAGCACCGTCGCGCGGTGGGTCCAAGAGTACCGCAGAAAAGCCTTCGGCGGCCCACTCGGCACCTGCCAAAGGCTGCGATAAATCGGCCTGAAAAAACCGTGCGTTATGCACATTGTTGTTTCCGGCATTGGCCGCGGCCCGATCGACCATGGCCTGCACACCTTCCACCGCCACCACTTCACGCGCCTGCCGCGCCAACGGCAGGGCAAAATTACCCAGGCCGCAGAACAGGTCAAGCACACGTTCGTCGGCTTGCGGTGCGAGCCAGGCCAGGGCCTGCTCGATCATCGCCGAATTGACCTGGGCGTTAACCTGCACGAAGTCGCCGGGGCGCCAGGCCAATTCCAACTGCCAGGGTTCGAGGGTAAAGCCCAGGGTCGTGGCCGCGTCTACCGGCGCCGGTTCACCCTCGCCCTGCAGCCAGAGCTGTGCCTTGGCCTCGTCGCAAAAAGCCTGCAAGCGGGCCAGGTCATCCGCCGGCAGCGGCGCGACATGGCGCACCAGCAGCGCCTCAGCGGTGCCGCTGAACAGTTCCACATGGCCGATGACCTGCGGTTTGCTCAGCGAACGCAGCACCGTCGGCAAGTGGCGCAGAATCGACTGCAAGGGCTGTACCAGCACTGCGCAGTCGTCGATTGAAATGATGTCCTGGCTGGCTTCGGCACGGAACCCGACCTCCAGCTGACGCGCCTTGATGTCCCAGCGCACAGCCACCCGCGCCCGGCGCCGGTAGCCGAATTCCGGCCCGCTCAGGGGGGCGGCCCAGGCCTCGGGTTGCACGCCGGCAACCCGCTGCAGCTGTTCGGCCAGGGTGCGTTGCTTAAGCGCCAACTGCGCTTCATGGGGCAGATGCTGCAGGTTGCAGCCGCCACAGCGGGCATAGTGCCGGCAAGGTGCTTCGCGCCGCTCGGGGCTGGCCTGCAGCACGCGCTCCAGGCGCGCCTCCACGACTTTGCCGCGGGCATTGAGCACGCGGGCCTCGACGGCCTCACCGGCCAACGCGCCACTGACGAACCAGGTTCGCCCTTCATGGAAGGCGATGCCACGGCCGTCACCGGCCAGGCGCTCGATATCCAGGCGCTGTTTCTTGCCCACGGGAACCTGGGGGCTACGGTTGCCACCGGCTGGCTGAAAGCGCAGGCCGCTGTTGCTTTTCTTCTTGGACATTTAGCTCGGATCAAACAGGCCAGTGGACAGGTATCGGTCACCACGGTCGCAGATGATTGCGACCATTACCGCATTTTCCACCTCGCGAGACAGGCGCAGCATCGCCGCGACCGCACCACCGGAAGACACGCCGCAGAAAATGCCCTCTTCACGGGCAAGGCGGCGGGTGGTGTCTTCAGCTTCCTGCTGGGACATGTCGACCACGCGATCGACGCGGGTGGCGTCGAAGATCTTCGGCAGGTATTCCTCAGGCCAGCGACGGATGCCCGGAATGGCCGAGCCTTCCATCGGCTGCAGGCCGATGATCTGCACAGCTGGGTTCTGCTCTTTGAGGTACTGCGAGCAGCCCATGATGGTGCCGGTGGTACCCATCGAGCTGACGAAATGGGTGATGGTGCCCTGGGTCTGCTGCCAGATTTCCGGGCCGGTGCTGTTGTAGTGGGCGATCGGGTTGTCGCCATTGGCGAACTGGTCGAGCACCAGGCCGCGGCCCTCGGCCTGCAGCTTTTCGGCGAGGTCCCGGGCACCTTCCATGCCCTCTTCCTTGGTCACCAGGATCAGCTCGGCACCATAGGCCGTCATGGCGGCCTTGCGCTCGGCGGTGGAGTTGTCCGGCATGATGAGGATCATCTTGTAACCCTTGATCGCTGCCGCCATCGCCAGGGCGATGCCAGTGTTGCCCGAGGTCGCCTCGATTAGCGTGTCACCCGGTTTGATCTGGCCGCGCAGTTCGGCGCGGGTGATCATCGACAGCGCCGGGCGGTCCTTGACCGAACCGGCGGGATTGTTACCTTCGAGCTTGAGCAGGAGCGTGTTGCTGGTCTCTCCGGCAATGCGCTGCAGGCGAACCAGGGGCGTATTGCCGACGCAATCGGCGATGGTTGGGTACTGCAAGGTCATGGCGTATTTCACAATCCGGACGGCAGGGGCGCCTATCATACCGGCAATCCTTTGCGGGCCATATCACGCAATCTGTGATGCATATAGCTACAAGCTATAACGCGGCGACCTGCGGCCGTGAGTTGTCCTTGGCGGGGGCTGGCACATGGAGCGGCAAGCGCATGCACAGGCGCAGCCCGCGCTTGCCATTCTCTGCCCACAAGGTCCCGCCCTGGCGCTGGATGGCACTGCGCGCAATGCTCAAACCCAGCCCGAAACCGCCGTCCCCAGGCCGCGAACCGTCCAGCCGCGAGAACGGCGCGAAGATCCGTTCCAGGTCCTCATCTGCAACCCCACCGCCCTCGTCTTCCAGCCACAGCCGCCAGTGGTTGCCGTCGCGCTGCCCAGCCAAGCGCACCACGCCGTTAGTCGGCGAGTGGCGGATGGCATTGCGCAGCATGTTTTCCAGCGCCTGGGCCAGGTGGTTGAGATTGCCCTGCACCCAGCAACTGGCGGGCAGTTCGCAGCGCAGCCGCTCGAGCGACCAGCCGCTTTCGTAGCTGGCGTCCTCGGCGAGCAGGTCCCACAACGCCTGAACCTGGATGGGCTCAAGGTTCATCGGCGCACGCTCGGCATCCTGCCAGGCCAATTGCAGGGTGCCCTCAACCAATTGCTGCATGCAGTCCACTTCACGCGCCAGGCGTTCGCGCAGGCGCTGCAGGTCGGTTTCGCCATCGCAGGCCACGCGTAGCCGGCTGAGCGGCGTGCGCATTTCGTGCGACAGGTCGCGCAGCATCTGTTGCTGCATGGCCACTGTGCCCTGCAGCCGTTCGGCCATCTGGTCGAACGCGCGGGCCAGCTCGCCGAGTTCGTCATGCCGGGCGATGGTGCGCGAATCGAGGCGGGCCGACAGCTGGTCGGCCCGCCAGGCATTGGCCTGCTCACGCAGTTGGTTGAGCGGCACGATCAGCATGCGGTACAGGCCCACGCACAGCAGCAAGGCGAACAGACCGGGGATGATGCCGTTGGTCAGCACCCGCCACAGCATGCGGTACTGGCCGGGGTTGAGGCGCTCTGGCAGTTCGATCACCAGCATGCCCTGCTCCGGCGCCCCCGGGAACGGAATGCGCAGCCACGGCTGGTCGACACTGCGCCGGCTCATCGGCCAGTCGACGCCGCGCAGGCGCGTCAGCCGTTGCATGATCTGGGGGTTCAAGGTGGCGCTGTCGAGCGGCCGCAGGTTGATGTCGAGCACGCCAACCCAGCCACGCTCGCGCTGGTGCATGGCCTGCACCCAGCGGTCCAGCCCCGCGCGCCCGTCACTGCGCCAGGCCTGCTCCGCATCAGCCGCATAACCGCGCAGCAGTTGGCGTGCCGGTTCGGACAGGAAGGCGTTCTGGGTTTCCATGTGCCGGCCCCAGGTATAGCTCAGGCCGATCATAAGCAGGCAGAAGCCCACCAGCAGGATGGCCAGCTTCCAGAACAGCGAATGGCGGTCGAGCATGGCTCACTCCATCTCGCTGGCGCTAAGCACGTAACCTTTGCCCCAGACAGTGCGGATCTGCCGTTCGTGGTAGCCGATGCCCTTGAGCTTACGGCGGATCTGGCTGACATGCATGTCCAGGCTGCGATCATGCCGCGAGTAACCGCGCTGCAAGACCTGCTGATAAAGGAAGGGTTTGCTCAACACCTCGTCCAGGTTGCGGTTGAGGATTTCGAGCAGGCGGTATTCGCTGGGGGTCAGGCCTGCCTGGCGCCCTTCGAGCCTAACGTCACTGAGGCCTTCGTCGAACTGCAACCCACCTCCTGCGGCCTCTTGCTGCGGCTGATGGCGCCGCTCCAGGGCCACGCGCCGCAAAATCGCCTCGATGCGTACCTGCAGCTCGGCCATGCTGAAGGGCTTGGGCAGGTAGTCGTCGGCACCGCGCTGAAAACCGCTGATACGGTCGGCTTCGGCGCCCAGCGCCGACATCAGGATCACCGGCGTGGCGCTACGCATGCGCAACTGGGCCAGTGCATCCAGGCCGTTGAGCCCTGGCAGCAGGATGTCCATCAACACCACGTCGAATGCCTGGCGGCCTGCGGTTTCAAGGCCTTCGAGCCCATTACGGCACCAGGTCACCTGGAAGCCGCCACGCTGCAGCTCCTCGTGCAGGTAGGCACCCAGCACCGGGTCGTCCTCGATGGCGAGGATAGTGGAGGTATGAATAGCTACGGGATTCATTGGCAACTGCCATGCATTCTCAATTGCGCGATTATTGAGCATCCGCTCTGCTCTAGGCAACCGCCCTGCGACCAATGCCTCGACATGGCCACGAAAAGACAGACAAATGGGTGCAATAGCCGAGCAGGCGGAGTAACTTCCCGGCTTGGTCCGTCACGCAGTTGACGGCGTCCAGGCACATGACAGGAGGCAAGTGTGCTCGATCGTTTGGGAATCAGAAGCCGGGTCCTGCTATTGGCCCTGCTGCCTGCCGGCCTGATGGCGCTGGTATTGGGCAGTTATTTCACCTGGCTGCAGCAAAGCGATTTGCGCACCCAGCTGCTGCAACGCGGCAAGATGATCGCCGAGCAACTGGCGCCGCTGGCTGCACCTGCCATGGCCAAACGGGCCCCCGCGCAGCTGGAACGGATTGCCGCGCAGACCCTGGAGCAAACCGACGTGCGCGCGGTCGCCTTTCTTGCCCCAGACCGCACGCGCCTGGCGCATGCAGGCCCGAGCATGCTCAACCAGCCGCCCACCGGCGGTACCGGCACGCAACTGTTGCAACGCACCGGCAATGACGCCACCCGCTACCTGATGCCGGTCTTCGGCCACCACCGCGACCTGGCCACCGATGCCGTGCCGGCCGAAGCCGAGCGCCTGCTGGGTTGGGTCGAAATCGAACTGTCGCACGACGGCACCCTGCTGCGTGGCTACCGCAACCTGTTCACCAGCCTGTTGCTGATCCTCGCCTGCCTGGCCCTCAGTGGCCTGCTGGCACTGCGCATGAGCCGCACCATCAACGACCCGATCAAACGCATCAAGCATGCGGTCAATCAGCTCAAGGACGGCCACCTGGACGAGCGCCTGCCGGCCATGGGCAGCCATGAGCTAGACGAGTTGGGCCGCGGCATCAACCGCATGGCCGAAACCCTGCACAGCGCCCACGAAGAGCTGCAGCACAGCATCGACCAGGCCACCGAGGACGTGCGCCAGAACCTGGAGACCATCGAGATCCAGAACATCGAGCTGGACATGGCCCGCAAGGAAGCCCTGGAGGCCAGCCGCATCAAATCGGAGTTTCTGGCCAACATGAGCCACGAGATCCGCACCCCGCTCAACGGCATCCTCGGCTTCACCCATTTGCTGCAGAAAAGCGAGCTGACGCCGCGCCAGCTGGATTACCTGAGCACCATCGAGAAGTCCGCCGACAACCTGCTGGGGATCATCAACGAGATCCTCGACTTCTCCAAGATCGAGGCCGGCAAGCTGGTGCTCGACAGCATTCCGTTCAACCTGCGCGACCTGGTCCAGGACACCCTGACCATCCTCGCCCCGGCCGCGCACGCCAAACAGCTTGAGCTGCTCAGCCTGATCTACCGCGACACCCCATCATCGCTGATCGGCGACCCGCTGCGGCTCAAGCAGATCCTCACCAACCTGGTGAGCAACGCGATCAAGTTCACCCGCGAAGGCACCATCGTCGTGCGTGCCATGCTTGAAGACGAACACGAAGACAGCGCACAGCTTCGCATCAGCGTGCAGGACACCGGCATCGGCCTGTCGCCGCAGGATGTGCGCACGCTGTTCCAGGCCTTCAGCCAGGCCGACAACTCGCTGGCGCGCCAGCCTGGGGGCACCGGCCTGGGCCTGGTGATTTCCAAGCGCTTGATCGAGCAGATGGGTGGCGAGATCGGTGTCGACAGCACGCCGGGCGAAGGCTCGCAGTTCTGGATCAGCCTCAACCTGCCCAAGGCTCACGACGACGCCGAAGAGCTGCCGCTGCAGCCCCTGCTGGGCCGCCGCGCCGCCATCGTCGACAGCCATGAGCTGGCGCGCCAGGCCCTGGAGCATCAGCTCGAAGACTGCGGCCTGAGCGTCAGCCTGTTTGCCTCGTACGACCAGCTTCTGCACGCGGTACAGGCCGCAAGCCAGGCGGGCCACCCGTTCGACTTCGCGGTGCTCGGCGCCAACCTGGGCAACCTGACGCCCGAGCAGCTCGGTGAGTACCACCTGCAACTGGACCGCTACCAGTGCCAGTGCGTGGTGCTGTGCCCGACCACCGAACAGGCGCTGTACCACCCCTACCTGCCCAATGGCCATGGCCAACTCCTGTCCAAGCCAACGTGCACGCGCAAGTTGCGTCGGCTACTGCTGGAGCTGATCCAACCGCGTCGCCCGCTGGGCGAGCCGAACATCCTCAGCGGCCAGCGCCAGCCGAAGATTTTGTGCGTCGATGACAACCCGGCCAACCTGCTGCTGGTACAGACCCTGCTCGAAGACCTGGGTGCCCAGGTGCTGGCCGTCGACAACGGCTATGCGGCGGTACAAGCAGTGCAGGATGAGCCCTTCGACCTGGTGTTGATGGACGTGCAAATGCCCGGCATGGATGGCCGCGCCTGCACCGAGCAGATCCGCCTCTGGGAAAACGCCCAAAGCGGCAGCCCGCTGCCGATCGTCGCCCTCACCGCGCATGCCATGGCCAACGAGAAACGCGCGCTGCTGCATGCCGGCATGGACGACTACCTGACCAAACCGATCAGTGAGCGGCAGTTGGCCCAGGTGGTGATGAAGTGGACCGGCCTGAGCCTTGGTGTGCCGCAGCAAGAGCGCTTGGCCGAACAGCGGCTCAACAGCGACGAACTGAAGGTGCTCGACCCGGACGAAGGTTTGCGCCTGGCCGCCGGCAAATCCGACTTGGCGGCCGACATGCTGGCCATGCTGCTGGCGTCACTGGAGTCCGATCGCCAGGCGATACGCGCTGCCCGCGAAGCACAGGATCACACCACTTTGATCGAGCAGGTACACCGCCTCAACGGAGCCTCGCGCTATTGCGGTGTGCCGCAACTGCGGGCGGCATGCCAGCGCAGCGAAACCTTGCTCAAACAGGAGCACCCCCACGCGCAGCAGGCTCTGGATGAACTGGACAGCGCGATCAGCCGGCTGGCGACACAGGCACACATCAATGCCTGACGGCGCTGCCTTGCCCCTGCTGTAGGAGCGGCCTTGCGTCGCGAATGGGTCGCAACGCGGCCCCTTGCGATCTTTGCGATCACCCAGAGCCAGGGGCTGCTGCGCAGCCCTTTCGCGACGCAAGGCCGCTCCTACAGAGGCCACACAGGACGGCCAGCTACAATCCCCAGACATTCGCAAAGGAAGCCCGACCATGCGCGCCCTGTTGTTCAGCAGCCAGCACTACGACCAGGAAAGCTTTACCCAGGCCGCCGCCGGCACTGCCCTGGAGCTGCACTTCCAGCCCGCCCGCCTGACCTTGGACACTGCGCCCCTCGCCAGCGGCTACGAGGTCGTCTGCGCCTTCATCAACGATGAGCTCGACGCCCAGGTACTGGCGCGCCTGGCCGCTGGCGGCACGCGCCTGATCGCCCTGCGTTCGGCGGGCTATAACCATGTCGACCTGGCGGCCGCCCAGCGCCTGGGCCTGGCCGTGGTGCGGGTGCCGGCCTACTCGCCACACGCCGTGGCCGAGCACGCCGTGGCGCTGATCCTCGCCCTCAACCGGCGCCTGCACCGGGCTTACAACCGCACCCGCGAAGGTGATTTCACCCTGCATGGCCTGACCGGCTTCGACCTGCACGGCAAGACCGTCGGCGTAGTCGGCACCGGCCAGATCGGCGCTGCGTTCGCCCGCATCATGGCCGGTTTTGGCTGCCAGTTGCTGGCCTACGACCCCTACCCCAACCCGGACCTGCTGGCCCTTGGCGCCCGCTACCTGCCCCTGCCCGAGTTGTTGCGCGAGGCGCGCATCATCAGCCTGCATTGCCCGCTGACCGAGCACACCCGGCACCTGATCAATGCGCAAAGCCTGGCTCAACTGCAACCTGGCGCCATGCTGATCAACACCGGCCGCGGCGCCCTGGTTGATACCCCGGCATTGATCGACGCACTCAAGTGCGGCCAGTTGGGCTACCTGGGCCTGGACGTCTACGAAGAAGAAGCCCAACTGTTTTTCGAGGACCGCTCCGACCAGCCTTTGCAAGACGATGTGCTGGCCCGGCTGCTGACCTTCCCCAACGTGATCATCACCGCCCACCAGGCCTTCCTCACCCGCGAGGCGCTGGACGCCATCGCGGCCACAACGCTGGACAACATCAACCGCTGGATGGCAGGCAAACCCCAGAATCTGGTATCGGGTTAATGCTAGGATACGCGGCATTTCTGGAGGACCCATGGTCGAGCACGATTTCCGCTACACCCTTTTCAACCCGCAACACACCCTGATCGAGTGCCGCGCCCTGGTACCCGGCCGCTATCAGGTGACCGGCAACGGCGGTTCGATGCACAAGGGCGACACGCTGTTGGTGACCCTCAAGGGCAGCAAGGACTTGTCCATGCGACTGACCGTGGAAAGCGTGCGTCACTTGATCAACCCGCGCGGCCAGTGGGTTGCCGTGGCCAGCGGCCCGGTGTTCAGCGAACTGGAGATCCTCAACTGGCAGGTCGAGTGCGACCAGTGCGACGCCGTGCTGGACTTCGAGTTCGCAGTCGATGCCAAGCTGGGCAAAAAAGCCCGTCAGCCGGCGGCCAGCGCCCGTATCGCGGAGCTGGGCTGGGCCAGCCGTGGCGAGAAGCACCTGTGCCCGCGTTGCCAGGAGAGCGCTGAGTGAAAAAGCTGCTGACCGGCGTGCTGATTGCCACCGGCCTGCTCGGCTGCGCCGCGCAACCGTCGAAGCTGCAGCAGGAGCGCAGCTATGTACTGGAGTGGATTGGCGAACGCCCGCTGATTGATTACAGCCACCTTACCCTGACCCTGGCCAGCGATGGCCGCGCTTATGGCAATGGCGGCTGCAACCATTGGTTTGCCCCGTATACGCTGGAAGGCAAGCACCTGAGCTTCGGCAAGGTCGGCAAGACCCGCAAGCTGTGCGCTCCGGCGTTGATGGAACAGGAAAAACGCTTCCTGCAGGCGCTGGAGACGGTACAACGCTGGGATGTCTCGCCTGTGGAGCAGATGCGCTTCTGGCCGGCCGAGGGCAAGCCGTTGCGGTTCTGGCCTGAAGAAGGTTGAAAGCTGCCGGGCCGCTCTGCGGCCCTTCGCGGCACAAGGCCGCTCCTACAGGTAACCGCGTACGCTGGGATGACGCGGTCACTTGTAGGAGCGGCCTTGTGCCGCGAAGGGCTGCAAAGCAGCCCCAACAGGCATCATGCGCCCTTCAGGGCCTTGATCTTGGCCTGCAGCCCTTCCAGGGTCTGCTCACCCATCAGTTGTTCACGCACCTTGCCCTTGTCATCGATGATGTAGGTCACCGGCAACGCCTCGCTGCGGGGCAGCTCGTAACGCTCGGCCGGGTCCTGCGCCAGCACGGTAAAGCCGATGCCCAGGGTGTCCGCCGCCTGCTTCAGGTCCTGGCCCTGCAAGCCATCGAAGTTCACCCCGACCACCTTGATCCCCTCGGCCGCCCATTGCTTGGCCGCCGCATTCAACTCAGGGATTTCCGTACGGCACGGTCCGCACCATTCGGCCCAATAGTTGAGCACTACCCAGTGCCCCTCGATCTGCTCGGCCTTTACCGTATTGCCGTGTTGGTCCACGCCGTAGTCGGCACCGCAACCACCGAGCAACAGGCCCGCGGTGATGGCCAGTACTGCTGCCAAACGCCTTGCCATGGGTCAATCCTTCTCGAAGTTTCAAGCAAATGGTTCAGTCGCTGCGGTTAGAATAGCCGCCACACCCAGCTGGATGCGACCCGACATGACTGACCTGACGCTCTATCATAACCCGCGCTGCTCGAAATCCCGCGGCGCGCTGGAACTGCTCGAAGCACGCGGCCTGGCGCCTACCATCGTGCGCTACCTCGAAACCCCGCCAGACACCGCCACCCTGACGGCCCTGCTCGGCAAGCTGGGCATCGCCCCGCGCCAATTGCTGCGCACCGGCGAAGACGAATACAAAGACCTGAACCTGGCCAACCCGGCCCTGACCGACGCGCAATTGATCGACGCCATGGCCCAACACCCCAAGCTGATCGAGCGGCCGATTCTGGTGGCCGGCGATAAAGCCGTGATTGGCCGCCCACCAGAGAAGGTACTGGAGATCCTGCCGTGAGCCAGCCCTTCATCCTGGTTTTGTATTACAGCCGCCATGGCGCCACCAGCGAAATGGCCCGGCACATTGCCCGCGGTGTCGAGATGGCCGGCATGGAGGCGCGCCTGCGCACCGTGCCGGCGATTTCCACTGAGTGCGAAGCTGTGGCCCCGGACATCCCGGCCAGCGGCGCGCTGTACGCCACCCTCGACGACCTGCGCCATTGCGCCGGCCTGGTGCTGGGCAGCCCGACCCGCTTCGGCAACATGGCCGCGCCCCTTAAGTACTTCCTCGACGGCACCAGCAGCCTGTGGCTGGGTGGCGAGCTGGTGGGCAAGCCCGCCGGGGTATTCACCTCCACCGCCAGCCTGCATGGCGGCCAGGAAACCACCCTGCTGTCGATGATGCTGCCGCTGATGCATCACGGCATGCTGGTGATGGGCCTGCCCTACAGCGAATCGGCCTTGCTCGAAACCCGCGGCGGCGGCACACCGTATGGCGCCAGCCACCACGCCGGCGCCGATGGCAAGCGCGAGCTCGACCCCCACGAAATCACCCTGTGCCGTGCCCTCGGCCAACGCCTGGCGAGCACCGCCAAGGCCCTGGAGGCCACGCGTGGCTAAAAAGCCCAAGGTGTTGCCGCCGCTGCAATGGCTGGCACCGCGCCTGCGCCTGACGCGGGCGCTGAGCCTGGCGTTTTTCTTTGGCCTGATCGCGTTGCTGGTGGTGAACAACCTGTGGTTCGCCAACCTGCACGGGGCGCGCGTCGAAGTGATTCTGGCGATCGAACTGGTGCCACTGCTGTTGCTGCTGCCGGGCATGCTGAAGGGCAGCGCCCGGGCGCATGCCTGGACCTGCTTTGTGGTGAATATCTATTTCATCAAGGGCGTGCTGGCGGCGTTCGACCCGGCCCGGGCGCTGTTTGGCTGGGTCGAGGTGCTGGTAAGCCTGGGCTTGTTCGTCAGCGGGCTGCTGTTTGTGCGCTGGAAGTTCCAGCATGAGCGGCGCGTGGCGGGCGAAGGGAGTTGATTCAGGGGGCTGCTTTGCAGCCCCTTCGCGGGACAAGCCCGCCCCCACAGAGACCGCACCGCCCCGACAATCTCAGTGGTTGACGGTATGCGCCAGCATCACCGACAACTGGCACAGCGGCCGCCCACTCTCGGCATGCCACTGGTTGAACGCCTGCTGCACCAACGCCAGGTCACGCTGGCTGGTCGGCTGTTTGTCGATCACTTTTTGCGCAATCAACGCTGCTGCCATATCCTCCGTCGGGATAAACGTGTCCTTGCCGACCATGCGCAAGAACCGCGGCGCCGATAGGCCACCCAGCTGGTTGCCATGCTTGGCTAGGTACTTCCACAGGCCGACGATATCGGTCACCGGCCAGTCGGCGATGAACGCACCGAAACTACCCTTTTCCTTCGCCACATCCAGCACCATCTGCGCATTGCGCGGCACGCTCTTGAGCTTGCCCAAGTGGCGGATGATGCGCTCGTCCTGCATCAACCGCTCCAAGTGCTCGGCGCTCATCAGCACGACCTTCTCCGGGTCGAAACCGAAAAACACCTGTTCGAACGCCGGCCATTTGGCATCTACCAGGCTGTGCTTGAGCCCGGCGCGGAACACGCGCAGGGCCAGGGTCGACAGGTAGCGATCGTCACTGATGTCGCGCAGTTGCGCAGGCGTGCGTGGCTGCGGCAGAAAGGCCTCGAGGGCCTGGGCCGAGCCGAAGCGGTTCAGGCAGTACTCATGCAGCCACTGATAATCGCGCATGGGGTCAGATGTTCAGCACATCGAGGAAACGCGGCGTGGCGTTTTCGTCGATCTTCAGGCTGGTGAAGTCGAACAGGTTGCGGTCCGCCAACTGCGACGGCGCGACGTTCTGCAGCGCGCGGAAGATGCTCTCGGTACGGCCCGGGTGCTTGCGCTCCCACTCCACCAGCATGTCCTTGACCACCTGGCGCTGCAGGTTCTCTTGCGAGCCGCACAGGTTGCACGGGATGATCGGGAATTCACGCATGTCCGAGTAGGCCTGGATGTCCTTCTCGCTGCAGTAGGCCAACGGGCGAATCACCACGTTACGGCCATCGTCAGCACGCAGCTTGGGCGGCATGCCCTTGAGCGAGCCGTTGAAGAACATGTTGAGGAAGAACGTCTCGACGATGTCGTCGCGGTGGTGCCCCAGGGCCATCTTGGTCGCGCCGATTTCGTCGGCGAAGGTGTACAGGGTGCCACGGCGCAGGCGCGAGCACAGCGAGCAGGTGGTCTTGCCCTCGGGCACCAGTTCCTTGACCACCGAGTAGGTGTCTTTCTCGACGATGTGGTACTCGACGCCCAGCTCTTTGAGGTAAGCCGGCAGCACGTGCTCGGGGAAGCCCGGCTGCTTCTGGTCCATGTTCACCGCCACGATCTCGAACTTGATCGGTGCCACCTTCTGCAGGTGCAACAGAACGTCGAGCATGGTGTAGCTGTCCTTGCCGCCGGACAGGCAGACCATGACCTTGTCGCCATCCTCGATCATGTTGAAGTCGGTGATGGCTTCGCCGGCGAGACGACGCAGGCGTTTTTGCAGTTTGTTCTGGTTGACCGAGAGGGTGCCCATAGCGCTTGGATCCGCGAGGTGTGACAAAAGCCGGCTATTTTACGCACAAACCACGCGGCGCTGTAGGCATTCCGATAAAGACTTCGTTGTAATCAACAGCACGCCTTACAGCGCAATTTGCTCTAAAAAGCACGGTTTGTGGCGGTAACCGCTTCCTATACTGCGACATAAGGCCACATTACCGCTTGCATCGGTGTTCGGGCCTCGGGCCGCTTGCGCTCCATCTGGGGGGCGTTTGGCAACATTGAGAGGAGTGATCGGCATGATTCATCACGTTGTGGGGCTGTTTACCCATCCCGATCAGGAGTGGCGGGAGATTCGTGGCGAAGAAGAAACCATCAGCCACATGTACCTGACGCACACCTTGATCCTGGCGGCGATCCCTGCCGTTTCCGCATTCATCGGTACTACCCAGGTGGGCTGGGTGATTGGCGACCGGCCGGCAGTGATGCTGACCATGGAAAGCGCAATCTGGATGAGCATCATGTCCTACCTGGCAATGCTCGCCGGGGTGGCGGTGATGGGCGCATTCATCCACTGGATGGCCCGCACCTACGATGCCAACCCCTCCATGGCGCAGTGCATTGCCTTTGCCACCTACACCGCCACCCCGTTGTTCCTTGGCGGCCTGGCAGCTCTTTACCCGCACCTGTGGCTGGGCATGCTGATCGGCACTGCGGCGATTTGCTACACCGTGTACCTGTTGTATGTCGGTTTGCCGACGTTCATGAACATTCCGTCCGATGAAGGCTTCCTGTTTTCCAGCTCAGTGCTGGCGGTGGGCCTTGTGGTGCTGGTAGCGATCATGGCCGCTACCGTGATCATCTGGGGACTGGGCGTGGGGCCCGTCTATACCAACTAGCGCGTATAACGACACAGAACCAACACTGGGGCATCAAGTCAGAGGCCGCCGCAAGGCGGCTTCTGGCTGTGTGCTGACCGGTGGCTCGGCAAGCCGCCAGGGCTTGCGGCATAATGCTTGGTCAGGAGAATTACCCCGCCATGCCCGAGCTGCTCAAACAACGCGTCGAAACCTGTTACCAGCAAGCCGAAACCTTCTTCAAACGCCCTTTCCCGCGCCCGGAAATCAGCTTCAAGCTGCGCGGCCAGAAGGCCGGCGTCGCTCACCTGCACGAGAACCTGCTGCGCTTCAACCTGCAGTTGTACCGCGAAAACCAGGAGGACTTCCTGCGCCAGACCGTGGCCCACGAGGTGGCGCACCTGGTGGCTCACCAGCTGTTTGGCGAGCGCATCCAGGCCCATGGCGAGGAATGGCAATTGATCATGCGCGGGGTGTATGAATTGCCGCCCAACCGCTGCCATAACTACGCAGTGCAACGGCGGGTGGTCACGCGCTACATCTACCGCTGCCCCTGCCCGCAGAGCGACTTTCCGTTTACTGCGCAGCGGCACAAGCTGGTGCGCCAGGGGCGGCGCTACCTGTGCAGGCGGTGTCGGGCGATACTGGAATACAGTGGCGAGACGCGTGTCGAATGACCGGGCCTATTCGCGGGTAAACCCGCTCCCACAGGGCCATGCATTGCCTGAGGCCTACGCACCACCTGTGGGAGCGGGTTTACCCGCGAATAGGCCAGTACAGACAATGCAGTTATCCCAGGCATAAGAAAGGCGACCCGAGGGTCGCCTTTTCGTACCCGTCTGCGGGTTACTTCTCGACGAATGCGCGCTCGATCAGGTAGTCACCCGGCTCGCGCATGCGGGCAGAGACTTTCAGGCCGAAGCTGTCGAGCACTTCGCTGGTTTCGTCCAGCATGCTTGGGCTACCGCAGATCATCGCACGGTCGTCCTGCGGGTTGATCGGCGGCAGGCCGATGTCGCTGAACAGCTTGCCGCTGCGCATCAGGTCGGTCAGGCGACCCTGGTTCTCGAACGGTTCACGGGTCACGGTCGGGTAGTAGATCAGCTTGTCACGCACCGACTCACCGAAGAACTCGTTCTGCGGCAGGTGCTCGGTGATGAACTCGCGATAGGCCACTTCGTTCACGTAACGCACGCCGTGAACCAGGATCACCTTTTCAAAGCGCTCGTAGGTTTCCGGGTCCTGGATGACGCTCATGAACGGCGCCAGGCCAGTGCCGGTGCTCAGCAGGTACAGGTGCTTGCCCGGGTTCAGGTCGTCGAGGACCAGGGTGCCGGTAGGCTTCTTGCTGATGATGATCTCGTCGCCTTCCTTCAGGTGCTGCAACTGGGAAGTCAGCGGGCCGTCCGGCACCTTGATGCTGAAAAATTCCAGGTGCTCTTCCCAGTTCGGCGAGGCGATGGAATAGGCGCGCATGAGCGGGCGGCCGCTTTCCTGCTGCAGGCCGATCATCACGAACTGACCGTTCTCGAAGCGCAGGCCCGGATCACGGGTGCACTTGAAGCTGAACAGGGTGTCGTTCCAGTGGTGCACACTGAGGACACGTTCGTGGTTCATGTTGCTCATCGATGGGGCTCCTGAAGAAAGACGCAGCGCGCGCAAGACGCGCAGTTGCGCGATAGTTTAGGGGCAGCGACAATATCTGTTAACTGAATTATCAAGATATGTGTTATCGGTTATATAGATATGCGATTCACTCTCCGTCAGCTTCAGGTGTTCGTCGCCGTAGCCCAGCATCAAAGCGTCTCGCGGGCCGCTGGCCTGCTTGCGCTCTCGCAGTCGGCCGCCAGCACGTCCATCACCGAACTCGAGCGCCAATCCAGCTGCCAGCTGTTCGATCGCGCCGGTAAACGCCTGAGCCTCAACGCCCTGGGCCATCAGCTGCTGCCACAGGCTGTCGCCCTGCTCGACCAGGCCAAGGAAATCGAAGACCTGCTCAACGGCAAGTCCGCCTTCGGCTCGCTGGCGGTCGGCGCCACGCTGACCATCGGCAACTACCTGGCGACCCTGCTGATCGGCAGCTTCATGCAGGTGCATCCGGAAAGCCAGGTCAAGCTGCATGTACAGAACACTGCGCATATTGTGCAACAGGTCGCCCATTACGAAATTGATCTGGGTCTGATCGAAGGTGATTGCAACCACCCGGACCTGGAGGTTCAGCCTTGGGTCGAAGACGAGCTGGTCGTGTTCTGCGCGCCCCAGCACCCACTGGCAACGCTGGGCAGCGCGAACATTCAGACGTTGTCGCAGGAGGCCTGGATCCTTCGCGAGCAAGGCTCCGGCACGCGCCTGACCTTTGACCAAGCCATGCGCCACCACCGCGCCAACCTGAACATTCGCCTGGAGCTCGAACACACCGAGGCCATCAAGCGTGCAGTGGAATCTGGCCTGGGCATCGGCTGCATTTCGCGCCTGGCCCTGCGCGATGCTTTCCGCCGCGGCAGCCTGGTACCGGTCGAAACCCCAGAGCTGGACCTTATGCGTCAGTTCTACTTCATCTGGCACAAGCAGAAGTACCAGACCTCTGCCATGCGCGAGTTTCTGGAGCTATGCCGCAACTTCACCGCGGGCTTCACCCGCAGTGATGAGATCGTGCTGCCGCCTATTGCCTAGAGCAGAATCACGCCCCAGACCAGCGCAACCATGGTGAGTGCCACCAACTGCGCGGCGCTGCCCATGTCCTTGGCGTTTTTCGACAGGGGGTGACGCTCCAGCGAAATGCGGTCGATGGCAGCCTCTACCGCCGAGTTGAACAGCTCGACGATCAAGCCCAGCAGGCACACTGCGATCATGATCGCCCGCTCCGCGCGGCTGACCGGCAGCCAGAAGGCAGTCGGGATCAGCAGCACATTGAGCAGTACCAGTTGACGGAACGCGGCCTCGCCCTTGAAGGCGGCGCGCAAGCCGTCCAGCGAATAGCCGGCGGCGTTGAAGATACGTTTGAGGCCGGTCTGGCCTTTGAATGGCGACATGTGCGTCACTTCACCGATGAAAGGCCGGCAGACTAGTCCAGCTGGGGTCAAAAAAGCGTGAAGAAGCAGCCAGTTAGTGGCTGGCAACCGATTCAAGTTGTTGCAGCAGCAAGGCCGCCTGGGTGCGGGTGCGCACGCCCAGCTTGCGGAAGATTGCCGTCACGTGGGCCTTGATGGTGGCCTCCGAGACACTCAGCTCATAGGCGATCTGCTTGTTCAGCAAACCTTCGCAGACCATGGTCAGCACGCGGAACTGCTGCGGCGTGAGGCTGGCCAGCCCTTCGCTGGCCGCTTTGGCCTCAGCCGAAACGTCGACTTTCTCGAAGGCTTGCGGCGGCCACCAGACCTCACCGTCCAACACCTTGCGCACGGCGTCCTGAATCACTTCCAGCGGGCTGGATTTGGGAATGAAACCACTGGCACCAAACTCGCGGGACTTGACCACGACGGCTGCCTCTTCCTGCGCCGACACCATGACCACAGGGATCTGCGGGTATTGCCCACGCAGCAGGACCAGCCCGGAGAACCCGTAGGCGCCCGGCATGTTCAGGTCCAGCAGGACCAGATCCCAGTCGGCTTTTTCGCTCAGTCGGGTTTCCAGTTCGGCAATGCTCGCCACTTCAACCAGGCGTACATCGGCGCCAAGGCCGAGGGTAACAGCCTGGCGCAGGGCGCCACGAAACAGTGGGTGGTCATCGGCAATCAGGATTTCGTAAGTGGCCATCGATCTAAGGATCCTGTTCTGTGCCAGGCGCTGCGGGGTAGTAAGGGCGCTTGGCGGAAAGGCACGGCGAAGTCCGGGGTAACGGCACCTTCGGCGTGCCCGAATCGGCGCCAAGGATGCCGAGCACGGTCGGGGTGGTCAAGCCAATTGCCCTGCCGCACTCGCCCACCCTGGCTGCCAGCCCCGACATTATGAACCAAACCGGCCCGACTGCCCCTTGGACTATAGGAAGGTATGCAAACGCTGATGCGCGTCGTCCTGTTCATCCAGCGGCAAATGCCGTTTGGCGCTCAGGTAGTGCAGGCTGAACACGTCCAGGTAAGCGTCCAGGGCCTGGGATGCGCGCTGGTCGCCGGCCAGCTCCAGGCACATGGCCGCCACTTCCGCCGTGCAGAAGTGATCGTCACGCTTGGAGCGGCGCAGGCGGTAGCGCGACATCTGCTCGGCCTCCAGGCTCAACACCGGGAAGCGGTCCAGGTAGGGGCTCTTGCGGAACATCTTGCGCGCCTCGGTCCAGGTGGCGTCGAGCAGGATGAACAACGGCCGCTTGCCCGGTTCGCGGACCACCTCATTGACCACCCGTTCCTGGGCAACGAACTCGCCAGGGAAGACGATATAGGGCTGCCACTGGGGCTGTTCGAGCAGCGCCAGCAAGTTTTCGTCCACCTCAGTACGCTGCCAGCCGAAGGCCGAGGTGTCCTCGACCAGGTCGGCGATCAGCCAACCGGTGTTGGTCGGCTTCAGTGGCTCGGTGTCGTGCATCAGCAGGCACACGCCCGACTCCGCCGGTACCCGGGGCTTCCAGGCGCACAGGCAATGGCTGGCAATGACCCGGCAATGCGGGCAACGGACGGCCCGTGAACCACGGGCAATGAACGGCTTGTTGCTGCGGGCCAGGCGTTCGGCGCGCAAGCGCGCTACCGCGTGGCTCATGCTGGCAGGCCTTTGAACAGGTTGAAAATGCACACTGCGACGGCTCGGATACACAAAACGCAAGTCTACCAGAGCAGGCGTCATTTGCCGTGCAGCGGGACGGGCTGGCCCCTTATAATCGACACTTTGGCGAGCCTGACGCGCGCAAAAGCGCGCATCAGGGAACGCCACCTGCCGGCGCATGTCAAACCGCCAGTCATTGAACCAGGAGAGATACATGCTGCGTCTTATCGTCCCGACCCTGAGCCTTTTGCTCACCCTGCCCCTGGCGGCCCAGGCGGCGTCCAAACAGGACTACGACCTGAACAAGATGCTGCAGAAGGTCGCTACGGAAAGCAGCGTCGGCACGCCGCGCGCCATCAACGAAGACATCCTCGACCAGGGTTATACCGTCGAAGGCAAGGCGCTGGTCAACCACCTGAGCGTGCGTCAGAGCCACGCCGAGCGCATGCAGGCCAACCCCGAGCAAGTGCGCAGCCAGTTGGGCGACAGCGTCTGCCGTAACAGCGGCTTCCGCAACCTGATGTCCAAGGGCGCCGTCATGGTCTATCGCTTCACGGTCTACAAGACCAACCAGCCAGTCATGGACCAGGCATTCGACGCCGCCAGCTGCGTCGCCGGCAGCAAGAAGAAGTAAACCTAGACTACGGGGTGGTCATCAGGGGCGCGCCACTGCTCCTCCTCGGCATCGGCGCGCAACTCTGCCAGTAGCGCTTGCAGGTAGCGTGACTGGCACTCCAGCCCCGAAAGCCTGCGACGGCACTCTGCCTCAAGGCTCAGGTGATGCACCTGAGCTGCATCTTCCAGCTGCTGATACAGCTGCCGGTCCACTTCGATGGTCAAGCGATGCATACCGCCACCTCCTGCATCGATACGATTCGCTTTCCCAGTTAACCAAACCCTCACCCCTGTAGGCTGCGCGCCGACGAGCGGCGTTCGCCATCACTTCGGCACGATCAGGCGCAACGGTCTAGATTGATAGCGAGAGCGCCAAAAAGCGCCCAGATGGATTTTCGCCACTGCACCCTGGCCTTGAAGGCCTACTGCAACGCTCGAGATACACACTCGAGCCTGAGCAGCCAGCGACGCACGCAGTGTCGCGGCCGGGACACACCATCGACCCGGTCAGAGGTTTTGCTGCAGAAGGAGACGTTGAATGCCTTACCAACCCAACGAGCTGTTGTTCAATCACTTCAGGGACAACAACATCGACCTGAGCAAGATTGACGAACAGCTGCAACTGGTTGCACCAAACAGCCCCAACCTGCCGCTGTACCGGGACATGATGCTGACCATCCTGCGCATGGCCCACGACGACACGGATCGCTGGAGCGCCAAGATCACACTGCAGGCGCTGCGCGAGCTTGATCATTCATTCCGCGCCCTGGAGCGCTACAAGGGCCGTCGCAAGGTCACGGTATTCGGCTCGGCCCGAACCCCACTGGAACACCCAATGTACGCCTTGGCCCGTGAACTGGGCGCCACCCTGGCACGCTCCGACCTGATGGTCATCACGGGGGCTGGCGGCGGCATCATGGCGGCAGCGCATGAAGGGGCCGGTAGCGATCACAGCCTGGGCTTCAACATCACCCTGCCGTTTGAACAGCATGCCAACCCCACGGTGGACGGCACCGACAAACTGCTACCGTTCCACTTCTTCTTCATTCGCAAGTTGTTCTTCGTCAAGGAGGCTGATGGGCTGGTGCTCTGCCCTGGCGGCTTCGGCACGCTGGATGAAGCACTCGAAGTGCTCACGCTGATCCAGACCGGCAAGAGCCCGCTGGTGCCGGTGGTGTTGCTTGACTCACCCGGGGGCACCTTCTGGCGCGACTGCCTCGACTTCATCAGCCGCCAGCTCGAAGAAAACCGCTACATCCTGCCCAGCGACCTCAAGCTGGTGCGCCTGGTGCACAGCGCCGATGAGGCGGTGGAGGAAATCAACCAGTTCTACAGCAACTACCACTCCAGCCGCTGGCTGAAAAACCAGTTCGTGATCCGCATGCATCACCCGCTCAGCGAGGCGGCGCTGTACGACATCCAGGAGGGCTTCGCCGATTTGCGCCTGAGCGGCAAATACCACCAGCACGCCGACAGCGGCGCGGAACACGAGGTGGGTAATTTCAGCCATCTCACCCGGTTGTCGTTCGCCTTCAACGGCCGCGACCAGGGCCGTCTGCGCGAACTGGTGGACTTTATCAACCTGCCAGAGAACTGGGCCAAGCCTCAGCCTATGCACACGACTCAGCGCGCCAGGGAGGCGTTGAAGGTTAGTTGAGGCTCACAGCTACCTTGTGGGAGCGGGCTTGTCTCGCGAATGGGCTACGCGGTGCATGGCACCGGCTTCGCCGGTGTTCGCGGGGCAAGCCCGCTTGTATGGTTAGACTTGAAGGGGTGGTGGGACTAAATGCCCGATTCTGACTGTTCGCAGCAGTACAGACCGTGGGAGACATCGCCCCACCCCTTCCACCAAAGCGCCGATAAAGAATGCATCGTT